>OOBY01000071.1_pt1 | contig 126883 bp, 110 predicted proteins | sample 1671751 | NCBI WGS metagenome assembly OOBY01 (sample SAMN06348189, study PRJEB24527) | human gut metagenome | biome: human gut; feature: ankylosing spondylitis patient; material: feces | host: Homo sapiens | place: China | collected 2015-10
CTCTTGGAACCATATAAACAACTGTACTACAATATTTTAATTTATAGAACTCCTCTGAATGAAATTTTAATATTTTCAGTGCCATTGTTATCAAATATTTGTTCTCTTGTGGCTTTTGAGAAATTTAGTTGAACATATCTATCCATATTAGAGCAGGCTTCCCAAATCAGATTAAAAGCGGCCATAGCAGACTGATTTTCCTTAATTGGAGACATAAGATGTGCTTTCACAATTTCGTGTTGTTCAAGTTGCTCTCCCCTGGAGTTCATTATCTCGAAATAGTGATTAAGGTTTGTGTCTTTCGGAACACTTATCCGAAGAATGATTACCTTATTAAGTAGATAATCAATAAAAGTAGAAACGGAAATCTCTTTATCCTGACAAATCTTATCAATTATACTCCACGCTTTGTTATACACAGCCATAATATTAGCATTAACAACTCCATGATTAACAGTTTCAGGATTGTTGTACAATGCAAATAACGTGAGGTTTGATTTTTCTCTATGATCAAAAGAGAGATTTACCTTAGAATACCATGATAAGTCATATTTTAAATAATTGTGTTTAAGCGCACATAGGAGAATTGTTATGGTTGTTGTTCTCTGTTGTCCATCAATTGTCTCGAAATACAAACTATTGTCCTTATGCCTTGGAAATACAATAAGATTTCCTATGTAATAGTTATTTGTGGGAGAATCTTTCGCATAGTCAGCTATATCCTGAATAAGTTGGGTTGTTTCGCCCAGTCCCCAGGCATAGTTTCTTTGATAAATAGGTATGCGGTATTCATTACTGTTAAGCAATTCTTTTATGGTAAGTTCTTGTATATCGTTCATAATAATCAGAAATAGAGTTGTTTGATTTGAGTGTCTGCATTTGAAGCTAATGATCCGATTTGTGGAGTCATGAGATTTATAATGTCATACGGAGATTGAGCATCACGAATAGTTTTAAACATGATTCCGCTAGTGGCACTATTATCTATAGTTGGAAGCTGAACACTGTAATGTATCAGGCGAATTTGATATGCATATCTAAAGATCTTTCTCGCTACCTTATTTATTTCAGCGAAGCCAAATCTATCAACATAATAAATCAAGAGGCAATTAAATAACTGTCGGACATAGGTATCACCAGTACGATTTCTATTAGAATAATTATTTAACATCCGAATGATTTTATATGCTGATTTTTCATCTTCTGTTGAGTCATAATTTTTGTATTCATTTTCGTCTATGATTTTATTGTACAAGGCATCATAGTAGCGAATCATATCAAAAAAACGGCTTCCGTTAATACATATTTGATCTATCTGGAAAGGAAATTCCATTTTTGACTGGTCGATTTTTCTATATGGTTCATTAGCATAAAAAGATGAGAAGAAATGACATATAATTTGCTGCATATAAAAAGGATACCGTTTATCCTCCAAGGATATACCCTTAAAAGCATCAATATTGTCTTTCGTAAATTCCTTTCCACTATTATTTTTGGCCCATCTTTTGACTCTATATAAAGTCAAAAACAATTCAACTAATCTTTGTGGATCAAGATCCTGCCATTTAGTGATGTTATCGCTGTCCTTCTCAGAGAGTTTTTTGATTTCTCTAAGATGAAAAGCCTTCAATAGATCATGTGGCTCCAAATCTTTTCCTCTTGCATTTTGTGAGTCAAAGAATTGGAAAGCTTCAGATATTTCGGGTAGGCGAACTACAACAAACTGACATTTGTTTAAAAGAAAATCTAAAAAATTATCATCCAAATCATCTAATCTATCTTCAATTGCTGTAAGGTTTTCTCTCACATGTCCAATTGAATGCTCGTTTGTAAATTCCGTACGTTTACAAAATGTTTTAATTCTATCTTGTACTTCCTGATAAGGATTCTTGGCCCTTATTTCTTTTTTGTTGAAAAGTTCGTATAAAAGCAAAGAAAGAGTGACTATACGTTGTTGTCCATCTACTATATTGTTCTCATGAAGAACAAGAGTTCCTAGTCTATACTCTTCGCTGTCCTTGAAATACAAAAGGTCATTTATTAATTGGTTGACATTCTTTACACCCCATTTATATGGACGTTGATATTCTGGAATTATGAAGTTATTGAAAGGTAAATCTTTAATTTTTAGAATACCATAAGTAAGTTTTTCTACTTGCATACTATCAGCTGGTGGAAGACTTTCCAGATTTTCCATTTGCTGCATTATGATTTCCGCGTCTCCATGCTCTGCTGACAAAGGAGATAGCACAGGGTCGAATATTTTGGATATTTTTTCAAAGCATTTGATGATATCGTCTGCAGATTGAATAGTAATATTTATTCTACATCGGCCTTGATTACGATTACCCCATCTATGCCAACTTAGCTCTTGATGCTGATAAGATTCTTCAACTAACTCTCTCCAAATAGTATTATATTCATAACCGCTAAATTTCCCTTCAAGGTGCAACTCAACGTATCCTTGATAGTATTCGTAATGTATATCGATATCGTGGAGAATAGTCTCCAATTGGATGAAACGATTATCGTGATAATGATTTGTTTCAGTCTTGTAGTATCTTCTAGGAAAGTAATCCTTTAGCTTGGGTTCAACTTCCTTTTTTAAGCTATCGGTAATTTTTAAGTAGTTCATAATTGTTGATATATTCTGAAACCATCCCGTAAGTTTATGCACAGTGGTAATGATTAAGATTATTCCTCTTTTTGCTTCCTTTTCCCAAGCGGCCCGCTGAACTTGCCTCGATTGAGTGAAACGCCGTATTTATTGAGGATGCGGAACACCGAGCTGCGGCTGCTGAATCCGCTTACTTTCCAGATGTCATCTATTGAATGCCCGTTGTTGTACATCGCCACGATGGTTTTCTCCCTTTCCGCCTTGCTGATGTTTTTCTCTTTGGACGGCTGGTTTATGTTCTGCTTTAGTTGGATGATGTGGGCTGAAGCCTTGCGCAGCATGGCACATTCCTCCGGCAAAGAACCGAACATCTCCAGTACATCGGAGGCTTTGGTTTCCGGAAACAAATCACCACGGCTGTCAATCTTGTCGTGAATGGAGACAATCCGAACCACCTTTACCCGGCAGAACTCGATGAATGTCGCCAGCTCACGGGAGCCACGCAGGGCATTGCTGAATTTTGAGACAACCAGCTCGTCCCCACGTTCCAGACTTGCCATCAGCTGTTTCCATTGAGGGCGCAGTTTCTCGTGTCCGTTCTCTTCCTCTATCACTTGTACACAGCCGTATTGCTCCATCCACTTCTTGTCAGTGTCGAAGCCGTCATAACCGGCTGCCTTGAATATGTAACCTACTTTTGCCATACTGATGTTCAATGCTAAATGATACCAACTGCAAAGGTACAAAGTTTAATCTGAATAAAATCATACTTACGAAAATAATTTGCAATAATTATACTCTGTATTTTCATTTGTTTTGCTCTTGTTTGTTTTGCCCGTCATACTCGTAAGTATGAAAAAGAAAGTATATTAAAGTTTGATTATTAAGTATTATTATACAAACTTTTATACTTACCTTTGCAGCCATAAATCAATAATAATCGTATGTGCAAAGGCTTATTCAAAGTGAAATCAGAGAGAAAAATCAAGGGCGTTGATGTAATATCATACTTTAAACAGCAATCCGTTCTTGCCAAAGGTGTTGCCGTATGTTTTGCCATCTTTATATTGGCATCGTGCGGAAAAAACACGGATGACAGTATGTTTCAGACAAGTGAAAGTGCTGTCAATGCTTACAGAACCTATTTGTCCGATATGCGTAGTATGGAAACCCTTTCGACCGAACATTTGATAGAGGCTGTCAACGATTGGCAGACACTTCGGGATTCTGTCTTTGTCCGTATCGCCAAAGACACGGCAGACCATATCCACGCAAAGTATGAAACCACCATACAAATGTTGCACGATTCCTTACAAACGGAGTTCATACGCCTGGCTAATTCAACTCCAAAAACATTCAAGGATGTATTGCTCATCAAGGAACGGACTTCCCCATACAGGCAGGATGCAGAACTGTCACAAGCGGTTGCGGCAGCAGAACCGTTCTTCGACTCGTTGGATTCGATACCGCTTTACCGAAAAACGACAAAGAATATCGTATCTGTTTATAAGACCTTTCTTGCCCAAACTCTAAAATCCGGAATAAACAGCAAAGATGATCTGCTTGACTTTATAAGAGAAGAAGACAGGCTGTTCCGTTCATTCCTTGCCCATCTTCCGGAACTTGCGGATGCCGACCTTTCTGCCATTACAAGTGGCACGGAGCAATGTTGCCTTTCGGTGTTCCAGTCGGCAGAGGACGGCAAGTTCTCTTACCGGGATGCCCTGATATATTTCGCCAAACGTACCGACCGAAGAATCGTTCTCAATGCGTTGGCTTGCAGAAATGACATCCACCAAGACAAGGTCAAGACGGATGCACTGGCACGTGCGTATGTGTGGATGCTGTTGCAACCCTACATTGCATTGGACGATTTCAGTATGGCTGTGCTGTCCGATAAGGAAAGGGTGTCATTGCATGGTGTGGCAGAACAGATGCCCTCTATGATGTCCGGACTAAACAAGATTATCGGTACTGACAATGACCAATGGGAAACTTTGCCGGAATTGCTTATCAAAGTCATGATTACTTCCATTTAAAAACAGAAACAAATAAAAACAACAACGATATGCTACAACTCTTTTACGATGACTTTCTCTCTTTCGTGCCGCTCCAGCTTCCGCAACTGTTGGACGTTACCACGATGGAGCAACCGCAGTTCTATGACGATTATGTCCTGCTCTCTTTCCCTCTTGCGGAACAATACGATCTGGAAGAAGTAATGGACATTCTGGAAGACGACATGGAGATGATAATCCTTTACCATCACGTTCCGTCAGGAGCTACCGCCTTCGGCAGCAGTACCTGTGCCTATTCCAATCCGGCTTTTGGGCAGATGTTCAAGATGAATGCCAGGATAACGGATACCGGCAAGGCTGACCGCATTGATGTGACCATCTATGACTCCCTGGAGTTCATGTGTTCAGACCTCTGCCTTGACCTGAAACTCCATGAACAGTGTGGTTACTTCAAATATCGCAAGAACAAGGAAGAACTGCTTGCGGAGTTTGTATGAGACGGACGATATACCTGCAAATGCTTTACCTTATAGATATGCACAAGAGTTGGATTGCCTTGGATGGCAGTCGCAGTTATGCGCCATGTATCATCTTCAAGCGTGGCAGGGTACTTCTATGTACATTCCGCACCATTCGTCTTCGGGCAATCTATAAACACAATGGCTATGAGCGCGGCACGAAATGGAGCATATCCGAATACGAACTGGACAGGGCACTGGCAGTGTATCGCAAGCGGAATCCCGAAGTCAAGGCCCGCCTGAAAAAGGGAGCGTCCTATCTGGAAGCCAAAGATGTCAATGCCATTGTGGAGCTTGCCACATACGGCTTGCTCAAACTGGAACTGTCAGAATTTCCATTATACAAACAACGTTGATTATACAATACCCATTCATTATGATTTGGATTATCATTGAAATTCTTTTCCCAGCATTGCTCATTGCATTGCCCTTGTCATTGTACAGAAGCAACCGCCCTTTTATGGCAAAGTTCTATTTAAGGATGACGGCAAGCGAGAACGCACGCAAACTCTATGTGCGCTGTATGCTCATACTTATTCTCCTGTATCACTACATCTATGCAGGCGGACATTTCGGAGAATGGGGCATCCTGGTATCTACCATCCTGTGTGCCATTCTGTTCCCATTCAAACGTGCGAACAAATGGCTGACCGGACTTCACGAGGAACAGAAGCGTTTCTTTCTGGTGGCACTGCTCGCATTGGCCATTTGTGCAGTACCGTATCTGCACACCACAGCCGTTACGCTTGGCTTTCTTCTTTTGGCTGCCATGTTCTATCCCTCTTGTAACGTGCTGTCAAAATGGGAAGATGAAGAAACCAAGAAACAATGGTGTAAGAATCCCGGAACATTGTCCGAATACTACTATTGACATCATCACGCAATGCTGCCATGAATAAGTGGATAGTGGCAGTGAACCCGAATCCACAGATAGTCAAATTAAAAATCAACAGAAATGACGAAAGACAAGAATAGATGCGCCAATCAGATATTGGCGGATATGGAACTCTTCGACTACCTCAAAGAGAAAGTCGGGGAACGGAAGACGAAGACCGGTGCCTACCACGACCTATTGGAAAAGTGTGTGGCAGGATTTGTAGTCCCTTTCCTGAAGAATCACGAATACGTGTTGCAGGCTGACCAATGCCATGTGACCATTTCCGACCTTGCATCGGAATGGCATTGGCACAGGGCTACCGTCAGGACATTCCTCGACAAGTTGGAGGATATGGGGCATATACATCGTACACGCTTTGCCAAGAGTGTGGTCATTACAATGGTGTTCAACAAAACCGGCATTGGCAATTCTACTACCACTTATAATGGTCAAGCGGAGATTCGACCTGCCGATGAGTTTGATGCCGCTCTATCCAAATGGATAACCGGCAATTTGACAGACTCACAGATGGGTGATATATGTGAACAATATCATGCAAGTCGGTTGAAAGAGATTGCCGACAATTCTATTGTTGGAAGTTCTGGCAGCCCGGCACTTTCAAAGGCCAAATCCGCAGACGAGCTTACCCGGACATTGGTTCAGCGCATAGCCGTTGCCGGACTGAAGAGGGCCATACGAAACTCACGCTTCGACAACCCGACCGCTTTTATTGATTTCTTCCACTTCGAGCTGGGGGATGACTGGTCTTCTCTTTTGGCAGCATCCAAGATGACCGCCAAGATAATCCTTGACGGCGAAAGCGAGGTGACGGGTGCAAGTTCCGATGAGATAGAGATTCTTGCCACGCTCAAAGAACCGTTCAAGGCTCTATGGGCGAAGTGCCGGGAAGACGATCCGGATCTTTTATAGGCTTTACAACTGTTGTTGTAAGTCTCTACCAGATTGTATAACCACGGACAAGCCGTGATACCCTACGCTTATAGGCTTGCCATTCCAAGCGTGCAGCAGTGCTTGCACAGTGACCAAACAGAGGGAAGCAGGGGTAACTCAATACCCCACACGACTACGGTCGGTGGGAGCGGTGCCCAAACAAGCAGCAAGCTGGGGCAAACAGGTTGTCCATAAAAACAAAGTATATGGAAGGAAAATCATGGCAAGTGATGCACATGAATGTGATGAAAGGCTTCAGTGCCGCACAAAGCAACGAACATCAGCGCAACTGGACCGAACGGGGCTGGGACTTCGCCCTGAAAAAAGGAAGGTATGACCGTCAAAGGGAACGCCTGAATTTTGAGGTTGTCAAGGGCGGCAAGATTCAAGAAATAGACAAGAGGCAGTCCATTCCGGAACGGATGGCTGAAAGCCTTTTGCAACGTGGCATAAAAGATCCGAATGAGGGTCTGGCCGAGCCGAAATACCGGACTGTCGTGGATTTTATTCTGAGCGGTTCACAGACTACGATACGGCAACTGGCATTTGGGAATCAGGACGTGGTGTATGAACCCGGCAATATTTTGGAAAATGCCACGCTCAAAAGAATGCCCGAAATAGAACAATGGGCAAAGGATATGTACCGGTTTATGAGTGAGCGTTTCGGTGAGGAGAACATCATCGGCTGTTATGTACATCTTGACGAACTTTCTCCACACATGCACCTTACCTTATTGCCAATCCAAGACGGTAAGTTTGCGTTCAAAAAGATATTTGCAGGAAAGGACAAACTGGAGTTCTCGGCAAGAACAAAGAAGTTGCATGACGAGCTTGCGGAAGTGAACAGGAAGTGGAATCTGAAAAGAGGCAGGAATGTATCCGAGACTGGCGCAAAACACCGCACCACCGAAGAGTACCGCCGACACCTTTCGGAAGAATGTACCAATATCGAAGAACAGGTTGTCCAACATAAAAAAGCACTATCCGACCTAAAAGTGGAAATCAGTCTGGCAGAACGCAGGGTAAAAGGCTTGACCTCAATGGTGGACAACCTCAGAAAGGCGAAAGCGGAAAAGGAATACCAGTTGTCGGCATTGGAGCGCACACTTCAATCCCATCAGGGAGATACGGCTGCCATTATAGCAGAGAGGGATCGGTTGGAAAAGAAACTGGCTTCTATCCAAACGAAACTGGAAGACAAGCAGGATAAGCTACGGACGGCTGACCAACAACTTGAAGCCCTTAAAAGGGACATGGATGCCATTGGCGAGCGCACGGAGGAGTTGAAAAGCGAAGCCTATAAGTACAGCCGTGAAATCCATTCCAACGTGGATGTGCTGCTCAAAGATGTAATGTTGGAAACATTGGTCAGGGAGCACTCGGCACGATTGGGAGAAATGGGACTTTCCGAACAGTCCCGATTTGACGGTTCATTACTGCAAAGCCTGACGGAGCAAGGATCGGAAGTGATGCACTGCGCCACGCTTCTGTTTCTCGGAATGGTCAATGATGCCACTACTTTTGCCGAAACACATGGCGGTGGTGGAAGCTCCAGTGACCTCAAATGGGGACGGGACGATGACGAGGACAACCGGGCCTGGGCAAGGCGGTGTATGATGATGGCAAGCAAGATGATGCGCCCAACTTCAGGCAAAAAACAGAAACGATAATCGGCAGGAGGTATTTTCCTGCATCGGATGTGAAATCTATAATAACAGAAAACGTATGAGAAATAAAATAGTATTTGTAATGGCAATGGCAGGAATGTGCTGCACACTGCAAGCGAAGGCGAATGTACAACCTGTCCCACAGGATAGTGTACACTATGAATCCTATATGGAGAAGGAGTTGATGTTTCAAACCGCAGAGCCGACTTACCACAAGGGAGTGCTGGTAACTTCACCATGGAACGGCAACTGGTTTGTCAGTCTGCAAGGTGGTGCAAGTGCTTTCATCGGCAGACCGATTGGCTGTGCTGATTTGTTTGACCGGGTACAACCATCGTTATCCGCATCAGTCGGCAAATGGTTCACTCCACAGATCGGGGCAAGAATCGGGTATGGAGGTTGGCGGTTCAAGGACTGCAACCTTACTGCCAATGACTATCATCATTTCCACGCCGACCTGATGTATAATGTCCTTAGCGGACTGTATGCAAAGAAAGGAAATCCACGTTGGGGCATTGTTCCATACGTTGGTCTTGGAATGATGTATAATCCTCAGAACGGTCAGAAACCATTTGCCATTTCTTATGGCATACAAGGGCAATACCGCATCTGTAAACGGCTGGCGGCATTGCTGGAGATTGGCAATGTTTCCACTTTCCAGAACTTTGACGGATATGGGGAAGCCAACCGCTTTGGGGACAATATGCTCTCCGTTTCCGCCGGACTGTCTTTCACGATTGGAAAGGTCGGATGGAAACGATCCGTTGATGCGACTCCTTATATTCGGCAAAACGAGTGGTTAGTGGAATATGCTTCGGAGTTGTCGGAAAGCAATCGCAGATACATTGAACAACACGACAGGGATATGCTTACCTTGAATGAGCTGAAGAAAATTTTGGAGATTGAAGGATTGCTTGAAAAGTACAGCCGGCTGTTTGAAGACCGTGAAAATTTAAGCAGTGGTTATCCTAAAAATGATTACAGCGGACTGAACTCGCTCAGGGCAAGGTTGAAGAACAGGCGTTGGGATGGCAAGTCGCCTTTGGCCAATGACAGCCTTGCGGTTTGTTCCGGAATTGCCAATGTGAATGTAGATGATAGTGGAAATTCAAATGAAGTCCAATCGGACAATCCTGCCAAAGCTCAGGAATTGACAAATATGGGCGGAGACAGCATTGCCACTTATAACCACTCGGATTATCTGTCCTTTATAAACTCCGGCAACGAGTGCATCGGTTCTCCCGTTTATTTCTTCTTTGAACTCGGCACAGCGAAGTTGACAGACAAGTCACAGTCGGTCAATCTTGATGAACTGGCACGTGTCGCAAAGAAATACGGATTGTCGGTTACTGTTGTAGGTGCGGCTGATGCTGCCACAGGGACTGCCGATGTAAACGACAGGTTAAGCATATCGAGAGCCGATTATATTACCACAGAATTGGTTAAGCGAGGACTGGCAGTTGATGTGATTACCAAGGTTGGCAAGGGAGGAATCTCAGATTACAATCCTACCGAAGCCAATCGACATACCAAAGTATTGCTTTATATGAAATAGAACACAAAAGATACTTTTTGCTTCATGATTTGAATTGGGAGAGCCTGTCCGTGATGGATCGGCTCTCCTGCATTATAAAGTGCATTATCCTAACTTTTGTATTTCACTCCAATAGAAGAACGCTTCTGCATTTGTCTTCTTAAATTTGTTCAACTTAGTTGATAATGGAGGTTGTATCGTTGTGTTGATTAATAAATTCGCTTCGGACGGATTATAATGTTTTACCTCGTGTATTCCTTTGCCGATAAGTTTAGCGAGATAGGCGGCTTTTGAAGCATTTGTGATAGCACTTTCCAAAGTATAGACTTCACTATGAATAAAGCCACGCACTTTTTTTATTCCATCTTGAATCATGTCAAACTCTTCTTGATTATCTTGTCCACGCATTACGATACATTTAGCCGTATCATAAATATCATCCAAAACTTTTTGAATTGCATCAGGACTCTCACCTCTGTATTGAAGTTCAACCATCGCAAACTTATTGAATGTCTCTGTTGTAATGGACAAGTCATTGACAATATCGAAAAGAGATGCAATGTCAAATAGTTGTTTGCATATTTCCATTGAGCAATTCTTTTCTCCTTTGAAAAAAGGAATCCCGGTCGTGTGAGGAGCAAATGCAGTTAATTTATCGCCAAGCAAATCCTCTTTACTTGGTAACTTTACAATTATGGGGTCTCCCTCTGTTTTTAACAACCGGCTTTGAATAGGAAGTTCCACTACATTTGCATAATGAATTTCCTCGAATAATACATCCAACAAAATCTTATCCTGACGTCCTCCTGCCGGATATGCCACTTGGTAAAAGAATTTGGCGTGTTGTTTCGGAATATCGGTACGAGAGATACGCTCTACCAATTTGACCTCTCCAAAGCCATATTCTTCGGAATACTTTTCAAGATAATCTTCAATTCTTGTTCCAGGAGGACATATTATATCAATATCGATAGAAAGTCGTTTGCCTGTATCAAGATGAAGCATTAAGGACGAACCTCCCTTGAACAAAAATGGGCAACCCGATCGAGCCAATGCTTCCAACAATGAGAATGCACGGATTGTTTTCTCAACGAGGGTTATATCTTTTATCTTATTGTCGTTGGCGACTTGTTCTATCCAAGACAAAGTCCTGCTATCGGGATGTATCATATATTGATTGTATTGATAATTTGTTCAACTTTTTGTTTTCGGTTGCGACGTGCCGCATATCTCAATAACCTTGTTTTTTTGATTGCATAGTCAGAGAATGCGTTTGAATATATAGTATATAATTCATTGCCTTGAAGATGTTGTAGTTCTTTGTCAGATATGGCATCAACAAGCATTTTCTCCAATGTGGGAACGGGACAACCATTTATAACATCTAATGGAGCCTCTTTAACAAGAGGGCGGACAATAATTAAGTCTCTATTTGTAATGTATCTGTCCACATCTTCTTGGGACGGATTCAAGAAAATAGGGATTTCTGATTCGACGTTTTGTAATGACATAAAAACAGATTCCATCGCTTCCCTTTCAACATCTACTAATGTGGTTCTTACCGCAGGTACATGTAGCATCATTGATGCAAATACAGACGGTTGCCATATACAATAGTCGATGAAAGGAAATTTTTCTTTTATATGCTTGTTGAGTGAAAGCATAAATTCGTTTGGTTCATACAAAAATTCATGCTTCAAATCTTCATTTAATTTATATTTCCCGTATGAAACCCTAATGATTTTGTTTTCTGCAATCATCCTATTCAAAAGCACAACAAGAGACCCTTCTGATATGTTTTTCATACCAGATCGTACCACATTCAACAAGTCTTTTCTTGTGAATATGCCATCCTGTTTCTTAGCAATATCTATTATTTGATTTACAGCAGTCATTATTGCTTTTTGAATTATACTGCAAAGTTATAACAAATTTGGCATATAACAATGTGGTTTGCCATTTTTGTTATACTGTTAGTAAGATAACGCTGTGAATGTTATAACAATTTTGGCAAATATACATCGAATTTGCCGTTTTGTTATATTTTATCCTGTTTTATAATTCCTACTACCAGACCATTATACCTGTTTCTATTATCACAATACTGTGAGCTTCTCCGGCTATTCTTGTCGGCTCCATTTTCCTTTGCAAAGGTACTGCGGCGAGGGAACGCCAAGTACCGATTCTCCGATTGGCTCCACTAATGCCTTGTGGACTTGACGACAACTTTCCGCAATTTCCGGCAGGCTGAAATTGGGTATTTCATCAACTCCTCTGGCATTTACTTGTCTTATCCCTCTGTAGTCCACAGTCTCTGAATGCACGTAAAATTCAGATCCCGACAAGAAAGCCGATAAAGGCTTCAAAAATGAGGGAAAAGAAAAAATAAAAGTTCAACGATTAAAACAGACAGATTATGCACAGCAAGATTTTTCAAATCACAGAAGAGAGACCTCTAAAAGACAACATTCTGAACGACTGCACCCTTGAACAAGGAGACGGACACTATTATGACTATTGTTCGGAGATTGACGAGGAAGAGCGTAAATCCCACATCGACAATCTGATAAATAACATTCTGCCCAAAGGTATGTTTGAGCTTGTTTCAGATGATACAATCCGTTACAATGGCGGTGCGGACAAATGGAAAGAGGAATTTGTGGCAACCTTGCAAGAAAAGGCGAAAGCCGTTACCACAGAGAACTGCACTCTTTGGATTGGCGAGGTGTACCAACTTGAAAAGTACCTCAAAAATCCGCTTGACACCGGCTATCAATTTTATATGGACGAGCAGTGTATCAACGGAGCTGCCGAACAATCTTACGAGTTTCTGCGAGTGGTAAGCCAATTAGTGCCTGGAACATTGCTGTATATCGGTGGAGTGATTGACTATCATTTCTAATGCTATGAGAACACGAAGAATGACCAAAGAGCAGGGAGAACGCTGTAATATCAGCCGATTTCCCAACTTCCATAACACAGGCAGTGTCAAAGGAATGAAGCGATTGTATTATGGTAAACAGGCATTGTTGGTAAGGTGCGGAGCATACATCTACAATGTTTCAAGTGAGCCAAGTATTTATTATCAAGCAAAATAACAGACGATATGAAAGGAACAGAACAATTCAAGCAGACCATAAAGGCATATTTGGACGATAGAGCCAAGACGGATGAACTCTTTGCCGTGTCGTATGCCAAAGAGAACAAGAATTTGGACGATTGCATCACATTTGTACTCAACCAAGCAATGGCTATATGCAAAGAGGGCGGTTGTGGAATGACCGACAATGAGGTTTATTCTCTCTGTACCCACTATTATGATGAAGACAATATAGAGGTGGGTAAAGCCGTCAATTGCGGTGTGATAGTCAATCATAGGGTAGAACTTACTCCCGAAGAGCAAGCCGAAGCGAGGGAAAAGGCACTCAAAGCCTATCAAGACGAGGAACTGCGGAAGATACAACAACGTAACAGCAGACCCAAGCCAACCCAGAAAGCAACGAAACAGGAAGTTACCCAACCATCACTATTTGATTTAGGACTATGAGAGCCAAGACGAGATTACAGCATAAGGTAGTAACCGCCAATGAGCGGTTACTGCCACTGACCGAGAAGCAAGAGTTATGGGCATTTCGCCATTGCTTAAATCATTATGCGTTCCGTGCCAAAAGCGGTATGACCACCTGTATGGATTGCGGACACCAATGGAGCGAGACCAGAGAAAAGACCTGCCGTTGCCCTCGCTGCGATACAAAGTTGGAGATACGCAACACCTTACAGCGTAAGTATAAAGACAAATCCTATTACTCCATACTGACAACCCAAGACGGCTTACAGGTGCAGAGGGTGTTCCTTTTGACGGCTCATTATCGCAAGGGCAAGAAAGCCGATTTTTACTCTATGGAGGTAGTCCGTTATTGGATTGATGATAATGGCAAGACAGAAGTAACGGCATTAAGGCGTACACTCGGTTACTATATAGACAGCTTTGTCTTTGACAATCATATAGAACTGCGGAACGACAATAATGTTTACAGGCGGATTGCCGATTGCAAGGTTTATCCTTATTATTCTGCCACAACCAAGTTAAGACGCAACGGACTAAGAGGTTCTTTGTCGGAGATTGAGCCAACGAAGCTGATTGAAGCCTTGTTGCAGGACAGTAGAGCCGAAACGATGTTCAAGGCAGGGAGAAAGGTGGATTTGAACTATTTTCTGCAACACCCTATGTATTTTGATTTGTATTGGAACACTTATAAGATAGTGATGCGTAACAATTATCACATATCCGACATTTCCCTTTGGGTGGATTACATCCGCTTGCTTGAAAGGTGTGGCAAGGATATTCGCAATGCCCATTATGTCTGCCCATTGGATTTGAAAGCCGAGCACGACCGCTATCAAGAGAGGGTAAGGGTTATCCAAGAGCGAGAGAAACGTGAAGCCGAGCAGAAAAAGGCGCAGGAGAATGAGGAGAAGTTCAGAGAGTTGAAAGGCAAATTCTTTGGATTGTCATTCACTGACGGACTGATTGTAGTCAGCGTGTTGGAGAGTGTGGATGATTATTACAAAGAGGGAAATGCTTTACATCATTGTGTGGGACAATGCGAATACTACCTCAAACCCAAGTCTTTGGTTTTCTCTGCACGGATAAATGACAAACGCATTGAGACTGTTGAACTGTCGCTTGAAAATTTCAAAGTCCTGCAATCAAGAGGGCTTTGCAACCAAAACACAGAATACCACGACCGCATCATACAACTTGTACAGAAAAACGCACGGCAAATCCGTAAGCGTATGACAGCATAATCTGTTTTGTTCTTTTCGTCAGCCACTTGTTACGATATACAATGTAGCAGGTGGCTTTTATGTATCCGGCTACGGCTGCTCGCTGATTGCCGTAGCGATGTACTGTTTTAATTCTACCGCAAAGTGGTAGATGTAACCTGTTAAAATATAGCAATGTACGCAATTCTTCCATTTATACAACCACTTGTGCCGTTTATAGCACCACTCAAAGGTCAAATCTGTTTTACTTACTAACAACCCATTATAGTTTTTTGAGTATTCTCCTTTGAGCCGACCACCACGCCGCGCGGATTGTTTTATGGTGCAAAGGTACTGCTGTGGGAGAACACCAAGTATCGCTTCGGCTAACAAATCACCGGACTTAACGACAACTTTCCTCAATTTCCGGCAGGCAGAAATTGGGTATTTCATTAACTCCTTGTTTGTTTACTTGTCTTATCTCCCTTGTAACGCAGTCTTTAACGCACATAAAACATATCCTGATGGCGAAGTCGGAAGGCTCCAAGCAGAGGGAAACAAAAACAAGTCTAACAATAAAAATTTACGATTATGCCGAATTGGTGCAGCACTGCGTATGCGATAGAGGGCAACGCAACAGAATTGAAAAAACTCTATGAGTTAATGAAAGATTTAGAAAAACGACAAAAGCCGTCCGTTCAAAATGGTTTTGGAACTACGTGGTTAGGGTGTCTTGTAGAAGCCCTCGGAGAAAGTTGGGAAAAGATATATTGCCGTGGAACGTGGGATAACCTCAAATTCAACGGTGAGGTGCTTACGTTCAATACAGAAACAGCGTGGTCTCCCTGCAATGAAATGTTTGATATGGTATGTGAGAAATATCCCACGCTGCGATATTTCTATCAGTCGGAAGAACCTGGTATGTGTGAGTATTGGACGAATGATGATGAGGGCAAATACTTTCCCGACAGATACTATGTTGATGTATGCACTTCGGAGGAAGAATACTATTCCGAGTATTTTCAAGACTTGGAAAGCGTATATGACTGGCTGGAGGATATTTGCGAAGTACAAGTTAAATCCCGTCAGGATGTCAATGCGATTGTCATGCAATGGAAAGAAAAAAATGAAGACGCATACTGCTCTATTCACGAATATCAAATATCGGCATAATCGGAGAGCATAAAAGACTGGAGTATGGAAAAGAAAGGTTACGGCACAGGCAAACGTGCAAAAAGAGAGATTGGGAAACCCCTGATGGTTATCAATATCAAACAGGAAATCATAGATATTCTTCAAATAGCCAACAGACGTTTTATGTACAATCCTAAAATCGGAATCCTGATTTTAGGAGACGAGATGTACGGAAAGAACATTTGCAGTTCTCATTCGCAAGAGTTCTATGTGTCGAAAGCGGACGGACATTTCGATGATTATTTGCGTGGGTGGATAGGTGTATCAAAAAGCTATCCACGTGGAGTTATTCATTTTGCCCCTGCTGTCAGCAAGGAGCAATTCGACAGAGGATTTGACTCCTTGCAGATGTTCAGCAAACTTGATGGCGTAAACGGAGATACTATCATTCGGGGCTTTTGCGGTTTGCCGGAACAGAGGATGAGTGATTTACTGCCTTCATCTTTTTAGCTCTTATCAATGAGTGTCGTGCTTACGTGGTTTCACAAAAGCACGATACCCGTTTTTATGAGTTGCCTAAACTGCGTTGGCAGCTTCCTTTTGTATCTCAACCTTTATATTTTGCCCAAGCCATCTTCCTTTTATAGGTATAACTGCCGTGGCTCATCTTCCGTCCACACCGCTCTTGGTTTTATCAGATGCAAAGGTCTGCTGTCGTGCTTGATTCTCCGGCTTGAAGTGCATTCCCTGCAAATTCTTCCTTTCCGTGAAAGAGTAATTGGCCGGGAAAGCCGTCGCATGAAGCTGTGCCGACAGCCGTTTACCGCATCCATAAAATTCCAAGGCGGTTCAGACGGGAAAGAACCGACCAGAGGGAAAAGAAAAAATGTTCAACATCAAAATTCATTAGAAATGGAGTACAACAATCAATTATCGGAGAACGACAAACGCTTTGCGGACGAGTTCTCAAACTATGTAAACGGAAAAATGGCTTCACCCCGAAAGGTGGGCAAGGCATTGGCGGATGACCACCGCTATTTGGTAAACGAAAAAGCCAAGCTGATGTTCTGCTTTATGGAGCAGTTGGCGGAGAACTGGCACAAGGGAAGATATGACCAGCGTAACGAATGGGCGTGCCGTCTGGCAGCGGAAGCCATAGACCATTTGTCAGAGAACGACCTCTATTATTTGCCCGAAGAGTATTACGAAAACCATAAACAATAACGATTATGAAAGCACTTCAAATCGCCATCCCAAGATGGAACATAACAGAGTTGAACGGTTACGAGCCGATAACCACCTTTTGGCAGGACTTCTCCATTGCCGATAAATTCGGAGACAAAGCCATAGCCGACACATACAGCCGAGCCAAGTCCGAATGGAAAGACAACTACAAGTATTGGACGGAACTCTGCCTTGTACTCAATCACAAGATATGGCAGTGGCACGAGAGAGACAACCAAAGAGCCATTCTCTATGACAAGCTATGGAGAGAAGCGGACGAAATGACCTCCGAATGGTCGGACGAGAAGCAGGAGTATTATTTTCAAGTAACGGATTAAGCCACGTGTGGGGAAATGTAAAAAGTTTCCCCACTTCAAAACCCTCACAAGATGACTACCGAAGAACAGATACAGAGAATAACCGACATTGCCCAAGAAAAAGGCTGGAGCGTGAACGCTGAAGACAAAAACGAGACAAGAGTATTGTTTGAGTTTCAACGCTATACCAAGTACGGACAGGATTTTCTCTTCAATGCCGATATGCAGGGCGAGGATATTGATTCCCTCATAGCCAGTGTAAAAGAGTATTACGAGGGTTTTGACCCCGATTATGAAGCCTATTTGTGGATAGGCGATGACGGACACGGCAAGAATGGCGCACCTTATCACATCAAGGATATTGTAGCGGATATGGAAGATGCCGAAGAACAAATATATGAATTGCTACAAGCATTTGAAATGGAATTTCTTTAATACACATAATTATGACTTTATCGGACAAATCATATTACAGAAGACTTTGCAGGAATATCCTTGCAGACCGCTTTAATTGGCGGAAATACTGCACACCGAGCCTTTATTTTGGCAGGGAAATATGTGTAACACCGCTTCATTGTTCTTACGGACAAATCGGCTACACCATCAATTTTCCCTATACCAATGCACCGGAAGTGGAGTATGATTGGGAAATGAACAAACTTACGATTGATGATGAAAATTGGAAATTGGTATGTTAGACGAAATCAGGCAAAACGGCAAAACAGTGTTGTCAGGAGAGGATGGGTTTTCAATACCCATGTTTTTCAACAACTTGTGCGGTAAAAACTTTTCAGGCGAGAAGTACCGGGATTATATCAAATACATAGCCTTCGGAGAAATGGGGTTCAAGCCCGGAGAAATCATGCTTTACCGCAATGGTACACTGGTAAGGACAGGTAAAATAAACATTGAAAAATAGATACAGATATGGAAATGACAACTATTCATCCGGCGGAGAGCTATCTTCGCAACGAAACCAATCCTCCGTCTTTATACGTGCGGATTGCAGGAAAACGCAGACGCTTGTTCATCAACCGAGACAGAGGTGTTATTGGCATTATCGCTCTCGGCAAGCGGACAAAAGGCTATGTGTTTACAGATTGGGCAAGCATCGAGCAAATATACTATCCCTCGCAAGAACAGGACGAGAATACGGACAGGAAACTTATTCTGAAATATCAGAAACTTGCCCGACTTGCCACACATACAAATTCCTGGCTTCGTGAAATCGCCAATGCGGATTTGGATAAAAACCTTTACGAGAACCACATCACAACAGGCACACGCATCGACGGCAAATGTATCGGACTTGCCACCATTGAAAAATACTGTGGAACGACAGCAATGCGTCTCTTCCGTAAGGCACTGAAAAACAAAGAGAAATTTTCCACTTGCCGCTTTGATTTTGGCGGTTATGACGGAACGCTTTGGTGTGAGCCACGAGACAATGGCGATATGGCGGCAGGCTTCAGCAAGGAATATCGGAATTGTGGCAACGGCTACTACTATCTGCTTATCAATGACGATTATGTGATAGGATATGATATTGACTGATTGTATAGCTACAACAATCCAACCGCAAGGAGAACAACCTCCCTACGGCTGGATTGAAATACGCAAACATCCCATTATAGTCATCGGTGCATACCACCGCTATATTCTACCTCTTCCTCCTGATACTGTTCCATCTGACTTAATTCCGAATGGACGGATTGCAGGTTGGATTCGAGAGAATTGTCGTGGTCGTAGGGGAACTGATGGTCGGGAACAAGACCGGCATTGACCACCGTACCGACATCAAGCGTGTCGGTCTCCCTGTTATACCCGATATGGAGAATATCTCCGTTTGGCATTTCAAGGACAGGAGTACGCTGCTTTGTCATCGCAGAGAACTGCTCGGCCGCCATTTCTTTGGCAACCTCTTTTATGTCACTGCTTGCCAGCCGGATACCATACCGTGTGATATGGTCGCGGATTTCCTGCTCCGAGTATTTCAGCATCACCTCGTAAGTTCCTCCCACGCTGTTGTTATAGACCACGGCAAAATCCTTGTCTTCAATCAACAGGTCATCACCCTTGTTCTGGAGAGGAGAGGCAAAGGTATATTGCTCATTGATACCGTTCCCGTCATAATACTCTTTGGCAGCTTGGAGCAATCCTTCATAATCACCCTTGTCCCGAAATTCGTCCAGCCGGGAAGTGTCATCGGTTAATTGCAGGTAGGCAACGGAAGAATAGAAAATCTTTTCGCCGGATGCAGGTTGTTCCACTTTCACTTCCTGCTTGTTTTCCTGCTCTTCCTTTTTCCCCTTTTCCAATTCTTCCGCAATCTTATCCACGTTTTGCGTAACCAACGAAGTCGCCTTTTTCACATCCAAGAGCGTGGTCTTGATAAATTGCGGAGACTCTTTCAGTTGCTCCAGCCACGATTTCAGATAGGCGCAGCTATCTTCTTTCAGAGCCTTGCTCATACCGTAACGCTGTGCTACCAATGCGCTACCTAATTCAGCCACTAATTCCTCACGGGCATATTCGTCCGAGCCGAAAGCGGTGGGCTTGATGCGGTCAAGCTGCCCCTCGATACCTGTGCTGTGGGTCATTTCATGCCAAAGCGTGCCGTAGTACGATTCCCCGTCCTTGAACTGTGCCTTTTCAGGAACCACAATCTCATTTTTGGTAATGGAGAAGTAGGCTTTGTCCTGGTGCATAGGCTTGATGGGACAAATCCAGCGGTTATCACGGATCATCACATCCATCGGTTCAAAAGACATCTTCTCGCTCTCGTCCAATTTTACGGCATCCCCATTCGCCAGTTTGTTCCAAAGCTCCGGACGGGCTTCCTGAAGATTGGTCTGCTGAACATTAAATACCCGAAAGACCTGCATCTTCGGATATACGTTGTACATCTTCTTCTCTTCGTCGGAGAGCCTTTTGTAATCGTCATACTTGATTTTCTCCTTGGTCTCCTTATGGATGCAGGTAAAGGTGGTAAGCATGACCGGGAACGATTTTTCACCACGGTTGACGGCAACCCTCGGCAGTTCCACACCCTCTTTAGCCTGCTTTTCAGTCGGCTTGTTCAACCGTTGCACACAGTCAAAGGTGCAGAAACGAGGAATCTTATATCCGTTCTTCTCGCAGTGGAGAAGCAACATCAGCGCGTTCATCCCATTGTACTCACGCCCGGATAAGTTCTTCGGCCACCCCAAACTTCCCTCGGTAATCCACGGCTTCGACCAGTCCTTGCTGATGGTCTCGATGCGCTCGATCATCATTTCCGCAAAAAGGTCAAGAGCCTTGTCTTCTGCGGAAGGGCCATCGTTGTTATATTTCTTGTAACCGGCCATACCTGTCAGTTATTGGGGGTATACGGAGGCTTGACATACGCCGACATCTCGGCAATCTTGCAGGAAAGGTTCAGCTTGTCGTTATAGACGGACAGCTCCATGTCGCCTTTGACCTCGATGCCTGTCTGGGGTTGCAGCCACTCTTCACGTTTGCAGTCAAAGCCAAAGAACCGTACCCACAGGTATTCGAAGCCGTCATTGACTTTCTCTGCGGAAAAGCCTGAGAACTGTAAAAAGTCCTTGCCTTTCTTATCGGTCTTCTCTTCAATGATTTTTCCAGTCTTTCCCCGGAAGTGCATTTCCCCCTTGATGGAATCTTCATTGGAAGCCGAAAGAGTGACCTCCGAAGCTGACAGATTGAAATAGAGGTTGTCCCCACGTTTCTTGAAAGTCAGCGTGCCCGACACATTTACCCGTTGTCCCAAGGCACAATTCTTCAGTTCGTTATCCTCACCATCTTTGGCGACGGAGATTTCCACGGTCTTGTTGATACCGCTTTTGGCAGGAACCACACAATTTACGGCAAAAGCCGTGAACACTTTATTCTCGCTGTTGGTGCGGACGGTAGCCACACGGCTGATTGTACCGCACATTGTTACATTACACTTTATCATATTGCTTGTAGTTTTATTTTACCAAGACCATTTGACCGGAATATCCTGTTAAATGTGAACCACTTGCCTGTGCAACCGTCTTAGTCGGGCGCACGGATTTTAATCCAGACTATCCCGATGGCGATGACGACCTGCACCCCTATGATCACGAGTGTCGCCACCAAGCCGAACAGCTTGTAGCATACGAGGGTGTGCAGTGCTGCCATGGACAACCCGACAAACAACAATCCTATTTCCATCATCACGCGTTTCATTATCTCTTGATTTGTTCCTCCCAGCCCTGTTGTTCCGACATTCCCTGCTCGAAGTTCTGCGAAGCCTGTTGCGACAGCACCAGGGCATTGACCATCCCGGCCACACGCATACGCTTGCTTTCTTCCGAGAGTCCCGGACTGTTCAGCGTGGCGGACAGGCGGCTCAGCTCATTGGCACTCAACTCCCGTGAGAATTGGATGGAGCCGTTGTCTGCCTGCAATACGGCTTTGTTGTTCTCTCCAACCACGAGAGCGCAGGTTTTCATGTGTGGTAAAAGTGGGGTCAAATCCACTTTCTGTTCATCGGCCATTTTGGAAACGGCACTTATCTGTTCCTCTTCATCCTTACTGTCAATGACTACTGCCAGCATCATCAGCGAAGAAAAGGCTTTGACCACCATATCCATAATCGGGTCGTTGGTTCCCGATAAGCCGACACCGCTGTCCTCCGAAGAGAGCAGCTTTTTCATCCAGTCTTCAGGACTTTGAGCCTTGCTTTCTTGTGGAGTGGCCACTGCCTCCGTCTTGTATTTTGCCAGCAGGTCATTCCCGTTATGCAGAGCTTGTAACTTGATATTGCCTTTTTCGGCAATCTCAGCCAGATAAACAGCCGGGTCCATATCCCGCTTCTGCCCATCCGCTGAAACTAATGTCACCCCGAAATGCAGGTGCTCGCCGGTAGTCCGTGTCCCGGTATTCCCTGAAACACCGACTTTCTGCCCGGCTTGGACGGTATCGCCCACCTTGACATCGACAGAAGACAGGTGCATATAGGTGTTCTGCACCTTGCTCCCGTCGCGCCTTGGGTATTCGATGGTGACGGACTTCCCTCCGGCGGTATTTGCGTTGTGGTTGACGGCCACCACCTTGCCGTTGTTCTCAGTCGCCAGTACCGCATCTCCTTTGCAGCAGATGTCGATGCCCTTGTGCATCTGTTGCTTGCCGGCATCCATCGGGTCGGTGCGCATACCGAATGGAGAGGTGACAAACATAAATTCCTCACGCTCCACAGGGAATGAATATGCTTCCTTATCGGTATTCTTTTCCTGTCCGATCTCCAGTCCCTGCGCCTTCGTTTCCGCCATCACCATCCGGTCGTACTTCTGTAATCCGTTGACCTCGATGATTTTTTGCAGGCTTCCGGCATAATTGCTGCCACTGGCATATCCTGCCTTGGCAAGCCCTTCCGTCCAGCCCTTATAGTCATCGGGAGCCAAGGCGAAACATCTGTCATACCGTTTGTTCTCTACCAGAAATCTGGAGTGGTGTTCGTAAGAATCACCCACACTGTCATAACTGCAAAACTTTTCGTTGGGCTTGTCATCGGTGTATAATCCGTACTTGCCACCATCTGCAATCCATCTTGGAGTGGCTTTGATGCCGAAATGGTTGTTCTCGTTCAGGGCCAGACGGCTTTGTCCGTTGCTGCTCTCCAATATGCCTTGCGCCAAGGTCACAGAGGCAGGAATGCCGTACTTGCGCATCTGTTCCATCGCAAAATCGGCGTATTGTTCCGCGTATTGTTGGTTCTTGCTCATATTCCGTTTCGTTTATCGGTGCATACCTCGTGATACCTCTTCCTGTTCCTCGGCTTCCTCTTTAGGCTGTTCAGGCTTGATTTCCTCTTTCCGGCCGACTTTTGCCTCCACCTCTTCTTCCTGTTTCTCGGAAGAGGTCTGCTCCTGTGATTGGCTCTTGTTCAGCAGATCCGCAAAGAGTGTTGCAGCCAAATGCTGCTTGAAGCTGTTCCGGTCTTCGGCAAGCCACATCCGTTGCCATTGTTGTGGCGTGACACTTCGGGGCTGTGGCTTCCGGTTGTCTATGGTGGGAGCGCAGAGTATCGCACCGTTCTTGGTCTTGAACACGGCCACACGCTGGATGCGGTTCAGGTCGATGCGCTCGTCCGATGTGTGGAACAGATCCACCTTCAGTTCGGGTTTGCTCTCCGCCAAGGCATAGTATTTCTTCGCCAGTTCGCCACGTACCTTGTCGATGTTATCCAACGACTGCTTGAGGGTGGTGAAGAAACGGTTCAGGTCATCCTTGTCGGGATAGATGCTGTAACCGGACTTGCCTTCGGGTTTTATATACAATGCCCAACGGTTCTTGTCGTCCTGCACCATCTGGATTTGCTCAAAAACAAGGTCATAGGCTTGCTTTACCGCAGGATGGGCATCAATGGTGGAGAGCGTTTCCAAAATCCAGCTCTTCAATCTTGCCACCTCAATCTGCTTCTCGGCAAAATAGCGGTCGTCGGGACGATACCCCAATGCTCCGTCTGGATTGTAGAAGCGGACATGCTCAATGCCGCTTTTCTGCAGGGCAGACTGTATGCGCTGTTTGTTCATACCCTTTATCTCGTTGTTCACCTCCAAGGATGCGCCGACAGGCAAGATGACATCGGCACTCTTTCCCTGTCGGTCTATGACCAACACGATGGTCTTGTTATCCTTGTCGGGGTGTTTCTTGATCTCGTCAGCCACGAAGAAATGCTTGGGCATCTGCTCCTGCATCCGCTCGGTCTGCCGGTGGTTACGATAGGTGGCATATTCGATTTTCTCGCCTCGTTCCGCCTTTCGTATGACCTCCAAGGCATTGTTCACATCGCTCTCGATGGCATCTATCAGACAGGGATTTTCTTTGAGTTCCCGGCTCCAGTAGTCCACCATCTTGATATTCTCATCCGACAGGCGTGCAGGCAGTCCCATTTCCAGCATCTTGATACCCGAAGCGATTTCGGAGATAAGATGTTCCTGCTTGACGGCATCCTCGGTGGGTGGCACTCCGTTTTTCATCACCATGCCTTCACGGGCAAGGCGTTGCTGGTGTCCGGTAGCCGCTATGATCTGCCGCAAGGTCTCTTGTGCATAGTCGGTATAATGTTCAAAATCCTTTTGACGGGGAATGTAAACCGCATCCTTTTGACTGTCGTAATGTGCCACGCCGCTTCCGTCCGTGCGGATGGGTACCATGTTTTTGGAAATGGCTTGCACAAAGGCATTGAAGCGGGGGCGCAATTCACGCAGCTCCTTTTCGCCGAATCCCTGCTCCACGCTGTTGCCGTGTTTCTGCACAAGGGTCTCATATACATTCTTGTCAACAAGGGGCAGCAGGGTCTGGTCTATGGTGAACAGTGTGCGAATCTCCCTGTTGTGTATGCCCTTGTACCGGTTCCTCTCTTCAGGAGGCAGTTGTTGGTAGTCGTTTCTTGAAATGATGTCGTTGGGATTGTTCCGGTTTACATACTTGTTCCAGTTGTAGAACAGGAAGGGCACACCTTTCTCGTGTTCACGGACAGACTCTCCCCGTGCCTTGGCTTCGCTGTATAAGGTGAAGAGGTTGGTCTTGCTTCCGGTCTTGTCCGAATGCAATGCCATGAACAGGGCGTTGAACGGACTGACTGCAACTCCTTTCGGATAAAACTTCGGATATCCCTTACCCGTGGCGTTGAGCCAATGGCCGCCGGCACTGACCGCACTGTTCAATGCTTCGGAAAGCAATTCGACCTGCTTGTCCGCAGCGTTTTTCTCAAACTGTGATTTCTCTTTCATATATGTTTGTCTTTTATTGTATTCCTCTGGTTCTTATAATGGTCTCCCGTTCTCCATTCTCAAAGTTGCGCTCCATCATCGCCCTGGTCTGGTCGCTCTTGGCGAGAATGGCGTTGGCAAGGGTGTTGAGAGGCAAGGCTCCTGCGTGGTACGCGGCTGTTACCTTTTCGGGTAGCTGGATGGTACAGGGTACACGGTCTATTGTCGCTATCAGGTTGTTGCCTTTCAATATCGGATTGGAGATGCGCGGATTGAGCGGTTCTTCCGGATAGTTTCGGTATTGTACAGGTCTGTTTTCCGATACAGGATTGCTGTTACCCTCATTCCGTTTCCAGTCAATAGCTTCATGTCCTGCCTTGTTCAACAGATTGGCACCGCCCAATCCAATCATCAGCATTTTTAGGACGGGGTTCTTGACAAACAAGCCGGCTAAGAGGCTTGCCATAGGTACGATGTTGTCTCCTATATCCAAAGATTTCGTCCTGCCTGTAAACATTCCTACCAGGATGTCGGGTAGCATGGAGAACACATAGCCTAAGTTTTTGCCTATATCACCCATGCCGTTCAATCCCAAGGAGGAGAACAGTCCGTTCCAGCCGTTTTCGTTGGTGCGGGTGTCGGATTGTACCGTTTGTTGTCCTTGTTCTTCTTGCGTAATTGCCTCCGAATACGATTGTACCGACATTTCACTTTCCTCTATTTGTTGAGTAACAGCTTGCTCGGTAGTGTTTTGAACCTCCTGTTTTGCTATTTCGGTAGATGCAGATTCTTCACTTCCCTTATTTTGCTTCTGTTCTAAACTATTTAGATAGGTTTCCCGGTATTCCGGCATAATCACCAGAGGCACATTCTTATACCGTTCCTCGTTTTTCTTTTCGTCAGCCAAACCCCACATAGGCTTGTTTGTTATCGTATGCTCACTCATCCATTTCGTAAAATCAAAAGTTTCGATGGGAATTTTCTTGGCCAGTCGCTCGTTGGTAGCGATGATGTACGGATTCTCGTCCTTCTGTATGCTCTTGGCTTGTTTGTGGAAATCCGCAAAGACGTTGGCTTCGCTTCCAAACACGCTTTTACTGATACAATCCTCCACCGATTGCCTGTTTCCTTTATTGTCTTGGGAAGGTGCCAATGCGGAAAAAGCCAGATCCACTCCGACAAACTTTGCGAAGCCCGTCCAACTGCCCACACCGCCTAAAGAGAGGGCGTCAATCCCTGCACCGATGACACGGCTTGTCCCTTTTTCTAATTTGGAAGGCTTGTAGGCCGCTTCGCCACGTTGCTCGATCTCGGCGGCAAGCGGTGATTGGCCCAGTGTCGCTGACAAGCCTAACAGCGTATTCTGTGCGGCTTTGCGGATGATGTAGTCTGCCGATGACTTGGGCATACGTTCCTTGACCAACCTGTTTATCATCAGTTGTTCCATACGGTAATCCGTGTAGGCGTAGGCAAGGTCGCATCCTAATTGTCCGGATAATGTGTCATAACGATCCCTGCCGATTTCTCCGATTACAGCGGAACGCCATTCGCCGGCCATCATCGCCAGGTCGGTCTGCATATCCTTGTTGCCGGAAATTTTGTCCTTGACCATCGCCAAATAGTCTTCCGTAGTCTTGGAGTTCCATTCGCCTGTTATTTTCAGTGTCTGGTACGGATCGATCATCGGATTATTGGCGGCTGCCATCGAACTGAGAATACCGGCTGCACTGGTAGAGTATTCTGCCATTTCCTCCACCTGCTTGCGGTTGAGATAGCTTTGCGTGTCACGCATGACAGGGGCAAGGTGGCAATTGAAGTAGTCACCGAATATCCTTTCTATCTCTGCAAAACGCTCTGTATGTCTGATTTCGCCCATATCCTAATAATTCAATTGGTTCAAAAGCTGTTCTTTGGTCTGCTCTATGGCGTTATGGTATATCTCCATCTGTTTGGGAAAGAACTCCTCTAACCATTCATCCTTTTCTATCCTGTCCTGAATGAAACGGATGGCATTGTTCCGGTCTATCTCTACAGAAAGTTCGCCTTCCTCCCGGTTGTTGAACCAGGCCTTTGTCCACCATCGGACTCCGGCACGGTCGGGATAGACGGACACGACTCTCGGAATGTCAAAACTCTGCACGTCTATCTCCAATTCTGCCAAAGGGTCGATGATTCCACTATTTGCTATGGCCTCGGATTGAAGTTTTTTTTTAATTCTTCATCCATGGTGGAGAGATAGACATTGTGCCTGAGTGCGAGGTAATTCAGGAAATCGGCTATCAGGAGATTCTGTACCTTGCTTGCCAACGGCAGGGCACGGCTGCCGATACCAAGAGGATTTGCCATGCTCGGCATAGTCTCAAAGAAATAATTTTTGGTGGCACCCACTGCAAACACGTTCCGCAGCGATTGCTCGGTGTATTCGGGTACGGTGTACGTTCCACGGAACAGGTCTTCCATATAGACCGGCAGGAAACGGATCATCAGTTCCTCGATTTCTTCCTTGTCACGGTCGTATCTTGTCTTCATCTCACCGTCAAATTGGATAAATTCGTGGGTGGCTTCGTGCCCGGCTTTGCGTAATGCCTGGATATTGCCGTAGAGCATGGTCAGGAACTCTATCGGATTCAGTTCTTCTCCGTCAAACGCCACTTCCATGTGAAGGTCGCTTCCGCTGATGGCTACCGTCTGACCGGCTTTTACCTTTTGCCCGAAACGGATGAATATATTGGCAAGATGCGCATAGGTCACTTCGTATTTACCGTAGCGTATGACAATATACACGCCACGTTCCTTGTCCGTACCGATGCTCGATACGATACCGCTTGCCACTGCCGCCAAAGGGCGGTGACCGGCATTAAAGTCTATGCCGTGATTTAAGAAAGTTTCTCCGGTTACGGCATCTTTCTGTTCCCCATAGCCCTTTGACATGGTTACTTCTTTATTCTTATCTTCCTCGAAGGGCATACAGTAGCCGCTTGGGGAATGTAAAATCATTTCTTCCGTATATTTCATTGTTGTTGCAATATTGTTTTCGTGGATGTTATCTTCTCATACCTCCGCTATGGGTCTGTTCTTCCTGTTGGGAGGGTGTCTGTCGGGATGCGTTGGCGACTGTGGTTTCTTGCAGCAGGTTGGCATGATTGCCGATGGTCATCATCATCAGGAAGGCACCGGCAATCTTGCCGAGCCATCCGAAACGGCCGAATACCAAAAACGCTCCGGCAATCAGTCCGGCAATGCTCATTCCCGATACCTTGCCGTTTGCAAGGTTGCTGAAGAAGTTGCCCAACATATTGCCACCGTTCCCATTGGAAACATTTCCCAAGAAGTTGGATGCCCCGTTGAGAGTGGATGAGAGGTTGCTTGTCGCCTGGTTTACATTGGCCATGGTCTGCTCTGCCTTGTCGGTAAGCTGGCTTACTTTGTCCCCGGCTGACTTGGCTGTACCGCTGATGGCATTGGTGGCTTCCTCGCCAATGACGGCATCGCTCACGATACGCACCACGCTCTTGTCCGTGGTCAGTTTCTCCCAACCGACATAACCGACAGCACCTCCGACAGTGGCTGTCTTCAACGCACTTCCTGCTCCACGCAGTGTTTGTGAGGGGTGTAGCACAGCGTTGCCTACACTTTTCCCGGTAGCGACAGTTGCCTTGCCACCGTATGATATGGCTTTACCGCCGGTTTTTAATAATGAACTCCAAAATCCCATATTCTTATGTTTTATTCGTTATTCTAATAAGCTCCGGCTTTGCCGCTCCGTTTCCACCGTCTTATGGCAGATCGGGCGATTTCCACCTTGTTGGCTTTCGGGCGTGCCTCTTCGCTGATTTCTGCCCATATATCGCCCATGGAGGTGTACTTGACCGCAATCGACAGCCGTTGCAGTTTCTTGTTCATCAGTTGCAGCTTGGGGCGGATGCCGAACACGATTTCCATCCGTTCTTTCTCCGTCATCTTGTTGTCCGACAGGCAAACCGTCCGTATATCGTTGATTATCTCTATGGAATTGTATATCAATTCTCTGTATATTTTATTCCGGTTTGTGGACAATGCAACCGCCAAGGCGTTTGTCGGAGAGTTTTTGAGTTGCCCGGTGAACTCGCCCATATTCTCCGTCAAGTGCGTTATCTCGTGGTAGAAGCCGTATATCTGGGCGGCATAGCTGACAACCGAACGGAACGAATCCAGATAGTCGTTGAACTCCCTCTGCAAGTCGGTGACGGCTTCCACCTCTTCCTTTGTCCAGATGTGGCCGGTGGTTTGGAGCAGCATGACTTTCTCCTGGTTCTTCAAGGTCTTCTTTGCCTTTTCGGTGTATATGAGAACCATTCCGGTAAGGGTAGGGTCTAACTGTGCGTGGACTTTTATGCCCATACACATCAGGAGGATTGTTATGAAGATTGTCCGTCTCATTGTATTCTCTCTGTTTTTATCTGATTGTAGCCGCCCTGCGCCATCTTCGCATCGCTATCTGTGCGATTTCTCCGTTGTTCCGGTCCAGCATCCCTGCGGTGGCATTGTTCCATACATCGGTCATCGTGTAGGTGCGGATGCTCAGGTAGAGCAGATTGAGCTTTTTCTGAAATGCGGAAAGCTGGTCGTTCAATGCCCATAAGGTCTGGCTACGTTCCGCTCCCGTGAGCATATTCTCCTTGCCGCCCTTGGCCACGGCATCACGGAGCAGGGAGAATACGGTTACAAGTTCGGTCGCTGTCTCTATATAGAGATTGTTCATGCTAATGGAAGCCACAATGCCTTGCGGATTGTCGCTTACGGCATTCTTCAACTTGCCCAGTGTGATGAAAATCCTCACGCCGTCATTGTACAGATGGGTGCAGGCTTTGATGGAAGAGGCGAATCCGCTTGCCGTTTTGAGATAGCTGTTGTATTTCTTTTCCCACTGGCGCATCTGCTCGAACTCTGTGGCAATGGTGTTCTGCAAAAGGGCGGTCTTTTTCTGACCGTCAATCTGGTCTCTGACCTTGGCGAGAATCAGCTCGTTGCCCTCTGCCAATGCCACGTACTCCAAAGGATTGGCAGTTACAATCTGCGCCTTTGCCGTGTGGGTCAGCAACAGGACGAGTGGCAGAATCAGTATTTTAATGATTGGTGATTTCATAGATGCCTTTTCTTTTTTTGTTAAACTCAACACGTTCCCTGATAAGTTCCACGATGGCTGTCTGTTTGGGCAAGCCAATAAGAGCCAGCTTGGGTGTGGTCCTGTCCATAGAGAGTACCGTTACCGTTTTCAGTCCGAAAATCTGTTGTAACAGGGTCTGGTGTTCGTGAAAATCCACTACACGGTACAGTTCGATATAACCTGTGCTGCGTTGGAACACACCATGCGCTGCCGTCAGTTGTTCGCTCCCGATGTGGTAGCGTATCCGTTTCAGATAGATGAGCCGGTAGGCCAAGTAGAGGGAAAGAAGCACGGCAAAGAGGGTGGCGATAGAGCCAAGGGGCGCGTCATCCATACCGCCATAGACCAAGCCTGTTATAGCCACAAACAACAAAGGCAGCTCATCAATGAAGAACTGCGTGGTTTTCGGACGAAGCGAAATGTCTCTGTATAGCTGTCTGTTCTGCATGGCTCTTATCTGTGGATGGTGGATTGTTCGTTTATTTCTTCTTCGTCGGCTGTGCTTCCTTTTGTAGCGAGTGGCGCACTCAAAGGAATAACCGCATCTTTGATGCTGTCAAGGTATTCCTCGCTCGTCTTGCCAAGCAGGGCATCGTTCCAGTCCTTGTAACAGGGCATCAAGGGGATTTCTCTGATCTGTTCCGGATTGACGTGCATGGATTTTGCTATGTTTCTGAATTTATTTACAAACTCGCGCCCGGCACTGTCGTTGTCGAAACACAGGTAGTGGTTCACATTCGGGGTGGCGGAGAGCATTCCCCGTATCTGCATATCGGTGGGCGTGCCGCCGGTGGAGACAAATACGCTTTTCTTGGAAAGTTCGGGATTCTCACGGAAAGTGTCACGGTGCAGTTGGTGGAATGCCATCGCATCGTAGCCGCTTTCAAACCAGGCGACACCTCCGGCTTGCTGCAAAGGCTCTCCGCTGAAATTGGCTATCCATAAGCCCTCGCTGCTGTTGCTCCCTTCGGCCTTTCCTTTATAGCTGCCGCTGCCGTCCATCTTGGGGCGTCCACGCTCTTCCAAACCGACAACCTTGTCAGGCTCTTTGGGCAATACCAACGGGAAAGCGAGGTTGGCGTATGACAGACCGTCTGTCCTGTGTTTGGTGGCTAAGAAAAAATGGTCGGCAAAAGCACGTTGCGTGAAGATGTCAATGCCACGGCTCTTGAAGTAGGGATAGAAACGCTTGTGGGTCTCCCGGTCGTTTACGTCAAAACGGTGTATGTCGTAATCATGGAGACTGAACGGACGGCTGTGCTGCTTGGGCTGGATGATGCGGATCGGCCTGTCTTCGATGGGGTGGTTCAACAATCGGTTACAGACAAGGTTGACTAACCTGTCGGGAGACACGCCGTTTCTGTGTTCTGCAAACTTTTCGGGGAACGACTTGATAAAGGAGATGATGTTGTAGAGCTTTTGCTGTGGGGGCTGGAAGCAACATTTGCCACCTCCGGTCACGATAAACTTGTCTCCACGGATGCGTGTGCCATTGCTGTCCGTGCGGATATAGGACGGATAACGCAGGCCGTCACGCTTGTTCAGGTGATAGCCTGCATCCACCAGTACGTCTTGTATGTCCAACCGTTGCAGGAAGTCATCGTATGTCAGTTCTCCGTTTGCCATCTGTGTGTCCTTTTTAGTTAAAATCCTCTGCGTATCTCCGCTATTTCTTGGTTCATCTGTGCCTCGAAGTTCCGCGCGGCTACATCCCTCGGTGAATCCACTCCGGGTTTGAAATAGGGACGGGGCGCATGACAGAAATGCTCGCCGTATAATTCCGGGCAAGAGTGGTGGTGAATGCTGTGGGCAAGGTCGGAAGCCACGACTGTTCCTGCGGCAAGGGCTGCGAATATCTTTGCACCCAAGTTGCTCCGTATCTCCGGGCGTGTCTTCATATCGACCTCGTTGAACACTTTCGAGAAGAGCTTCATGCGGTGGTAGTCATCCACTGCCAAGAACTTGTCGTACTGCTTTTGGCTGATTTCGTGGGTGATGGCTTCTCCATTGATAATGGCGGTCATCCTGTATTTGCCTTCCGCTTCTGCCGGCTGTACGGCAATCGCTTCCACTTCCACCTCCCGTCCGTGTTCTCCTTCCCGGTACCATCCCTTGCTTTCATGGAGATACGGCAAGTCTCGTCCGTCAATCAAAGCTCCTTCCTGTGGTTCTCTGATAATGGATTCATCTTCTTGCAATACGGTCTGTTCGTTTGAATGTGGTGCAAGTCCGTTATCAGTTTCCAAGGGCAGGAGTATTTCTTGTTCCTGCTGTTGGCGTGCCGCCAAATCTAGCTCTACTTCGGGATGCAAGGTGATACCGATGCGCTCGGTATGATTCAGGGAGTCCATCGTGATCTTATCGGCGAAGTCTTCCTGAATAACCGTGTTCAACAGCTCCAATCGTCGCTCTATCGGGTACTCTTCGATGGAATTGGAGGTCAGTGCGGATAATTCCGCATCTGTGATGTCATAGACCATATCGGCATGGACTTGTTCCGATTGTATGGTCAGGGTCTTTTCTTCTTTGTCTATAATGATGCCATGTGAGGACAGGCATTCCTGCCATTTCTCATTAGAGAAATAGACAGGGGAGGTAATCAGCTCCTTGTAGGGCTTTGCAGGTTCTTCGCTTCTGGGCTTGCCTACCATCGGGGTGATGACGGCTTGCAGCTCCTGCAACACGTCTTGGCGGACGGGTTGTGTCGGCTGCTGTTGTGGATGGCCTTTGTAATAGAATCCGTAACCGCCCGACTGGAGTTCTCCGGGTTTCATGCGTCCGTCGGGACGTTCTGCCACCATGGGCGTTCCTGCATAGAAAAGCCGGCCGCCCACTCTGCGGAGGTGGTAGCCTTCCTGCTGTCGGGGGGTCCATCCCAAGAATGGAGGCGGCATCCCATATCTGCCGACCCTGCCGTATTCCCTGATGCCGATACGGTAACCGTGCAGTCCCATAGCCACCCTGCTGTTGGCATTACGGGCATGGACAAAGTTGCATGGCAGCTCAAAGTCATTCTTTACTATCTCCGTAAAGGTGTTGTATGCCTTTTTGTTGGCATGGTTCGTACCCCAGTCGGTAAGAGCTGAAAACTGCTGCTTGCTGATGGGGTATCGCAAGAGCGGAGAGTCGTGCCCTTGTACTACCAACTGGTAGCCTTCTCCGGCAGGCACGATGTGGGCTTGCATACCGTTGCGCATCAACAGGTCACGCATTTCGGGTTGTAAGTCCGCTATCCTTGGATTTGTATGGGTTCGTATGGCCATAATTTCTATGCTTCACCGCTCTCCATGGCGGCTTCTAATTGTTCGCTTTTGTAATGGACGAACTGCTCGGCAGAGGCATCGTTGATTTCCAATGCGCGTTCCGTGCAGTATTCCGCCAGTTCATCCTGCCATTCGGCAGAAAAGTGGTTGACATAATCCAGCCAGCCGTATTCTCCGCTCTCCATCTTCTCGATGAGAACGTCTTCGGGATAAAATGCGTTTTGTGCCATAATCATAAGGATTGAAGATTATTTGTGAAGTCCTGCACCCATATTGCGCTGGGCACTCTTTTTCTGTTCGTTCCAGAGTTCTTCTGTGTACTGTTCTTCGGGTACATAGTCAAGATTTCCGTCATCGTCCATGACCCAACAGCCGTAACAGCCGAATGTGTATTTGTCCCATTCTCTTTTGGTGTGCTCGCTCCATTTCTGGCTGTCGCCCTGGTAGAAGCGGATGCCGTTCTTCTCGTTCAGGTCTATGCCGACCGTAACCGGTTCGTCTTCCATCACAAAGGTCAAAGGTTCCCCTTGCTGCATCACCTTGATTTCGGCATTGCTGAGTTTCAGTTCCTCTGCCAATACCTGAAGGTTGCGGGCGATGACCTGTGTGGGAACGGACATGACCTGGTTGGTCTCGGTGTCGATCTGCACGAATACCTTGGTCTTGCGTCCGTCCGCCGTTACGGAGTCTGCAAGGATGGTCTTTCCGGATTGGAGCTGCTTTTTCTGCTCCTCGTTGTATTTCTCCAAAGGCGATTTCTTCAATACCGGGAAGAATATCACATCGGCTTCTCCGTTTTCCTTGCGCACGAAAGCGAAACGGCTTCGCTCGGTAACGGTGTTTCCGTTCTCGTCATTTACCTTGATGGGCAGTACGGGAGAGTGTCTGCCGTGACTGATTGCCTCCAAGGTCTGCATGGGCAGGTCTTCAATCATTTCTTGGGTAAGTCCGAACTGCGAGAGAGTTTCGTAAGGCAGTTCTTCAAATTTAAATCGTACTTGTTTCATATTTTAATATGATATTTTAATTATACTTTGGCAAAGGTATATACTATTATTCATACTTCAATTTTTATTGCTGCAAATAGCCTGATTATTTGTGTTTATTTATGTTTTAAGTATGATTATAGTATGATAATCATACTCTGAACTTATTTAATGTTATATTTTGAGTGTAAATCAGGGCATCTTTTGGCGTGGACGGAAAACTGTTCCTACATTTGCATCTATGAGTAAAACACGAATCCTTATAGCCCTTCTTTTGCTATTGTCCGGAAACCATGCAAAAGCACAGTTCAACACGGTTTCCCGTCCGGGCAATCGCTATAAAGTCACTGTTGAAAATCCCACCCGGACGACAAACAAAGCAGAGGTGACACCCGAAAGCATCACCTCTGAAAACGAAAAGTCCGTACCCGACAAGGTTGCTTTGTCAAGTACGGACACCAAAAAGAAAGAGCAGGTAGCACGCTATCTCAGCGTATGCTATCCGCTCTCATCTGTCAAAATCAATTCGCCATACGGCTATCGGAAAGACCCTTTTACAGGGAAGAGGAAGTTTCACAACGGCATTGACCTTCATGCCCGGAGTGCCAAGGTGTTTGCCATGATGCAGGGGAGAGTGCTGAAGGTAGGAGAGGACAAAGTATCAGGAAAATATGTCACGTTACAACACGGCAGCTTCACCGTCAGCTATTGCCACCTGTCTCAAATTTTCGTGTCACAGGGGCAGGCAGTTCTGCCGGGTGATGTTGTCGGGATTACAGGCAATACGGGGCGTAGCACCGGGGAACACCTGCATATTACCTGTAAGTTCAATGGAAATAGCATAGACCCAATGCTCTTTTTAAAACTGATAGAAGATACCCAACAAAGTTGTGTGGCTGCTTTGACTGTATTGTAACGCAAACTATATTGTTTAAAAGCAATAGACCTCTTTATACCATTGTATCCATTTTGGCAAATCATAATCGTGCGTAGTTACAGCATTCAAAACATCATAGTTGGTGAAAGAACTGAATATTCTATCTCCACAGGTCAATGCTTTGTATCGATTGATTGACTTGTCTAACATGGTGTTTCTTGCATGATGGCATACCGAGAAAGTTACTGTATGATACTCTCCTGTTTCCTGCAACGCAAATGCAAGCATCTGATTACGCCATAGCTGGTTAAGTCCGTTTTTGAATGGACAGCCTTCAATCTCAATTAAACCTTGGAATCTTTCCATATTTTTCTTTAGAATATTCCAGTATTCATATCCTATCTTGTGATAATGGCATTTCTGAGGCTCTTTGGCTATACTCATGAAATCACATTGAGAACAATTATGCTTGTTTCTATTTGCTTTGCTTTTGTATGCACCGCACATTGTAAACTCTTTCTCGCTCAGTTTATGTTCTATAAGCCATAGACATAATTTGTCTTCCTTGTTATAATACGCAATTGCGACATCCGCATCCGTTCCGGCCTGGCTGGAATGGTCATTCAATACACCTGTGCCTTGTTTAATGTCTTGTCCCCAATATTCAAAACAGAATCCACTGAACAACTTGTCTCTTGCTATCTTACTGAAGTCCGCAGGACATCCTGGAATCATAGGTAATATGCTGTCTGCATCTTCAGAAAGGAGTAAAGGCATGAAAAGATTGATACAAGCAGTCTGTGAACTTACGGCATGATAGGCAAACTTATGTGGTTTATAAGCAAATTTACCTTGTTGCATTTCATTCAGCAATGGTATTATCGGTTTGTACAGCATTTCTGGGATAGGGTTCTCATCTGGGAATATAGCATCGTATTCATGTCCCCTGTATAAACCTCTTTGCGTAGTGATGTATTTTCGCTTCCAGTCTATGATGTGAACATAAATGGCTTCTTGTTCCGATGTTAAATTACTCGGAAGATAGTATACTACTCCATCGATTGTCTTTTCCATTTGCGAACTATTCTATAAATTCTATATTCATACAAGTACGACCGTCAAGTCCAAGTAAACCACTTGATACTAATTCTTTTGCCAGTTCTTTTGCATCTTCAGTACTTACGGCAGTTAGAGAAAGAGTTTCACATTCACCAAGTTCAGTAATTATCTTTGCATGATAGTGATGTATAGTATAGATATCCTTGTTATCTAAGGCTGTTTCAATCATCTTTGAACTCCAATTTATTTTAGAGGCAGGTGCTTTACGGATGTTTTTCAGCATTTTTACTTTTACCGGTACATCAGTCCCGTCAGGATTCACTTTCCTAAACCGCTTACATCCGCATGAACAACACCATATTGGAGGACGACGAGGAATCTTGTCACCACCCATAATGGCACTTTTTCGATATTTGAGCAAGAAATCGCTTTCTGTCATACTTCCAGTACCGTACACTATGTCTATGACCTTGCTACCGCAATCAGGACATTTTGAAGGCTTGCGTGTTACGTTGACAATTCTTGGTCTTCTATCATCTGGCATACTCATGTCACATAAAATATTTGCTTAAGAAATCTTCTTGCATCTCATTGAGCTCTTTAAATTGTGTATGGCGGTTGATCCCTATACTTTCAAGAGTACACAGAGAAAGTTCATTACCGCCATACATCTTGAATGTAGGAATAAGCTTATAACAATCATTATCTGGAATATATGAAGTTATCCAGCATGGGCTGTCTGCTCTTACACAACTTGTGTCTACGACTTCCAAACGGTAACGAACCTGGTAATGACCTTTGCCAATCAGATAGAGATAACATATATCGCCAACATTTAGATTCTTATTTTTAGCTTTTTTCCAGTAAGCGCACCCCAATTCTTGAATGCTCTTAACATGGTCAATCATGCTTTCTTTTCCTTTTAGTAGGAATACTCGTACTGGTCTCATAAGCAAATTCTATATCAAGTTTTTAAATCTATATTCCATAGTAACATGACAGATGAATCTACAAATGAGTAATGTCCTATAGTCATCTGTCATGCAACACATGTTTATTTTAGTCTTCTAGAAGAGATTCAACTAAACCGCAAGGTTCGCCATATCCAACCATATAAACTAATTGTCGTGCTCTTGTTATTGCAACATATAGCAAAGAGCGTTTTGAAGACAAGAATTCCTTCTTATCAAGTGCGTCCATACCTGTGAACGGATAACCCTCAGTTACTTTTGATGGTATATTTCTTTCATTTATACCAATCAAAACAACTACCTTAAATTCCAAGCCCTTAAGTGAATGAAGGGTGCATAAAGATATGCCATTGCTTGCACCTTGTTTAGACGTACCTTTAAGAACTTTATATGCTATGCCATTAGTATGTAGATATGACTGCAATTCCTTCATTAGGCCCATACTTGGAGCTGCGATACAGATGTCGTTTGCATTAATTTGGTTGTTAATGCATTCGTTAACCCATTCTACTGTTTGGGTGACTTCATCTGTAGCATTGCCAACAATCTTATAAATAGGTTTTTCACCTCCATGAATTAGAGATACATAGCCATTCATTGACTCTGTACCACCATCCATATCTTCAAATGTTATTCCCTTGATAACACTTACTGCTACCTTTTTGATAGGTTCAGTAGTTCTATAGTTGATTTTTAAACGACGGCTTCGCACGCCTCTTACGTTAATTCCTGCTGCACCGAAGTTAATTTTACGGCCACTATAAATACGTTGCATAGGGTCACCAGTGAGGAATAAGTCATTTCTACCTTCTGCGACTAATGCACGAAGGAACTTTAATTCTGGATTAGAGAAATCTTGAAATTCGTCTGCAATAACATTTGTGTATGGACGTATGTTGTTATCGTTCAGATACCTAGTTGTTTCATTAAATAATTCTAAACGGTCAACAACCTTTCGTTCTTGTTTCAACTCTATATACTTCTCAACAAGTTTCCAGATTTCAATTCTTTGTTTGCGGCTAAGGGCTTTTGTTCTGCCAACTCTTTGCTGCATCATATACGATTTGACATCGGTATTCCCAAAGTATACAATAACATCGATATACTCATCATACAGGAACTTTTCATCAAATTCAGTTACTTCTGTTTCAAGTACTTCACGCCATAGCTTTAGTGACTCTTCATCACCTGAATAATCAAGAATTTTATATCCGTCCTTTATATTATACTGACGAGCAGTTTCAATGAGAACTTGGTCGATATTACTTAAAGTACAACGAGAACGGTTTATGCCCATTTTCTTGACTAATTTTTCAAGATTTTCTCTCAAAGTTCTAGTGTAGGTAGTGAACAGAATCTTAGCTTCTGGATTTCCACTTAAATGTTTGAGTCTGTGAAGAGCTGCAACTGTTTTGCCCGTACCAGCTCCACCACTTACCTTCATCGTTCCTTTGTAGTCTGCATCCACAAGTTTTTGCTGAGATGGATGTAGGAATAACTGCCATTTATCCATATCATTATCAAGGATACGCTGTAAGGCATCATCGTCAGTCAATTCTACAAAACGACGTTTATTGTTATTGCTGAGCAATTGGTCTTCATTTTCTTTTGCTTGGCCGTCTTCTATTTCAGCAATAATATCATCAATGTTTTCTCCGTCTAGAAGATTATAGATGTTTTCAAAAGCATCAGTTGGTAAATATTCTTCCAAGAGTTCCAAATCATCAAGACTCTTAATGAGTTTAACTTGTGCAATCAACTCTTCGGGAACCCCAATCTTCAACCACTGTTCGTCTAAAACATCTGCATAAGGATAAATTTCCTCACTCTCGTCTGTCTTTACAACAGTTTCTGATATTTGATGAATGGTTACAAGCTGGCATGCTTGTGTGTGGTCATTCCATACTAGTTTCTTACGGATGCCCCAATTGTAAGCATTCTCATGTGTACCAACATAAAGCAGATATGCATTGTCATCGATTAGTCCAATTACAGCACGATAATTATCATCAATACGTGCCGTACGCATTGATGGATCATTAAACTGAGCTATCGGTTCAAGGTGCATACCATTGGCTGTTGTACATTCACGAAACTTTCTCTGGAAGTTTACCACTTTGGTTTGAATCTTCTTTGGAAGAGCAAACAGAGGCTCGTAACAAGTGTCAGAAAGGAACAGTCTCATATATTATAATTTTTTAATGTCATTAATACTAAAATTAATAGAATTGATAATTCTGTAACCTGCAGTTTCGAATATCGTAGCAGAATTGTCATCTGTAGGATCAATCGCAATCATTGATTCTCTTATAAGCATACCAGCAGAAGCTAAGACGATACCATCAGAATCGGTGAGATCAGAATCACCTTCAAGACCAAATGCTATATTGTTGTCAAGAAGAATATCCACTATATCTTCAAGACCTGGATAGTACATTTTTATTTCGTCTCGATCTATGTCTGTTGTTATATTTTTAACTCCAGAAGTAGAAGAATTAGAAAAGAACTGTAGTAAGTTATATCTTCTCCAGAAACCCACCCATTCTTCTTTATCTATATTCATGTGAATATGTTGTAGATGCCATTCATATTGAACAGCTTTATCCAAAGCTTCAGCAACTTCTTCATCTGTTGATTGGTCTGTTAATACATCATAACAACTATCATCAATTGAGACTTCGCCTTGGTATAAGGCTCCACCATATCCCATAAAGTTTTCCGCATTTGAAATACAACCAAATGCCAGCTCTTTAATATATCCAGGTTGTGGGTTCTTAAGGAATTCAACTAATCGAGTGACCGAATTCAATTCAAGTAAATCATCCTTTTCATTCTCAAAGAGTAAAATATCATCCCAAGTTAATGTCCATGAATACAACCTATGTGTCAATGAATCGCGAATACCATCACGTTTCTCTTTATCTCCATAAAATCTCATATTGGGTGCTTGAGCATGGAATGCATAGCCATCCAAGAATATTGCCCACATTGGTAATTTATCAATATTATTGATAGGTATTCCATTGATTGTTGCTGACATACATATAATTTGGAAATCTGCTACAGTATAGTGTCGTACACCATAATGCCCACCCAATGCAAACTGCGGTATAATATAATAACGTATATCAGTATCTGCATCTTTAATATGCATGTCATAACGATAACTGTCTGCATCTGGTACCTTTTCAAAATCCCAGTTATTGCTTTTACAGATCGTTTTCAAAGCACTAACGAATTTTAATTCAAGTTCGCTATCTTCAGCAACTCCTGATTGAGATATGGTACCGACAGAGCCAGATAATATCTCCCATGAATTTGCATGGTTTATTAGCTTTTCAAAAAGAGAATCAGCTACTTCACGACTGAATGCATCACGCTTATATTGATTGCCGTACGTCAGAATACAATGATAACAGCCATCTTTACCTTCCAGTTGACATTCACAATCATGAATTTTGTCATAAGCCATATGTAAGAGTTTGGTAAACTCTTCCGTATCGTATAGTTTAGAAAGATAGCCCGTACCACCAGGAATCGTATCGTACATTACAAGATAATGGTCTTTTTGTAATGTCGCGAGATTCATTTCTGTATATGAATCAATTCTGATATGTTCCGGTGAAGACTTATAATAAGCTTTCATTCCAAGTTCAATACCGGATTTAAACATCTCTACAGCAGCTGCTGCATCCATAATTTGAATTGGAAGTAGGATTTTTATTGCTTCGGTTTGTATATGACGATATAAATAGAGCGTTTCAAACACCTTATCATTTCTATCATTTTCATCCCCGAATACGACATGTTTATGCGTACAGAATCTATAATGCTGTTCCTCAGCTTTAATTCCGCTCATAATTGGGGTTGATTTTCCACAATATCGACATGTAACAAATCCATTTTGTGAAACAGTCGAGTCATTGTCAACTTCAACTTTGTTTCCAGACTGCATCTGCATGCCATAGTTAACCTCATAGAGTTCCATATTATTACAAAACTCTATACCAAACCCTACACCACGAATAGCATACGAGGTAGTAGCACCTGTATGCCTGAACATGTAATGTCTCTTTATTATGTAGTTTTCATTGTCACGATCCTCACTTGAATCATCTAAGGCTGCATCATTACTATGCATAACCGTTCTTGCCCCAGTAAACTTCAAAGTCTTGTGGCGATTAACTCCCCATGATGGATCATTACATTTAGGACAACCCGAAATTTCAAAGTCTGATTCACCTTTCAATGCGACACAATCACATTTCGAGCAGAACTTCATTTCTGTTAATGAATCTTTCCAATCGAATGTATTAAGACCACTTATATTCAGCTTGTATTTTTGGGTATAAAAATTATTGCCTGGAGCAAGTTCTTTAATACCTTGCGATGCTGAACGTGTTAATTCAAAGGTTTTAGGCTCAGAAGTATTGCCTTCTTTGTCTTCTTTTGCGCGTGAAGCATATATGCTCGCTTGAAGTTTTACACCAGTTTCTGGGAAAGCATAGTTTGGTAATAGACCGACATTAGTCATATATTCAATCATGCTTTCATCCATAATCTGACCATACTGTTTCTTAGTAGCCTTTATCAAGTCATCGATTTGTTTTAATGTTGGATCATTGGCCTGAACACGGCTTTTCTGCTCTTTTAGCTCTTCAAGTTCTTTACCAAGTTGATGAAGACGCAAACTTAACATCGAGAACTCGTTGATTATTCTATTATAAAAAGTTCCGTCGTTAAGAGTTTCAAACAGCTTGTTCAAAGCAAACTGTGTTTTATCTTCGTATTGTTCACAGAAAGCAGTACGTAGAGTTAACTTATTATTTTTGATGAATATAATAAGTTTATTGAGGACAAAAGAGTCATCGTTAAATATATCATCGCTAAGAAGACGCAGTTCACGTATCTTATTTGGAAGTATATTTCCTGAATCCTGAGATGTCCATGAATCAATACAATACGCTAAGAAGTGACGTCTGAGAATGTCTTTAGCTTCTAGGAAACATCCAGGAGTATTTACTTCTCCTTGCATCATTTCTTCAGGGTATGTATAATAATACATATCATGAGGTTCTCCCGCATGAGCATAATTCAATACCAAAGCAGAACCCTCTTTACGACCTGCACGACCGACTCTTTGGAGGAAATTGCTTGGTTTTGGAGGTACATTAGCGTTGCCCATCACATTCAAATCTCCAATATCTATACCCATTTCAAGAGTGGACGTAGCACTAAGAACATTGATAGAATTGCTATGCGGATGCTGTTTGAAATCCTTCTCTAGTTCTTCTCTATCGTGACGTTCCAACAATCCTGTATGTTCATGAGCGTGGACACGAGGGGAAATTTTTCGGTTGTAAACCTGCTGGTAATAGTTCAGTTCAGGCTTTGTCTCTTCTGAATATGTGCCTTTGCATTTATAATCAAGACAGTGCGTATTCTCGGCTAATTGATCTTGTACTGCAACGCATAGTCTAGACTGGCAAGTATCACACTGTATGTGTTTTACTTTATTGCTGATCCAAATATGTTCAGGATTAATGGCATAATTTCCGCCACCTTGGACTTCTTTGGTTAATAATCCTACCTCCACCATAGTATCGAACAACTTGCACATGAAATCGTTGAATAAAGCAGAATTCTTACCAATCCACGGGTCTTCAAAGACTTCGATAAAGTAGTTGCTATACCATGTTTGTTTGTTGTCACCACGCATCACGGCCATATCAAGCAACTCGTGGTTCCTTCCATTGTGGAATGTGCCAACAAGTTTTGGGAAATGCACACCTCCACCAAAGTATGGATTAAGGAAATGGCGACGATCATATGTCCAATTTAATGCATATTGATTAAGGTATTCTTTTCGATACATCTCAAAGAATGGATGGTCAACAGCTCCATGCGTTCTCATTCTTTGGAGTATGCCATATACATAGCGAATGAATGTTGATTCATTGCCTGCAATACGTTCCATTGCATTTTCCTTTAACCAAGGAACCATATGTGCATATACCTCAGCTAAAAGGTCTCTCTTGAAGAAAGAAGCAGAGGCTCCTGTCTTTTCTAGAGTTCTGCCAAGTTGAGCAGTAAGGGCAAATTCACTCAGAATCTCCCAATCCACTCTAAGCTCAAACTCATGCTTAAAGCTTTCCATAAAATCGCTACCTTCACCAGAAATTCGGTAGTTCTTACGCAAATCAATATGTTTAGCAAGGTCTGCTGGTAAAAAGCGATTGTAGTATTCTTCATCAGTTAACTGCTCATGCCAGTATACCTTAAATCCTTTCTGTAAATCAACGAGATTAATAGGCTCAGAGAGTGTATTTATATATTTTTGCATGGATTGACGGAAGAGGAATCGATAAGTTCGAGCCTCATAGAAACCAGCCTGATGAGCTGCATCTTGTACACTATTAGTAAAGACGAGAATCTTGCGTTCATCAGCATTGGCATAATCAAAATCACTAGATAGAACTTGACTAATAGCCACACTAGAAAGAGTGGAAGTGCGACCACCAATCTGACATATTGTATCACCGCCATTACATTCAGGACATGTACGTGCAAACTTCTGGTTTCCATTCCTATTTGATGAAGATTTACTGCATACACGCAAGCGGATAGTGTCACTATCACTTACGCTCGATTCACTCAGGTTATTGAGCTTTACATAATGAGTAACACTTATCGCATTTTCACCTAAATAGTCATCAACAGCCTCGTGACGTTTTACTTCTGTATTTAGTAAGTAAACGTCCTTTTCTTTGTTGGCAAATGCCATATTTACTGTACGCACATCACTACAATACCTATCGTCAGTTGCCAATCTACGAGTAATCCATCCACTTGCACCACAGTCTCTACAGAAATACATAGGCAACGCTACACGGTCTTCATCAGCTTTAATACCTCCACGCCAAGTAAACTCAGGTTCCTTTTGGACATAACGTAAGATACCGCTTAACTCACGCTGCCACAATTGAACTTGGAGATATAACATTGGTATAGTCTTAGAATCAGAAAGCGGTCTTTTGGCATATGCAATCAATGCTAAAAGATTTTCAATGGCTATTCCACATGTTTTTTCTGTATATTGTTGACGAAGACGGCGGAACTCTGTATTATCCTCTAATCTGTTCTGTAGTTCATCAAGGGTTAAAATACCATCCTTAAGAGCATAAAGCAAATCTCTAACAATACCCATGCGACGGAGGATTTGCCCGGCCTCAATTGGTGTGGCATCACTCTTCTTTAGCCAATACTTACACAATCGTTTCATGTAAGTATCAACAGTATCGTTATTATAAAATACACATTCCTTGATAAGTTTCCCATCAGGTATGCTTGTCGTCACAACATCAATGTATTCATCAACAGGAATACGATGCTCCTCAATAACGTTATTTTCATAAAATGTCTCTCCAAAAACATTTGTCGCATAGTCGCATAGTCGTCTTTTACTATCCTCACCACTTCCTATTGTTGCTGAAGTACCTATGGGGCATAACGAGTTTTTAGGTAGGTTCAGTTTAAGCTTCAAACGACGAATAAGATTTGCCACGTCAGTACCTTGAGCTCCATCGTAAGTATGTAACTCATCCAGCACAATAAACCGTAAGGCCTTTTGTTCTGTATCAATATTGCCTTTCCACAACGACATAAAGCGTTGACGCATCAAACCATAGTCAAGCATTTTGAAGTTCGTCAACAAAATATCGGGAACCGTGTCAAGAATAGCATCTCGATTTTCTATGATATGGTCTTTACCCATATCACGAGGATATTCTTTAGCATCAACGCCTTCACCTACAAATAAACCAGCTGTAACTTTACCTTTCAGTCTGGGGTCATTCCATATAGTTTCTGCAAGACGTTTTGCCTGGTCACTTGCAAGAGCATTCATCGGATACATGATAATTACTTTAACTCCGGTTTTGCGCTCATATTGGTTGCAGTGATAACAATAGTCCAATATTGGATATAAGAAACATTCCGTCTTACCAGAACCCGTACCTGTTGTTAATAGGGTAGGCTCTGGATTATGTCCATTTTTCATCGAAAGCTGATGAAATGCCTGAAGTTGGTGTTTATATGGAGGGAATGAAGGAGCAATATCTAACGGGATATTGATACTCTCTTCGGGAGTCGCTGACACGAAAGGAGTTTTCAAAGACACATATGGGCCTTTGAATAATCCATTGCTTTTATCTTCGATAAAACGATAAAAAGCATCACTCACATCCTTTTCTTTGAACCTGAATGTGGCTTTAATGTACTCTATAACAGAGTCACGTACTTCGCGAGCTTGTTGGAGTGGTAACATATTTTATAACTCTAATATGGGGTCTTTTTTATAGTTCATTGCAAAATTAAAACACTTCTGCATTGTTGTAAATCCGATTCCTTGATATTCTATCAAAGCAATCATGGATTTTATATTGTCCTCATGGATTGCTTTATCTATGATTTCAATCTGCTTTGAAGAACGACTACCTAATATCTTTATTTTCTCTGAATGCGAAATATTAATCCATTTAAGCATAAAATCCTCAAACATATCATCCGGTGCTAACGGATCATATTCATATATTTCAATAGGAATATTACATTGTTCGAGATATTTATGCATAAGGTCAAGGACTTCGATTTTATCAAGTCCGCCATTGTGGGTTCCGAGAAGTGGAAAGGCAATCGATGTAATACCTTTCTCCTTATAGGAATCTACGAACTTTTGTAATCCCGATTCAAGATATACCATTTTGCTAGGATATTTCCAATGGAATTTTGTAGGGAAATTCAGCACCCATTGTGGCGTATCTTCTGACTTATATAGCCACAATTTTCCTATACCAATCAACTTTGACTGACAAAGCTCCTTATATTTTTCGAACATCTCAGGGTATCTGAGTTTGAAAACGAATGCGATACCCTTGCCCATAACACCAACACAGTTTATTGTATTGACAATTGTCTGTGTCTTGCTGTTAAATATATTACCCTTATGAAATGTTATATTATTCATTAATAGACTTTTTAAGATTTACATACCTATCTGCATATTCTTCTGACATGGCTATGATGCCGTTGTTTTCATCAAATTCTTTTTCTCCGTCTTCATATACAAACATGTGTTCCAGATATTTTAATCCGCCTGCATCTTTTGTATAAGAAGCTATATCACATTGATATAATATCATTTTATATTGGAGAAGAGTTGATGGAGACATTTTTAGCTCTGTTGCGGCTGCAACAATTTCTTCCTTCAAATCTGACAAGTCATATTTATTTTGGAAGTACGAACCTATATGATCGTCTTTCAACAGAACTTCTACAAGATTGAGTTCATACTCCGTAAAAGGTGTGTTTTCCCATAATTCACGGACCAATGAAAGAGTATGTTCATGCTGAGTTGAACGGTCTATAGCCTTGCCTATATCATGTACTGCAAGCACAAGACGCATAAGGTCAATGTTCATACACTTATTGTCAAACTCGAAGACATACTTCTCAAATTGTTCGCATACTAACAAAGTATGTTTCTTGACCACATAATGCCTAACACGAGTATTATAGAGCTCTTCCAATTTTGGCATTATAAGTTCAAGCGCGGTAATCATTTCTTCTGGTGAATAGTCATCATCAAGACTGATGCCCAAAAAGTTTTCAATAACTGTAGAGTCTGTGTTTTTGGTTTCAGCTTTATTTGGAGAATATTGGTAAACAAGCCATCGTGGTGAACGAGCACGCGGGCTCATATTAACATAGTAAACCTCAAATTCAGTATCACCACATTCTACAGATATGTAGTCTCGTATCTGCATCACATGTTTTTTTACCGCTTTAATTTGAGACGCTGAATTGAACACCCTGATTTTATTAATCTGAGTGCTTTCAATCTGGAACATATAGTCTCCGTTGTAGTTTGTTGTTATCTTAAGATGTTCATCTGACTTTTCAAACTTCAATGGTGGGTTCTCATGCTCGAATACATCTTCAGAGTCATAGATACTATATATGTGTTCGCAGATTGGGTCGTCGCAGAATATAGACTTTAATATTTCCGTTTCTTCCCTGTCATAGCAGATGATTTGATAATCATTAAGCTCAGAAAAATCAAACTCATTTTTTATAAGAAATTCTTGTTGTTTCTTTTCTTGGTATTCTTTACTCCTTTCCCTACTGTATAGGCGAACGGCATCTATATTATGAGGGTCATCTATCACTTTATATATTCGAGCCCAATTAGTCTGTAAGTTGCCAGTACTGTAATAACATAAGTTAGAATGTTTTGCCAATACTTCCTGAAGGTCGAACTTAAAGAATACAGGCATCGGACACATAGGCAAACCATTATCCTCTGCACGTCCGTAGTACTTAGAACCTTTCTGTTTTCCCAAACATTCATTATAGAATTGTGTTTGTGTTCCAGTTCTATAATAAAAACGTGCAAAAGGATGTGCTTTAGCTGATCTGTGAACAACAGAACCAGCAGCATCATATTTCAGTAATCCAAGTTCAATCGCTCTATTTCTGCTTAAAATTTTTCTTGTTTTAATAACCTCTATAGCATTAAACATATGTGTAAAATGATATACAAAAGGCTTACTATAGGCGTGTTTGTTAAGGTTTTTATAAAATTCCATGAGGTTTAACTCTCCCATGTATTCCTTTTCAATTCCCGATTTCCTAAAGGCTGGATTTTCTGCAAGCGCAACCCAATCCCATCGATTCTTGTAGCGGTCAATCAATTCTTGGGTGAATCCAATTGTTCCACTTTGTGAAATTCTCTTCCAATCAATCTTATCCTCAAATAAAGATAATGTTATTTCGTCAACAACGAAATCCGGCCTTTTGCATATAATGGTCCAGTTAACATTATCTTTGAATTTCTGCAAATTCTCATTTGATGGTTTAAATTCAGAAGAGTACGATATTGCATTCCAATCAAGATATTCTTTGAAGGTTTCAAGTGTCTTGGGATTGGATTTATCAATATGAGTACTATTGGTGATAATTGACCAATTTAATTTATGCTTGTAGAACAGAATTACATTGTAGTTTAATTCCATTCTTCGTGAAATGTCATTCCAATCAAGATCTTTATCCTTTAAGATGTTCAAAGTGTTCATAGTCGGGAAGAAGTCTTTTCTCCGGCTGAACTCTTTCCAGTCTAAATTGATCTGGACTAACTTAGAAATATGCTCTTCCGTAAACTCAATGTCTTTTCTGCGCAAGATTTCCTTCCAGTCCCATTCTTTATCTAACAGAGAAATTACAATCTCTGCAGAAAGATTGAGGTCGTTCCTTCTTGAAAGAGCAACCCAGTCCCAGTTTCTGTTATTATGTTCTTTGACATATTCAACTGTAAATTTGCAGTCTTTTCTTGATGTCAATTCATACCAATTCCACGAAAGGTCATCATGTTCGGTGACGAACTCAGCAGATAATTCAAATCCTCTGTTAGAAGATATTTCTTTCCAATCCCATTTCTCCGCAATCAATGATGTAAGCATTTCTAGTGTTAGCTTAACATCACGTCGTTTCGAGAGAATGGAAAAATCAAGATATGCAGAGAATTTCTCAATGTGCTTTAGTATCTCATTTGGTTTCTTACTATTGTAACTAAAACACTTGCTTTTCTCTGAAAGATAATTCCAGTCCCACTCTTCGCTGCGTATTCTAAGAATGTTATCGCACCAGTTGATTGATGAAAGGGTAGATAGAAATTTGAAATTCCAATGGAAGTCCTCGTTACCTAGGATTTCAAGTACCACATTCTCCCATACAGAAAAAACTTTGATAACTTTCTTGTCCCAAGAAAGAATTTTATTCAAAGATTTAGAGGCTGAAAGAGCATCCCAGTCAACAGGAATCCCAAATTCTTGATATGACTTTAAATATCCATCAACATCAAAATCATTTCTGTTATATAAATCAGAATAATCCCATTCATATGAAACTTGTTTATTTATCAGCAGGGCATTATCTCTGTTTATTTTCAGAATATCATTTGTTGAATATCGAGCTGTAAGCTTGCTCCAAATAGAAGTTCTAACTTCTTTCTCGAGCATTGACAGAATAATTGCAATCTGTATTCTTAATTCTGATTTTGAAAGGTCTTCTTCAGTAAGAACAGATTCTATTATATATCCCCAATCCCAAAGAAGGTAGTATTCTGGAAGGTTCTCTACAATAAAATCATGATCAAGACGAGCGGTTAATGTAGCCCATTTCCACTTGTCTTCATAATCATCAAGATTTTTCTTGATTTTTTCAATATCTGCATTCTTTGAGATGTAATCCCAATCAAGACGATCTAAAACATTCAGTTTAGAGAGAGATGCAAAATTAAGCGTATCACAGAAATTCTGAGTGATAACACTCCAGTCCCAATTTGAATCGTTTATATTTTGCAGAATGGTCTTCTTCTCAATATGAGATGTAAGTTTATTCCAAGCACCCTGTTCTGTAACTAACTGTCTGAATTCGTCTATTGCATACAGCTGAGAAAGATTTTCTGCAGCTATTAGCGGAATAGCTTTAGAGTAAGTAATGAAAGCTAAATGCAGCTTGATAAATTCTATGTCTGAAACAACGATGTCACGCGTAGAGAGAATAGACCAGGTCCATTTGAAATCAGGATAAACGTCGATTACCCTTACATCCGTAATAGATGATGTGATATGGTTTAGACCCTTTACAGAGAATTCCTTATTGTGATATTTTTCAAACGTCTTGGAATCCCAGACAACTCCTTTATTGCATTCAAAGCCATCAGCATTATTAACCGACTTCCATGAAATAAAGCCCAATTTCTCATGCCAATCGATAACTTTAATTGTCCAAATGTAATCTGCGGAATTTGCATTATATCTATTCTGCAACCATTCCTTTTTCTCTATTATAGCAAATGCAAACTCGCTTGAGTCACAATATGCTTCTGCCCATTCAACGGAGGCAAATGCCCTTGGCATAATTACGTCCAGATGAATATCCTTAGCAAATGCATTGATATTCTGTAATACATAGTCAAGACCGGCATTTGTAGAAATATATTCCCAATTCCATTTTCTCTCTGGGTATTTTACTATTATCGAATCATACTTAGATATGTATTTTTCTGTTACAGAGTACATATCGTAAGGAATGAAATTTATAGTTTCAAGTACGAACTCATCGTCAAGTCTTTCCAAAATAGACTCCCAATCCCAGTCTACATCTTCATGGAGCTTAGGAATGACAATTAGACGTTTGATAAAATCAATACTTCTGTTAGCTGATAGAGTTTCAAAATCCCATGGATATGTAATAGCAGAGTCAACGATGAAATCATCATCATAGCGCGAAGACAGAGATATCCAGTCTAAGGAATCTTTATAATCTTCCAAGTACAGTTTAAGTGCATCTGTTGGGAAAACAACAGATATGATATTCCAATGGGAACCATTTGCCAATTTCCCAATTTCAGCAAATAGTTCTTGGTCTGTCCATTTTAGATGTTCGCTTTCAAGGAAGTCATTAAGATACCATACGTCAATGTATGGCATCAATGAAGCATAGTTCAATTCTCTATGACTTTCTCTAATAAGATGCAAGTATTCACCTATATGGATTTTCTGGTTAATGTACTCATTATTGCATTCTTGATGCAAAAGAAGATTGGTGGCTTCAGAAAATTCATTATCGTAGAAAACAAATGGATATTTAGCATCTTCATATTCAAACAGTCTAAAATCAACATGAATCTCACTCATTCGAGACTCTGTTGTTTCTTCTGCGCGACATATATTTACGTCGGCACAGCATTGAAGTGAAAGACGTGCTATGAGTTCAGAGGGTGTACCATATAGTTCTTCCTCAATACCATCATGGTTAAATTCATCGTATGCTATGTCAGATTTTCCCTGTATGGAGGATGTTATCCCGAGTGCATCACGGAATGGGAACATCTTATATTCTGTAGACTCTTTTTGTGCAATATCAAAACATTGCATCAAAGCCATTGTACCACGATGGAAAGAGTATTTAACACCTTTCTTCAGTGCTAACTTGCCTAGAGGTGACAACGACACCTCTTTTTCATTTATATTTATCAGCCCGAAATTTGTCAGTTGGGAGAGGAGGCCATTAAAGATGTCCTTTTCTCCCTGGTCTGCATATCTTTTAGGAGTAGAATCAAAATCGTCTTCTACATTGAATCCTAAGATTCGTGCAAGTCGATTCTTATACAACTTGCCATTGTGTTGCAACGTAAGAAGTATGACTTTATCAAGCTTTGATAAATCGTGTGTTATGTAATAGACCACACTGCATATGGTCTTAATCAATCTCCACTTCCGGAATTGCGCATCTGATGGTCGTGAAGTATATATGAGATTTCCTTTTTGCAGTATTTTATTATAGTCCATATTCACTTGCAGTTAATATTTTTCCATATATATTGTTTGGATCGGCAATAGTTTGATATACATTCTCATATATATCCTTGGTTCTAAACAACTTACTATCTCCAACAATTATAAGTAATCTCTTCGCACGTGAAAGTGCAACATTTAAACGGTTGGGGGATTGAGCAAAACCTAAATCCTCTTGTTTTGGGTATCCATCTTCTGGATAGCGCTCAAAATTAGGCTTTTGATTTTTTTCATTTTGTATACAATGGCTTCTTACCATTGACACAATAATGATGTTTCTTTCCATACCTTGGAATCTATCTACAGTACTTACTCTGACAGGAATCTGAGAGCTATCAAATTCTTTTGTCATTTCCTTTAACAAACGTAACTGTTTACCATAGAATGAAATGAGACCAATCTGTTTATCTTCGACACTTTCCCATTTATTTATGTACTCATGGAAAGATTCAGACTCATTAAGCTCTGTTAGTAGCTTCTTTATGATAGCCACTTCTCCATAATTTACACGAGATGTACCATCAAGCATTTCAGGACTTGACGAATCAATCCACAACACATGTGTCTCAGGATCTATTGGACCTGCGGTTATTCCATGGTACCTTGATGCGCCATTATTTATAAAATCTGGATCATCAACGCCCAAATCATTTGGCTTCGTAAGGCCGCATTCCAAACCTCCTTCATCCTTGTAGAATTGCTTTATAACGTCATTGATCGCTGGATGCATACGGAATTGGTAGTTGAACACGCCCTTAAGATTAACATCTATCTGGTTGAACAAACGTTCAAAGTGACTAATTTCGAGAGCTTTGAAATTCTTTAGAACATAGCTCTTCAATTCTTTCATCTTCTCACGCTCATCATCGTTATTTTCTCTCTTGATAAGATAATCAAAAGAATTGATGAATGATTCTCTAGACAGCATTGGAGGTAACTGTCTATGATCACCAATTATTACATTCTTTTTTCCATAGATTAACGGTAGAGACAATTCAGCAGGAGTTGATTTACTAGACTCATCCTGAATCACCATATCAAAGTATATTTTGGGGTTATAAACACTTTCTTTTTCGCTGAAAATCTGTCTATATATACGATAGAATTTTGTAGGAACAAAACGATTTCTCTTGCCTGTATTCTCAATAGATTCTGACAAGATTATGTTTTTCTGACCAATAGAACTACAAGTAGCTCCGATGACATTGCAATTCTTTATATAGTTATCAAAAAACAGATTCTTCAGTTCCGATGTTGGATTCTCCAGCAAATCCTTCCAAAGCTCTTGAGCTTCAGAAGGCATTTTATCTGAATCCAATCGACGACCGACATTTTCCATCCAGTTTAGAAGTATCAGTTTTTCAGGTGCTTCATAAATGGAGTCCACATCAGTGTTAACGTCAAATTCTTCATCGTCATCCTCATCGTCGATTGAAGTATTTTTTTTCTTTGCATTCCAATCTTCTCCTTTTGCCCATCGATACATGGCTGAATATGAGAATTGCAGACCCTCCGTTTCAAGTCGAGACTCATCACCAATACGTATAGGTTTAATAAGATTATGATATTGGTTTACAACACGGTCAATAGCGTTGTCAACAGCCAGGTTTGTCTCAGATGTGAGAAGTATCCTTTTATCTGGGTTTTCTCTTGTATGCTGCCAAATCAATTCAGCAATGGCAGTAGATTTTCCAGTACCCGGAGGTCCTTGGATAATGGCGAGATCAGGAGCAAGCAATGCTTTTGCTATTGCCGTCTTCTGTGGTTGATTTTTGTCTATCTTTCCATTAAGAATATGCTTGCTTATTTCCTGCTCTTCCAGTCTTATTGATTCTTCAAAGTTTTTGATTCCTCCTGCTTTTGAGGCATCAAAGATAAAATCACCTAAAGAAACATTTTCAACATCTCGTCCTTGGAGGATTCTATTCAATGATTCTTTAAGACGGGCAAGCTTTTCAAGATCACCAGAAAGGTCAGGTGTAATATATTCAATAATTGAGTCTTCAAATAACTGTTTGGTAATTTCATAGTTATCTCCAGAAATATCCAAAACAATCTCTGGGTAAGCAGAAATACGAATCAGCTTACCGATTAGAAGATCTCCAACTAAGAAATCTGCACTTTTTAACTCGTTTACAGCCTCAATACGCTCTTCATCGCGACTTTGTTTATCATAATGATATAATAGTTTCACGCAACCTGATGGAGCATCTGAGATTATACACGAATAACGTGACGAATCAAAGGAATTTAATTTGTGTGAAAGCAGCGGTTTAAATGCTATAAGGTCTTCAATATTGTTAAATTCTTTGAAAAATGATAATTCTGTACCTTTTTTAACAAGCTCAATATTTAAATCTTCGAAAGCATCATGGAGTTCTTCCATAATTCCAGTTAATTCAGCCTTCTTGTATTTTATGTCGAAGTTACATTTGTGGCCTTTTTTATACAAGCCAAAATCTATGAAGCCAAACTCTCTACTCATCTGAGTCAAAAGTTCAGGAAGGCTAGTTTCTCTCCAATTAAAGTCGATGCCGATTGAAGAACCTGTTCTCTCAATGCCAATGTCTTTATTCCTAAGTTCAGTGTGTATTTGGTCATTGAAACGATCAAGTTCTTCAGTTGTAGCCCATTTCCGATTTTCCTTGTACTCATAGAAATAGCGTTCTGTTACCACATAATTGCCCCGGCCAAATATCTTATCAATTATTTGGCAATCTAGAGTATATTCGAATTGGAAATCATCAGTACTCTGACTATTGAAGTATTCTATCTCATTCTTTTCATTTATACTTTCTTCTATTATCTCACCTTCCGATACTAAATCATCCTCAAAGATTATATCAACAGCTTTCTTCTCTTTAATTTTTCTTCTAAAAGTTATAGTGCCATTCTTTTCTTTTGGCAGCCCCAATATATTCTTTGTCCAGTCGTATTTGTGGAGTACATCTTTGTCTATTGTGAAATCAAACTCCACTTTGCACATTCGGAGGGCAAAGATTTCTTCCAGTTGTACTAATACATCATTTTTGAAATAACCGCCTTCAACAACTATTTGTTTATTAATTATTACACCACTATTTGTTTTTTTACAGTCTTTGAACGTTTCAATATTCTTAAAATTGTGGTTTGGGCATATTCTTTCCAAATAATATAGAATACTTGGATACGTTGGAATAATAGCAGAGGCTATTTCAGGTAAAGCAACTTGAAGTTTATTAAATTCATCATAATCTTTTAATTTATTTAACTCATTAATAGATATTTGCAATCTTCTACTTTTGTCAAAATCATAATCGATTTCTAGCTTTTCCAATAATTCCTTAACTTCAGTAAACTGAGCCTTTTTATCCGTTATTTTTCCGTCTATTACAGGATTGAAAGTAAAAGAAACATATTCTTTGTTTGCTTTTGTACTTATCCTTGATTTGGTAGATTCATTAAGCTTATTCCAATTTATTATGGGCGTAAAGATATAGCCGTCATCGAAATGACAGTCATTATCTGTAATGTCGAGCGCCTGAATTATATCATTCTTAATTTGTTCCGTATTATCAGAAGTGTCAAGAACTACATGTAGTTTCTCATTTATAATTTCTGATTTAGAAGGATCAATTGCAAGAGGAGCGGTTCTTTGTCGTAATATCTGTTCTTGAACCTCAGTATGCTTCTGCCATATGTCCTTTAACAATGTCTTGTCAGAACTCTTCTTCTGAAGGTTTTCAGTCATAACAATCTTATGGCTGACCACTACATTCTTAAATTCCTTATTGACTTTAATGACTTTTACATCAAGGTTTTTCCCTATATAAGTATCAAGATCTGAAACCCTTACAATATCTATTTGAGAAGCTGGTAAGAATGCTTCAATACCATAAATATCTACAATCATACCGCCCTTAGTGCGGTACTTGATGTAACCCTTGATTATTTCGTCATTTTCTAGTGCTTCGTTCACGCGATCCCAGCTTTTTGCTGCACGTGCCTTGCGATGAGAAAGAAGAAGTTGTCCCTTTCTATCTTTATGATTTTCAACAAGTACTTCTACTACATCACCTACCTTAAGGTCTGGATTGTATCGGAATTCGTTGAATGGAATAATTCCGTCTGACTTGTAACCAATGTTAACCACTACCTCACGCTTGTTAAGTGCGATAACAGTTCCTTCAACAATCTCATTATTATTAACGGTGTTTATAATACCGTTATAAGCTTTCTCAAGTTCTTCGGCACTTAGACTTGACAAAGATTCACCATTATCGTAAGCATCCCAATTAAAATCTTCTATTATCATAACCTACTTTTTTGAGTTTAGATAATTTTCAACTTCATAAATTGTATATCCAGCTTTTATGAAAGCCTTTGTACTTTCTTCACCAAATGGGCTAAAAATGACTTTTTCACTTTCTATTCCTAATTCAGCTTCAGCAATAACATTCTTGTCGTCATCAACTAATGTAAAACCACCATCTTGAGAAAAGTTTATACAATTTTCTATAAGATAGTCCAAGACCGGATGAACTGAACTGTCGTATAATAAATATACGTTTTTATCGTCAACGATATTGTCTGGAGTGTGTTTTAACTCCAGTTTTTCAATACATTCTTTTCTAAAATGACTGACAAACAATTCTGGTAACATGACATTTTTCAACGCAATACATCCTTTAAAGAAAGGAGCGACATCTTCTACATTGAAACCAGCGTGACCACATCCAATTGGAGTGACAAGAAATGTTTTATCTCTATTATTACGTGCAAATTGTTCAAATTGTAATATAGCTTTCCCAAGTATGTGAATATCGAATCCCATTGTTGGTAGTGCATAACACATTCCCGTTAAACCATTTGTAATGCCAACTTGGGCTCCAAAACTTTTTGCAGCTAGTCCTGCAGCACCATGCTTTTGTGAACCATATTTATTCGTCCCAAAAACAAAAATTTGATTGTTTCTGAGACTAACAATTTTGCTAGGAGTGCAACGATCGTATTCTTTCAAAACGTCATATAATAGATTATAGTATGCTGTTTCCATAACTAACTTATCTTTTTCAATTTGCTAAACTCTTCAAACTCGGTTAATACTCTGTTTGTGTATTTGATAAATACATATTCCGAGAGAATCTTGAACTTAATTTGGTTTACTTTACCGTTTTCTTTTTGAATCTCAAGAATTTGGCATTGTGGCATTATGGTGTTTTTATTCTTTAAATTGAATTTTAGACCATTTAATACGACATGTTCAAGAGATGATTGAGTTAAAGCAAAGCTATATTTAGTTTCTCCAACTTCAATTTTATCCCACATGCCTTCTTGTTCTTGTCCAACTTCCACTGTACATTCTTGACCAAGCATATTCTCTCTAAGATTATGCTCATGATATGAGTGGATTAACAATTCACTCATTTGGAAGTTATCCTCCGAGTACGTTTCTATGGTTTTAAATTCAACGTTATACAAATCCTCTATCTCACTTAAGTTTTGGTAGTATTTCTTTATTTTTTTGAACTGTTCTAGCTCATAAAGATTCGTTTTCGGGAATCTTATAGGTACCTTGTCAAATACTTTGATGATAAATTTCTCTTGACTCCATAGAGCAATGACAAAATCCATCCATTTAATAGCTTCTTGGAGATTTTTACAATTCTCTTTTGAATTAACATTACAAGTGCAGTTCAGAACCTTATTCGGCAAGAAAGAGAAAACCAACTTGAAGGTATATGGCTCTGTTTCCAGTAACAGACACACTTGCTCCTTGTTAGGATTATATCTCTGCAATTTTATCTTCTCCTTGAACTTTATGCTAGGTACAGAAATGCTTGTCTTTATTGTCTCCACAGTAGGAGAGATGAATAGATTTTTGCAATCATCATAATCAGTTATAGTAAGGCCGTTAATGCTTATATTTAACTCCTTCATCATATCCCGGGTTATCATAAACGCAGGAATATGTGTTCTTGGTAAAAATGAATTGTATAATGAGGTATCTTGACTCATTATGGTTTCTGCTACTTCCTTAGATAGTCCAGAAACATTAATCTTCACTTCTGTATTACCAGTAGTGTCAAACTTTATAACCTTATTTTCATTTTGACCTTCTTGTACTATAGGCTGTAAATAGTGCTGATTACTGTATCGTCTAAAAGTATCCAAGCATATATGCTTTCTTTGATAATCCGACTTAATCTTCTTGTTTAATGTTTCAAACAAAATAGGGAATAGGTTCTCTGCTTTAGCATTAAAATATTTAATTTTCGTTTTTGCCAGTCTATCAATCTTATGATTGTAGAGTCCTGGAGCAATAAGAAAATATTTTCTTGTATCAACTTTGGTCTTCTTGCGTATCTCTTGAATTAGCGTAAAGATGTTACTATCCTCAAGGCTATAGCCTATAAACAACATATCATTTGTTAGTATATGACTCTGTATATACTTCCAAAGAAGAGTTTCGTTGTTGTTGCTAAAGTAGTTAGTGTAATCTTGTTTGGTAAGTAAAATATTGTCTTTTACTGAAAAATCACCATGTATTTTATATATGATAGTTTTGTCTTTTGGCAAATTCACACAATCATCAGTTGTCCTAACCACATAACAATTATCTGGGCCATAAGCATCTTCAATTAATGTGTCATAGTTTGTGGTTATTATATGACGTATGTGAGGTATTTTGGTTAAACAAGTGTGATCAGAAGTGTCTGTGGGCATAAAATTGAAGATTTCTTCCAACTTGTTTATCAATGACTCGCGACCATATATCTGTTCCTACTCTTCTGAAATCAAGTCTAAATGGGTCTCATCTCGGAAATCCTCTTTTATGTCATTAGGCAAAGATTCTTTTAAGGATGCCACAATAGCATTTGCCATTGGGGCTCCGGCTTTACGAGAAAAGCCAGACCCCAAAAACAATGTTACTTGCTCTTTTCTTATACTATCTATTAGTTCCTTAAAATCTGCCATATACTTTATATATATTTATATTCTGGTTGTAATTAGTCCTCCAACAATTTCTCAAGTTGTTCTTTTGATGGGAGTACTTTCATCAATTCCTCATCCATTTCGTCTGCGGTTTTGTAGGTTGCGACTCCCATAGGTTGGCGGAAATCCTGCATGATGTATTCCACATATGCCTTGTCTGCACTCTTGCAAAGGATGATTCCGATTGGAGGTTCTTCACCTTCTCTTCGGTCGTCATCGTTAAGAATGCGGAGATAGCTGCTAAGCTGAGCAAGATAGGCTGTTTTGAATCGTCCTTTCTTCAACTCGAAAACAACAAGACGTCTCAAGTCACGATTGTAGAATAGGAGGTCTATCCAATGGTCATGACCGAGCTTGCCATAATGAACTTGACTACCATTGAAAGTAAATCCTTTGCCAAAAGTCATGATGAAGTTCTTGATGTTATGCACTATGCTTTGTTCAATCACACGTTCATCTACATCTTCCTCGTGCATACCAAGTTCTTCTACATTGACAAAATCGAGCAAGTATTCATCTTTGAACATTTTTATTGCTCTATATGCCTGTTTGTAATCAGGAATGGTGGCAAGGAAATTATTTGGCATTGCTCCTTGATGATGGAACAAGTCCTTTTTGATAATACCTTCCAACTCCTCCGCACTTACTTTGTTATCAGCTGCAAACTGTATGTAGAACAATCGTTCGTCCCAATCTTTAGCATAGGTCAAGATGGTTATATGATGAGTGAAACTGATGCTTAAGAATGGAACGATAGGGAAGCTATCCAAATTCGTCAGTTGCAATTGACGAATTGTATCTTCTTCTGCTTTAGTCACTTGTGCATCTTTAAGCTCACCAACTGGCGAAATTTGCTTTAAATCGTCAGTCGTAACTGACGATTTAGTTTCAATGCCATTCCATGCTTCATAGAAAGCACGCATATTCTTTAAGTTCGTTTCACTAAATCCACGAAGTCCAGGTAGTTCACTGCGTAGGCTTTGGCTGATAGATTTTATCATTCCGCCTCCCCAATGTTTATTCCTGGTATTAGCAGAAATATAGCGACCTACGCCATAGTATAATGCCAGCTGTTCTTGATTAACAGCTTTCACTGCACGTGACTGACTTTGCAATATTGCAGTCTTAAGTATGTTGACAGCATCGGTAGTTTGCTGAATGCCATTGTTTTCAATATTCTTATCCATAGTTAAAACTATTAATCGTTGTTGAATATCTTTTCAAAATGTGCCCATGCGGTGCGATAGTCTTCTATGCGGTCGCACTTGGTATATGGAGCTACGAATGTTTGTTGCTGACCACCGTAGAGTTCGCTCTTGGCTGGGTCGATTGTGTGGAGATATGTTGGTTCTGCACCTTTGTAAGCAGTGACAACACCATTCTCATTTGTTATCTCTTCGCCTCGCATAGCATTCCATGCAGGACGGTCAAGACCTACGCCGGTCAAACCCTTTGAGCAGGTGAATACGATTTTACCCACAGCATCGTACCATGTGTCGTTTTCGTTCTGTTGCAACACAGGGAACTGGATATTGTAAATCATCTCCAAATCTTCCAAGCTAAGGCCTAATGCCATGGCTGCAATAACATCAATCTCCACCAATGCCTGACGGCGTTCAAAGTAGTTACGAAGAGGCGTTGAGCTATCCCATGTGCTCTTCAGAGTGTCAAATGCTTTAAGGCGCTTGTCAGTTATACTCCATTGTTCTTTTGCGTATTCTTCTCGCCAACACTCATCCCATAAATCTGCGTAATGATTAGTTAAGCAGTTTAAGACCAATGTTCTACTATACAAAGCAGATTGGTATATTGGGGGTACTCCAAGTGGAAATTTATACATTCGACTTGACTGAACATTGGATGCACCTAATGTTTTAAAATAAAAGTCCATGACCAACGATGAATACAAACCTGCCGCATCCACGGAGTTATATCTGTCGCTAAAAGCGACAGATATAACTCCGTTGATATGTGCACTCTTGCGTGGCAAGAGTGCACATATCAACGTTCGTTCTGCTGACGAACCAACCATCTTTCTGAAACCTAATTTATAATAATCTATCCAGAATCCATAGTTAGATTCCCCCAAACAATCTTGACCTATCTGAAAACCCTTGAAAATTTGTTTATACTCAGCTATAGGTAAAACAGGTTTATAATTAGTTCTAGGAAGGTAATCGTCTGATATTATTGTCAAATTTATGTTGTCATAATCAGAGTTTAGTACACATGCCTTTCTCGGACATTTATTTAATGGATTTGCAACGTAAAATTGTGGTCCATTGTAAATCATTTCATAATTATCCATTTTTGCATAATCGGTATCCCTCTTTATAATACCAGAATCGACAGCTCCTGTTTCATGTAGACATTCAGTTATTATATTTTGAGTATCAACCAAATGTGATGAGAATTGGGATATTTTTCTTAAAACAGAAATAATTTTATTATTATGTATGCTTACAAGTTTTGCGCAATCTCCAGTTGTTCCATCCTCGAAAGTGTCTGACAATACTTGTAGTTCAACGTCTGTAAACTCTACAATTCTATCTTTATGTGCAGAAGTATTCCATTTTCCATCACTATCCTTGATTCCTTCGCAGATTCCATTACCATTATGAGCGAAACATGCATCCACAGTGCTTGGGTGGAATAGATTGCTGAGCGAAGCGAAGCGCGGTGATGAACTTCGGCGCGGACCGAGAAGTTGATCACCATACACCGTATGGTGATCAACTTCGGCAAACAGCCGAAGTTCATTTTGATACTGGAAATGGTATCGCAATCTGCGATACATTTCCCGTCTCAATGGCTGACCCTTCGGGTCGTCATAAATACTTTCTGGAGTTAATAGACCAATATAGCCATTATCTTCAGAAGCTAAATCCATACAATTAGTTAGTACGCATTTGTAGAGGTTAGTTTGTTGACCAACCAATAATGGGTAATTGCTATATGCATTCATAAATGCTGTACTTCCAGAATTCTCGCATTCTTCATTTCTATAAATCTGCTTAAGTGATGTGCTCTGATTAAATAGATTCTCTCGCATGGTTCTTGCTTGAGGTGCAGAAACCTTACGAATTGCTATTTCTGGATATTTTTCGGAGATAATTCCTTGTTCATCGAATTCAGGCTTCAACCAAGGGGGATTACCACAGATAATATCAAATCCATCACGAAGCCAGAAGACTTCGATAAACTCCAACATAGGGTGGAAGAAGTGATAACGTTTGCCTAATGCATCAGCAATACGCAGACGAAGAGGTTCTTCATCGGCAAACAATGACAGATTAGCATGAGAAGCTGTAAGCAGTTCTTCCTGAGTACGAGCAATTATTTGAGATTCATCTTCTGTAATTCTGCCATACTCTACTGCTGGTTCAGATACTTTGCCTGCACGTTCCAAAGCTTGGCGTGTTTTGGTGTCAAGTTTGTCATTATCAACATCCAGCAATGCCTCAATATCGCCCCAAAACTCTTGACGAGTAGGAAGAGTATCTGCATCTTTATATTCCCAGAACCATAGTGAACACCAATAGTCCATTACAAGTTTTAGCTTACGATAGGCGTTATCGTGACGATAGCGTGTATCGAAAAGTTCTTGCTTGCGTGCATAGGTTTCTATTTGGTCAGCTTCCTTGAAAAGCGACTCTTGTATTGAATAGGCAACACCATCCCACACATCTTTGCGATTGTTGGTATATTTGTCGATCGAAATCTGATCGGTAAAGTATTCCTTCAGCAATACATCAATCTTTCCTGATAATCTCTGTAAGGTCTTGAAATCCACATCGGTAATAGGAGCGGTCCAGTCTTTAAGAATATTGGTCATTCGAGTGAATGCCGTAGGATATTCTTTCTTTTGTTCCTTAATGCTTCGAACTCCCAACATATTTGCATCTGGCAAGAGGAAGTGATATACATCATTTACCGAGCGATTGACACGGTTGCTGAAGAACTTAACCTTATGTGGAGCCTTTTCCCACCACTTATTCTGTTTGGGCTTGCTACCAATTCTTTCGTAAATACCATATACATCAGACTTGCTATAAACCTTAAGCCATGCGCCAATAACCGCATTACCTACGGCAAGACGGTTGGCAAAGAAAGGTGTTTCCATATCCTTGTGGATTACGTTCAACCACAAGGAGAGCTTGCCCAATTCAATGGCTGTAGGGTTCAAGTCAACACCATAGACATTGTGAGTGGCAATATAGGCTTTCACCTTTTGCAGCTCATCACGGTACTTATCAGGCTGAATACGCCAATTCTGCTTACCTTCCTCACGGAGCTGACGCTGTTGGTGAATAAGATATGCTTCGGCCAATTGATTGATAACCTCATTTTGGAATGCAGCAGCACCCATGGCTGGTTCCAAAATCTTAAGTTCAAGCAGTTCCGTTGCTTTACGTTTGTTTTCACGAACCTCGTCAATGATAGTCTTCAGCGTATATTTTACTGTGCTTCGTGTGAGAACTTCAGGTGTATAGTAGCTGGCAGACTTCTGACGGTCACGACCATTCAAGCGATAGACAAATGTACCCTTTGGCAATATGGCAGGTGTTCCGTCTTGATTGCATAACACTTCTGAGATGTCGAAGTCGCTCATGCGGCTATAAGGTACAAGGAATGTTCCGTCAGACGGGTCGTTAGCCTTGTGAACTTCAATATAATCTTCCTCGGCATAGAATCCACGGAAAGCAAGTAAGCTCTCATAGACGCTACCCAACTGGTTTACGCCAAGGTTGGCATAGCTGATACGGCCGCAATAGCTTTTCTTTTTTGACAAAGAGAGAGCTTTGATGATCTCTTGCCATTTGATATTGCGTATCTTCACATCGCCAAGATGGTGCAAGTTCTTGCCGTTGAACAACGGTGAGTCAATAGGACGTACACGGAAACTCTTGTTGTTATTCATTGAGATGGTTGCATTATGCCCATCTGAAAGCAAGTCAAAGAGGTGATGTATACTTTCGTCAAAGAAGTATCCGTCACGGCTTGACTGAGAGTTAAGACGCATCATCTCAAGGTCTCTCAACGACTCAAGAGAGTAACCAAGTTTGTAGACTTCGTCACCAACAGGAAGTATCTCCAATTCTTCACGGCTTTCGGCATAGAACAAGAAGAGCAGACGATATACGATTGTGAGGCAGTCGTCCTTAACTTCTGCTTCAAAATCATCGTCTGTCTCGTCATATGTGATTGTTCCATCTTCTGCAACAACCTTTTTACCAAAAGGCTTATTGACTATATGCTTCATATAGTAAAGAGCCTCGTTCGCAAGGGTCTCGACTGCGAAGATGACACCTTCTTTCAAGTCTTTGGTAACTTCATATGCGTTCTTGTAACTCTCTTCAATAAGCGTATCCATCAGAACGGTCTGGCCGTCTGAAGCGAGCGTCTCCTTGCAGCATAGCAAATGGAAGAGTGCATAATGGAGTCGGTAGTTCTTAATCTGTGCCTGAAAATAAAGGTCATCGAGTGAGAACTGAAGATATGAACCACGTGCCCACTTGTCTTGGTCGAAAAGAAATACAGTGTTTCCTGCAAACATCAAGACGTAACGAGGTCTTCTATCTTCAGGCATCAAGAATACCTGTGTGATAGCCTTATTGATAATGGCTGGTGAGAAATGATACTTCTCACGGTCAAGGTATTTGTTAGGAATGACCTGTTTCCACTGACCTGCATAATATCTTTGTTGACCTGATGTGCGATCGTCCTCATACTGCTGCTTGAAAAGTCCATCAGGTTCTGAGTCATTAACAGAAATCAGGTTTTGCATCTCCATAATGAGCATAGTAATTCGCTCACCACTGCGAATGATATGGCGAACAGGTATAATCTCAGTAGGAGAGTCGGCACTTCCATCCTTAACCACGTATGGCTCTTGATAAGCATGTTCAGTGTCGTATCCAAGTTTCTTCAACAGCGTGGTATGCCAATCGTGGGTGTGCTTGATTTGGTCTTCCTTTCGAGCACGACCATTGATGATGAAGTTTTTGAACTCTTCATATTCACTACGAATCTGAACGTAAGGACTACATAGTGCTTTCATCTCGTCGGCACTTACTCCAGCACAAGTTTGAACCTTGTTGATGAAATCATCGGTAAAGTAACCTGATGGGAAATAATCACCAATGTTCTGTATAAATCTATATGTTATATTATCTGCCATGACTTATCAAAGATTATGAAATACTGCCAATAGACGCATGTATGGATCTGCATTATCGAGTGAGAAGAGGTCTTGATAAAACTGACTTGATTGGTCAGTAATTTTTTGAATCTCTTCTTTCTCTTTCTTGTATTTGTTGGTACGAGTGATTGCAACGTCCTCGTCCTGGAATAGAGAATTTGCAAGGTCGGCCCATTCAGACAACTTTTTCTTATATGCCTTTAATTGTTCGTCCATGGATTTACTAACTTTTGCTTGAGCTTCGTACATGTAATTAACTGTACCAAAATCAATGGCTTCCTGTAGATTTGATTGTAAGATTGCAATGTCATCATCAGTAGCTCCGGTCATAAATTTATTCTCTATAGCATATTTATTCGTAAAGTCGTGGAATGACATTGGTTTCTCTTTTAGTTGTCCTTCACAATTCAGTGGTACTACAAAGAATTTGCTAACTAAGTTCTGCCCTAAGCCATTACCATGACTACCATAGAAGAGATAGTAACTCATGCCCTTTGGTAGTTCACTGTAACGAACAGCCATAGCCTGCGATTTAGGCAATGATGCTGTGAACTTAGTGAGCATATATTGGATAATTGGATGAATATCATAAAGCGGGAGGAACTTGCTCCATTCGCTTTTGGTACTCTTACGAGATTCTGCTATTGACTTATTAAGCCATGCTTTGTCTGTGGCAAGACGGAAAATATTATCCTTTGGGAATGCTTCACATGGGATATCATAGAGCACATCGCGTAATTCTTCATTGTTCTTAAATTCCACGAAAGGAATGGTTGCATCGTCACGATGCATGACAATGTCACCATGCTGAATACTACCAACGGCTTCAAGTTCATCGAACAGGTCTTGATAGAAACTAAGGTCATCTCGATATAGAGAGAATCGCCTTTCGAAAATATTCTCCGATAGGTGTTCCTTTGTAGGAGTCTTAGCAAGGTCTTTCTTGAATCCCATTGGTCGACGACGACATTGTGGTTCAGGTTCAATTGCATCTGTATCAGTTTTACCCTGAAGCATATCGCCAATAGCTTTTTCTTCTTTTTGAACGTTATAAAGTTCCATTACACTCATGGCATCACCTAGAGTGTCGTGGACTTCTTGCTCTTTATCTCGAAGTTTATCGATAATTCTAAAGTCTGTTTTAAGATCAGGGTGCTCACTCTTAGCTACGAGATAGTAGATGATAGGTGTTTGCTTTTGTCCATAGCGGTCAATTCGTCCATTTCGCTGTTCGAGTGTAATAAGACTCCAAGGAATGTCGTAATTGAACATGATATGACAGAAGTAGTGAAGGTTGACACCTTGACTACCACTATCACTTGAAATGAATACACGGATTTTGCTGTCTTCCTTTGCAAAATCGCTCACCATTTCCTCTTGCTCTGTATCCGAAAGCGAACCATCGAAACGTTTTACTTGCTCATCTGTGAGATTGAACTCAGTCTTGATGCGTTCAGCAAGGTATTTCATGGTTGCAATACGCTCTGTGAAGATTACGATACGCTCTTGCTTATTGGTTGACCATATTTCTTGCAACTTTTTCTTTAGCGCATCATAGCGAGTATCACGTTTAAAATCAACGAGAGTTTGGATATCTGTTATAAGGTTTTCTATGTCACTACTATCATCTTTCTTTTGACGCTCCAAAAGTGTTAAAAGAGCAGCTTTAGGAGATGACAAAAAGCTCTTGAACACAGTAAGAGCAAACAATGGGTCGTGAATGCTACTATTGCTTAGGTTCACAAACTTTGCATGCTGCATACTAAGAATATTTTCCTCTTCAGGAGTAAGGTTGACATCAATCGGTATAACCTTACGCTCTTGGAACTGGCTACGGATGCGTTCGTCTCTAATATCGTTCTTGAAACGACGTACATAGTATGGCATCACATCCTCCTTGGTATATTCGCCATTGCGGGGAATAGATATTGGCTCAAGCATTCGCATAAGATTTGCGAATGACTCAGCAGAACCATTATGGGGGGTAGCTGAGGTGAGAATCATTGATTCACACTTTTGAGCTAGGAATTGTGCCAAGTCACCACGAAGGCTATCTTCGTTGGCAACTTTATGACATTCATCAATAACAATAATGTCCCAATGGGTCTTCTCCAACCAAGCACGGAAACGGCCATTGTTCTTGAGTGTGTCAATAGATATGATAGTCTTATCGTAATAGTCAAAAGGATTCTTGTTCAATGGAATCTCGTTTTGAATCTTTGCAACACCAACGCTGTCAAGTCGGACAAGAGGAATAGCAAAGCGGTTCCAAATTTCTTCCTGGAACTGAGCCAAGATGCTTTTGAGAGCACACACAAGAATACGTTTACCTCGACCTCTACGAATCATTTCGCTAAGGAATATTCCGACCTCTATGGTTTTACCAAGTCCAACACCATCGGCAATAAGAAGACGAGGACGAGGTAATTCCAATGCCTTAAGAGTCGGCTCCATTTGATATTCTGCCACATCGAAGGCTCCACCATGGGCGACAGTTATCTTCTGCGAATAGAAAGCATTGTTTCTAATAGCTGTTTCGATATGGAGTTTTGTTTTTCTCCAACGTGGGTCATTGTCTGCAACTAAGACTGTATTTGCAGGACTAACAACTTCGATATTTTTATCTATGGTCGAGTCAAAAATGAAATGATGATTTTTTACGAGTTCGCTTATACCTGTAACATGGAGCAAATAACCATTGTCGGTATTTCTCTCCACATTGGTAATTAAGAACTCTTCGCCTCGAACAGTGATTCTCTGACCAGATGAAAAATTAACCATACGTACTTTATTGATTTATGTTGTTCAATAAATCTTTCATTTCTACCTCAAGCAATTTTGCCACATTGGCTAAAGTTGCCAAATCTGGTTGCGATTTATTTGTACACCATTTGGAGACTGTTGCAGGGTCTTTACCTATCTGAGCAGCCAACCATTTATTGGTACGTTTCTTTTCAACTAGAACAACTTTTATACGATTCAAATCTTTCATTTCACTTCTGTTTATTGCGTTTAGTGCAAATATAGTGATAATATTCAAAAATGAGATGAATCACAATGTCTTTTTTTTTGTTATAATGATACTTTTGTTGAATTCATATACAAATTACATAATTCTAATAAATAAATTACATTTCAGTGACCTTCCCTGATTTAGGTTGACACTTTTAGAGCGGATGAACTAATATGGTTTACAATATCACTGACTGGATTTACAGTCGTTTTTTTATCTCTAAAAATTCAAGCCTTCATTTTCTTGCGCAAAATTATAGCAACGAGTACTTTGTCAAGTACCGCACCGCTATTGATTTACAACCCTGTTTGCTTGTACATAAGGCAAAAAATATAGCCTAAAATGGATTTGACCTCAAAATAAGGGAAATAAAAATAAGACAAGTGCCTATGTGTTACGAAACAAATTGTAGTTGTATTAGCATAGAACGATGGAATGAACTTATGAGAGGTGCGAGAAGATATTCTTATAAAAGATTAATTAGTCGAATTAAGAAAGAACTTCCTGATTTATAGAGATTCGTGCCTAAAATTTTATAACCCATTTGAGAAACTATGTAAACGAACAAAAACTCATTACACATTGGTGCATTCTGCTATTGAGTATTTTATCAGAAAATAAAAAAGTGAGGAATTAAACCTCACTTAACTTTATATTGTTGAATCTCCTTAATCATCGTCTTGACATCTTCGCCGACTTGAACAAAGTTCTTGTAGAGTATGCGTTCTCGCTCGTCTCTTGATTTGAAAGTATAGAATTTAGGGAGAGAAACATAGCCAGCTTCTTCCTTTTTGATTTCCTCCATATTGAAGTCTGTCTTGCAGTAGAACTTGGAGGTCTTGAACTCTTCGCTTTCCTGGATATTCATACTGCCACCGCTTCCGGTCTTCGTCTGTACGAAATCACGTGCCGTCTGACCGCATATCCAGCCGGTCGGCATATCGGAGATTTTGGATGCCGGAACAAGGCTGTCCATATTCTCATTGAGGTTGATAGAGGTTTTGTCCCGGTCGATGGTCACGCCTTTTTTGAGCTGTACCACCTTACCGAAGATGTCGGATGACAACCATTCCAAGGTCTCTTTGGAACGGGCAGAACCGCTGACCACATTGCCGACAGTGGTGATAATCTTCTGCATACCTACCTTGCCATAGTCCGCTTCGAGTTGCGGCAACTCCTGAAATCCCAACGCTACCGATACCTTGTTGCTTCGTGCCGTACCGATAAGGCGGTCAATCTTGTGGAAATATAGAGTAGGTAACTCATCCACGATAATGCTTACCGGGATATTCTTACCTTGTCCGGTATTTACCCTTGTAACAAGACGATTGAGGATAAGGGCGTTCAGCGCACCGATGATGCTCTCCATTTCCGGGTCGTTGGCAATAAGCAGGTAAGAGGGATTCTTGGGGTCAGAGACTTTCAAGTCGAAGTCGTCACCGTCCTTGTGGAATATCCAATAGCTCTCCTTGGTGGCAAGGCGTGAGGTATAGACACGCAGCGTACCAATCATACCTTCCAACTGTTCCATTGCCTTGTTCTTCAAGGCGGTCTGGAACGGACCAAGCAACGGTGCCACCTCGTTGTCGGTCTCCAACACCTCAAAGATGGTCTGATAGCTCTCGTTAAGGAAAGAAAGAATATGAGGCATATCGGAATATTTTCCGAGCCAATAAGCCGGTTCCACTTCCTCGCCAGCGGAATTGAATACACGTCCGGTGGGTATCATCCGCTTGGTCTGTTTGTCCTGTACCTTCTCTGCCATGAGCATATTACCGTCCTTGTCGAAGGGTTCTTTGCCCCAGTTGCAGAAGAAATAGATACAGGCTGCCAGGAAGTTGACAGCGGATGTCTGAAAGAACTGGTCACTTCCGCCGCCTCCTTCTTTCTTGCCTTTTTGTAAAGACTCAAGTAGGGTTTCTGCGGTTTCAGATGCGGCAGCAAGGTTGTTGATGTATTTCAACTGAATAGGATTTACCCGGCGGCTGTATTCCACATCCACGAAGTTGATGATGTTGAATTTGCACCCCTTGGGCAGTTTTCCGAGCTTCTGGTTCTTCTTATAATGGTAGTACAATTTGGTTGCCAATGTCGGAAACTTATAATCGTAAACTACTAAGGCAAAGCCCTTTGCAGAGTGCTGCCGGATAAACGGCTCGATGATGGAAAAAGTCTTACCACTGCCCGGTGTGCCGACCACCCAAGTGCCTCGGAAAGGGTTGTTGATGTTCACCCAACCTTTACGGAACTTGCCTTTGTAATAATATCGCATGGGGATATTGACCGAGTATTTGTTTTCCTGTAACTCCCGGCATTGCTCAAAACTTTCATTCTCAAAGTTGAAGCGGTCTTTGAGCAAACCTTCTTTGAGGAATTTGGAGATATTGTCAAGGGCAATGTGAACCAGTACTACGCCGACCACGGAGGCTATCATATAGAGCCAGATGTTCAGGCGCAAGGAATAAAGCCTTGTTTCCATCGGATAACCGTACAGCCATACGGAAAGCACAACCAGCCCTATACCTGCTATGATAGGATAGAGGACTTGCTTGCGGCCATTGAACTCCAGTTTCTTCTTGTTCCTCGTGCCTATACAGGTGATGCAGATAAGTAGGAACGTGGCAAGTTTGCTGTACGCAAGATTTCCGTCATTGTATATCACCCACCGTTTGATGCGTCCGTGTATGTCGCAGAGGATACCTCCCCAATGGTCAAGCATGGCAGGGTCGATGGCATACTCGAAGAACTCCATCAGGATGGAGACATAGATGACCGAGCGGAATATCTTGTAAAAGCCTTGTAATTCTTTACTTTCTTCCATAGCTATTATTCGCTAATTCCTTTAATAATCTGGTTTTCAATCTCTCAATGTGATGATTGCCCTTGATTTATGAGCCTGTATTTTGGGCGTATCGTGAATCGTTCCGCTGCCCATAGAATAGAGCCATGCTTTGGCGGTCTGTTGTTCATTGACCTCCGTACTTGTCCAGTACCAGCAATCATCGGCTTCAACGGACAGCGTGTCGCCACCGCACATCTTGATAACGGGATTGATTTGCTCCTTGGCATGATAAAGCAAGCGCATCTGTGCCACCGATGGAACATAAGCGGATTGGCCGTATCTCCACATATCAAAAACTTTCTCTGCCAGTGGCGAGGATGTTTCTCTCGCATCCAATAGGGCGAAAGTGTTTTCAAATCCGTCCAGTGCGGCGATGTCAGCGGAGGTGTTTTGCTTAACGCCTATGCTGTCGGCAAAAGCCAATGGCTCCAAATCCCACAGATAGACGGCATAGCCGTTACCCTCGGTATTTTCATCGTGATTGATATGGAACACCACGGCAATGGGCTGTTTTTCGGACTCCCTGAAGGCCGATACCGACAATACTTTTCCGTCCGTGCATAGGATATGACAGGGCTTCATTGCCGTGTCCGGAAAATCCCGGTGTTCGTCACAAGCCACGAATAAAGCGGTGATGGCCAACATCCCGACCAGTCTGCCTATCTTGTTGTATATCTTCTTTTTCATCTTTCCCTTAGTTTAATGGTAATTTTACACCTAAGACAATACCTGTACGGAACAGGTCTTCGCCTTTTATCATCAAATCGGTCTTGACCTGGCAGAACAACTGCCAGCCACCACGCAATACATAATTGTGTTCATATCCGAGGTGGATGCCTCCCAAGAAACGACGGGTATCACTTCCTGCCGACGCACCGATACGAACATTGCCGTAATGATTGCGCCCACGTACCACACAAGGCTTGTAGGCGACACCGAACCCATAGCTTCGGTAATTCTTCCAGAATGATTCGGGACAGATATGCTTGCAGGAGGCGCATTCAGCCCACTTGATGTAACCGTTAGCGAAAAACTCCCAAGCATGGTGATATTTGCCCTCGTGCTCGTAGGAGAGGGTAAGATCCAATCCATTTTGGTACAGGCAACCTACACCTAAAGAAAGCCGGTCGCTGTTACTCTGTGCCTTGCCGGTGATGACAAATGCAATGATTGCCACCAATGCCAATACAATTCTTCTCATGCTCATTCCTCCTCTAACAATACGGCATTAAACGAATCGGCTGAAAGCACATCCTCGTAGTCTATATTCAGACGTATGTTCCTGCCGCTTATCTGTTTCTCTGTCATTTCAATGGTAAGCACCTTGTCGTTGGGGAAGGTCATCTTCTTCAACACTATGACATTGCGGTAGCCATGACGGAATGATTTCGCCTGTTCAAGAACCAATGCCGGAGTCAATTCTATGATTTGGGCATTTGTCGCTTTGGAAACTTTCTTGTCAGCGAGTTTTACCCGGAGCTCGTCAATGTCAAAACGGATGTTTGTCTTGTTCTCAATGGAGAAGTCAATAAAAAAGTAATCTCCGACCGCATAGATGTTGTTCAGTCTCATATTCATGCGGTGTTCCCTGTTGCTCACATTCCGGTATTTTGCAGGAGAGTTCCATATCCGTCTGGCGTAACGGCTCATGTCCGACACCGACATGCTGACTGCCGGATTGTTGTAGGCATTCCGTTCCCGGAACTCTATCTCCTTGTCCGTTACGGCTTCCTGCATTCTTGTGGTATAAAGCAACGCATACTGGGTGCGGTAGCGTTCCGTGACAATGGTGACGATGGCAAGCACTTCTCCGTCTTCATGCCCGGTCTCTTTGGGCTTCAGACGAATGGTGTTGTTTATAGGCTGGTCTCCAACCACCTTGTCCGTGGAAATATCCACGAAACGGATGGGTTCGGAGGCGGTGATGACGGTAGTCACCTGCTCGTTGACGGTCAGCTGCTCCAATTCCTCGTAGGTCTGCTGGGCGAAAGTCGGCAGAATCGAGAACACTGCCGCAATTCCGGTACAGATAGTTTTGATGATTTTCATATCTCTGAATCTTTGAATGGATTATTTACTCTGTATTATTTTTTCTCCTGGCTGTTGATGATATAGACAAACGTGCCGTATTTCAGATTGACCTTGTTCTTCTTGATGTTCTTGCTGATGGCGTTGCTGGTCTTCTGGTAGGCATCCTGAATAGCCTGCATACCCCATTGGGTCAGACTGTTCCCGTTACCACCGGTGTTCATGCTCATATTGCTGTTGAACGCTCCGCTGGCTACATCCTTGGCGGTCTCACGGAAGGAACTGGACGGCACATACAACCCCTCCAGTCCGTCGGTGTCGTAAAGGGAAAGGCTGACCTTGATGATTTCATCGTTCACAAGCACACTGCTGATAGTCCCTTTTACCCTTTGCGAGGAAAAACCGCTCATGATGGCATAGAGGTAGGAACCGCTCTTGACCACCGTCTCGTTTATCTCCACATCATCCAACAGACGAAGCCTTACACGGCTGCCTTCCACGGCTTTGACATTTTCGTCAATGATTGCCTTGATAAGGTTCGGCTTGTGTTCGTTGTGGGCAATGGTGTTGAAATAATCGGAAGGTACCTTGACCTTCTTGACCATTTCACCCGGCTTCTCGGCATCGGATGGCACACTTACGGCACGGCTGTCTTCCTCGATGGTTCCGCTGACGGCAACAGGAGTGTCGGCTTGCTCTTCAAGGCTGTCTTCCATAATCGGGGCAACCTGCTCCTGCGCTTTCAGCCTTGCTTCGGCAAGGGCACGTTCCAACTCTTTGAGGGCTTCCTGTTCTCTCGTTCCGGCTTCGGCTGCTTCTGCGGCCAACGCTTTCTGCTGTTCCAGTTCGCCCAAGAGGGCGACTTCGTCCTGGCTGTACTGCGATTCGTATTTTTCTTTGTCATCATCGGGTTCTTCTCGTTCTATATTGTCAACCGCCGTGTAATCGGCTATCTTTCCCCACGATTTTGCCATATTCTCATATTTGCTTCCGATTCCGTCTCCGCCCTTAATCGTGGCATCGGGCAGGTCGGGGTTCAGGAACTCCGTTGTCTGGAGGCTTTTGTCGGGTATCTCCGCTTTTCCCGTATTGAACAGGTCGAAAATGAAATACGAGGCGGCCAGCAACGGTATGTACAGAATGGCAGGAAGCATATACTTCGGCTGCTTGAAATTGATTTTCTCAAATATATTCTTCATCACTGTTCTGATTGTCGGGGTTCAACTATGGGTGTTACCAAATCCTTGTGCCGTTTTCTGAGCAGGCTGTCCTGTATTTCCGTGGCACTTCTCGTTTCCTGTCCGTGGTGGTAGGCTTTTGCCAAACGGTAGATGTTGAATGTGAAGGTGCCGATGACAAAGCCGAATACCATGACCAAGAACAGGATCTTGTTCCTGTTGGCAAACTCCTGTATCTTTGCCGCCATCTTGTCTATGCGTGTCGCCTTGGCGAACTTGCGTCCTGCATTCACATCGCGCTCATACCGCTCTTTATATTGAGGATCGTTCTTGTCGGGCATTTTCTCGCCGACCAGCATCCTGCGGAATCCTTTGATGTTCATAACTGTATGTTTTAATAAGTTGTTTTCGTTTTCTGTTCGATGTCTTTATTGAGAAGGGTGCGCCAGTTCACGATCAACAGCCCATGCGGATTGTTCTCTGTTCGGGGCACTCGTTTGAGCTGTCCTGCCGTCACTAATTCACGCATCAGGATATTGCTCCTGCGCTCGATACGCTGCCGGCCATAGTAGGTGAACTCCATTTTTCCCTTGTCAAAGGCAATGCTGTCGCAATAGATTGAAAAGACGGCACTCGTTCCTAAGATGTTGGAGTAAAATCCTTTCTCCTTGAGCGTGTTGTACTGTGCCAATCCGGTCTCATCCACTAAATACATCGCCTTGTTCATCGTGTAATGGATGTATTTGTCATCCGGCGGAAGCGTAAAGAAGAAGTGGTGGAACATTTCCACATGGCTCTTGGCTTCCACATCGAGGGTTTCTTCCATGGTGGTGCGGTTGACCAGTATGGGCACGTTGCCGTCCAATACATATACTTTCTGTTGTGCATCTGCCACCATCGTCCTTGCTGTCCATATACTGCCCACGCTGATGATGATGCAGCCGGCAAGGAAGAGCGAACAGATGATGCCGACCAGTTTGATTTTATTTTCCAGATTCTTGATAACCATACCTTACTGTCTTTGTGTTCTTAAACTTTGGGTATATTCACTGTGGAGTATGAGCATAACCTCTTCATTAACCATCCTGACCAGATTTTCAAACTCACAAGCGAAGACTTTGGTGTAGAATCCCAGTATATAGACTTGTACATACACCCACCAAATGCCTCGTTTGCGTTTCTTGACATTCCTGCTGCATTTGGCCAGTTGCAAACGATAGGTCAGGTATGTCGCCAATGGTGCTGCATAACAGTTGTAATAATCAAAACCCTCCTCCAATTCCTCGTGCTTAGGGTCGAGATAGTGGTTTTCTGGTACGTGTAAAATCTCTTCATGTATACGCTTGTTGGCGAAGGTTACAAACTTCTCGTTCTCTAACCATTTTCCAATTTTCTTTTGTAATTCCATTTCTATTCTGTTTAATTGTTTGTTAATCTTATCTTGCCAATGTGCCGATTGCACCTGTCGCTGTCATCTTGGCCTGCTGTGCCACACCCTCGCCGAAGTTTCGGGTGGAGAAAGCGGTGTCTCCTTCAGGAATCATCCATGCCGCTAAGTCGGGTACGAGGTTCAGGCATTTCAGGGCAACAATGCTTGCCGCCATCAGATAGCCGGCAGAGAAGAAACTGTTTTGCAGATAGGCAGCCATAGTCTGTTCGCTGACTGTGATGGCTGTCAGGTTCTCTACCTGTATGCAAAGCACGATGTCGAAAAGCAACAGCACATAAAACCCGACGAAGTAGAGCATCGCACCATAAAAATGCACTGTCAGATACCTTGTCAGCCACTTTGCCCAGGCTCCTTCCCACTTGGGCAATAGCGAGAACGCCCACTGTATCGGACCGAATATCGTCAGCATTCCGAGCAGGATTTGCTGACAGTAAATCGTCGCCCACCAACCTATTCTAAATACAATTAAGGCTATGAGCATCACGATTTTATCTATTCCTACCACGATTCCCGATGTGAGAGAGGTGAACCATAGTTTGGCTGCATCTTTCTCCATATTGGTCACTTCATCCACACCTGTCTGTTCCATAGTGGCTTCTATCAGGTTGGGATCGGAAGTGCCGCTGTGTGCCACGTCTGCCTGTGCTTGCAGACTGGTGTACATCGTGTCTCTCGCAAAAATGAGTTGTTGCACCTCTTGGAATTTATCCTCAATATGTGTGGCTTCTGCCTGATACAGGTCGTGCGTATAAGAACCGATGCAGTTCGGGATATAGGACAGAAAGTCCAACACACACCAGTTGCTGCCACTGTTTACCATGCCTGTGTCTGCCGGTGGGTACCACCAACAGAGAATGATGGAAATCGCCAACGGCTTGAACAACTTCATAATATCCAACGGCTCGTTCTTGACCATCATCTTATACGCCATGCCTGCCGCCATAATAATGGCGAACAGGGCTGCGAGTGCCATACACATCTGCAGTATCCACCAAAACGGCCCCTGTGAACCTGTAAACGTGGCATCAGTCAGAAATTCGTTGGTCTGAAAAATCACGTCATCTATCTCTTCTTCAAGCAGATTGATGCCGAAGTCTGAAAGTATATCTCCGCTTGCCATCAGTGGTTGGTTTTATGATTGATAATGTCCTTGATAAATGCTACGCCTTTCGGAGTCCATTTCAAGTGATAGACATAGTAACAGCCCAATCTGCCTGTGGTATAGACGGCAATGCCATCCTTTTGCAGGTCTTCACGTAGATGCCACATACCGTTCTGCCGTACAATAACACCTTCTGCCAGTAATACTTTCTTGATTTTTGCATAGTAGCTGCCGACATACTTGTGTAGTTGCGTGAATGGTATCAGTTGCAGCTCTGCCGACTTTGTGTTCACATCCACGATAGGGGTACTGCCGATAATACTGATGATACCGGGCAACTTTGCCATGTTTTCTGACAGTCTCTTGTTCCGCTGTTTGGCAGCGTTCAACTTAAATCTGAGTTGGGTCAAATTTTCCATACCTTATTATATTTATCTGTTCACACTCTCATTACCGTCTTCGTCACCGCCTTGCGACCCTCGTACAGCCGACCGGGATTCATTCCAGCGGCTCATGGCATTGCTGATGATGCTTCTCTTGTCTATCGAGCGGTTGTTGCTTGCCGAAAGGAGATTTTTAGTGGCATTGCGGTTGCTCAACTGGACGAGGTATTTGACCAGCACATCATTCTGTTTGGAGACATCGGCATAGATTTGCAGATATTGTCGCTTCCGCTCTGCATTGGGCATATAGGCATCCTTTGTCGCTTTGATGGCGCATTGATATACCTGGTAGTAGTCGCTCCAACGTTCTTTATCTTTTGGTGAGCCGCCTGTCAGCAATATGCGGTCTATGTTCTTCTGAAACTGCCGCATCTGGGATTCTACCTTGTCCTTTTCCGCAAGCCAGGCAAGATCCACCTGTCGGTCTGCTACATTCAAGGCTTCAATCTTGGCCCGGCTGGTCAGTGCGGAGTCAATGGCTTCCGCCTCGTCCACCTGTTGATAGGATGCCACACCTGCCGTCGTTCGGAATGCGAGCTTGTTCTTTACTGCTGCCGTTTTCTTGTATTTGTTGTGCAGCAACGTGTAATAAAGTTCAGGTTTGAGCGCACCGGCTCCGGTTTCTCCCACTGTGATCTGATTCATCTTGGGCGAATCGTGGTTGTAAGTGACATATTGGGCTTTTGCTCCGATTGTCACAGCCATCATCATTACTGTTGTCAATATCCATTTCATATATTTCTCTGTTTTTTCGTTGTCAATAATCCAGTTTTCCTGATTGCCTCCACCGTCCGAAAGCATCGTCTATAAGTTCACGTTTGCTTTTGGTGCGATAGACTTTCTCTTTCCAATAGCCGATACGGACTTGTATGTACCGCCATGTCTCGAAGTAGGCCCTGTTCAGATGCCTTTCGATAGTGTCTAAAGAATAGTTGATGCTGTTCAACAGCATCAGCAAGTCCGAAGTGGAACAGGCTGCCGCTCCTGTGGCGTACAATACCAAATCGCTCACGGACTTGTAGAGGTATTCGCCTTCCTGTGCTATCATCCGTATGGCTCTGGCATTGATGGAGAGTATCAGCGTATCTGCCAGCTCGATGTGCTTCCGTTTGATGACTTTTTCGTTGAAATCTTCAAGCATCGCCTTGTAGTCCGAGATTCTGTCACTGACTCCCTGATAGGTGGAATGGACATTCAACGCCGTGCGTAGCGACTGGTACATCACGTCAATCACATCGAAGGCTCTGGTGTATTTATCCAAATCCACGTTCAACTCCTTGTAGCCGACAGTCTCCTTACGGCTGTATTCGTGCAGGAGTTTGTTGCTGTGTTCCAATGTGGAGCGGGCCAGCAACAGGCTGCGCTGTTGCTTATGGTCGTTGATGTAGGCTTCCACCGTACCTATGTCAAAACTCCACTGTGCCTTTGCGGACAAAGGGACAAGCAACATGAGTATCAGTCCGAATATGTATGTCTTGCCTGTGTTCATCGCTTGCCCTCCTTTATCTTTTTGTTTCTTGCGTTCTCCATCCATCGGTCGTGGCATTCTTCCACAAGGGACAGCCTGCGCCCCTCTTCGTCATTGATTGGGGGAAGCATATCCTTCAGCACGTCGATGATACTGCGTTTGTAGTGCATCATCTTCTCCAAGGATACCAGGTCGGCATAAATCTTCGTAAGCCGGGAGTCCACTTCACGGGCAATCTCAAGACGGTCGCTTGACCAAAGCAGATGGTACATGTCGTTGGTCTTCGTGTCTTCCTGCGGGGCTGTCCGGGCATATTCCGTGGTTATCTTGCATTTCGGATATTCTTTCGCAATCTCGGCTATACGGTCGTTGACTAACTTCGCCTTCTCCTTTTCGCTCATGCCAGGATCGAGTGTCATCACTTCCACCACGTGGGTATCGGAATATTCCGTGGTCAAGTCCCACGAGATTTGCAGGATGGCTCTGTGTATTTTGATACCCAGAAAATATTTCGGTTTGCGTGCGATTTTCAGTGTTGCCCTGAACGTGATGATACCGTTGATGTTGGGTATCGTCCCTTTTCTGATAAAGGTGTAGCCGTTCCACGATCCGTTGTCCTGCCAGGTGATGTTGTAAGCCGTCTTGCAGTCCTGCATGATTGCCGGTATGCGGTAGTAGTCATCGGTCGCCACATCGTTCTCGCTTTTGGCTTCTTCCTTAGCCTGTGCGATTTCTGCCTGTTTCTGCTGCCAGGTGGCAAGCTCCGGCTTCAGCCTCTCTATTTCCGCCTTGTTCTCATTGTATTTCTGACGGAGAGGGATGGCATCTTCTACGCTGGCATTGGCTATCTGCTTGATCAGCGATTCGTTTTCCTTTTCCAATGCGGATATTTGGGACTGGAGTGCGTAAACCTTGTTGTCCGCTTCCCGTTGCATGGCATCCAGTTCCGACAAGTCCAGTTCTTCGCTCTCGGCTGTGGTCTTCATCGCGCACTCTTTGGAATGGGCGTTAAGTGTCTTACCGCATTTGCGGCACTTGTACTGGGTCGTTCCCTGCCCAAGTGTCGCACCGTCCGAACAGGTTACACTGATTGTTACCGTCTCACAGCCTTTCAGCTTCTCTTCGTTGGTTGCCTGATAATAGTTCCGGCTGTCGGACGCGATATAATAGACATACCCGTCTTCGTTCTCGTTGAACTCTGACAAAAGTGCATTTAGTTGTGCCTTGAAAGTGTTCAAATCCATGGAGTAGGAGTCAAACAGATCTTCGTAAACGACTTCCTCGTTGTCCCAACTTTTCGTGACGTGGATTTCGTAGGCGTATGCTTTCTTGGTCTGCTTGCCACCGCGACTGATGATATAGCAGGACTGGTAGTAATTGATGGCGTAATGGAATCCGTCATTGGCATTATTGAGCTGTTGCACCCTGTTTCTTGACCATCCCGCATAACGCTCCGAATTGGAAAGGGCCTGTTCCCGTTGCGAGGCATTGGGATAGAAATTCGGATCGCTTGTCTTGAAGCGGGTCCATTCGCCACCTTCAAGAATGCTCTTGTCGTCGGTCGGAGGCACATAGTCACAGAGCGGCACGCTGCCACGGTCACGTCTGGCGATATACCACCGCTGGGTATAATAGCTGCCCGAAGTCTCATCTAAATAATCGGTAATCCACGAAGTGAGGTTGTAATCACTGAACTTGAACAATCCTGCCACATTGTCCGGACCGCCCACGATACCGAGTATGGTCTGTCCTGCATTGTTTTCCAACTGCTCGAAGAGACCGCTGTAATGCTCGTAGATGTCGATGACCTTGCTGACCTTGCCGTTCATTAGCTCATGGAAAGAGTTTTGCTGCAAAAGGGCGTTACCGATGTTGGTGATACCCGAAGTGGCAAGGCCGGCTCCCATTTGGTAGAGTTTGTCCAAATCGGCTTTCAGGTTTTTTTTCGTGAAATTGCCCGGAACTTTGGATAGGTAGTCAAATAGGCGTTCCCAATCCACATTGCCGATTTCCGAGAGTTTCAAGATAGCGGCTATCTCTTCGTTGAACTCCAAAAAGGCGATGTCCGAAAAGGACAAGGTGCTGTTGGTGACAATGCTCTCGAACTGCATACAGAGGGTTTTGGTATCATCACACACCTTCATCAGATAGCTGCCCCAATGAAGGGCGGTCTGAGGAGAACGGAGCATCAGCTTGGCGACAATCCATGTCTTGGGGATAATCTTGTGTGCCACTAAATGATAGATTCTCCGATAGTAATAATTTTCCGTGGCGCTGCTCCAGATGCCCAAATCAGTGAGTGCTTTGCGCTCCAGAAATTTACTTGCGAATATACCGGCTGTTGCCACTTCCGAAGCCTTATAATGTTTCAGGATGGCTTGTACCTGCTCGTCATAATATGCCTCGGCAACAGTTCCTGTACCGTAGGCTGCAACCATGGCGGCCACGGTTTTCGCATCGAAGTTCACGCTGTAATACTGGGCGTGGGCTTGTTGGACGAAAATCGTGGCTATTGTCATTATTATGAGAGCGAATCGTTTCATTGTTGTTTTGTCTTTGGTTGATGAAGATTCAATACTTTCCCGGCAGCGTTCACTTTTTGGGCGAACGGCAGGGATTTGCCTATCCCGGAAGCCTCCCAGTCGGCACAATACCGCTCGATAGCTTCCTTGTGGCTGCATTGCAGCTCTGTCTTGTAGAGTTTCAACGCTTCTTTCTCCGCTCGTTCCGTGGTGTAGGTCATATAGCATTCATGCGGTTCTTCCACGCCATAGACTCCGCTGGTCGTGCCACGGCGGATGAAGACCTCACGGAAGAATGAACGTCCCTCTTTATTCTCCAACCGGTTGATGGTGAATATTTTCTTACAGTCCACATCGGTCAGTCCGAGTATCGCCTTGATGGTGTCGAAGCGTTCACGGAATTTGCTTTGGTCAAGCAGCATCACCACATCGGAGTTGTTGATGATGGCTTCCTTTACGATTTCAGAGCCGATGATGTCCTGGATTTCCTGTGTCACCACACCCACGCTTGCCCAGAACTTTCGGGCGGTCTTGTACATAAACTTGATGTATTCTGCCATAAGTGGGGAAGCGATGGCTTTCCAGGCTTCTTCGATGACCAAGACCTTGCGGTTCTTCTTGATGCGCATCTTCTGCAGGAACACGTCCATGATGATGAGCGTCACCAAGGGAAACAGGAGCGGGTCATCTTTTATGGAATCGATCTCGAAGACGATGAAGGTCTCGTCAAACAGCGAACTGTCCATATTCTCGTTCAGGGTCTTTTCGTGATTGCCGCCCCGGTAAAAGTCTTTCATCATATAGCGGTAGGTAGAGAAGTCTATCCCCAAAATGCTGTTCTCGTTGCAGATGTCGGGAATGCGTTGTACGGAGAACTCATAGAATGTGTTGAATGACAATGATTCCACTTTCAGTTCCTTTCTTCTTCGCTCTATCTCGTCGATAACCTTTTCTATCCGTGCGTTCAGTTCCGCTTCGTTTTCGGAACGGTTGCCGCCTTTGTTGCGCTCGTCAATCAGGAGACTTTTGCGCAAATCCTCCCTTTGGGGCGGTGTAAAGCCGTTGAACTTGTTGAAGTAGGTGTCGTAATACTCTGTGATGACCTGTTCTATCAGTCTGTCTTCTGTCTTGGTGACAGTCCCTTGGCTTCCTTTCCAGATCAACAGGACAAGGTTTTTCAGGAATCCGGTCTTCTCCACGTTCAGCTCCTGTCGGTTGATGCGGAACGGATTCATGGTAATGGGGCGTTCCTCCGTGTAGGAGATGTATTTGCCTCCCACGTATTCACACAATCCCTCGTATGAGTTACCGGTATCTACCATGACCACATCAGTCCCTTGCTCGTGAAGCTGGCGCACCACGCTGTTCATGTGGAAACTCTTGCCGCTTCCCGAAGGTCCCAAACAGAAAAAATTGCTGTTGTCGGTCAGTTTTTCCGCACCCTCTTTTCCTGTGATGTCGATAGCCACAGGTACACCTTGCCTGTCCGTATAATAGATTTTCAAAGGTGTCTTCTCGCTATGCAGGATGCGCTCCTTGTACATCAGACAGGTGGCCGCATCTCCTAAAGTGAGGAAACGATCATACTCCGGATTCATGCCGTAACAGTTGCCGGGAAAGGAATTGACGAACAGTTCCAACTGGTTATAGGCTCTCTTGGATATGTGGATTCCCATCCTCGAAAAACTGTTCTCCAGATGGTTCGTGCATTTGTGGATGTCGGTCTTTGCGGATATGGCTACCACAAGGTTGTAGTGGGTATATACCAATTGCTTGCTCTCTCGTGCCACCACTTCCTGCACACGCTTGATGTCCTCGACTGCCATCTGGTTGCCGGGATTGGGCATACTCGCATGGCGGTTTTTCTTTTTGTCAAGCAAGACCAGCTCTCTCTTTTGGTTGGGAATGAATATCATCTGGTTATACACCACGGCTTCGGCGTTGGGTATGGATGATACCGCAGATACCAAATCCATTGGCATACTGCTGTTGTTGACTTCCACATTCATGTAAGGACGGATGACGGAAGGCAGGCTTACGCTATCCACATCCACAAGGCTATATACCTTGCAACGCTTGTCGCCCATGGAGATACATTCGTCATCCACCTTGAAATTGGTCATGGAGACTACCTTGTCTCTGAAATTCATGGCGAAGTAGCGGTCTGCATAGTCGCTGACTTCCTGTTTGCCCAGGAACTTTATCTGAACACCTGCATCACGCAACTGGTCATGCACCTTGCGTATCTTCACGAGGAAATCACGCCATTTCTTGCTGTCGTATGAAAACAGGCTGCTCTTCTTGGATTCCTGAGTGATGGTCAGATAACATTCGCTGTCGGTGTAGGGTCTGCCGTTGAAGTAACGGAAATAGGATGAAGAGAGAAATTCACGTTCCTCACCGTTCATTCCCTCAAAGCTCTTTTTTACAAAAATGTCCTGCTTGTGTAGGGCGTATCCTTCTCCCAATGTCTGTGCTATGGCGGTAAAGAGTTGGGTGAACTCGTAATAGGCATCGATGTTGGCACAATACTTCTGCACCGGATTCTCCACTTTCAGCACAGCGGAGTATTCGCCTGTCTTGGTATATATCACACCGATACCGTCCGCATCTTCCACGGAGAAATAGATGTCCTGGAATATCCGTTTCCGTTTGCCTCCCGTGCCGAAGGCATAGACCGAAATGGCCATACCTGCGCAAATGGCAATAAAAATCAGGAAGATGTATGTAATCATTCGGTTATTTACAATTAAGGGCAGGCTGACCTAATCAAAGGACAAGCCTACCCACGTTCAACATTCAATATATCCATTCATGGTCAAATGGTTTTCTGTTACATTTTCTTGGAATAGGCATAGATGAACACTCCTCGTTCCTGTCGTTTGCTGTGCAGCCCCTTGCGTTGTTTGAACAGAATCAGTCCGGCACCGCCTGTTACGGTAACTGCCAGTACAATCAGTGCGAGAACGAATCCTGCCAGACAGTAGGCTATGATAAAGCCGACTATGGCAATGCCTATCGTAGCTGCCGCCCAATAGATGTATCGTCCTTGAATACCCATAAATTCAAGGGGACGTTGAAGCCCCTTGAACAATGGATAATCGGGATAGTGTTCCTCTCTGCCGTCCATACCGCCTGTGCATTAAGAGAGACCGAAGAACAGAGGAAGTGCCTGGGCTGCCGCGATGAGGAAGATACAGGCTCCGACCACCATCATGATCTTCTTCTTGAAATCTTACTGATTGTTCGTAATATGCTGATAATCAATGCTAATTGGGATGGCAAAATGACGAAAGAAACAAATTAGGAACAACAAAATCAAGAAACCCCAAAATGAAAGCATGAGAAAACATAAATTAACACGAAAAGCAACGGCAATTTTCCGATTTTGTCATTTTAAGTGTGCAGACAGAAATTATATTGTAAGACAGTATACCTATGTTTTTGTATGTAGAAAAGTGGCAAACAAAGGTAAAAACACATTTTTTTCATCAAAGTAGGCAATATTTTGCAAAATTCTCGTTTATTTCAATAAATGCAAATATCTTTGCATTAAACTTAAATAAAATTACAATGAATGAGCTTAATAGAATAAAAGTAGTTCTTGTAGAACAAAAGAAAACGGGTAAATGGTTAGCGGAAAAGCTTGGAGTAAGTGTTACAACAGTTAGCAGATGGTGTTCTAACTCAACTCAGCCAGATTTGCAAATGCTAAGTAAAATTGCAACCTTACTAAAGGTTGATACAAGAGATTTACTTACACCGTTAAATAAAGATTTTCAATATCCTAAGCAGTAAAATTATGATTACAGACCAGCAGACAAATACGATTTATTTTTCTCAAAAGCTTGAACAAGTTTGTCCTAATTTGTATCATTCAATATCAACCTTAAAAGAAAAAGGTTATCCAATAGTATTTTTTCAAGGTGCAAAAGATATATGGACACGTGATTATATGCCGATACAAGTTGCTCCAGATAAGTTTGTAGCTTTCAAATATCTTCCTGACTATCTTCAAAATTCAAAATATAGAGATGTGCTAACAGAAAATGCAGCTGATATTGCTCGCGAAATTTTAGGAGACAAGGCTGAAGTGATAGATACAGACATTATCGTTGATGGTGGAAACGTAATCAAGTGCGATAATGCTGTTATAATGGTGGATAAAGTTATTCAGGCTAACCCTCACTATTCTGCAAGCAAACTTCTTGCTGAATTAAATCGTTTGTTCGGATGTGAAGTTTTCCTCATACCTTGGGATGAGGAAGAAGGCATATATGGTCATTCTGATGGAGTTGTAAGGTATATGTCTGATGGTAATCTTTTATTTACTAAATACCCTGACTCAAAATATGTGAAACAGTGCCAATCTATGTTGAAGGATCATTTCAACAAAATGCACAATTTCTGGATGCCTTCAGGTGGCGCCAAACATCGTGAACGGTTCCAATGGGCTTACATAAACTATATACGCACAAAGGACTATATCTTTATGCCGGCACTTTCAAAGAATGCTAATTGCATAGAAGATAAGACTGTGCACCGTCAATTTGAACTTCGTTTTCCTGAATATCCTAAGGAGAACATAATACCTGTATATGCACTTGAAGCTCTCAAACAAGAAGGAGGACTCCATTGCTGTTCTTGGAATATTCTCAAATAACACCATAACTTATGAAACAGCAAACAACACATAATATAATATGCTTAGAAGCGGAATGGGAATATAGCGAGCAAAACCTAAAGAACCGCTTTAGTCTCAACACATTACCAATGCTTAATTGGTTAAAAGAAGCATACGATTGTGAGGTAATATATAGAAGATTTAGAACAAAGTCTGACCTAAAGTATTATCTCGACTACTTTCGCACTCATGCAAAAGGTGATGATGAAGAGGAAGACTTCAACAAATATGATATTATATATTTCGCCTGCCACGGTGAAAAGAAAAGCTTGTGGATTGAAGGTCAAAAAGTACCACTCACTACTTTAGTAAAATGGGCAAAAGGATTTTTCAAGGATAAGGTCATTCATTTTGGATCTTGTAGAACGATGTCCAACAAGATTGATTCAAAACGTTTCAAGAGAGACTGCCATGCTATAATGGTTAGTGGCTATCAAAAATGCGTGAATGCATATGATTCAAGCATAACAGACATTGCGATAATGAACGATTTGCTTTCATGTAATGAAATTGAAGTCGAAAGATATACAGACAGAGACAGCGAGTTCTACCAAAAATATCAATCGCTTTTAGATGACCTTGATTTCCATGCATGTTAATTGTTAAACAAATAATAAACTTGTAAGTATGAAAAGAGTATTTATATTATTGTTGGTGAGCATTTTGAATGCCGTTACGTTTGCGCAATCAGTAGATAATGCCGTGTATTGTACAGAAGTAACCTATGAAATTAATAGTTATAAAGGCAACTTATATACCCCTCTTATGTATCTATGCCAAGATGCAAAGACAAAAGAGTATTATCATCTTTCAAATTATGAAAACTACTCCGATTCATGTCTTGTATTCTACATGGGTACCCTTGAAAATACCAAAGTTTTATACAAGAAGATTAACGAGTATATAATTAGCGGAGACTCCACACTGAACACTACGATAACCGATGCTAAAAATAGAAAATTCAAATTACTGGCACCTCAAGAAGAAAAACGAATTGGAACATTTGTAATAATACAAGAATATGGTTCTGATAAATGGGGCATTATCTCAAAGAATCATATTCGCAATTTTTTCAGAGTATTTCCTGAAGAGTGAGATATACATTGTCAAGTTTGACTATAAACAAGTAAACCACAAAACGGATTTTTATGGTAGATTGCAAAATTAGGAGCAGAATTATAAGTATTCTCATAATGTTACTTTGCGCAAATTCTATGTTTGGGCAAAAAGAAAATGCACTTTCCTTATCATTGGAAGAGATTAAGGATATGTCTCAAAAAATAATTAAGGCTTATTTCAGGCCTGTCTATACATCAACAGGTGTTTCATATCCTCTGATGCAATGGTATGCTTCTGAAAACAAAGTTGACATTTGGGATAAAAATGCACTAAATAAATTCAACTCTTCCATATATGGATTTAAGGACAATCCTATAAAAGCTGCAGAATTTGCCTTGCAATTTTGCAGAACATTTGGAGAACGTGACTTTATAGACAATTTCCAGGCTATAGGTTTTAACACCGTTGAAATAAGCTCTATATTGCGTTGTTATAAATCAGAAAAGAAATGGCAAGAATTAGACCTTATCAAAGAATGGCAAACAAATGGCTTTCCTCGATTTGCTAACAACGAAGCATCGGTTTCTGCAAAATATCATATAAATATTGATGGCGCAAAAATGAAAAAGTTTCTTTCGGAAAATATCAAAAGGAATATCTTTGATGATTACATGCGATTAGAAATAGATGCCGATGGTTCATATTCTTCAAACCGACCTCAATATGAGTTTATTCAGATAGGCGACATCGTTCCTGCTCAAAAGACATTTATATATGCAGATACTACGTTTTATGTTCCTGTTTCTTCATCTATAAAAATAACAGAAGATTTAAAGGACGGTATTGACTATAGAATAGAACTGGAATATGACAAAAAGGAAAATAGATGGACATTTAAGAAAGGTTCCTTTCGCGAGGATTATTATTGGGAAAAAATTAAAAAGAGCACACCTTATTACAACTATATAAATGTGGTAGTAGAAAAGGTTCTCATATATGAAACGATAGATCCTAATTGCAAGTGCGAATTAGAGTTTTCAATAGCAAAGTCTGTCATAACAGTTTCACAAGCGGACAAGGATAATTGCTATAATCAGCAAGGGTTAATTTATAAAAATGAAGAAATCCCATATGTTAAATTGGTTACTTTATACAAGAAAAACAAAGAAGACTATTATTATGATAAGATTTCATTAGAATAAACAAAATATTGGCATATCTTTTAACACCCTGTTCAATTGTACCAATTGCTCTTTTTGCTGACTAATTGCAAAATCATCTTTTTAAGATAAACAACAGAACAAGCAAACTCACTGATTTTTAACAACCATGTTAAAGTCTAGTGGGTTTACTGTTCCCAAAATGAATTCTATAAGTCACGATGAAAACATTAGATGATTAGAATCAGTTGAGCGATTTGCCAACTATCATGACTATGATAGAGGAGAACAAGAAGAACCCAAGCACAAAGAAGAACCAGAAGAACCACTGGGCGTAGTGACCGAGGTAGCAGCCATCATATTCCTTGTATCGCTCGCGGACTTTCTTCCGTTCATCAGCAAACATGGAATTGACCTCACGGATATGCCCCTGCATCTGTGCGGTCATCCATTGGCGTTCTTTGGCAAACAGTTCTTGGATTTTCTGCCAGTCAGCATCATTGACATTTACAGACACCTTTAATTTCGTGGGAGCATTTTCCAAGACTTTGTCTATGTGCTGATTGATGGTATCAACCTTTTTGCTGATAGTAGTCACAGCACCGCCTAATTTGGCTTCTGCACGCTGATACTGCTGAATGGCAGATTCCAGTTCAAGTGCGGCATTGATGAAGGTGTTGGTTGCCTTGTCAATGTCCTCACTCAACTGCTTCAACTCAGGAACACGGCTTACAAGTCCATCCTCGGCTTGCTGTTCCTCCACCTCGTTTTCAACATCATTCATCATGTTGTCGAAGTCGGATCTTTTTTCTGGGTCTATGTTTATCTTGCTTTTTCTGATTGCCATATTGTCATTGATTTATCGGTGGAAACTTCTGCTGCGTGGTTTAGGCTTGCACATGGAATGAGCCATCTGTGCGCAACGGTGGGCAAACTTCCAGTCATCTTCATCATCCTTCTTGCCCCAACCAGAAGAAGGAGCAGAACCGCCACCACCACATGACTCAGACATGGAAGTGGCTGCATCAATGTACCCTGCAAACAACAGCATCGCTACATGAGCGACATTCTCTGTTGTCGCTATATCATTATCCTCTGGAATCTGAACCTCATTAGTAAAGACATCTTTGACAGAGTTCGGAATCCACACCTTTTTGACTTCATCGCCAATGTTGATTGTGAATGCCGTTTGTGTGATTTGAGGTTGCGCCTTTGGTTGTGATGCTGTTGGAGTCTGAACGACAGGACGAACAGGGCGAGGCGCAGGAGCAACGGATGGAGAAACAGGCTTTGTCTTGACTTGTGTAGGCTGTGGGTGCAGTTTCTTCCATGTGTCTTCAATCTTTGACACCATGTACTTTCTGCCAATCTCAGAAGCCTTGAACACGGAAGCATTCTTGCCGACAGTGTAGCCGACAAGTTTCCGTTGCTTGTCGTAACGAGGTTTCACCTCATAGCCTTTCATGCGCAACAGATTGAAGTATCTGTCAATGTTGAACTGTTGCATATCTTTGAGAGTATGTTCGCAATCCTCCGCAAGTTCCACTTTCCGCATATTCCGAATTTCCTGCGGTTGTTCCCACCCATGCCGCATATTGATGATTTCCGAAGCCTTCATTGCCCGAAGATGAATGTCATGCACATCGTTGGTATTGCCCTCCATGTCCACACGGCAACAATCAATGTGAAGGTGCAGCGTTCCTGACTTGGAATCAGAGTGCAGTCCACCCACATTCATTGAATTGGTGAAATTGGTCTTTATCTCATTGGAGAAACCGTTGGGCGTAAGTCCAACAGAATCCAAAACTTCCAATGCTTCGTCTTGGAGGTTTGCCCAATCTTCCATCGTGAAGTTGGCAGATTCCTCCTTTGAGGGGGAAAGTACAAAAGTGGTCATGAACCGTTCCAACTTTCTGCCCACCGTTCTTTCCGCCTGATGATACTGGCAATGATGCTTCATCATATACCAGATGGCGGTAGCGTCAAGACCTTCTGGCATATTGTTCGCCTTGACCGTTTTTGCCTTCTCTTTTTCCAATGCGTACCTTACGGAATTGCCTCCATACGACACGACCTTTGCGAGCATAATCATGATTGTTCCTTTGATCTGGTCTGTACGTTTGTTGCGATGTTCTCTTCAATGCTGTACCAATGTTGGATAAGCCCTGCAACGGCATCAATCCACCAACGCATGAATTTCTCATTCTTGAAGAACCGTGCCTTTTCCTCAGCCGTTTTCTTGGATAGCACGTTGCTGATTTTTATCAAATCCGTCCTTGCTATGGCGAGAGAGTTAAGGGCGTCCACCTCTTCCTTGGTGAGCCTCATGCGTGGACGGTGCTTCAAGCCTGTCTCAACGACATATCGGCTCAGACTTATTCCACACTCCTTGGCAAGCGTCCGAAGCTGCTTTAACTCTTCTTTCGTACATCGGTAGGTGTGGACTTCCGTAGGCGGTTTCCTTATGATATTCTTCTTTCTCATTTGTCCTTTCTCTGATTAAAATGGGATGATTACAAGCACCTTGCAAAGGTGGTCACGACTGCGAGCCTGCGAGTAGTCCGAGAAACTTTTAGGAATACAGAAAGACGGACACGGCTTCTGTATTACAAAAGGATTTCTCGAAAAGTACCTATAAAATGACGGCACTTTTAACAGCGTCCGTCCCCAAGGCTGCTTAAACGTATAACAGTTTGGCGGTAGCCTATGGCGGTCAATCGTCCTTTGGGATGATTTATCGGTATAGTGGCTCATTAGCCTCTGTATGCCTATTGATTGCCGTTATGGTAGCTGTTAGGCTTGTAACCATTGGCATTAGAGTCATTAGACTGTTGTGTTTGTCCTCCTGCCAGATGTTGTGGATATGTGTTATGTTCTCCCTTATTCTGTTTGGCATCTGCTTCTTGCAGGGAAGAAGGATTGCCAACAGACTGTCTAGAGTAGTTTTGTTGTGGGGAAATTCCACCTGTAACAGCATCGGAAAGATTGCCATTCGTTCCGACCTTACCCACGCTTCCATTATCATTAGATGAAGCCGAATTTAGGGAAGAAGAAATATCTCCAGTAGAAGAATTGCCCTTGTTGTCAGTATCGGATATTCCATTGGCAGAATGCCCATCTTCCTTGTCCGACTTTGTATCAACCTCCGTTGTCATAACAATTACTCTTGCTTGTGGAACTTCCGTGTGGACGATTGCAGAACCATCCGCATTGCGTTTCAATGAAAAGCCGTTCTTGACAAATCTTCCGTCCACATACCAACCAGAGAGTGAATGCAGGGTAATGATGCGGTTGTCTCCAACTTTTTGTGAAGAGGAAATACCCACAGCCTCCATAGCCTGTAAAAGTTTGGGTACGGTCTTGCGGTCTTTATCCCAGAGTTTGGCAAGTTGGGTATTGTCAACCATACATTGCCCACACAAGATTTCCACTTGTTGGGTCTTGCTGATAGAAACAAGTGTTGTTTCACGTTCAGCAAGAGAGGCAAGAGACATGAAGCATTCCATGCGGTCAATCTTGTACTTCTTGCAGCGAAGATACTCCATCTGTACATCGGACAGCGTGAAGCAGTAATGTATCTTTTTTTTATCCATCTTCTGTAAATTTTGAATATTATAACCATAAATGGCAAGACTGTTTTTCTCAGTAAAGAGAAAATCATCTGTGCCGTCCTCGCCTTGGGGAAATGTCCTCTGCTATAACATAGAGCTCGCCTTGCAACCTGTCATTAGAATGGCTGCTTAATCGTGAAATGCACTCAATGCAAACAGACTGGGCAAGAAGTTTTCTTCTGCCGACAGTTGCTTCATCATTGATGCCCTTGTTGGCTCCGCATTGCTCGGCAAGTCCATTGAAAGCATCACGCATCCGAAAGTAGCCGTTGCCAGTATTGATGTATCTCACGGCAAGGTCAGCGACATTTGCCAACTTGCTTCTGTACTCCTCATGGGAAATATCGTCCTTCATCATCGCCATGTCTATTTACAAAGTTCACTCATGTGCTTGGTCGCTGCAGCCTTGGTCTCAGCCTCGGACATACTGCGGTTCTGGCGCATCCAGTTCAAAAGCTCTGACTTTTCAAAGTATATAATCTTGCCGTTGGGACGGAAGAACGGAAGTTCATGCTTGTGTGTCATCTTGTAGAGACTGCTCTTTGATATGCCCATGAATAAGGCAGCTTCCTCCAGTGTCAATACTTGCTTGGCATCACGGAGTAGGTTCTCCATTATCCCAATGCGGTGCTCATGTGACTCTACCTTCAAGAGAAGAGTCTCGGTGTCGATAGTTTTGTTCATTATCCTGTAATTTAATTGTTTGTAATTCGTTGTACTGCTTGTTTTGAAAGTGTAGTCCCCCAAGGCAGAGAGAAATCCCTGCCCGAAAAATGGGGACTATAAAAGTGAAATTAACTGGTTGTTATCCTGAAAAGTTCTGTTTACTTGTTATCCTGTATAAAAGTTATTCTGCGTGGATGGTTGTTGGTGGCTGCTGTCCGCTTTGTCCTTGGTATCTGCTTATTCTCCTCACGCTGTTTGCGACCTCGAAAGGCTTTCTTCGTGTTGTCAACAGCCTTGACCTTTTCATTCGTCAGCACATCTGCATAGATGGCGGTGGATTTGAGCGACTTGTGTCCCATCAGCTTCTTGGTAGTCTCAATGTTGCCGGTAACCGCCTGCACCAAAATTCCGAATGTATGTCGGGCGCAGTGAAAAGAGATATTCTTCTCAATGCCCACCTTCTTGACTATACGTTTGAGAGCGGCATCCACATTAGCCTTAGCAGGAAGGTGGAACACAAAATCATCATCGCCTTTTGGTGGCATCCATGACAAGGCGGTATTGCCGATTGGTACGGCATTGAGAGCCTTTGTTTTCTTCTGGACGATTACAAGCGTGTTTGTTTCCTTGTTTCTCTTGATGTCGCTCCACCGCAGAGCCTTGATGTCGCTGATACGAAGTCCTGTCAGACAGGCAAAACCGAAAGCTCTCTGTGCTTCTGCAACTCCTGTACTTCTCTCATCTGAAGCCATGAACCTTTTCAGTTCATCTGGAGTGAGATACTGCTTATGTGATGACTTCGGCTTGGGAAAGATGTCTGATTTCTCCAACTGGTAGAAAGGGTTAGCCTTCAACTTGCCGAACTTGACAGCCTTGTTGAAAACCGCCACTATGCGCTGTTGAACATTGTGAAGGGAGCCTTCACACAAAGGCTTGGCTTCAACTCGTACATACTTCTGTGGTACATAGTCGTTCTTCAACCAAAGGAAGAATGCCTTGAACCATTCCTTGTCGAACTTCCTCAGAGTGATGTGAGGTCTGCGCTTGTTGGCAAGGAACTCGCTCATTAGGTATTTCAGATACTTTGATTGGTTAACAATAGCCTTGGAGTAGTCTGTATTGTCGCTCATCCAGTCGATGTAAGTCAGGATCCAGTCCAAGACTTCGGGAGACTCGTCATTGGGGATTTCCTTCACAATCATCAAGTGACCTACCTCTGGGATTGTCTCTGGATGAAGAATACGCTCTGCCCTTATCTGGTGAGCACGTTGCAATGTTTCTTCGTTTCTTGCTTTGGTCTCTGCATCAACCTCCGGCAACAAATAGAGGGAAAGAAATTCAAACTTGCGCTTGCCACCATCGTAGATGTCAAGATACAAGCTTATGTTGTCGTTGGCAAGTGCCTTTTGTCTGATAGTTATTGTCATGTCTCTATATATTTTCGTTGTCAATGATTTATGTGAACATACCGTCAATGAGGTTGATGGCTTCCTCCTTCTTCTTATCCACGATTTTAGCATAGATTTCCGTGGTCTGAATGTTGGAATGTCCCATCAGCTTGCTTGTGGTAAAAAGGTCTGCACCGAGCGTGAGCATCATCGTTCCGAACGTGTGCCGTGAGCAATGGAATGAGATATGCTTCTCAATGCCAGCCGCTTCCGCCCATTTGCGGAGAGCCCTGCCTATAACGGTCTGTGTGGTTGGTATATCAAAGAAAGGAATATCATTTCCTCTTGGCTTTGGCAACCACCGCTTAGCCTCTTCCGAGAGAGGTATTATAACTGGCTTCTCCGTCTTTTGCATTTCCATGTCTATGTATTCGCCCTTTCCGTCAGCGGTCTTGAAGATGTGCATCGGCGCAAGACGGTACATGTCGCTTAATCGCAATCCTGTAAAACAGGCGAAGATGAAAGCCTCCTTGACCTCTGGGCGGTAACTGTCCGTAGCCATGAGGGTACGAAGTTCCTCAATGGTCAGATACTCTTTCTTGCCATCCTTGGGTTGAATGCGCTCACGTGCATCCAGTTCTTTCATAGGGTTGTTGCGAATAATGCCTTGTCGCACAGCGTTATTGAGAGCAGTGGAGAACATTCCGAGGTATCGGCTTGCCGTATTCTCACTGATAGGTCTTGGCTCGCCATACTTGATATGGGAGTTTGGGAAGTTGCGCAAGAACTTAACATATCCACGGCAGAACTCCGCATTGACCTCTTCAAGAGAAATGAAGCCTTTATTTGTCTCGTCAAGATACTTCTCCACGGTGTGCAGCATTTCCACACGGCAATGGAGCGTTGACTTCTTGATGCCGACACCACCTTCACAATACTTCTTTATCCAAGTAGTGAGAAGCATCGAGCCTTGTTTTACTGTCTCCCAGTCCTGTATGCCATGACCTTGCAGGGCTTTGATGCGCTCTGCCTTGATGCGTTCTGCAACCGCCATAGTCTGCTTGTTCTGTTCCTTGCAAATGGGATTGATTTCGGGGACGAGGTAGAGTTTTAGATACTCATACTTCCTCACTCCCTTATAGTAGATGTCAAGATAGATGCTCTTGTTGCCATCTGCGAGCGACTTCAACCGAATTTTTATCGGCTCTTTCAGCTTTACTTGTTTCTTTGGTCTTGCCATAATGTATGAAGTGTTATTTTGTTTTTGTATTCTGCTACATTGGAGGGTCTTTCTCCCTCTTGTTGAAAGTTCATGTCAGATATGGTTTCCTATGCTGACATTTGCTTTTCTTTCCCTTCCCTTACTTCGGAAAACTGATGTAAAGATAAGAAAACAAACCGAGAAACGAGAAACAAAACAGAAACAAGAAACAGTCTTTTATGTCTTTTTAAGAGTGAGTTCTGCAAACATCGGAAAATTCAAATTATCGCTTAAAGCATTGATACTTAGCGTATTTACTTTCATTTGCTTTCTTGTCTTTTCAAACGTATTTCGGAGGACTAAGATATTCTTGACATCCTGCTCCTCGTTGTTCATTGCGATGTAAACCGAGATTGCACCCACTACGGCAACCACACCGGCAATGGCGTAGCACAGTTTTACCACAATGGGAACATACTTGGCGATTTCCTCGCTCACTTGGGTCAATGCCGCTGTACCGGCCGAATAGTCTCCTGCGGTGGTCTGTGCCATCATTGCGGTTACACCACACACCATCATCAGGCAGGTCATCTGTGCTTTCTTGGAGGTCGCAATCTTCTTTGCGAATCGTTTTACTTTTTCAAACATGCTTGTTTCGTTTTAATTGGACTTTAATTATTGTTTTACACTCGTGATTTTCTAAATTCGGTAGCCGAAGAATGCCGGGAATACGATGGATGCTCCGATAATGAAGAGGCAGGCTCCTACCAGCGTGAGGATATGCTTGGTGATTCCGTCTTCGCCCGTATTCATCTTGATGTATATCTGGAATGCGGCTATGACCGCAAAACCTCCTGCAACCGCATAAATGATATACTGGACGTACATCATCATCGTTACGACAAAGTCGTGCATCGAAGCCAATGCGTCTGCGCCCCAGGAGTAATTCACGCTGCCGCTCTTTGCGAAGACCGCACAAGGCAACAGCATGAAGATTGGAGTTATTGCTTTTTTGATGTTCCATCCTGTCATAGTTCGTCTATTGCCGGTTTTATGGTTACACCTCCGTTGGATGGGGAGTTGCCAAGACCTTTTCCCATCATCAATTTGTATAGCTCTGCGGAATTGTAAGGGTTGGAGAAAGTGGCATGGGTCTCTTCCATTTTCTCCTCAATCCTGTGGTTGATTGCTTCAACCACATCCTGCTTGTGCTTTTCGCTCTCCGGTTCTTTATCGTCCGACACAGACTGCGTTTCATCAACGTAGTGTGTCTCATACTCGTTGTCCCCGACATTGAACCCCTTGTCGTTCTCCACCACGCTGACGCTTTCTTCAGCATCAAATTCGCTCACGTCGAACTCTTCTTCCTCGGATTTCTTCTTTTCACCGTTTCCGTGAAGGTCTTTGGTTATCATTACCACATAATATACGATGTATGCTACGGTCAGCACAAGGACGAAAATGAAGTATGCTTTCATATTTTTGTAGTCTGAAATTAGAATATGATTAAAATATGAATGCAAAGGAAATACAATATTTTCATACTCTGAAAAATATCTGAGAAAACAGGCAGAATCTTAAACATTTTTGGGCAAAAATCTAAAATCATACTCAAATATCATACTTTGAATGAATTTTCAGACGTTTTACGAGTGCATATAAACACGAAAAGCCCTCCTTGTTAGGGAGAGCCTTCTATGGGTTGTGATATGCTATCAGAGGGAAGACAAAGACTAACGCCTTTTTCCCCTCAGATAGTCATTCAGGTCTTTGTAGTTGTAATAGTTTTTGGAGTGGTCGATTACCTTTATCCCGTAAAGTCCGGCAATGGTCTCGACGGTCTTTTGCCCGGCGAGGTCGTTATCCAGATAACAATGGATGAAAATATATTGCTCCAGTTCCAGAAGACACTTTTTCAAGTTGCTTACGGAGTTCATTACAAGAAAATCGGTCGGGATGTCAACACATACGTGGTAATCTCCCTTTTTATGCAACATTAGATAAGAGAGGAAATCCACAAACCCCTCAAAAACGCAGACGTGTCTTTGGATGACATCCCTGTTGTACCTGATGACGGATATGTCCTTGCCTTTGATACATCCTTTATAATAAGGATTGCGGACTTCGTAACCGCCCTTGACGTTCTCAAAGGCTATGGCAAAATAGTGCCGTTTGCGCAGTTCATAGTGTATCTCCTTACAATAGGTTCTGCCGACTTCTTCACTTATGCCCCTTGAACGCAGATAAGAGAGCAGGGCGTAGTGGTTCAAATCCACCACTTCCACATTCTCCATCTCATCTTCGACAGGGCAGGGTCGGACGGTTCGGCTCTGTAACTGTTGCCCCGGCACACCAATGGCATTCTCGCTGATACGCAGCAGTACCGTACTTACATTGCTTGTTTTATAGAGGTATTTCCCAAGTTCTATGATGTCCCCACCGGCAGAAAGTCCAAAATCATACCATTCGTTGAGATTGTCATTGACTTTGAAAGACGGGGTGCGTTCCTCTCTTAGCGGCGAGAGATACCAATACTGATAACCCCTGACATTGACAGGGTGGTGGCCGGTTATCCGCAGATATTCCACAAGCCGTATCTGTTTTGCTTCGTTGATATTCATTTTAGTATGGTTTACTTATATATACCCACAAACTAAACCATACCGGTTAGAGGTGGAATGAAGGGTTATAGGAATAGGTACGGCCGTTTTTTGTAATGGCATGATGTTCCAACAGAAATTTACACAAGTTTACCAGTGTGTTTCTTCCTCGTGAATACCCAATGCTTTCATATCCTTTTTTTAGGGCATCAAGCAGAGACTGATAGCCATATTCTGCACTTTCTGCGAAGGTTGATTCCAAGGCAGTTCGGTGTTGCTGCTCGGTCATATCCGTATAGGAAGTCAGTCTGTCCATTTTGTTCTTTTTGAATTGATGCTCTTTTACCAAGTGAGGGAGAGAGTCTTCTCCGATTTCAAATGCGAAAGGTGTAAATTCCCTGTCCCTTATGTGCATGGCTCTTACTTCGCTGATTTTTCCATTTTCATTGTTTTTTGATATTTGCAGGATAGTCTCGGCCTTATTATTCAGTTCTGTTCCTATATGACCTCTGGTATTGTCATCGCCTTTGTTTAAATGTAAGACGGTGTGGATATGCAGCTCGTAATAGCTTGACCATCTCATCAGTTCATTGATTATGTCAAGGGATTCACTGGGACTGTTTATGTCATGGATCAGATCACGGATGCCGTCAATGATTACGAGCCCGATGTTTTGCTCTTCGTGGAGTGCCCATCGTATAATATCTCTCCTTTGGTCGGGAGTGTATTCACGCAGAACCAAGAATTGGATGTTGTCATTTTCCTGGTCAGTAGGCAATCCTGCCAGTTTAAGGATTCGATGAAGCACTTTGTGGCAATGGCACTTGCTTTGTTCTGTGTCGATGTATAGGATTCTATTCTTGCAAGATGGCAGTTCTGCTTTGTACTTTAGAATCTCCTTTCCGGAAAGAGCCGATGCGACAATGGCACTGACATTGAATGTCTTTTTGCTTTTGGGTTTACCGGTGGAAGCACTGAAATTTCCGATTGTGGCAATGGTAACACCGTCTATTTGTACGATTTCCTGTGGAAACTCATATTTTTCGGTAACACTCAGCCGTATATATTTTAATAAAGACTTATATTTGGCTTCGTCTATCCGATAATTGTTGGGTTGTATCATATCAGGTTGCATTATTTTTTCCTCCTTTTGTTGGTTTGTTCTTACTTTTTTGTCCCAATGTGTAAGCGATGACATTGGCTTGCCTTTCTATTTCTGCATTGGAGAAACAGGGGTTGCGCTTTATCCATCGGTTCAGGTCATCCCTGAGAATGAATATGTTTTTCCCATTCGGCTTATACACGGTAAGTTCTTTCTGCATGGTTAACTTATAGACATAGCCTTTGGACACTTGTAGATAGGCGGCTACCTCGTCTATATTGAGAAACTCCTTTGCGGCATAAGCTATCTTTTCCACATTTTCAAGATGGGATAGCAGTTCGGCCAAAGAACCGAATCGTTTCAGGTAATTTTCAACATTCAGAATTTCCTGCTGAAAATTTTCCAAGGAGTTGTTTTCGAGGAATGATTTCAATCCTTCGATACGGGAGAGTAGTAAGTCTATTTCTTTTCTATTCATAATTCTTCTTTTGTTATAGCAGCAGGTTGCCCTATTGTTTGTACTTGATTTCTCATTGCCCATTCGCAAAGTTCCTTTCTGTTGAAATACACCAATTTGCCGTTTGGCTTGTAGTGTGGTATTTGCTTGAGAGAAGTGAGTTTGTAGATATAACTCTCGGACAAACCGAGATAAGCAGAAGCTTCAGCGGTAGTCAGCACTTCCTTGACTGCCCAAATACGCTCTTTCAACTGTGCAATGTAATTCTCGATGGTCTGGATTTTATCCACTTCGTTGATCTTTTGTTCTAACGATTGGAGCCGTTCAAAAGGTTTCTCCGTTGCCATCATCGAAATCATGTTCTCCATTTTGGAGAGCATCTTATTTTCATTTGTCGTTCTTCGATGTCTCATTGATTGATGCTGTTAAATTTGACAATGGGAGGTATGCCCTCCGTGAGTAATCGATTACGGAGGGCAAAGGTAGATGAGTATATTCGCTTGATTATGTTGAGATTATTGAGTATCAACACAATTCTCAATACAACTCTCAACAATTTGTTATTCCTTTGTTATACTTCTCTGTTTTTGATTAGAGTGATATACTTGTCTATGATTGCCAGAAACTGCTTATCTATGGCGTTGGGAGTGGTGTCTTTTATCCGATTGAGGGTTGATGACATATCGTGTTGGGTCAGTAATTTCTTCCCTGAAGAACTGATGACAAGATGTTTTTGGGCAATTACCGATTGCCAGTTATAGGTTATCACATCGTGTGAAGCCAGTTTATCCAACAATAAAACCAATTTACTGTTGTTTCTTGAAGTCACAGTCTGCAATGTGTCTGCCGCATAACAAATGGCAACATTGTCTGCATCCAAAACTTCCTTAAACAAACAGACCTCATTGGCAAGCTGCACAATGAGGTCCAGAGTATGTCTGTCAAGTAAAGGTTTGATGTTGGTATTCTGATTGGTCTGAATAGGATTCCCCGGACTGCTGTTGTCGGACTCGGTAGCGGATTCCGACAGGTCAATGGCGTAAAATTCGTTCAGAAGTTTTATGATCCCATTTTCGTCCAATAGGTCATGGTCGAAATGTTTGCGAATCAAAATTTCATGCTTTCTCAGAAGCTCTATTACCGTGTGGTAATTCTTTAGATGTTCATTTTTGCTCCAGGCATCATTCGCATCGTGAAACCGATGTGAATGGGTAAAGTCAAGCACGTATCGCCTGTAACTTTTTTGCCGTGTGGTGACTTCGTCTTTGTAAGACTTATGGGCTTGCTCAACCAACCGGAATAGCCCTTCTTTACCGGTCTGCGCAGGAGTCCATTGGAAACCTCGCATCGCTCTTTTCAAAAAGAGAGAGGTGCAAAGATAATTTCTTTGACATAAAACATTATTTTAAGTATTGTTGTTTGCCACCTTTGCGTTGATGGCATTTTTGTTTTGAGTGCTAAGATAGTTATCTGCAATGGTTTTAAGTTGAATGTCGTATGTGTCCATCAATCCTTTTTTTACTATAAAACGAAAATTACTATCCATACTTTCTCTGTTAGGTACTTTATCATTTTGCAAGCGGAAGCAGTTTACGCATTTTACCCATACATCATAGGGATTGTGTTGCTTAAAGGCCAAATGTACAAAATACATAAGTGAAGTCTGTGTTTTCATCCATACTATAGGATGTTCAAATACCGTTTCATCGAAAATACCTTTGAATGCGGTAAATGTGGTGTCGGAGGAGATATATCCACCGTCAAGTAGGGCGGAGAACATTAAATGTATCTCATCTTCGCTATTCGGACTGTAAAATACAACTTTGCTCGTATGAATGAGCCGTTCATCAGAAGTTTCTTCATTGAACGTATTTTCAATGTGGTTGAACTTATCACAGATAGTCTTTAATTTAACATCATACCTATCCAACCATCCGGCTCGCTTAATCCAACTGTAACCTGATACAAAACAAGCTTTGTGTGGAGTGTGTCCGTTTATGCTGAAACAACATTCTCCTTTTATCCACAAGTCCTTCTTGTTGAATTTGTAAAATGCCTGATAGACGAAAAAGGACAACTGCCGTTGCGTTTTAATCCATTCTACCGGCTTGCGGAATGTCTTTTTATTGAAAATGCCGACAAATGTTTTCAAGCCAGTGTCAGGTGCGATGTATCCGTATTTCAATAAATCTCGATACAACACTGCTATATCTTCTTCACTCTGTGGTGTGTAGAATGTCTCTGTCTGATGCGTTGGCTCAAATTCAGTAAAGTCAACTTCCGGGTAGAGGGCTTTGGTCGTTTCGTAAAGTCCCGTATTGTATCTTGGAACACGCCAAGTGCTGAATCGCTTTCCATATTCCCTTTTCCATTGCTTTTCAAAAAGGATGTAGGTGCTGGGAAGTTTGCAGATGGTAGATACAGCATAGGCTATCACTTTCAGTTGCAGCGGCTTCGTTTGCGGCATCGGCTGATAGTGTTCATCCAAGAGACCTGCGCGTATGGCTCTTTGTAATAATGCAGCCACCTGTTCATTGGCTAAAGGCTCAATCAAATCTTTATATTCGCCTTTCACCTCCTCTTCTTGCCTTTTGCAAAGTGACAGCAACGCTTGCATATTCTTCGCATAACAGTCAATTACCTTGACGTATGCAGAATCAATTTCCAGCCTATGACTTTGTACATAGTTTACGACAGGAACGGTAAATTCGTTATTTGTTATGAGGTTTGCCAAAAGAGGAGAGGGGGCTTGTTCCATATATTGATAAATCTCATTCACCCATTTCCCGATATTCATCCACGAAGAGTCAAGTGCTTCAAATTCGATTTCATCATCCAAATCCAATTGACTTTTCATTTCACCGACGATTCGGGTAATCTTCGTTATCTTTATAACGGTTTCTTGCCTTGTCATAAGCACGGGATTTAATCAATGTCCGGAATCAATGATACGGCATTCTGCTTGTTTTTGTCAAGCACCTTTGCATAAATTTGTGTGGTTGCCAGTTCTTTATGCCCTAATAGTTTTGATACTGTGTAGATGTCTGCGCCCAAGTCAAGCATAAGCACAGCGAAGGTATGTCTCCCGCAGTGGAAGGTCAAATTTTTATTGATATTGGCAGCCATGCTCCAACGCTGTAATTCCAATGAAGTCCAAGCTCCGTATGTAAATCCTGTAAAGACGAGATCTTCCGGGTTGCCTCTTTCACCGAGGTATTTTTCTGCCTGTGAGGAAATGTCAAGATACTCTTGTCCGCCAGTCTTCTTTTGTTTGAAGACGATTCTCGTGTAATCTCCAAATTTTTGAACTTCGCTCCATGTGAGTTTCTGAATATCGCTTTTACGAAGTCCGGTCAGGCATGAAAAGAGGAATGCTCTTTTTAGAATAGGATAGCGGCAAGGAGTAGCAGCCAACTGTTTTACCTCTTCCAAGGTCAGATAGTTACGCTTTACTTCTGCGGCTTTGAATCCCTCGATTCCACGCAAAGGATTTACAGGTATGATTCTTTCATCGTAGGCCTGGTTGATACAGGCGCGGAGCTTATTGAAATAAGAGACTTTTGAGTTTTGGGACAATCTTTGAAACACATCCCTTTCCCTACGTGGACCGGTACGCTTGTGAGTGTCTTTTTCCACATTGTTCAAAAAATCCTTGAAGCCGTTTATAAACTCCGGAGTAATATCTTTGAATGTGGTTTTCTCATCACAATAGATTTCGAGATAACGCAAGCAGCTTCTCCAGTTACCCCAGTTTCCTTCAGATTCCGGATTCTTGTGTCTTTCTTCAACCATCTTCCGATAGTATTCCAAAAAAGGAGTATCTTCTTTGAATTGGCGAGTGAAAGAATACTCTCCGTTCTGCATTTCAATGAGGCGTTTGGATTTTATAGCCTGAGCGGTTGCCAATGTCTGTCTGTTCTGCTCACGCTCCAGTGGAGTAGTGGCATCGATCAGATAAAGTTTCAAATACTCTTTCTGACGTTTCCCATTTCTGTAGATGTCGAGATACAAGCTCACGTTACCGTTTGCCAACTTCTTTTCCCGTAATTTTACAGGTTCTTTCTGGATTGTTGTTTTCTTAGTCATAGCCTGTTCCTATTTTAATGAGAGATGTGATTCATTGTCTTCGGGGGACAGAATTTTGTCCCTCGTGTCCCTTATAGGGGACAATCTGGGGACAAAAATACAAAAAAAATATGAAAATAGGCAGAAAGTACGGAGAGAAAGAGAAAATAAAAATTCTCATAAAATCATTGATTTTTCGCACTTTACGGATTTATATTTTCTCTTTTTATGCTTTTCTTTTCTTTGTATCATTTGCCGATGCAAAAATGCTGAAAAATATTCTGAAGCACCATATCATTTGTTACTTCCCCTGCAATATCCGAAATGAAGAAAATACACTCTCGTATATCTTGCGAAAGAAAATCTCCGGATATATGTGAATCAAGCCCATCCTGCACTCGATGAATAGCATCTAAAGCTTTACTTAAAGCTTCATAATGCCTTACGTTTGTCACAATAATATCATTTTGTGTTACCGTAGGCAGATGTGCTGCGTTAATAAGCATCTTTTGTAACTCGTCGGTCTGTCTACGTTCTTTTGCCGATATGAAGATAGACTTCATGTATTCTTTAGGAAAGTCCTTTAATAAAGCAGATAATTCTTCTTTCTGCTTTTCCTCAATCAAATCCGCTTTGTTGAATACAACAATTAGTTGTTTCTCCTCACAACGAGGAATGATCTTTTCTGATAATTGCTTTATCTGAGAAGATGCATCAGATGAATCAACCATCCAAAGTACAATCTCCGCTTGATCCAGCTTTTGGAATGTACGTTCAATACCAAGACTTTCAATGGTATCATTTGTTTCCCGGATTCCGGCAGTATCAATGAATCGGAAAGTGATGCCACCTATATTAATAGTATCTTCAATGACATCACGCGTGGTACCATGAATATCACTGACAATTGCTTTATCCTCGTTCAGTAATACATTCAGTAAAGTTGATTTCCCCGCATTCGTTTCACCGATGATAGCTACCGGAACACCATTCTTAATAGCATTCCCTACATTGAATGAATGAACCAGTCGGGAGATAACCTGCTCTATTTCATCTGCGAGTTTTCGCAATGCCGAACGATCAGCAAACTCCACATCTTCTTCGCTGAAGTCAAGTTCCAGTTCGATCATGGAAGTGAAGTTTAGCAACTTACTTCGTAGGTCCGTTAACTCTTTGCTAAAACCTCCCCGCATCTGACTCATGGCCAAACGATGAGTGGCTGCGGAAGAAGATGCAATCAAATCGGCTACAGCCTCCGCCTGACTTAAGTCCATCTTTCCGTTGAGGAATGCGCGTTGGGTATATTCTCCCGGTTGAGCCATACGGCAACCGTTCTTAATCAACAATTGCATTACTTGCTGAAGAATATAGGAAGAACCATGACACGTGATTTCTGTACTATCCTCTCCCGTATAAGAATGAGGAGCCCGGAAAAGACTCACAAGGACTTCATCTATGACTTCTTCTCCATTATAGATACGCCCGAATGTCAGCGTATAAGGCTTTTGTTCACTAAGTAATTTGCCGGCTTTGGCTGGTTGGAAGATGCGGCTTGTAATGGAAATAGCTTCAGGACCGGAAACACGGATGCTTCCGATGGCTCCTCCTTGAGCGGTAGCAATAGCGCAGATAGTATCTTGATTCATTATATTTCTTTTTGGATGATGCAAAGATAATTGTTTCTAAGTAAAAAAAATAAGATTAGACACAACTTGTGTTTTATTTGTTTATATTTGCTGCCGTTCAAACAATGCACATACAAAATATAATGATAGTCTATGGAGCCGGATACAAACTTATATTCACCGAATGAGAATAATGAAATCATACGGGAAAATTCACAAAAGATACTTTCTGTACTTGCCGCACATCAAATAGCTTTATGGGAATATGACATTCCGACAGGGAAATGTAGCTTCACGGACGATTATTTCCGCACGTTAGGCTTGAAAGAGGCGGGAGTAGTCTTTAAAGACATTAATGACTTTTACCATTTCGCATACCCCGAAGATATAAATGCCTATCAGACAGCTTTTGCTAAAATGCTTGCTTCGGAGTCCAAAGCATCTCAGATACAGGTCCGTTGTGTCGGGGAGCATGGTGAAGTGATTTGGCTGGAAGATCATTTCTTGTCTTATAAAGGGAATGAAGAAGGAGATCCGGATAAACTGTTGGCATATACTGTAAATGTTACCTCCCAGTGTGAAAAGGAACAGCATATTAAACATCTGGAAGAACATAACCGTAAAATAATAGAAGCTTTACCCGAATTTATCTTCATCTTTGACGAGAATTTCTTTATAACGGATGTGCTGATGGCGCCGGGTACGATTCTGCTGCATCCGGTAGAAGTGCTGAAAGGAGCGGACGGGCGCAGTATTTATTCTCCGGAAGTAAGTGATTTGTTTCTTTGCAATATTCGCGAATGCCTGAAGGACGGGAATCTGAAAGAGATTGAATATCCATTGGAAGTGGAGGGGAGTAAACATTATTTTCAGGCACGCATCGCCCCGTTTGAAGGTAATACCGTGCTGGCGTTAATACACGATATTGGCGACCGTATCCGTCGTTCCGAGGAATTAATTGAAGCGAAACGGCGTGCAGAGGATGCCGACCGGATGAAGTCTGTATTTCTCGCAAATATGAGTCATGAGATTCGTACTCCGCTGAATGCTATTGTGGGATTTTCGGAGATTATGGTTTTAACGGAGAATGAAGAGGAAAAACATGAATATCTGGAGATTATCCAGAAGAATAGCAATCTGCTGTTGCAGTTGATCAATGATATTTTGGACTTGTCCCGCATCGAATCCGGTAAATCGGAGATGCACTTCCAGCAAGTTGAAATAGCCGGTTTGGTGGATGAAGTGGAGAAGGTGCATCAGTTAAAGATGAAGTTGAATGTGGACTTGAAAGTGGTTCGTCCGCAAGGAGAGTTTTGGACTTCTACCGATCGGAACCGTGTGATGCAGGTACTCTTCAATTTTTTATCCAATGCCATTAAGAATACTGAAACGGGAAGTATCACATTGGGATTGAAACAGGAGGGAGACTGGCTGAAACTGTTTGTCAGCGATACGGGCTGTGGAATTCCGGAAGAGAAACTTCCTCAAATCTTTACTCGTTTTGAAAAACTGAACGACTTTGTGCAAGGTACCGGACTGGGGCTTTCTATTTGCAAGAGTATTGTAGAACGTCTCGGTGGCCGTATTGAAGTTAGCTCGGAACTGGGACAAGGTAGTACGTTTGCGCTTTATCTGCCTTATCAGGAGATACCGGTAGAAGTTGCCGAACGGAGTCTTTCTACTAAGATTGATTCTGAATCCGTACGTCATAAAAAGATTTTGGTTGTGGAGGATATCGAATCGAACTTTGCCCAGTTGAATATCTTACTGAAGAAAGAGTATACTATTCTGTGGGTGCGTAACGGACAGGAAGCAATCAATAGCTTTATTCGGGAAAAACCGGACTTGATATTAATGGATATTCGTATGCCTGTGATGGATGGCATTCAGGCTACAGAGAAGATTCGAACTATTTCTCTTTCGGTTCCTATTATTGCAGTCACTGCCTATGCGTTCTATACGGAACAGCAACAGGCTATTCAGGCTGGATGCAATGCAGTTATCTCCAAACCATATTCTTTGGAGAAACTGAAAGAAACGATAGAAACCTATATCGGATAATTAATTTTCTAAAAGGAGACCAACATTCTGAAAGTTAGATTGTTATTAAAGTAATAATAACAATCTAATTTTTGTTGGAATATGGAGAAAGTGAAAAAGATAGTCCTCATCGGAGCTAGCGGCTTTGTTGGTTCCGCTCTGCTAAATGAGGCATTGAATCGTGGCTTTGAAGTGACAGCTGTAGTTCGTCATCCCGAGAAAATAAAGATAGAGAACGAGCATCTGAAAGTAAAGAAAGCGGATGTCTCTTCGCTCGATGAAGTATGCGAAGTTTGCAAAGGAGCGGATGCCGTTATCAGTGCATTCAATCCGGGATGGAATAATCCTGATATATATGACGAAACCATCAAAGTATATCTGACTATCATTGATGGAGTGAAGAAAGCGGGAGTAAATCGCTTCCTGATGGTAGGTGGTGCCGGATCACTGTTTATTGCGCCGGGATTGCGACTGATGGATTCGGGTGAAGTTCCTGAGAATATCCTGCCCGGAGTTAAAGCTTTGGGAGAGTTTTATTTGAATTTCCTGATGAAGGAGAAAGAGATTGACTGGGTATTTTTCTCTCCGGCAGCAGATATGAGACCGGGAGTACGCACCGGACGTTACCGTTTGGGCAAAGATGATATGATTGTGGATATCGTGGGTAACAGCCATATTTCTGTAGAAGACTATGCGGCTGCAATGATCGATGAGTTGGAACATCCCAAGCATCATCAGGAGAGATTTACGATTGGATATTAATGAAAAAATGGCTTGAAACATACAATACAGAGTATGATTCAAGCCATTCTGTTATGATGGATATATCTCTTATATTCTATCGAGCACAGTCTTAATCAGTGTATCGATTGTATTCTTATATCCGGTATTAGCCTCTTTGATCAGTCGGTTGGCTATCACCATGCAGACGGTCATTGCCTTATGTCCCATCAGTCGGCTAAGTCCTGCAAGTGCCGAACTTTCCATTTCAAAGTTGGTAATCTTAAAGCCTTTATATTCAAATGCTTCAATCTTATCATTTTGTTTCGGGTCTGCTAACGGAATACGGAGCTCACGTCCTTGTGGACCAAAGAAGCCTCCTGCGGCAATCGTTACACCACGTACCATATCTTCTTTAGCAATCCGGTCAATCAGTTCTTCACTGGCATCAATAACATAAGGCGCAGGGGCACACATATTTCCCGACCAGCCCATGTGATTAAGGAAAGCACGTTCGAAAGGAAGATCGCATACCGCATTGCGTCCGGCATAGAAATTCAATAATCCGTCGAAACCGATAGATTTCTGTGAACAGACGAAGGTGCCTACTGGAGTATTTGGCTGCAAGCCGCCGCACGTACCGATACGTACTAACTCCAGTTGGCGGAACTTTTCTTTTTCTTCCCGTGTCTCGAAGTCGATGTTGGCAAGCGCATCCAGTTCGTTCATAACGATGTCGATATTATCGCAACCAATTCCGGTAGAAACCACTGTGATTCGTTTACCTTTATATGTACCCGTGATTGTTTTGAATTCGCGGCTTTCCACTTCACATTCTTTGTTTTCAAAGTGAGAAGCTACGAGTGCTACACGTCCGGGATCTCCTACAAGGATTACTTTATCTGCCAGCCATTCGGGCTTTACGTGAAGATGGAATACCGAGCCGTCTTCGTTGATAATCAGTTCAGAGGATGGAAAGTACTTTTTCATGTTATTGAACGGTTTTAGTTTTACAATAAGTCGTATATAAATAGAAACGCCGGAACCGGATTTTAGTTCGGAAGAGGTATCTTTCTTTTGCAAGTTTAAAGAGAAGATACGCTGATGAACTGAATAGAAATCGGGTTCCGGCGTTGGGTAGACTATTTACTCAACGGCTGGTTGGTGGCACCACCAGCCGTTGGTTTGGCAATGTTTTCGCGCATTGAAGTATCAGCTTCGATATTTTTCATACGGTAATAATCCATTATACCCAGATTGCCGCTACGGAAGGCTTCTGCCATTGCTTTAGGTACTTCCGCTTCCGCTTCGATTACTTTGGCACGCGCTTCCTGTGCTTTAGCTTTCATTTCCTGTTCGGAAGCGACAGCCATTGCACGACGTTCTTCTGCTTTAGCCTGTGCGATGTTCTTGTCTGCATTAGCCTGGTCAATCTGCAAAGCTGCACCAATGTTCTTACCTATATCGATATCCGCGATATCAATAGACAGAATTTCGAAAGCAGTTCCTGCATCCAATCCCTTACGAAGTACGAGTTTAGAGATAGAATCCGGATTTTCGAGTACTGACTTGTGGTTTTCCGAAGAACCGATAGAGGAAACAATACCTTCACCTACACGGGCAAGGATGGTATCTTCTCCGGCACCACCGACCAACTGCTTGATGCTGGCACGTACCGTTACACGAGCTTTCGCTATCAGCTGGATACCGTCTTTGGCTACCGCAGTAACAGGAGGAGTATCAATCACTTTCGGGTTTACAGACATCTGAACAGCTTCAAACACATCACGTCCGGCAAGGTCGATAGCGGTTGCCATCTGGAATGACAGCTCAATGTTGGCTTTCGATGCGGATACCAGCGCATGTACTACTTTTTCTACATGGCCTCCGGCAAGGTAGTGGGCTTCCAGTTCATCACGGGTGATGTTCTTCAATCCGGCTTTGTGGGCTTCGATCATGCCCGGAACAATGATATACGGCGGAACATTACGGATGCGCATCAGGAAGAGTTGAATCAACGAGATGTTAACGCCTGATACTTTAGCCGACAACCAAAGGAAGAACGGCACATAATGGAAAAATAGTATTAGGAAAATAATACCTCCAACAATCAGAACGATAGGTAAGTACAAAGATGTTTCCATTGATAATTTATATTAAGTGAATATTATATTTTGTGTTTCTCAACTAGAATGGTACCGTCAGTGATGCGGCTCACAATGATGGGAGTTTTTTCATTGAGGAAGCCATCTATCGATCTTACTTCCACGATGTTACCGTTAATCTCAGCATAACCGATTTGTGCCAGGCGGGTAGTGCTGATTCCTGTGTCGCCTACCTTGACGCTCTTTTCCGCACTGCGGTCTACTTTCGAGTCAATATCTTTTTTCAAAGCCAGCTTATCCAGCATCTTCGAACGCATGAACCAGATAAGCGAGCCGATACAGGCGACAGCCGATATCCCTAAAGTGATAAATCCTCCTGCCATACCCAGATTGGCGAAAGCGTAATAGTTGGCATAGAGAATACAAGCAAGTGCTGAAATGCCAGCCAGGCTAATCCCCGGAATGACAAACAGTTCAACCAAAAATAGTATTACTGCAGCAATGATGAGAACGGTGATAATCAGTATGTCCATAACTCTGTATTATTTTGATTTTGTTTTTTCGGCATTACGCACACTTACTCCAAGAGCATCCAGCTCTTCATTCATTTGCAGAATTCTTTTTTCCAGATCAAGGATTGCGGGAGCAAGTTTTTCTTTTCCTTGTTGATTGGCGCTTGCATATTGCTGGCGCAGACCGTTCAGTTTATCTTCCTGTTGCAGATAATCTTTTTCCAGTTGCCGGTAACTTTGGAACAGTAGCTTTGCTTTGGGAGATTTGAAATCACTCAACAGATAATAGGTCGTGTTATCATCGATGACAAACTCGAATTCAACCACACGACGTTCCTGTGGCTTATGATTGATTACCTCTTTCAGACGTTGCAATGCTTCTGTAACTGTATTTTCATCTTTCCAAGTTTCCTTCAGTGAATGAATCTGCGCCAGACGGATCATCTGCTGCGGGTCCATCGCCTCATAATTATAAGTCTGTTTAGACGAATTAGGAATGAATACATAGATGCAAACCTTCTCTTCGGGCTGGAAACGGTCGGAGGCAAACCAACCCAGATTATTGTATTCGTCGATGACGTACATATAATCATTATAAGGTGAATTGAACGGCATTCCCACATTTTCCGGTGTCAGATAAGAGTCCGTATTTGTGTTGTAACGAGTGACAAAAATATCATACCCTCCCAGTCCTTCGCCATCGGTTGCATAATAAATAGTAACGCCATCCGATAAAACAAACGGGTAGTTGGCATTTCCGGATTCGTTGATGCTGCCGGGCAACGGGCGACCGTTGCTCCATTCATTCAGTAATTTATTCTTGGAGAATATGTCCAGATTTCCTCTTTCTCCCTTTTCGCTATAATAGATTTTATTACCGATTTCTGTTTCATATACTGTTCCCGGCTGATCTCCTTCGGTCTGGAAGAATTCGTTGAACGTAAATAGCTTGCCGGACTCTTCACTGATCTTGTATGCACTCAGGAAATTTGCTTTATCTACCACGAAACTGTCGATAATACACACATCTTCTACTCCTTTGAGCATACGCAGGTCAGCTTTGCTCTTTTCCAATAGAGCTTCAGCTTCTTCCGTCGATCTTTTGCGTTTGCTGAGGTCGGCGATATATTCTTCAAAGCAGTTGACTGCATCTTCGAAACGATAAGTATCATTGTAAGCTTGTCCCAGATAGAGTTGTCCACCGGATACCCGTCTTTTTACAGCGGTTTCGAGATACTTCACGGCTTCTTCCGGTTCTCCGGTTTTCAGGCAGCAGACACCGTACCAATAGCTGTAGTTACCATTGGATGGTTGAGATTTGGCATATTTCTGAAATACGGGTTTGGCTTGTTCGTAGTCACCTTTTGTAAATAAGGTGCGTGCCTGTTCCAATGTTTGTGCAGATACTCCTCCGAGGAAGAAACTGCAAATTATAAATAGAATATATTTTCTTTTCATTGTTTTATTCACTAATCCATGCATCAATTGTTCAAAAGTACAAATTTATTAGAAATAAACCCTTTTTCAGAGATTCTATTATGTTAATTCTTCTTTAAATCATTCTTTTCGCTTACTTTTGCAGCCGATTTTTGAAGATATGACACAATTTACGGAAGAAGAGAAGACGATCCGCCGTATTGAACGGCGATTCAATAAAGGAGTGGTGCAGTATCGACTGATAGAAGAAGGGGACAAAATCCTTATCGGACTGTCGGGCGGGAAAGATTCGTTGGCACTTGTAGAGTTGCTGGGCAAGCGGGCGCGTATTTATAAGCCTCGGTTTTCTGTGATAGCTGTCCATGTGGTGATGAATAATATTCCTTACCAAAGTGATACTGAATATCTGAAAGCATATTGTGACTCTTTTGGAGTGCCTTTTGTGCAGTACGAAACGTCCTTTGATCCTGCTACGGATACGCGCAAGTCTCCCTGCTTTCTTTGTTCCTGGAATCGTCGGAAAGCTCTGTTTACGGTTGCCAAGGAGCAAGGATGCAATAAGATTGCTTTAGGACATCACATGGATGATATTTTGGAAACATTGTTGATGAACATTACTTATCAGGGGGCATTCAGTACGATGCCGCCTCGCTTGGTGATGAAGAAATTTGATATGACAATTATCCGACCGATGTGTATGGTGCACGAGGCTGATCTGATTGAACTGGCTGCATTGCATGACTACCGGAAACAAGTGAAGAATTGTCCTTATGAATCACAGTCCAGCCGAAGTGATATGAAGGGTATTCTGCGACAGTTGGAAGCGATGAATCCGGAAGCTCGCTACAGCTTGTGGGGGAGCATGACGAATGTGCAGGAAGAATTGTTGCCGGATAAAATAGACTGATAATTACTAATTTTAGTATATAATAAGATGAAAGGTTTCTATACAATTTTATTACTCATTGTATCCAATGTCTTTATGACCTTTGCATGGTATGGGCATTTAAAGATGAAACAAGAGTATTCTTGGTTTGCTGCTCTTCCGTTGATAGGTGTGATTACCTTTAGTTGGGTCATTGCATTTTTTGAATATTCCTGTCAAATACCGGCGAATCGTATTGGATTTGTCGGGAATGGCGGCCCGTTCTCGCTGATGCAGTTGAAAGTGATTCAAGAGGTGATTACTTTGATTATATTTACTGTTTTTACCACTGTTTTCTTTAAGGGAGAAACATTGCACTGGAACCATCTGGCAGCATTTGTTTGCCTGATTGCAGCTGTTTATTTTGTGTTTATGAAATAATTGTTTCAGCCACTCTGAAACAGAGGCTTCGTTTGGCTTCAACAGAGGTGCTGTTTTATATAAACGGAGGCTCTATTCGTATGAAATGGAGCCTCCGTTTATATGCTTATTTGCAAAGCATTTTTCTATTTGGCATCAGGCATATATCGTTTCATACCATCCGTATAGTAAGTCTTAAACTCTCCATTCTCGCCGCTATATATAAAGTAGGCATCGATCATAGGATTTGCTTTACAGAATTTTTCGGCTTCTTCCAGTTCCATTACCATGAAAGAGGTAGCCAAAGCATCAGCCGTCATACAGTCTTCGGCAATCACAGTAGAAGATAGGATACTGTGCTGTACCGGATAACCTGTTCTGGGGTCGATGGTATGAGCATACTTTTTGCCATCCTTATAATAATAGTTGCGGTAGTTTCCCGAAGTAGCCATACCTAAATCTGTCAGGTTGAGTACTACTTGTATATCTTGCTTAACAGCTAATGAGTCGTCGTACGGCTTGTTTATTCCGATACGCCACAGATCTCCTGTCGCATTTTTACCTTTTACTACTACTTCACCACCTATATCTACCATATAGTTTTTGATTCCTTTCCGATCGAGTAGACGGGCTATTACATCTACCGAATAGCCTTTTGCAACCGCACTGCAACTTAACATTACACGCGGATCTTGCTTGACTACCTTTCCGTTTTCCAGCTTCACTTTTTCGTAACCGGTAATCTGTAGCAGGCTGTCTATCATCAATGAATCAGGGAAGGCGCCTTTCTTAAAGCCAAATCCCCAGGCATTGGCAAGAGGGGCTATCGTTATGTCAAAAGCTCCTTTTGTTTCACGGGAGATTTCCATAGAACGGTTGAAGCAAGTTTGGAAAAAGCTGTCTGTCACCAACTCTTCGTTGCGATTGACGCGACTAATGACCGAACTGTCATTGAACGGTGAGAGAGACTGGTCGAAACGTTTTAATTCCGCTTCAATCTCCGGTTTCAGATCAGCGTCATGTTGATACGCGATCTTGTATACTGTCCCAAACACAAAACCACTGGCGGTATTAAACTCTGCTTTTTGGTTACGTCTGGCTAATATCCAGATCGTTGCCAAGATGAGGAAGGCCAGCCAAAGGAAACTCTTTTTTGTTTTCATACGTTTTTCTGTTTTTTTTATTAGAGGAACCAATGCTTATTATTGTAAGAATAGATGTTCTATCAATATTTTTAATCCGATAGCGACTAGAATGATGCCGCCCCATAATTCCGCCTTTAATTTCCGTGCACATCCACAACCACATTTGATACCGAAGTAAAGGCCAATGAGCGACATGACGAATGATACGAATCCGATGATAAGGATAGGAGAGAGGATTTCGGTATAGTTGTTGATTCCGAGCAGGGCAAAGGAGATGCCTATTGCCAGTGCATCGATACTTGTCGCTATCGCCATTGTGAATACGACTTTCGGACTTGCGGGGTTAAATGTCTGACGGCAGTCCTCGTCTTTAAAAGATTCAAGAATCATACGTCCGCCCAAGAAGGCAAGGATAGCGAAGGCGATCCAGTGGTCTACACTTTCTATCAGGTGGCTGAAAGTCTTTGCAAACATCCATCCAATGAATGGCATCAGAGCCTGAAAAAGTCCGAACGCCAAAGCCATGACCAGCATCGGTCTCCATTGAGTACGTTTCAAAATAATACCGCTTGCAATTGAAACAGCGAAACAATCCATCGCTAAGCCTATTGCAAGCAGCCAAATCTCTAGTCCTGTCATTATTCTTTAAAGAGGTAATTTGTAAATGAGGGAATAGGTAATTCCCATGTTATTTGATTTAAATTTTCCGTAGCCGGGCACATACCAAGGGTTGGCGTATTCATTGGTCGAAGCATTTGTCTTATATTTCATGCGTACAGACCAGCCCATATTGAAATTCTTGTAAATGCGTACTTTGACACCTACCACTAATTCAAACCACTGCATAGACCCTTTCATCCCTAAATGACTGAAAGGAACGCTTCCTCCCCAGTAGTCGTCTTCCAGACTCGGATTTCCGATACTTCCTCCCCAAATCGGATCGTCAACCGGCAGGGTCGATACATCATACTTGAATGAACTGAACGCATAGCGGAGACCTACATATAGATAGCTGTTTTTCTCCTTTTTCTTTGCCATCGTATTATAGTCTACACCAATCCGGAAGAATGGGGCGGTCTTACTTTTGTAGTGTATTCCCGTTTCATTCCATGTATCTGTTCCTCCCATACCAAACTCGATGGTCGGGATAAACTTGTTTTTAAGGTTGACGCCTATGCTGACTTCGGAACTCATGAAGTCGCCACCTAGCATTTTACTTCCGATGCCGTATATGTCCACACCGACATACGTCCCATTATAAAACGGGATGGTATCGACTACAGCCTCTTTCTTCTTCTGGTCTCTTTTTTGTACGGGAGTCGGTCGTTGTTGTTGAGCAATTGTCGGGATTCCAATACAAAAGAGGAGTAGCACACTACTCAATCGTAGGAGGCGTGCGGTCGCGATATCTATAGAATATTTGTAAATTCTCAATTTCATTTGTATTGGCTTCTTTATTTTGTATATGTAGAGAATCTATTCTTTCCGAACTATTTTTGGTATTTCCAAATTTGGTACTGAGAATGTTCTGCTTCATCATATATCCGCATTCCATTGATTGAAAATACGGTGTGTTTTTTTGTATAATATATAATGTATCAACATCTTTTTTGTTAGTAGGACTATTCGGATTGTACCAGAGTATAAATACAGTAGTATCGCTGGTATAGCGTAACGGTAACATCAGCGTATGTACTTTTTTCTGGTTGTTGAGAATGATTGAGTCTGTTCCCAATGCTGTAATTGTTAATGAGTCCAGTGTGTCATTTACCCTGAGATCGGTTATCTCGTCAATTGTGTACAATGTGCAGTACATCATGGGGCGTCCCGCCAGCGAGCAATCATTTTCGTCCGAACACGAACTGCCGATGCTTATACCTGCACCAACAATTACTACTATTAAAAAGATACGAATTAAATTCTTCATAATCGGTTATTGGGCGTGAATTAAATTTTCTTTTCTATCTGATAATTGTTCCGTTCGGGGGCATTACGTGAGATCAGTTCTCCCAGGAATCCGGCAAGGAATAACTGTGTACCGATAATCATCGCTGTGAGCGATAGATAGAAATAAGGAGAATCGGTTACAAGCCGGTAGGGGAGACCGTTGTACATTGCGTGCAGTTTGCTGACACCTACCATGATAACGGAGATCATTCCGATAAAGAACATAAGCGATCCTAATAATCCGAAGAAATGCATCGGCTTCACTCCGAATTTAGACAGGAACCAAAGAGAAATCAAATCCAGATATCCGTTGAAGAAACGGTTGAATCCGAATTTGGTAGAGCCATATTTACGTGCCTGGTGGTGTACTACCTTTTCACCTATCTTCTGGAATCCGGCATTCTTTGCAAGGTAGGGGATATAGCGGTGCATTTCGCCATATACTTCGATGTTTTTCACGACATCTTTGCGATAGGCTTTCAGACCGCAGTTGAAGTCGTGCAGGTTTGGAATACCTGATACTTTACGTGCGGTAGCATTGAATAACTTTGTCGGCAGTGTCTTTGATAGCGGATCATATCTTTTTTGCTTCCATCCGGACACCAGATCGTATCCGTCTTCCGTAATCATCCGGTATAACTCCGGTATTTCGTCCGGGCTGTCCTGTAAGTCGGCATCCATTGTGATCACCACATCTCCTTGTGCTTCTGCAAATCCGCAGTAGAGTGCGGGTGATTTACCGTAATTGCGGCGGAACTTGATGCCTTTTACGCAGTCCGATTGGGCCTTGAGTTTTTCTATTACCTCCCATGAACGGTCTGTACTTCCGTCGTTAACGAAAATCACTTCGAATGAGAATCCGTTGGCTTTCATTACCCGTTCTATCCAAGCGTAGAGTTCGGGCAGTGACTCTTCTTCATTGAATAATGGGACTACAACTGATATATTCATTTTTAATAATTATGAATTACGAATTATGATTGGGCCGGGGTATTGTTTTCCGGTCGTGCTTTCTTCATTACCATCAATCCGGTAGGAATGGCCAGTAAACTTCCCCAGAATACATCCCATGACAGGAGTTGCATGGTAATATTGATGGAAGTAAGTGAACGGGCAGTATCTATCGTTTCTTTTATTATCTCTTGATTTTCCATCAAAGCGGGTGTTTTAGTCATCAGTTCGTCCCATAACTGGATATAGGAGTTGATGATAAAGCCGTGGTCAATGAACTGGAAATAGGCGTAGTGTGCAACGGCTACCAGCAGGGAAGCAAACATATACATGAATATGGTAAAGAGAACCGCATGAGAGAATTGGATACTTCCTCCACATATTTTGTCACGATACATCTTCACGTAGTGATAACCAATGAACGGCACTGCCAACGTCAGGATTACAAATAATAGTGAAAGGAAAGGGATGTGAAATCCCAACGGAAATAAAATGAACTTCAATATCCAATAGATTCCCATATACGTGCCAAAGTGCATGGCATATTTCTGTAAATAGCTTCTGTTCTCTGTCATCTTCGTTAATAAATTGCGCACAAAGGTACAAATAATATCGGTTGGTAAAGGGAATATGGTTGTTAAAGTTAATAAAGCAGTAAAAGTTGGCACTCGAATATTTTTTTTGATTTTTAATTGCTTGAAACGTAGAGTATTACTTCCTTTTATGCAAAAAAGTTACCTACAGCTATTGCAGAATCCATAAAAATGCCTACCTTTGCAACCGCAAAACGGGTAAGTCCTATACGGCCAGCTCCCTTCGAATCCTCCAGGGCTTGATCGCAGCAAAGGTAGTTGGTTGTAGCGGCGCGATATAGATAGCTTACCCACCCGCCTCTTTAGCTCAGTTGGCCAGAGCACGTGATTTGTAATCTCGGGGTCGTTGGTTCGAATCCGACAAGAGGCTCAGAAAGAAAAAAGCATTCAGGTATTTTACTTGGATGCTTTTTCTTTTATATCCTGTGTCGCTCCGGTTTAGCTTTTGATTATTAGCCGGTTATTCAGTATCAGGTTGAAGATACTGTCTCTGAAGGTCCGGGCTACTGGTATTTTGTAAGAGGAGAGGGTCAGCTGATTGCCGTCAATAGCAGTAACCTTTTCAAGATTCACAATATATGAGCGGTGAGTCTGTTGAAAAACATCCTTCGGCAATGAATCATTGAGTTGTTTCAGAGTAGTATACACTACTTCCTTGCATGAGACTGTCTGAATGACAACATAGTTTTCCATGCTTTCAATGTAGAGAATATCCTTGAACAGAATCTTTTTTAATAGTTTGTTGCTCTTCACAAATATATAATCATTCTTTTCTTTTTGCTCCGTTTGTAACAAATCGTAGATTTTGTTGACAGATTTGATAAAACGATCGAAAGATACAGGTTTTAAAAGATAATCCACTACATTAAACTCATATCCTTTTAGGGCGTATTGTTCATAAGCTGATACAATAATAACTTTGGGCGGATTTGTTAGATTAGACAACAGTTCTATACCTGTCATTTCGGGCATTTCGATATCAAGAAACAGAAGGTCTATTTCTTGGGTCTTCAGTATTGTATTTAGTTGGACGGCATCTTCACACTCTCCGGTCAAGGTGAGGAAATCTACTTTTTCGATATACCCTCGCAAGCCTTTTCTTGCTATAGGTTCATCATCTGTAATGATACATTTTATTTTCATATCAATCAGTGTTTATGGTTAATTTAGCGATAAACATATGGTCTGTTTGTTTGAAGTCTAAGCTGTATTTTTCAGGATACAGAAGGTCAAGCCGGCGTTTTAAATTCTCAATGCCTATCCCTTTCTCTTTTTTGTTGGCAGTAGATGGGGAGGAGGATATTGAATTTTTTATCTCAGACTGAATCTGGTTTCCGTCAACTTTGATTTCCAGTTTTATTTTGTAATCTCCTCTTACGTATTTGAAAGCATTCTCGATCAGTGGCTGAAGTAATAAAGGATGTATTTTTTGCTCTTTTAGTTGCGGGTCGAAATATAAATCCAACATAAGCCTTTCGCTCATCCGCAATTGCTGAAAGGCAATATATGATCTCAGGTAATTTATTTCCTGTTCCATCGTCACTTCCTTTTCTATATCATAAAGCTGATATCGCAACAGGTCGGAGAGCTGCTCGATACTTTGTTTGGCTACTTTGTTATTCTCATCCACTTGAAAATAGATGGTATTTAAAGCATTGAACAGGAAATGCGGATGATATTGGGATTTCAGAAATTTAAGTTCGGTCTCCAGTTGGTCGACTTTTACTTTTTCTAATTGAAGGCTTTGCTCGATAAGACTCTTGAATAAAATTCTATTGCGTATCATTATATAATATAGAAACGCCAGGAGAGCTCCTGTCACATTGATCAATGCCGATTCGCCCCATTTGAAAGTCCCGGCCATCGTTATGCAAAACATAATGAATGTATGCATGATATTTAGGAAGACGAAGTTTATCAGAAACACCCATACGTATTCTTTCCAGTTTGCTTTCTTCTCATCTTTGCTTTTGTCGATAAAGAAGCGGGCTACCCGCTTAAAAATATAGTTTAAAAGATAGAAGTAAGCAACAGTGATGCCCAATGCCTGTAAACGTGCTTTTACGGCAAAAGTATCCAGTTCCCATATTCGCTCATTATAAGCGATATCTACAATAATAAATACGCACAAGGAAAGTGGCAGTATTATAAATAGGGTGTTAATCCATTCGTACTTTAAGTTCATTAGTTGCTATTTTAATCTTTGATACTACAAACCTATCCGTTTACTTTCTTCTATTCTGTTTTCATTCTGAGATTTCTTAATCTCTTTGCCTCGATTGAAACGATAACTGAGCGATATGCCTATCATTCTGCTGTCGTTTTTTTCCTGAGACGCGTAATACAGATAGTTAGTCTCCATACTTACATGGGGGCGGTTCGAATGAAATATATCATGTGCGTAAATATACAAACTAAATTTGTTATTGCACAGGTTTTTGCGGACTCCGAGAGATATTGTCCATAAAGGTTTCACTCTGGTCTGTCCTTCAATCATTTCTCCACTATAAAATCCGAGGGCTTCCGCATCCCAGCCGTATGGTAATGTAAATTGATTGCTGATATGTAGCATGGGTGTTGTCACTTCATTTTTTAGTGTTTTCCCAAGTGTTGCCCAACTGAATTTCTTATAAGTTAAAGATCCGTTTATATGGGATGTCCACCATTGGAATGGTTTTAGGTTATTCAAGCCGGCTCTTACTCCGAATGAGTTATTGCCTGATAAATTTTGCGGCATTAGTAAGACACGGTTATTATCTTCGACTAAAAAACTTAACGAGATAGGATCACTCCTGTGAGAGTAGAATACATTGAATGAATATCGTTTTTTGAGTAGCCATGAGATTTCTATATTATCTATTAGTTCTGGTCTTAATTCGGTATTTCCTTGTTCATATAAAAACTGGTCTCTGACCTCAACGAAAGGATTCATATTTCTGTAATTGGGGCGGACGATGCGACGGCTGTATGCCATAGACAAATTATGATTTTCGGAAAGCTGATATTGAACCATCAAAGTAGGGAAGAGGTGTACATAGCTTTGGTTGAATACCGAGTCCTGAACGGCTGAATTATAATTGCTTTTTGTATATGTACTTTCTAATCGTAAGCCTATTTCTGTTGAAAATCTGGCAGACCATTTAGCGTTTAGCTGAAGATACCCTGCGTAGATATTCTCATGATAAGCAAAACTACTGCTGAGATCACTGTCTTCTCTCCAATCACCGGCAATCAGGTTTTTGTATAAGGCATCACTGCTTATATGTACGAAAACCGATTTGAGCCCGGTGGTTATTCCGAACTTGTCAGAGATATCATAGCTCAAATTAGTTTGTCCGCTGTATATTTTAATGTCCCCATTGGTTATACCGGACAATGTGTCTCCTTTTACCGGATGAATACCTGTCTGAAAAAAGGATTTCAGCAGATGGTTATCCTCTTGATTAAAAAGCTGATAATCAAAAGAAGCATCCCATTTTCCTGTTTTCGCAAATTTGTATATCATGTTCGCTCCCCCTATGATATTGGTGTAGCTATAGTCCGGTGTGCTTAACGCTGTTAAGGTTGAGTCGCTTTGAGTCTTGTCGTTATTAAAAAAGTCAGATACAGTCACTTCTTGTTTGTTCCTATTGAGCCAGCTTGATGAGAAGTATGTTCCGATGGCTATCTTCTCCGACAAGTCATAATCGACCCCTGTTTTGATATAATGCCCTTTGTATTGCCGGTTTATATCACTATCAAAATCTTTTCTCAGTTCAAGAGGTTTTAAAGTCATCGGATCCAGGTAATGACCGGAAACCGATAGTTCTATAAAATCTTTTCCCCAATAATAAGAATAGTCGGCATACATATTCAATTTATTGTGGTGAAAGTTCAGAGTCAGGTTTTCATTCCCTTTAGTATGTTTTCCTTGTTCCAGACCGGAGGAAGCTGTAAGGCTTATACCTTGTTCTTTGATTTTCTTTTTTTGAATGTTAATGATGCCCGAACTGCCTGAAGCATCGTGTTTTGATGATGGCTGGGATATCAGTTCTATATTTTCAATAGAACTGGCAGGGATGGAGCGCAGGTAATTGATGAGGTTCTCTCCCGATAAATAGGTCACTTTATCATCCATTAAAACATTCGCCCCTGATTTGCCATTAAGAATAATTGTTCCGTCATTCTGAACGATTACTCCCGGTAGTTTTCTCAGTGCATCCAGTATATTACCGTCCGTACTCAATAGGGCAGATGATAAGTTGACTGTCATCTTTCCCGGTTCGGCCTTGATTGGAGGGCGCTTGCCGATTATATTTACAGTAGACAATATATAAGAATCTTCTTCCAGTGTAATGTCACCCAATTCCAGATTCATGCTTTCCTTGATCTGCAGGGGGATATTTGCTTTCTTATATCCGATCATTGACAAGGAAAGAAAGTAATTGCCCGATTTGACATTTATCATTTTAAATCGTCCGTCCAAGTCGGAGGTCGTCCCTGTTATATAGGTAGAGTCCATACCGTTTGATAACAATATTGTCGCGCCGACTATGGGTGAACTGTCGTTATTGGTTATTTTACCCGATATGACTGACTGTGCGGATATGCTGATTGTCTGAATCAGCAGCATAAGCAGGAAATAGATTTTAAGAGTCTTCATCATTTAAATAGTTTAATTGATTTCTGACCTCAAAATTACCCTGATGGTTTCGCGTACTCAAATTAATCTGATGAATGGAATGATTTACTTGATGAAACGAAAAGGCTTATCTGCTATACAGTATGATTATCAATCATCCGGTTGAGGACTGCTGCAAGAGTCTGAAAACGACGATGCTATTTGTTACTGCTTTTATGATCTCCTCCTGTATAATTTGATGAAAATTCCTAAGACAAACAGCATCATGAATAAAGTAATCCCGAATGCCCAGTAATTAATGACCCGTGACTCTGCGGTAAGTATATAATCACCAGCGAGAAGCCGGAAGCCGTCTATTTTCCAAATGACTACATTATCTTTCAGAACTTTGGCGTTAGAGGTGAGCAGTCTGCCCGGCAGTGTCAACTCAAATTGTATAGCATGATAGAAGACTTCGGCGATGTTGATTTTCTCTTCGCACAGGGCATCCATCATTTCTTTATTTGTTTTATAAAGGTCCGAAAAGTATTTCGTACTGCAAGCTTTATCAAACATACCGCAGACCTCCTCGATATCAGCGTCTCCCATACTGTCGCCTTTTTCTGACGAATGTTTCTTGTAGACAGAATCTTTCAATTCCTCCAGACACTGCAGGCAAGCGGTATCTCCTTGTAAAGAAGTGAAGTGGCGGATGACTTCCCAATTGATCTCATAGACATTGCGGTTATACCATTCTCCGAATTTAGCTTCGAGTTTATCCAGTTTATCATTCATTTCGATGCCGTTCATGCCTCTGAAGGCATCATCGTTTCCATGAAGCCAAATCATTTGCTCTTCCTTATTCAGATAATTGTCAAGAGGTACAGGACCTTTGTCCTGAAGTTCTTTGTAAGTGGCGGTATATATATAATAGGTATAGAACCATCTGAAACTCTTCTTTACCCGTTCCATAGGTATAGCCATGGCACTCAGATGCTCTTTACCTTTGTCAACAGTGAAGTATTCTCCATCTACTCCGGAGAGTTTTTGGCAGGCTTTTACATTCAGCTTTTCTTCTTCGCCCCAGAAGTTGAATTTAATTGTAGAGTCTAGATTTACTAATTGCCAGTTGGCATTCGGTTGAAACAGAAATGGATTATGTGTCTTATCTCCTGCGATGAAAGCGGAATCACCTTGTGCATAGATTTCTCTGTACATACTTCCGTCCCTTTCAACCCGTGAAGTCATCCGATAATAGGTGCTGCAAGAAGTCATGCTAAGTAACAGTAGCATGGTTATTAAGAAATAGTTGGTTTTCATATTCTGTCTATTTTAATCGTTTTTTTTTGATGACTTGTAAGATTTGCATCTTCCGGGATTTCCGGTGTTGCGTATATTGAGAGGATAGATAAGTGTTCTTTTCCAGCAGTCGCATTTCTTCCCAGTTGTCAGGTAATGGAATGCTGTTTGACCAGTTATCATATTCATTTTGCATTTCTGTCCGGTGAGGGACAGAAGTGAAGCAAGTGTCATTGATGAATAGCAGGAGTAATAATGAGGCGGCAATGCCGGATGCCCATGCTCCTATGAGAAACTTTCTCCGTTTCCTTTCCGGTGAGATCCCGGATATTCTGTTGAGGATGGTAGCGGTCAGTTCCTCCGGATTTTCCAATATCGGCTGGTTACTTTTGACTTCGGTCAGCCATTTTTCATACTGTTTATCTTCTTGTTTCATAAGTCGGGATCTATTTGATTCATTTTATTACGTATGTTCTTTCTGGCAAGGTACAAGGTACTTTTTATCTTTTCGGGCGATAATCCTGTGATAATCTGTACTTCTGCTACCTCCAACTCTTCGACATCCCGAAGCGTGAAAACGAGTTTCTGCTGGGGAGGCAGTTCGTTGGTATATCGCAATATCAGTTCTTTCAACTGCTTGTTGGAAAGAGATATCTCAATATGATCGTCAGAAGGAATATTTACCGAATCGGAAAAGGCGGATTCATTATCCAGCGGAGAATGGCGTAACGAACGCAAACGGTCGTAACAGGTGTTACAGGTGATTTTGTAAAGCCAGGTTGACAGGCGGTTTTCCTGATTGTACGTTTTCAGGGATAACCATACTTTTACAAATGTTTCTTGTGTTATGTCTCTGGCTTCCTCTTCATCACAAAGTAAACGGAAAGCTAGTCGGAATACCAGTGGCTGGAATTCCGAAACCAGTAGGGCGAAGGCCCTTTTGTCGTCCTGCTGACTTCGGCTGACCAGTTCCTGTATTTTTTCCTGATTCATCATTATTTATTCCTGTTTACTATATGATACGTAGCAAAATGCTTCAGGTCGTTTGTAAGTCATCAAATATATAAAAAAATCCCCGGACAACACATTGCCCGGGGGAAAGATATCTGAAAAGAGAATAAAGATTATTTGATTCTCTTATATCCGTATACAGCCAAGTCACCGAGTTCTTCTTCGATGCGGAGCAGTTGGTTATATTTAGCCATACGGTCCGAACGGCTTAATGAACCGGTCTTGATCTGTCCGCTGTTGGTAGCTACTGCGATGTCTGCAATCGTTGCGTCTTCCGTTTCGCCGGAGCGGTGAGAAGTGACAGTCGTATAGCCATGACGGTGAGCCATTTCGATAGCGTTCAGAGTTTCGGTCAGCGAACCGATTTGGTTAACCTTGATCAGGATAGAGTTTGCACAACCCTTCTCGATACCCATTGCGAGGAAGTCAACGTTCGTTACGAACAGGTCATCACCTACCAACTGGCAGCGGTCGCCGATACGTTCAGTCAGTTTCTTCCAGCCTTCCCAGTCGTTTTCGCTCATACCGTCTTCGATGGAGTCGATCGGGAATTTGTTGATCAGTTCTTCCAGGTAGTCGATCTGTTCTTCGGCAGTACGTTTCTTGCCTTTGGCACCTTCAAACTTGGCATAGTCGTAGATACCGTCATGGTAGAATTCGGAAGAAGCGCAGTCCATACCGATCATTACGTCTTTACCCGGTTCGTATCCGGCAGCTTTGATGGCTGCGATGATAGAGTTCAGAGCATCTTCCGTACCTTCGAGGTTAGGAGCGAAACCACCTTCATCGCCTACGGCAGTGCTGAGGCCACGATCTTTCAGTACTTTCTTCAAAGCGTGGAATACTTCGGCACCCATTCTCAAACCCTCTCTGAATGAGGGGGCACCTACCGGACGAATCATGAATTCCTGGAATGCGATAGGAGCGTCACTGTGTGAACCGCCATTGATGATATTCATCATCGGTATAGGCATTACGTATGTATTTGTTCCGCCGATATAGCGATAGAGAGGGAGATCAAGATAGCTGGCTGCTGCTTTGGCTACAGCGAGAGATACGCCAAGAATAGCGTTGGCACCTAAATTGGACTTGGTTTTAGTACCGTCGAGTGCCAACATTGCGTAGTCGATTCCTCTTTGGTTGAGAGAAGACATACCGATCAGTTTCGGAGCAATGATCTTGTTTACATTGTCCACCGCCTTTTGTACGCCTTTGCCACCGTAACGTTGCTTGTCACCATCACGAAGTTCGAGTGCTTCATGTTCACCTGTGGAAGCACCTGACGGAACAGACGCACGTCCCATGATACCTGATTCCAATACTACGTCAACTTCTACTGTGGGGTTACCTCTTGAATCGAGAATTTCTCGAGCTACAATTTTTTCTATTTTCATCGTTTCTATTGTTTTGAATAATATTTTTGCAAAAGTACGGACTTGACAGAGAGTGGGAAATCACTATAAATAGGTATTCTTTCGAATCATATTCCCTAGATGTCATTAGTCCGGTCTTATTAGATAACAATGTGACGATGCTTTTTGTTTGAATGCGGACGGATGAAATTGGCAGAATTCTAGTCCTCGATAATAACTCCCAACAGCGGAAGCAAGTCCATGGCCTGCAAGGAAGTAATGACAGCTCCCTTCAGGTCGCTGATATTAAGTGTTATGCCGCCGATGCGCGAAGTACGCAGGTCGATTCCACGGAGCGGAGCATGAGAAAAGTCAGCTTCTACCAGATCACAACTGTCGAAGGCGACGGAAGAGAAACGGCAGTCATTGAAACTTCCGTTCCGGAAATGGCAGTGCGAGAAGCGTACCTGATTCATTTTGCTCATCGCCAGATTGATGTAAGAGGCATTACAGTCATGCAATAAAACATGATTCATGGTCGTCTCTGAAAGGTTGGTTCCCAGTAATTTGCAGGAAATGAATTCTACTCGGTAAAGGGAGCTTTCTGCAAAAGATATATTGGACAGGTCGCAGTTCTCGAACCGTATATCTGCCAGCTGAGAAGAACGGAATTTACATTCGCTGAATGTCTGATTCCGGAAAGTGCAGTTCTTGAAACTCTTGTAAGACTTGCTGATTCCCTCTTCTCTTCCTTTGCTGAATATGAGATTTGAGACGGTTTCCTCTTTTTCGAGCAGTTCTTGCAAGGTGCTTGTACTGACTTCCTGTTCCTCCATCATGGGAGGAACCACACGGACGGGCTTGGCTGCATTTCTTTTGATCATATGATGTAGATATGTTATGGTGAGTTCTATCAATTCAATTTATCCTCTTGTATCAGACAGCAGAACTCTTTAA
>OOBY01000084.1_pt1 | contig 117109 bp, 92 predicted proteins | sample 1671751 | NCBI WGS metagenome assembly OOBY01 (sample SAMN06348189, study PRJEB24527) | human gut metagenome | biome: human gut; feature: ankylosing spondylitis patient; material: feces | host: Homo sapiens | place: China | collected 2015-10
GCTTCACGCCTATCTCACCGGCTTAACAAGTCCGGATTTCGCGCCCCACCCCAGTATTGCCTGCGCTGGTACAAAACGAAATCCATCCTTACTATCAGGATCAGGACGTCGTGCCGTTTATTCAAGACAAGGGAATTGTCGTGCAGGCATGGTTCCCGTTGGGCGGACGCGGTTGGACGAAGTCCGTACTCGGAAATCCTATCATTGCCAAAATTGCCGAAGCGCACAGTAAGAGCGCCGCTCAGGTTGTACTGCGTTGGAATCTGCAACGGAATGTCTCCGTGATTCCCGGATCAAGCAATCCGGCTCACATAAAAGAGGATACGGAGATTTTCGACTTTGAGCTGTCGGATTCGGACATGAAGGCCATTGCAGCGCTTGATCGTCACGAAAAGCACGAATGGTACTGAGAAAGACCGGGCGAACAATTTTATTGATTAGTCGGCTAAAAAATTCAGAGAAGCAAAACCGGCAAGAATGCAAAAGATTCCTTGCCGGTTTTGTGCTTGTGGAAAAAAACGACGAAAAGGAACTCATCGGCGCATCCCGCCGCCTCTGCCGAAGCCTCCGGCTCCGCGTCCAGGACCTGCCGGCTGACGCGGAAACGCTTTGTTCGGGGTGTAGCGCACCGGAGCGCCCGGCGGATTGGGCACCATGCCCGGACGAGGCACAGGTGTACTGGGACGGTAAGGCTGACTGTAGTCGCGGCGGGCCGGAGCTTGGGGCGGACGACTTGTTTGTGGCCTGGTGTTGCCCAGTAGATGGTCGCGGTATTGACCGGAGGTATACCGCTTGCCGTCTTCATTCCAATACTGCCCGTCCCATTGTCCTTTGCGAGCTTCCTGACGCAGGCGCTGCCGATCGGCGGCGTCGCCGACACCGCTCAAAACATCGTTGATCGGTGGTTCAGACGCCGAGCGGGCCAGTCCCGGGACTACGGCAGTCAGGACAAGCGCACCGGTGCATCCGAAAAGTTGTCGGCGTGAAAGAAACTCAAAGGACATCTGTCTTAACCATTTTCGAAAGAATCATCGAAATGCAGCTTATCTCGGACCTGGGCCCGGACCGGGACCTCCCGGTCCCCAACCGCCGGGACGAGCGCCGTGGTGCGGTCCGGGTTCCGGATGGTGCGGCGGCGGGCCAGGCCGACGTGGCGGCGGAGGCGGGGGTGCGGCCGGACGAGGCGGAGGCGGCGGAGCCGGCGGTTGGTAGCGCGAAAGCCAAAAGTCGCGGTATTCCAGCGGTGTGTACCGGTGTCCACCGTAATTCCAGTAGTGACCGTCCCAATGGCCGTGACCGTAATTGTCTCGAATCCACTCTCGCTGCAAGGCGTCTCCGACGCCGATCAGGATGTCGGCAAGCAGTTGATCGGAATGCGAGTGGGCCAATGCAAGACACGGCACGCTCGTGAGCGCCAAAGCGGCAACGGATGTTTGCAATATACGGCGTCGAGTCAGTATGGTCATTTTGTCGGTTCTCTCAAACGGTTCAATCAGATTGACGGTTTAACGAGGTCCGGGGCCGCCGGGGCCGCGATCGTTACCTGGACCTCTGCCAGGACCATTTCTGCCGGGCCCCGGGCCTTGACCCGGATTGCCGGGACCTCGTCCGCCGTTGCCGGGACCGCGGCCGGGAGGATTGCCGGGGCCGCAGGGACCGTTGCCGCAGGGCGGGGGATTACGGTTTGGACCCGGTGCCGGACGCGGCTGCGGACGCGGAGCGGGCGGCTCGTAGCGAGACAGCCAGAAATCTCGATATTGGGTCGGCGTGTAACGGCGGCCTTCATAGTGCCAGTAGTGGCCGTCCCAACGACCGCGACCGTAGTGTTCACGGATGTAGTCGCGCTTCATGGCGTCTCCGACACCGATCAGAATATCGGCAAGAAGACTGTCGGCGTTGGCAAGCGCAATGCCCGGAACGGCACCGACTACCAAAACGGCCGTGGCGCTTTGAATGAGGCGGCGACGAGAGAATGAGATGTTTGTCATAGCTGTCTCCTGGGGAAGACATCGAAGATCACTGAAAAAGACTTTTGTTCCTGGCAATTATCTTATTCCGGACAAAAGTAAGCCGACGTAAAGATTTGCTTGGAAAATGCGAAATAGCACAGCAAAATCAGTACGAACCCAGATTCAGTTTACTGCGGCCGACGACCAATTTGAGAGTCGAACCTCAGAAAATCAATTCCGTTTGGGCGCTGTTGCCGCGTTTGAGGTGAAGGGTCGGCAAAACGACGGCAAGCTCAGGATCTTCCGGGTTTTTGCGCCAGGCAACGATAAAGCCGATCTCGGCGGACTGAACCGTAAAGCCGCTCTTTTTGAGTTGCGCCAGACGGGCTTGGAAAGCTTTTGAATAAACAACCAGACGCACGACGTCGGTGGACGTGCGAATCGTGAGGCCCTCTTCGATGGGCGTGAGCGGAAAGCCCGCTCGCATCGACAGAATCAATCGCTTCTTGTCTTCGAAATAATCGAGCCAAACGTCTTCGTGCGTGAGCGTGAGCGTCAGTTCGTCAGGCGCGTTGTACGCTGTTTTATCGACAGACGGATGAACGGTCTCGGGCAGCGTCTGGTTTAAGAGCGCGCCGCGGTAGTGAATGGTGAGGTCAAAGCGCGCGCGGGTCATGCCCACATAGAGCTTGCGTCTGGCGTCATCGTCTTCAAAGGAGCGCGAGGCGTAAAGAATGTAGACGTGATCGAACTCGCGTCCCTTGGCCTTGTGGATGGTGGAAACAACGATGCTCGAAGCCGTGCGCTCAAAGGTGTCTTCAAGGACTGATTCGCGAAGGAATTCTTCGAAGTCGGCAAGGTAGAAGAAACCTTCGGCGGGCAACACGGCGGTAAAGGATTCGATGAGGCGAAGGACGTTGTCAAGCCAGATACTGGCACCGTAGCTTGCTTTAAGCCATTGCTCGGCATCGGCAAAAAGACGCACGGAAGCACGCTTTTGACCGTGCATCTGTGCGGTCATGTATTTCAGTAGAGCGCGTACCTCGGCAAGATTGGCGACACCGACGCTTTTTTGCGACTGAATAAGTGATACGGCAACGCCCGTTTTCTTCAGCATGGCGCACAGCGTAAACGCTTCTTCGTTGGTGTTGGTGAGAACCGCACAACTGCCCGAGAGCTTGCCGCAGGAAAGATCCGAAATGATGCCTTTGACGAGAGCCTCCTCGAAATGCTCGGACGTGTGGCTAACGAGGCGCACAGAACCCGTCTCGTTACGCACTGCGGTTAATGCGTGAGTCTTGAGGCGAGCCTTGATTTTGCTCACGAAGGCGTTGCTGAAGTCAACCACCGCGGGCGTGCTGCGGTAGTTTTCCGTCATTTCATGGCGCACGGCATCGCGCTTGGCAAGCATATCCTGCATGAAGCGACCGTCGGCGCCGCGGAAAGCGTAAATGTTCTGATCGTCGTCGCCCACGGCAATCACGCGAAGCGTTTCGTTGTGCTCAATGAGCGCATCAACAAGCGCGGCTTCGGAGGCGTCCATATCCTGCGCTTCGTCAATCACGAGCACCGTTTTGCCGATGCGCGAGGGCTCGGCATTGCCCGAAGCGATCTCTTTGGCGGCTTTGAGAACGATGCCGTCGGCTTCCTGCAGTGAACCGTAACGGCCGAGTATGTCGAAAGCGTAGGAGTGAAAGGTCTTGATGTCGACAAAATAAGCGGCTTTGCCCACGAGTTCGATGAGTCGGCGCTTAAATTCGGTGGCGGCCGCGCGCGAGAAGGTGAGCATCAGGAGCTGTTCGCTGCGAACATCTTCCCGAACGAGAAGGCTTGCAAGCTTGTGCACCAAGACACGCGTTTTGCCGCTTCCGGGGCCTGCGGCCACCACGACGAACTGCGCTTGTTCGTCGATGATCGCGCGCTGCTTCTCGGAAAGTTGACCGAAGATGCGGTTGCGCAGCGAGGGCGTCAGGCCGAGATTGAGCTCGTCGGCGGCTGTCCCCGCAAAGTACTTGTTGAGGAACTCCTGGTAGTCGAGCTCGAAGTAATCTCGCACGTACTGCAATGCCGCCTGATAGTCGGCCAGCATCAGGTTGGCGTAGCGACCGACGATGTGAACCTGTTGCACCTTCTGGCGGTAGTGTTCCGAAAACTGAGCGTAGTCCTGCTTGCGGTAGCGGCGCTTGTTGTCGAGCTCAACACGCTCGAGGGTCATGCCCTGGTACGAAACCATAAAGCCGCCTTCGAGCGACAGAACACCCGTGCGGTGCAGGAACAAAAGCGCGTTTTCAATGTCGCGCAGCGTGACGGGCGTCTCGGAAAGCCAGCTTTGCTGGCGGTAGTCGCGCAGCAGCTGTACGGCGGAAAAAGAGAGCGAGACGTAGTCGGGCGAGGCGGTGCTCACAGCGTTTGCGGCCATTGATTTGAGCGTCTCAACGATAAAGGCGCACAGGTCGGCTCGCATCTGCGCGGCGGCTTCAAGTTCCTGCGTCGTGCGTTTGGTCGCGAGAGAAACGTTTTGCGAGCCGCGGGTGCGGCGCATTTCGTCAAGCTGCCCTGCAGCTTTCATGTACATCAAGAGGGTCGTGATCTTCTTGACGTCACTGGAACAACCTCCGGCCAAGGCTTCGTTGTTGAGTTCCTTGAGGTTGAAGTCGGCGCGTCCGCCGTCGGACAGACGACGGATGAGAAGCGATTCGAGAGTCTGGTATGTCCCGAGAACGGAAGAAGCCGCTTTGAGGTGACGTTTGCTGACCGTGGCGGCCATGTCGTTGTCGTCGTGCAATACGCCGGCCTGGCGCAGTTTGCCGATAACGGCAACGACTTGAGAAAGTGCGATGCCCAGGCGATCGGCCAGCCAGTCGGTGCGGGTTTCGGCCGGTTCCCCTTTGGTTTTGTAGCCGCTGCGAGCGGAAATGAGCGAAGCGACGATGCGCACGGCTTCGTTGCGCTCGGACTCACCGGCAAAGAGGGGGCTAGCTTCGATGCGCTCTCGCGCTTCCATGGTGCTTTTGACGGCAACGCTGGTGGCGTATACGCGCGGAGCGTTCATAGAGCGGCGCACGTAACCGGCGATCTCCAAAGCGGCAATCGCGTTTTTGACCTTGGTGTCAAGCTGCAGTTCGTCGTACTCGAGACCGGCTTTGCGCGCAAGCTCGAGCGGAGAAATTGAAAAGCGCTTGCTTTTCATCGACTTGATGGCGTTCCAGATGAGCTGGATGTCGGCAAGCGTCAGTTTGGATTGACGCAACAGCGCAAAGTGCGTGTTGAGGTCTTCCTCGTTAAAGAGGATGCAGCACTGCGCCTGAAGCGACTCGTCTCGGCCTGCGCGACCCGACTCCTGCACGTAGTTTTCAAGCGATGACGAGATGTTGTAGTGCACCACCAGAGCGACGTCTTTTTTGTCCACTCCCATGCCGAAAGCATTGGTGGCGACGATCGTCTTGACGTGGCCCGCGATGAACGCATCCTGATTGGCGCTTTTTTCGGCCGCATCCATGCGTCCGGCAAAGGCAACGGCTTCAAGACCGTCGGCTGTGAGGGCCGCGGCGAGCTCCTTGGTTTCCCGCACGGTGGCCACGTAAACGATGGCGGGGCCTTCGGCCGCTTCAATCAGCTCACGCAGACGTGCGTAGCGCTCGGCATCGTTGTCAACGTGAATGACGCGATAGCTCAGGTTCTTGCGTTCGGCCGAAGTCGCAAGGATGCGCAGCTCAAGGCCGAGCCTTTGCTTAAAGTAGTCGCAGATGTCCTGAATGACCTTTTGCTTGGCCGTGGCCGTAAAGCACGAAACGGCAATCTTGCATTGGCCGCCGTAAAAGTCTTCGAGCTTTTTGATGAAGTCGGCGATGAAAAGATAATCAACGCGAAAGTCGTGTCCCCAGACCGAAAAGCAGTGTGCCTCATCGATCACAAAGCGCGCCACACGACGCTGCTGCAGAGCGGCCAATATCGAGCGGGAGCGAAGCGACTCGGGGGCAATGTACAAAAGGGTGGCTTCGCCGCTGATCACGGCTTCCAGCGCTCGGGAGCGTTCGATCGGACTCAAGAGCCCGTTGATGGTGACGGCGCGACTGATGCCTTTGGAGACGAGATTTTCCACCTGATCCTTCATGAGCGACTGCAGGGGCGAAATGACGACCGTGAGCGCTCGGGTGAGTTCGCCTTGCATCAGGGCGGGCAGCTGAAACGTGATCGACTTGCCGCCGCCCGTGGGAAAGACCGCCAAGAGCGATTCGCCGCCCACGGCCGCACGCGCGGCCATTTCCTGCAGGGGTTCACCGTTGTAGGTTCGAAACGAGTCGAAACCGAAAAAGCGAGAAAGAGCCGCTTTGACGTCAAGGCGTTCTTTGCAATAGGGGCATCCCTTTTTGCAGGGCGTATAGCGCAGCGCATTGAGCACCGACTGCGTGGCCGGGTAATTGGTGTTGACCCAGGGCGGAATGACGTCTGCGGGTTCTGCAGCGCGAATGAAGGCAAGCGCGTAGGCGAGTTCTGCCGGTTGCCGCTTGGCCAGGCCGTCAAGATCGGCGTGAATGCACAACCTGTCAGCCATCAGACGTTTGATGACGCCTGCGGGATCCGCAAAGGTCGGTGTCTGGACGTTTAAGCACCGGAAAAAGCCCGCAAACTCCGGCCGGTTTTTGAGCATGGCGCAAAATAAGCGCTGCAGCACGCCGGGCAATTCATTGAAAGCTGCGACCTCTTCCTCAAAAAGCGCCATCGCCTTGCGGGCGTCCGACAGAGGATTGTTGAGTTCGTCGGTCAGAAGCTTTTCGTCTTTGAGCAGGTTGTGAAAACGCTTGCGCGGAAAGAGAAGGGCAGACAACGGCAGCGTATCGACGGCTTGCGGTCCGTCGCCCAAGACGGGGCGCAGATACTGCATGTCAAAGGCTACGATATTGTGTCCGCAGACGAAATCGGCTCCTTTGCAAAACTCTTTGAAGGCCGCGACATTGCTCGAATGAAAGAAACGACCGTCGGCACGGCACGCACCCAGATCAACGATTTGGCCGGTTTCAGGAGACACTTCGGCATCAATAAAGACGATGGAGTCCTTATTGAAGGTGCCCGGCAGCAGCACGGGACCTTTGGCCAAAGTGGGTAGATTGCTCATTGAAACTCAGTAGTTGTTCGAAAAAGGGGTGGTAAACGCACGCGCTTGGATTTTAAGGCGCAGCGCACGCTTTGTCCTGCATTGCGCCCACAGATTTTGCGTTACTTGTGGTCAAAACAGTCCGCGTTGCGAGGCAGCTCGGGGGCGAGGCGAGTAGCCAAAAGCTTGTCGATGAGACCTGAGGCTGTTGAGTCGACGATGGCGCGCTCATAGCAGGGTTTGGGCATGAAACCCGCATTGACGGCGTCTTTGAGAAAGGCGAAAAACGTATCGAAAAAGCCGTTGACGTTTAAAAAGCCCACAGGTTTGTTGTAAAGACCGATCCAGTTGCCGGTGATCATCTCGCAGGCTTCTTCCAATGTGCCGATGCCGCCCGGCAGCACGACGAACAGATCGGAGAGCTCGGCCATTTTGGCCTTGCGTTCGTGCATGTCGGCAACTACTTTCAACTCGGACAGATCTTCAACAGGAGTTTCCTGGTTAATCAGAAAGGTCGGGATGATGCCGGTGACGGGAACGCCCAGTTTGAGGGCCGTGCGCGCCGTTTCTCCCATTAAGCCTGTGCCGCCGCCACCGAAGACGAGCTGAAGGTTTCGTTTGGCCAATTCGTGAGCCACGGCGTGCGCTGCGTCGGTGTACGCAGGATTGTTGCCGGTGCGGGAACCGCAGAACACACAGACGTTGAGTTCGGTCATGGCTTGCTTCATTTCTGAAAGAGGAAAGGAGGCATTTTAGTGGTTGTCAGCGGTATCTGGGCGCGATGAATTCAAAGAATGATGGAGTGCTTGTAGTGGTTTTGATGGCATAGGGACTGTAAAAAATCGAGATATAAAACGGTTTTTTACAGTAAAAAACTGATTTATAAGTTGGTTTTTTACAAGGCTGACCGTAAAGTCTTCCCACAGACACCGAATCTAGCGTCGGCTGACAAGATTTGTTTGGTGGAGATAAAAAAATCCCGACAGAATGACTTTTTGTTTGTCATGTTGTCGGGAATCTTTTCAAATTAAGAGTGAAGTTAGTCTACCCAGAATTGGATGGTGGCCGTTGTGCGGAATTCGCTCATATCTAGGGTGCCTGGTGCTCTGCAAAGTCCCCACCAGATAGGGCCGCTTAATGTCGAATCTTTGTGGGTGTTTCCGAAAAGAAAAGATTCTCCCCAGGCTTGCCCTTGATCACAAGATCTCAGTTCTTCTCCATATTTGTATATAAGACCAAGTCCTTTAAACGGTTGGTTACTGTCTGTATGAACTAATGTTGCGTAATTATTTGGTTTCCTTGGAGGGATGGCGGGAAAGACTCGTAAATAAACACTGCGTTTAACTTTGTCTCCACATGAAATAGTAACCATTGTAGGTCTGTTTGGTTTGATAGGATTGTCTGAATCATCGCGTGGATGGTGGCTTCCAAAATCAACAATGAGAGGATCGGCGTCAATAGTGCAAGGAGTGAAAAAAAACGCACACGACTTATGCATCGTGTGCGTTGAAGAAGGTGGAGATCCTTCAAGGAAAGACGCCGGAGAGAGTAAGACGTCTTTCCTTATTCGCTATCTAATGGATTAGAGAGCGTTCAAAGCGGAACCAGCCTTGAACCATGCAAGCTGCTTGGCGTTGTAGCTGTGCTTGGCTTCGAAGCGTTCCTTCTTGCCGTCGGCGTGCGTGAGTTCGATCGTCACGTTCTGACCCGGAGCAAGCTTGTCGAGGCCGAGGACCGAGACGCGATCCTTTTCCTTGATCTTGTCATAGTCCGCCGGGTTGACGAAGGTCAGTGCGAGCACGCCCTGCTTCTTGAGGTTGGACTCGTGGATGCGAGCCAAGCTCTTGGTGAGAACGACGCGAACGCCCAGATAACGCGGTTCCATAGCGGCGTGTTCGCGGCTCGAGCCTTCACCGTAGTTGTCGTCGCCGATGATGATGGAATCAATCTTGTGATTCTTGTAGTAGCGAGCGACCTTGGCGGGCGTGTCGTACGTGCCGGTCTCATAGTTGAGCGTCTTGCCGGCGGCGTCGGTAAAGCCGTTGACCGCGCGTTCGAGCAGGTTGTCCGAAATGCGATCGAGGTTGCCGCGGTAAGCCAGCCACTTGCCCCCCGGGGAGATGTGGTCGGTCGTGCACTTGCCCTTGGCCTTGATCAAGATGGGCAGGCCCACGAAGTCCTTGCCATCCCAAGCCGGGAACGGTTCGAGCAGCTTGATGCGCTTGGCGTTGGGGCTCACCTTGATTTCGATCTTGGCATAGTCCGGGCGGATGCAGTCGGTCAGATCCGTCACGAAGCCCTTCACCGGCAGTTCGGTACCGGTCGGAGCCTTGAGTTTGATCGTCGTGCCCTTGGCGGTCGTGTACGAACCCTTCATGGGGTTGAACGTCAGATCGCCGTTGATAGCCATGGCCATCACGATTTCGGGCGAAGCGAGGAAGGCGTGCGTCTGAGCGCTGCCGTCGTTGCGGCCCTTGAAGTTGCGGTTGAACGATTCGATGATCGAGTTCTTCTTGCTCGGATCGCCGATCGTACGCTTCCACTGACCGATGCAGGGACCGCAGGCGGTTGCAAGCACGGTGGCGTTGAGCTTTTCAAACACGTCGAGGATGCCGTCGCGTTCGAGCGTCTTGTAGATGCGCATCGAACCCGGGACGATCATGACGGGGGTCTTCACCTTGATGCCGTTGTCGAGAGCCTGCTTGGCGATCGAAGCGGCGCGCGTGAAGTCTTCGTAGGAAGAGTTCGTGCAGGAACCGATCAGAGCGACTTCGAGTAGCTGCGGATAACCCTTTTCCTTGACGCGGTCGGCCACCTGATTGAGAGGCATGGCGGCGTCGGGCGAGTAGGGGCCGTTGATGTGCGGTTCAAGTTCGGACAGGTTGATTTCGATGATGCGGTCGTAGTACTTGGCGGGATCAGCCATGACTTCCTTATCAGCGCGCAGATCGGCAGCAACAGCCTTGGCCATGTCGGCCACTGCGGCGCGGCCTGTGGCGTTCAGATAACGAACCATCGAGTCGTCGAACGGGAAGACGGAGGTGGTGGCACCCACTTCGGCACCCATGTTGCAGATCGTGCCCTTGCCCGTGCAGGAGAGCTGCTGGCAGCCGTCGCCGAAGAATTCGATGATGGAGTTCGTGCCGCCTTTGGTCGAGAGGATGCCGGAGAGCTTCAGGATCACGTCCTTGGCGCTGACCCAGCCGCTCAACTTGCCGGTGAGCTTCACGCCGATGATCTTGGGCATCTTCAGTTCCCATTCCATACCCATGAGGGCGTCGACCAGGTCAGCGCCGCCCACGCCGATGGCGAGCATGCCCATGCCGCCGGCCGTCGGGGTGTGGCTGTCGGTCACCAGCATCATGGCGCCCGGGAAGTCGTAGTTTTCAAGGAAGACCTGATGGCAGATGCCCGTGCCGGCAGGCCAGAAGTCAAAGCCGTAGCGGCGGGAGACGTCGCGCAGGAAGCTGTATGTTTCAACGTTGTCGCGGTCGGCGATCTGAAGATCCTTGCGAACGCCGGTCTGAGCCGTCACGAGGTGGTCGGCAACCAGAGCTGCCGGCAGTGCAATGCGTTCCTTGCCGGAGGTGAGGAACTGCAGGATGGCCATCGGGCCGCCGATGTCGTGCGTACCGGCACGATCCGGACGCAGTTCAATGTAGTCCTGACCGCGCTTGAATTCGGTGAGGCTTTCCGGATGATAGAGGTGCACGAAAAGCAACTTTTCGGTGAGCGTCAGCGGACGACCGAGTTTGGCGCGAACGGCAGCAAGCTTCTTGGGATAGTTGGCGTAGAAAGCCTTAATCATGTCGAAGTCGCGGATCTTGGACGTATCCTGTGCGGCTTTGGCTTCCTTTGCCATCAACAGGCTCGGAGCCGAAACCGTTGAAGCGGCCACGGCGCCGGCAGCGCTGGCTTTGAGCAGCTTGCGGCGGGAAATTTGCAGTTCAGACATCAGTTCTTCTCCTGTTTCTCTGTGTTTCTTGCGGGTGTCGAATTTATGAGCGGACACCCTTAAACGACAGTGATCGGGACGGTCTGTCGGCCGTCCTCTATTTGTCTCGATCGCAATTTTTCGCCCACGTAGGTGCTACGTAGTTTTGATTTATGTCAAAAATTTTCAGAGTTGATTTTTGAGTGTTTTGGTTGCATTGCGCGCGTTGTGTGCGCGCGTGAGACCGCACGATTGCAAGAGGTTAAGGTAAGAATATAGCCGGCTAATGAAACGAATGGAGAAACAAAGAATACATCACCTCAGGATCGGAGATTAAAAGATGTTATGGAAGGAACTGGAAAGAAGGAGGAATGCAAAAGATAAGTCGGCTAAAAAAAGATAGCCGACCCAACGTCGTTTGACGACAACATAACAACGTGTTGAATCATTCAACTGCCGGGTGGTTCCCGAGACTACTTCTTGTATGAGAAATGATGATTGAGCGAAGCCATTGATTAGCAGGGTCTGTGTTTTTGGATTCGTGCCAGTACAGAGTCGGATAAAACGGGGCTTCCCCAAGTTGGGGCGTTTTGTAAATTGTGATCGGCAGCCATCGGGACAATGTTCTTGCCGTTGTTTCGGGAAGAACCACCACGACGTCGGCAACAAGGCACGCAAAAGCTGAACTGACGAAGAATGGGGACTTTATGAAGCATTGACCGCTTGAAAGATGCTTCTGCTGATCGCTTGGGTCAGAAAAGAAAAATTTCTTACGCGCTGAAACCCGTACTTTCTGGTAATCGTTGACATGAAGGTGAATTTCTTCAGGAGACACTTTTTCCAGAGGATGACCTTTGCGGGTGATGTAAACAAAGTGATCCTCAAAAAGTTTGAAAAAACGGACGCTTTTTGGAACTTCACTGTCTTTGTACGGGTAGATAAGCAGATCCACTTCATTGGAAGACAAGTAGTCGACGTATTTTGTCAGAGCCGAAAAGCGGATATCCGGAATTTCGAAGGTAACACCGGGGGCCGCTCGTTGTATTTCATTAACAACCGGCAGAAAGATACTGAAGAAAGCGTTGTCGACGATCCCTAAACGAAAATTCTTCGTGAGATGGGCAGGATCGAAGATCTCCTCTTGTGTGAGAGCCAATAGGGACTGAAGCGTTTTTTCAGCGTTGGGTATGAGTCGTTCGCAGCGTTCGCTTGGAACCATTCCGGTTCGGGTTTTCAAAAAAAGCTCATCGTGAAATATTTCGCGCAGCGTTGAAAGAAGGCGACTGCCGGCCGGCTGCGAAATACCAAGGCATGAACATGCCTTGGAGAGACTTCCTTGATCATAAAGTTGAAGCAAAAATTGCAGAAGCTCGGCAGAAAGGCGGTTATTCATTTTTCGAAAAACCCATATCCAAGAAGGAAATATTGTCCCATAAAAAACCGACTACAACCGACAAAAGCCTGTTTTTACAATGGTTTTTAAGAAATTCACCAATGGATTTTTTCCAAAGAGGAGAAACAAATGATGAAATTAAAAACCGTTGCAATCGCCGCTGGTATTGTTTGCTCAATGGCATTTTCCACACAGGTTCTAGCTGTCGGCGGGGCCAGCGGCCCTCACGTTGCCTATCCGAGCAAAGGCAAGATCGGCGAGATTGTGGTGAATCCCTACGGCATCGCCCCGTTAACGGCAGTCATTCGCAACGGGGGCTACGTGATTACTGACGTTTCCGTTCGTATCGTGCCGAAGAAAAACGGGCAGGAAATCAAATACAAGGTGAGCAACTCGGAGGTGCTTACGCACGGCGGCATCCCTGTTTTCGGCCTTTATCCGGATTACATGAATCAGGTTGAGGTGACCTACAAGCGCAGTCTTGGTCAAAAAACCGAAAACATGAAGGAAACTTACAAGATCTACGGTGCGCCGATTTGGGGGCCGTCAACTGCCGGCAAGATGCAGGTGAGCAACCTCTTTAAGACCCGCGTGATCAAAGTGGATCCGGAATTCTCCGATCGTCTGTATTTGATCAATGACTTCGGTGAAAAGAACGCCCACGGTACCCGTGTTGTCTGGAACAATCCGGTGGGCGGTGCATTGGAATGGAACTTTGAGCCGATCAACGCCATCATCGATACCAAGGGTGAAATTCGCTGGTACATGTTTGCCGATCCCATCTATAACCTCAACTCCATCGATATGGGCGGCGTGATGATGGGCTTCAGGCAGAACGAAGACGGCATGTTTACTTGGGGCTACGGCCAGCGCTATGTGAAGTACGACATTATGGGGCGTGAAGTATGGAATCGTAAGCTTCCCATGGGCTACAACGACTACTCGCATTCGATGGATCCGATGCAAAACGGCAATTATCTGTTGCGCGTTGCCAGCTCAGATAAGAAACTTGCCAACGGTAAGAACGTGAGAACGGTTCGAGACGTCATCATTGAAGTTGACAACAACGGCAAGGTGGTTGATGAATGGCGCCTCTGGGACATCCTTGATCCGTATCGCGACAATGTGCTCAAGGTACTCGATCAGGGCGCTGTGTGCCTGAATATTGATGCCACACAGGCCGGCAAGACGTTGTCCTCTGAAGAGCTCGCCAAGCTTGATGAAAGTGATCATTTCGGCGACATCGTGGGTTCCGGCCCCGGTCGCAACTGGGTACACGTCAACTCGGTTGACTATGACCCGACGGACGACTCGATCATTATCAGTTCTCGCCACCAATCGGCCATTATCAAGATTGGTCGCGACAAGAAAGTGAAGTGGATCATGGGTTCGCCCGAAGGCTGGAAGAAGCCCTGGGCCGATAAGGTGCTGCAGCCGGTCGACTCCACCGGCAAGCCCATTAAGTGTGAAAACTCCAAGTGCGAAGGAAGCTTTGACTGGACTTGGACACAGCACACAGGATTCCGCATTGACAGCAAGTCCGATAAGAACATCTTCTATCTGTCGGTTTTTGATAACGGCGACGCTCGCGGCATGGAACAACCCGCACTGCCCGAAATGAAGTACAGCCGTGCCGTCGTCTACAAAATCGATCAAAAGAAGATGACGGTTGAGCAGATTTGGGAATACGGCAAGGAACGCGGCCACGAATGGTACAGCCCTGTGACTTCGCTTACCGAATACCACCCGGACAAGAATTCGATCGTTACCTATTCAGCGACGGCTGGTGCTGAGTATGACTTTAAAAACGGTGCGTTCGTCACCGCTCCGAATCCCTATTTGAGTGAATTTAAGTGGGGTGCAAAGGAACCTTCGGTTGAGATTCAGATTCTTAACAACAAGGGCTATCAGGCTATGCCGATTAACCTTGACAAGGCGATGAACAACTAATCAGCAGTGCTTATAGCGCCTCCGGCTTAAGTTCACTTGCAGCTGGAGGCGCATTCTCATTTCGGAGAAATTCAAAATGTTCAAAAAGACTTTGTTTGCTCTTGGCCTTTCGGTTATCGCTGCCACTGCGATGGCTGCTACCGAAGGTACCGACTATGTGAAACTTGACAAGCCCATGGTCAACGCCGAAGGCAAGCTCACCAAGATCTTCAGTTACGACTGCCCGTTCTGCTTCAAGTATGACGTGGGCGTTGATCCGAAGGTTCTGCCGCGTATCGAAAAGGAACTGGGCCTTGCTTTCAATCCGGTGCATCTGGAAACCAAGGGCAAGTACGGTCGTGTGGCAAGTGAATTCCTTGCGATGTGCATGCTGAAGGACAAGGCCGCGGGCGTGTCGATCGAATCCAAGGATTCGCTCTTTAAGAAGGCCAAGGACGCCATCTATCAGGCTTATCACAAGAAGGGCGAACGCTGGACGTCCGGTGAAGCCGCGTTCCTGAAGACGCTGACGGACGCAACGAGCATCAGCCTTGACGAATTCAACAAGGCGAAAAACGACGAAGCCGTCAAGGCTTTGTGCGCTGAATGGAAGACCTCCTACGACGTGGCCAAGATTCAGGGTATTCCGGCTTACGTTGTCAACGGCAAGTATCTGATCATGACCAAGAGCATCCGCAATTTCGACGGCATGGTCAATCTGGTCAAAGAACTCAAGGAAATGAAGTAAACCTGAACAGTTTCTTGTTTCTCTCCTAACGGGGGAGGCAACCGAGAATTGCAAGTGCAGTTGTCTCTCCCGATTCTTTTTCGATTTTTACACCGAGCCGGCGCTAAAGTCCGAGTCGTTCTTTCGGGCGCGGCAGGCGGGGGATTTTTGCGATGAAAAAATTTTTTAGCGGTCTGAAGACAGACCCTGTCAATACGCTTGCCGACTGGCAGGATTCTCGCTGGCCATGGGGCATCATCGCGTTTGCCATGATCGCCATGGTGCTGCTGGCTCACTACGTGTTTCAGGATTGGATGCACATGCTGCCGTGCGAGCAGTGCGTCTACATTCGCTACGGCAATCTGGTGATGGCCTTGGGTTGCATCATTGCAATGATCAACCCGAAGGCGCTGTGGGCAAAGATCGTGGGTTATGTGGTTTCGCTTTACGGTCTCATCTATACGATCATGTGCTCGTGGAAGCTTATCGGCATTCACGACGCCGTGCATTCCGACGATCCGATGGCGATGTTCGGCATGCAGGGTTGCTCGACGGAACCGCACTTCCCGTTTGGTCTGCCGCTTGAAAAGTGGGCTCCGGCCTGGTTCCAGCCCACAGGTGACTGCGGCTACGATGCTCCGGTTGTTCCCGACGGCGCCGTGTTGAGCGATCTGCAGCGCTGGTTCATTGAGCTTTATCAGTCTTCCGACGGTTGGTACTTGATTCCGCAGTGGAAGTTCATGGACATGGCCTCGTGCTGTCTGCTTGCCTGCATTGTTGCAGCCATTTTCCTTGCTGCCATGATCTTCGGCTGGGTGATGCGTGACTTCGTGCGCAAGGCCTAATTTTGATTCGTTCTTTTACATCGGCTGCTGCGCCTGCTCCCGACAAGCCGACCGGAGCATGGCGATAAAAGCGGCGCAGCGCCGAATCTTTCGTCACTATCTTGCGTGACAATCGATTTGCAACCGGTTCGACGTCATGCAGTTCCAAAAGTCAGATGATTTTGGTTATTCGCAGATATACCAATTTTTGGCTTTATCCCAAATGAGATTGGATTTGAAGTTGCTGTCGGTTTGGCCCGGTTTTAAGATTTTCTCACTGACAAGCACTTTAACCCGTTGATTTGCCGAATCCTCAACGTATCCGACGAAGTAGGGGTATTCTTTCGAGAGATATTCCTTTTTGCAGATCTTCAAACCGCGCGTTTTCAGGATAATTGGCGTTTCCTTTTGTTGGCGAGCATGCTCGGCTTTGAGCATATTCAACCGTTCGGTTTCGCGCTGTTTGGCTTCTTCGGCGCGTTGCTTAGCCAGTTGCTCACGGAGTTCTTGCGCTTTGCGATCGGCTTCGGCTTTTGCGCGCTTAGTCATGAAACCGACACTCTCGGCATAGGTTAACCATTTATCCGCGGTAACCGATAGGCCGGACAAAGGCGTCACAATCTTGGCGCAATAGCCGTTGCTTTCATCCGGATACTTTTGACTGGCTTTGACCTGAGCGCGGAACAGAGGGACGCTGTCTTTGCCGCACCAACCGCTCTTCTGGTCGTATGTGCCGCCTTGCTTGTTGCAAACTTGAGTCAGACCTTTTTCAATCCAGACGTATTCATCGGCATCGTCTTCATCAAACGCGTTGCGCGAAGACCACCAGCACTTTTCAAACATCTGATTGCCTGCGGATACAGTCAGGAAATTCCCTTCGGGAGAGGTGAGGTCTTCTTGCCAGAAACGAGGAAGGTCGCTCATGCTGAGGCTGCTCATGTCGTCATCTTCAATAATGAACGTTTGAGCGTATTCAATCGGATCGGTGAAATCGTTCGCATTGGGAAATTCGGATGTCATCAATTTGTACGTTGAACATCCTGAAACCAGGAAAGAGCATAGGACGACCGTCGGTAAAGTAAATCTGGACATTTTGTTAGGCAAATACGAATAAGTTCCGCGTATGGACAAATATTCGAAAAAATATGGCTATTGTCTGCCGTTTCCGGCGTCGCCTTGTGTGTTGAGTGCGAACAGAAGTTGCCGTGTGTGCACAAGCCGATAGTGGCGATTCTAACCTTGCTCTGCGACGAGAGGTGTCGCAATTGGTGCGCAAGCTCCTATCGGGGACGGCTTAACGTTTACTTGGAATCACCAAACGCCCACTCAAGTGCGCTTTGAATGTTCCCCAGAAGACCGTGAAGCTTTTTCTCTTCCGGTTTGGATGGGTTCGGAGGGCTGTATCGACTGGCGATAGGCGTTGGCTCATGACGGATGGGGCCGACACGGTGTCTTCCCGCTCCCGTGTACTCTTGGTAATGGGCAACATCGCCGTTGCGGTCGATGAGTGTGTACTCAGCCTCGACTTCGCCAATGCGATTAAAAATGAACTCTTCCTCGGTCAAGCCCGGGTGAGAAATGCGAGCGGTCGCCAGAGCTTCGCCGAATTCCTGTTTCAGCTTGTCATAGGATCGTTCGCCCGACTTGTTCTTTGCCGAGGCGTTGACCATTTTGTTGCCTTCGAAGTAGCACGTAAATTCAACGCGCAACTCAGTGCCCAGGTCGAAGTCCGTCACCACATTGGCTTTCCCGTCTTTGCCGTGGTTGACCTTCCAGTTGGAGAAAGCCATGTAGTTCTTTGCGCCGCCCGTCACGAAGTTGGCCGCATCTTTGACACGCATCTGGCAAATGCGAACCATCTGCTTGTCAGAAAGATTCTCTGCAGAAACAGGTGCAGAAACGGATGCACAAAAGACGGAAAAAAGTACAAAAGCGAGATCTTTGCGCATGGTATGAGCACTCTTTTAGCATATTGTCGCACCGTTAGCCGTAAAGAATTGTTTGAAAACAGAAAAAACGAAGATTTATCTGTTTGGACGCCGTGAAGGACAACTTCACGTTCGGTCTGCGAGCCGGTTACGAATGGGGTGATGAAGAACGCAGCTCGATGCACATGCAGCTGCGTGCGAAGTACGCCTTCTAATCGGTCCGTCGCAAAGAGCCATCGCCCGATTCGGTTTGCCCGATACGGGCATGGCTCGACAGACAGTCTTTAGTTCCCGCGCCAATCTGTCCTGGGTTTTTGGATTGGCCGGGAGCTTTTTGGTTGTACCGAAACACGCCCGGTACGTTGCCCACTGTCAAAGCGGATTGAGTCGATTCGTAAGACTCAGAGCTTGTGGAAATACCGGACCCATGTGTGCAGGCCCGTGCATCCGATGGCAATCACAGAAAGCCCCGCAGCAGCAGCTCCGGTAAAAGGCATCAAAACTAAGGCGGCCCCCAGAGTAAGCGCTCCCAAAAAGCCCAACGCAGAGGCAAAACTCACGGCCGGACGCGAGGCATCAAACGTATGATGCGCAATTGAGCGCAGGCTTGCGGCATCAATCACAGTGGCCACGGCGAGCAGTGCGATAAGGCCGAAGACGCATTTGAAAACCTCCAGCCGAAGACTCACAAGACGAATGAGTTCCTGCACGGCATGCAGACGATTGAAAACTGTTGTCTGAACGCCGTTGCGAATCTCAGCCTCGATGGGCGCAAACGTTTCGTCGGTTGTCGGTATCGACACAATGGCAGAGTGAACTTTCCTGCGCAGCGCATCAAACCAACCGTTGATTGACTGCAATCGGTTTTCAAGCTGTGCGCGACAGTGAGCTTGACAAGCGACGCTTTCCTTTTCAAAAACCGACTCGACGGAAGAGCCCGAGGCAAAGCAAAAGACGGCAAGCCACAAGACGATAATCAACAGAAAGCAGTTGCGGGCAAAGGTGCCGATGGGTTTGGCGGTCATTGCGCTACCTTCCGAAAAGTAAAAAGCGTTATTCGCATAACAGATCCTCGTCCGGGATCAGAATCGGTGTGCGACCTTTGATGAGGCGGCCGCCGGCGAGGGAGGCAAAAAATTCGCAGTTGGGGAGTTTGCCGAGTACGTCGCACGGAATGATTTCTTCGCGGGAGGCTGTGATTTGACGCGAAGCGCCTGCCGTAAAGTGCCCCGGGTGTGCCGTATCCGAAGCGCTCGTGAGTGTTGCGGCCGTGTTGGCGATGTAGGTGCGCCCGAACGTTTCGGCGACGAATTCCTGCGTGAGCCGATCTTTGGTGCGCAGGGCCACGAGGCTATTGAAGTTGCCAAGCGCCATGCGCGCTTCATCGGTCGAACCCAGACGGGCGGCCAGGTCGGCGACGGTCTGCATGGCGCAAGTGGTTCGAAGCCCCGATTCAGCGCCTTTGTTGAGGATTTCGATAAGCGAGCGATTAATCGTGTTTGAGCACTCGTCTACGAAGAGACTGACAGTGTTTCGGGAGATGGACGTGTTGTTGTAACGTTCGCCCGCGCAGGAGGCGAGGTCGGCAAGAAGCATCGAACCGATGGCGCCCGCAACAGTCGGGTCCGGGAGCGAATTGAGGCACACATAGAGAATCTTTCGCTGGGCGATGATTTCCGAAAGACTCATGGCAAGCGGATCGTCGTCGCGAGGCGAGAGGGTTTGTCGCAACGCTCCGGAGGTGAGCATTGCCAGAACGGGCATGAGGCTTGCCGTGATCTTCGAAAAATGCACGGGGTCGTGGGCATAGGTTGCCGCGCCCTTGAGGGTTGCCTCCGAGAGTCTTTCTTCGGCTCTGGCCCGTTCTAGAACGTCAAGCACGCCCTCGCGACCTTTTTTACCCTTGACTTTGGCCTCCGAGACGAGCATGTCGAAATAGTCCTCGCCGCAGTCAAGTTCTGCCGCTTCCAAAAGCAAATCTTCGAAGTCACCGGTGAGTACCGATTCGATCGCGGCAATCGAGGGCGTTTGCCCGACATGAACGAGCAGGTCTACGACAACGTTGACGGCTGACCAGGCAAACGACGTAAAGGGGCCCGAGTCAGACATGACGGCGGTGATGCGGCTTGCGATTTCACTCGGACGCTCAAAGTGCGTCAGCGGATTGATGCGAAGCCCCTCGGGATGGTTGGGGTGAAAGAAAAGCGGGGGACTTCGGTGAGCGAGTTTTGCCGCGGCCGTCACGGCGTTTTGCAGACGCGAACTCATCTTGGGGTCAATCACGATGACGGCTTCGCCGCGAAGAATCGCTTGTGTCACAAGGCTTGTCAACAGCACGCCTTTGCCCGCCTGAGTTGTCCCCACAATGAGCGTGCCGCCTTCCAAGGTTTTTTCCGACACCCAGATATCCGTTTTGTGGCTCTCCAACCCGTCAATGGCAGAAAGCCCCACCGTACGGGGATCTTTGGGCTCGGTACCGGTCAAAAGTTTGCAAAGCGCACGGGCGGGCAGCAGGCGGTTGACATCGATTTTGGAGAGTTCATAGAGCTTTTGGGCGTGCTCGGGCCCCCAGTCAAAGCCCCGCCCGAACCAGACCGGAGCAAAGGTTTCGGTGTCGCCCTTGCGGGCCATGTCGCGACGAGCGCGTAAAAGCCGTCGGGCAAAGGATCGGGAGGAGATGAGTTCCAGTGCGCTGCCCGCCAAGGCCGCACGATCTTTGAGAACATTCAAAGCGGATCGCAGCCGCAGCGTAGCCAACACCCCCGCGGCTAACCCCATGGGCAGAGCCGGCACGGGCGGCGTCACTGCAGTGAGCGTCATGCTCAAGGCTGCAGCTGCAGTGAGACTCCAGGCTGCCGCCGGCCACAATTCGACGGCGGGGCGCCACGTGTCGGCACGCACCGCGTCGGTGCCGGCCGTAAAAATCGAACGTCGTCGGTGGGTAAAGAATTTGACCAAAGACATACGAGAAAATCCGAAAGAATTTAACGGTTAAGGATCGGGTCGAGCAGCAATGCGTTTGAGCCGTTTGCTGCGGGCGTTGGCCAACTGTCGTTTTTGGGCTTCGATCACAGCTTCGAGTCCGGTGGCGACGTCGGTTCGTCCCTTGTGCTGCAGGTCGTGCGCCAGAAAACCGTGAGCCAATTCGGCAAAGGAGGCGGCACAGACTTTGCGAAAATGTTGAACGGGTAGAAACTTTTTGAGTTCTCGCTGCAGCGTCTCGCTCGTCGGGGTATCGGCAAGCGCCGCGGTTTGGCCGAGGATGCGATGGCCGACGCTTTGATCGGCTTGGCGAGCGTGCAACACAAGGATTCGCAGCAGTCGCGCCATGACGTCCGTCAGAAGAAAATGCTTCAAAAGACGGCGGCGAGAGGCTTGTTCGCCGTTGGTGTGAGAACGTTCACCGATTTGTTCCAGCCACCAGCGGGCGGTACCCACAGAGTCGAAAAAGGGAAAGAGCACGCCTGGCTCACACGGGTGACTCTCTTTGAAACGGGGTTGCGGAGAAGTTTCCTCTTTGTCCTCGAAAGGCGTGACGGTTGCCTTTGGACGCGTGCAGGTCACGGCAAGTCCGAGCGCTTCCAAAGGAGCGAGCCAAAGTACCGGTGGCGTTGCAAAGAACCGGGCAGGCACGAACAGCCCGGCGGGAAGCGCAGGCAAGAAATGACGATCGGCCGTTTCCGTTTCGAGTGTTCTGTTTAAGGCTGAAAGAAACTCCGTGCGAGAGTCGACGGGCTCGGACGGAGTTTTGGGCAAGTTCTTCGAGGCTGACGCAACGCGAATGTTGTCCTGTGTTTCAAGCTCGATGACGAAAAAGTGCCTGATGCAGTGATCGGTTTTGACGGCTTCGTCGACGCGTGCGAGAGCTCGGACGAGCACGGCATTGGCCCAGGAGGGTAAACCGACGCCGGCCACCGCGCCGTTCATCACCGGATGACACAAAACCTCCGGTGCTGGGGTTTTCGAGGTGCTTTTCAATTCGCCGGAACTGCCCGGAGCTGCAATGACACGCTGAGCATCGCTTTCCAACTGCAGGAAGTCATAGGCGGCGCCATGCAAGGCTGCAGCTGTCTCGGAGGTGACAAGCGTAAAGAGGCGTCTGACGACTGCACGGCGCAGTTCCCAAAGGCTCTCAACAGTCAATCGCCCGGCGTCGGTCCAGCGTCGAACCCGATGCGTGGCGCCAACAAGACCGGCTTGTTTCAAAAGCCGTAGGAGCTCACCGTCGCGTGTGACTGGTGTTTCGATATGGGGTAGGGCGTTGACAAAAGAAAGAGGCTGGCCGTGCAGGCGGCTATGAAAGACGGGTGCGAAAACTGCAGGCGATAAAAAAAGCCGCACGGGGGACTTCTCTTGAGGAAAGACGCGCACGATCGTGAGCGTTCGCAAGAGTGTTGTCGTTGAGGTCGACGCAACGAACGCAAAAAACGAATGCCGCACGAATAGAAGGCGGCCAAAGGCTGCCGCTTGTGGCTCGTCTCGATTGTTTTGAACGGCTGCGTAAAAGCCCGACAGCAGTACAAGGGCGTTCAGACCGCTTTGTTGGTGCGTCCGATAAATCCGCGTGAGTTCTACTTCGTTTTCAAGCATAGCCTGCAGCAGACTTTGTGTTTCGGCGTCAAATAAGGCGCCGTCTTGGGGAACCGAACGCAAAAGCACGGCAGACACGGAAAGGAGCTTTTCGATCAGCCGCAAATTGCCGGAGAGTTCAGAGTCCGGAATCGAACGAAGAAGTACCAGACAAAGGTTTTGAATCCGTGTTTTGTCGGCGCAGCAAAGACCGTTTAAGGCGGCATCCATGGTCTTCAGAAAACCGTTCCGAAAGTCTGCCGTCAAACACAACCGCTGCAGAAGCCGCTCGGCGAGCACGTCAAATGACGCCTTTGAGTCGGATTCGCCGATGAGATCATTCGTCAGGAAATGTCGGCTCCGAACGGGCGAGGATGCGCTGATTTTCGAGCGAAGCGGCATGCGGTGGGGTTGAAAAGAGGAAAAACGGACGCAAGGCAGGAAATCTTCACGCTCGCCTTTTTTCCCGAACGCCTCGTCCGTTGCCGGAACAAGAGCGTGTCGGGAAAAAGGCAGAGAGCAAAGAAACAAACCGCAGACGTTTCAGCCGGCAAACCGGCCGAGTCAAAGCCTCAGGCGACGATTGACTCAGACGGTTTTATCTACAGCTTTGACAGTTCGCCGTTGTGTGCGCTTAAAGCATCCGCGAAAACACCGTTTGGGAGGATGGGTCCCGCGCGAAGCCTTTTGAGGCAATTGGGACGCAGTGCCGCGTCCGGCATCGATGTTTTCAAGGCGAGCCGTTTTGGCTTGAAAGCTTTCTCCGTATAGATCCGCAAACTGCCTGTCCGTGAGCTCGCTAAAGCGAGGTCCGCAGGAAGGCATGGCGGTTCTCCAGTCGGGTTCAAGATCAATGTGCATGAAGTACCAATGCACAAAACTCTCTTTTCCTTTCGGAGGGATGAGTTTTGCGATTTCGGCGTCTGTCATGGGTGCAGGTTCGGGGCGGGGGTCGAGCTGCATCGGGAATTTCCAAAAGAAAAGACCCCGTTGCGGTCCGTTGCGCGCGCAAAAGAACCCGACGCTTGTCGAAGACGTGCTGATAAAGCGCGTCGCAGACAAGTCACGGATCTTGAGCCGGAAGGACGGAGAACGGGGTCGGAAGAGTCGAGAGGACTGTTCTTCGGGGGAAAACCGCAAAGAAAGGAGGTGGTCGAAGAGTCGGGCGGCGGCTTAGTCAAGCGTCGGCAGCCGCGCTTGGCGACGACACTTTTTGGCCGCAGAGCCCAGTGACTCAAAGAGCGGAGCAAAGTGAAATGCCGCAAGCTCCATAAGCGCCAAACACGCTTGATCCGTCAGGGCGCTGCCGATGGCAAGCCTGACAGCTCGCGCGAGCGCCTGATCGGGAGCGATACCGCTAGCAAGCAACTGCGTGAAGATTTCGCACAGGCGAATCAGCACGCGGGTGCTCAATGCCGGAGGCACATCGTCGCTGGCGAAATCCGTCTCTCGAGCCGGATTCGTGCGCGTGGCTTGGGCAAAGCGGGCGGCACACCGGGCAAGAATGTCGGGCGCAGGGGCCGGCAATCCGCCGGGCACGACACGCTCACAGCGCGCAAGAACGATGCGTGTTTCCACTTCCGGCGAGGGCCAGGAGGCCTGAAGGTGCCAGAAGCGATCGCACGTACTGACGTCTTGCTGATTGCGCGAGCTGTAGGCCGATTCAGGCAACGTTCCGCAACGGCAGTTGTCGGTGACGATGACCCGGGCGTTGTCGTGTCTCGGTATGCTCAAACCTGTCTTCTCGATCGTGATGGGCTGCCCCTCGAAGATGTCGTTGGCACCCACCCAGACTTCGGGTGGCGCCAGCGAAAATTCGTTGATGAGCAGCACGGCTCCCGTTTTCCACGCGATGGTCGCGGGGCCGTCGATCCAGGCAAAGCTTCCTTCGTGTGCTCCCCAGCGACCGACAAGATCGTCCTTCACAAAGCGACGCGAACAGGTCACGGAGATAACCGGAACATTGACGCGTGCGAGAAACTGAAGAACGGAGGTTGTCTTGCCGCATCCCGTGGGCCCTGCGATGTAGAGCGGCGTACGGGTGTCGCGCCATGTCCACCACAGCACAAAGTCTTCAAGAAACGATTCTTCAAAGACGTGGCACGGGTCGACGGCAACGCATTGAGCGGGCGCAGGAGGGGAAAGCTGCAAAGGCTGAAACCCCGGGATCGTTGTCTCGGACGCAAGTCCGAAGTTTTGAGCCGGGATGCAGGAGGTAAATGTCATGGGCATGGGTTTTCCTTTTGAAGTTGAGGGTGTTTGAAACCGACAACAGGCGAAAACCCACCGAAACGACAAGAAGAGTCCACCGCAATGGGTAGGCTCCACACTCTTGCATCCGCGCAGGCAAACGCCCGCGTCGGGGTGGTTTGTAGTTCAGGTTTGATTGACCCGAAGGTCACGGTAAACACTGGGAAATCCGTTTGATCGGCGGCAATTGTGCCAGAAGAGTGATCGCTTGCAAAGAGGTGATGAGAAAAGAGATAGGCGAAGTAACGGCTTTGTTAGTAACAACGATGTTACTAACGGGAGTGTTACTTCACGGCGTTTGAGATCGGGTTCACCAAACAGTTTTGGAACATTGACGTCCGCCCCTGATTGAAATCAGAGGACTCCTTCGGAGTGGCTTACGCAACTCCAAGAGGTTGGTTCTCGCTGTTGGCGCCGGAGTTTCGTGCAAAAGGCACGCTGGCTCCTGCGCTCACTTCACGAGCGATGCGCTTTTGATCGTGTGCGCTCGGACCTGTCCGGCCCTTCCTCCTCACGTTTATTGCGCCGACAATGTCGGCATTGTTTTCGTACCCGCAACCGATGCAGCGAAACTGCGCTTGACGCGGTCGATTGCGCTTATCCGTGCACGTGCATGACGGGCACTCGCAACTCGTATAAGCCGCGGGAACGGCAACTACATAGCCTCCGGCTTTGTATTGCTGCCATTCAATCGCTTGCCGCATACCAAAAAAGCCCGTCCTCAGAATCGCCCGATTCAATCCGGACTTCTGTTTGACGTTTTTACCCGGATTGTCGAGCGTTCCCTTGGCACTCTTCGTCATATTGCGCGTCTTGAGATCTTCCACGTACACGCAGCCATACTCCTGCGCGAGCGTGTGCGCGGTTTTCATCTGAAAGTCACGGCGAATATTACGAACTCGTCTGTGCAGCTTCTGCAGTTTTTCCAACAATCTTCTGCGTTTGCGGCTCGGCTTCGTTTTATCGAACGCTTCTGCCCGTCCTTCCTTTGCAAGCTTCAGCCGCGAGGATCTGTTCAAGGCCACTTTTCGTTGATAGCGAGCAATCTCTTTTTCGAGCTCTTTGATTCTGCCCGTATTGAGATCGAAAAACTGACCGTCGCTCGTAGCCACCGCATGAACCACGCCCAGATCAATGCCGACATCAAGTTCCTTTGGATCCGGCATCTCAATGTCAAATTCCGTCGTGAAGACCACGAACCAATGACCGCAATCCTTCTTGATGTGAATCTGCCTGACCGTACCGGACTTCATGGAACCATCAGCGCATTTGAATGCAAGCGGACGGCTTTTGCGGTAGCGCATCCAGCCGATCTTGGGCAACTTCACGCGGCCGTTAACATCATCGATATGTTCAGGCTTGAACTGCGGAATGCGAAAGCCGTCTCCGATATCTTTGGATTTGAATTTCGGCCATTCTTTACGAGCAGAATCGCTCTTAGGACGAAAACTGTCGGCAATGGCTCGATCGAGGTCCTTGAGCGCCTGCTGCAGAGGTTGGGACATCGCCTCTCTGAGAAAAACAGTCTTTTCCTCGTTCTTCCATTTGACAAGCTCGAGGCATAGCTCTTTGTAGCGCAAGAGAGAAAGACTGTTTTTCTTGCGCTCGTTTTGCAGCTCCAGGGCTTTGTTGAACACGAAACGACGACAGCCGGCGTTTCTGCTCAATGCAGAGCGCTGCTCGTCTGTCGTATAGAGTTCGTACTGGAAACCGCAGATGATTTTCATGATCAGGGAATCATGCCTGAAATTTTGTATACGCGCCAGTATTTTCAATTTTTTATCGTGCGGTGCACGATCGGCCTTATATCCCCTGGCTGAAGTCAGGGGCTTTACGGCCTCTACTGTAAAAGTCATCGGTTGCGATGAAGCCTTCTTTTGCGGGTCACTCTTCAGCGAAGGACTCGTACCGCTGTCAAAAGACCACAGCCGTCAACAAAATCTCTGCGTGCAATCAGAATCAACGCCTCTCAAAAGAAAAGCGTGTACTAAAAGGCGTCGGTACATTCTCCAACCGACGCCTGAGTTTGGATCTTCGGATTACTTCAACAGTTCCTTGGGTGGTTCTTCACCGAACCACTTCACGTACATCTTGGTGAATTCGCCGTTGGCGCGGGCTTTGTCGATGGCTGCGTCAATGGCCTTCTTGAGTTCCGGTTTGGTCTTGCTCACGGGGAAACCGAAGGATTCGCTGTTGAGAACCTCCGGAAGATGGTAGTAGGTCTTGGCGGTTTCAGGACGCGCCGCAAGGAAGTAGGCCGTCACGGGGCGATCTGTGATCACGGCTTTGCAGCCCTTGTTGCCGAGCTCGAGATAGGCGTCGTTGATCGTGTTGAAGTTGCGAACCGTAGCACCCGGGACTTTTGCCGCGCGCATGGAGCCCGAGGTGCCGATTTGCGCACAGATCGTGCAGTTTTCAATGTCCTTGACGCTCTTGATCTTGTCCTTGTCTTCGGCGCGCACAAGAATCGACAGGCCCGAGATGTAGTAAGGCTTGGAGAACAAAACGCGCTTGGCGCGCTCGGGCGTGATCGTAAAGGCCGAAGCACCGACATCGGTGATACCCGTGAGCATCGACGGAATGATCGCGTCAAAGCCCATGTTGGTCACTTCGAGCTTGCGCCCCATGTCTTTGGCGACGTACTCGAGCAGGTCGATTTCAAAGCCTTTCAGCTTGCCCGTTTCGCTGTCAAAGAAGACAAACGGCGCGTAGGTGCTCTCGCAGGCCATGCGAAGCAACTTGGCGTCTTCGGCGTGAGCCTGAACCGAGATGGCGGCGGCAGCGGCGCAGACAACGGCCGCAATGGTCTTTTTCATTTGTGTTGTGTCTCCCATTTGTCGTTTTAAAAATCACACAAACGGCAAAAGAGTAACAACAAACGAAAGGCATCGGACTACGACTTTTTCGTTACCGTTTCCGATCGAAATCAAAAAAGTCGAAATTGAGAGCCATTGAGCATCCGCACGCCGCCGGACATTAAGTTCGGTGACGGAGAGTGACGATAACTCAATTGCCACCACCAAATGGGTAAACGAAAAGGTCAGCGCGAATGTTTCGGACTTTGGCAATTGGGAGACGCCAGAGGCTTCAGGAACGGCGGCCAAATCTGGCATTTTCCACAATCGTTCTTGCCACTTGAGTAGCCAGATGCAAGCTCAGTAGAATGAGCGCCATGTCCGGTGGGATTTGCATCATTGCTCACACGGAATTGAACGGTTCTGCGACGGTTAGCCGTTCTTTCTTTGTCCAAAACCGTAGCAAAACGGCTCAGTGTTGGTAGCACCGAGCCGCTTAAAGATTGGAGAATAATGATGCGTCATTCTCTGGTCGCTAGTATAGCAAGGCGGGTCGTGAAAATCCTGATTTTCCTGATCCTTTTCTTACTCTGCTAGGCGCGTAAGTGAAGAGCCTCGGTAGTTCGACGACTGCCGAGGCTCGCGTGTATTTAGCCATCCTGGAAATCATAACGTTTTCCGTTGGCTGTGTAACTGTTAGCGCTACTTCCGACAGACGGATTGTTGGAGTTATTGTCGATGCTCATACAAACCTCGTAATCCAACACACCGCCACCACCAAGGCTTGCCGTAATTTTGTACACAACCATAACACCACCGCCAGATTTCAGAAACGACAATGCCCATTTGCGTTTTGCTAAAAGCGGCGAAGTTCCTTAGGTGCAAGGCGTGGATGGACTACAGTGACTGCTAGTTTCAGTCCGTCGCACCCGAATCAATGCCGTTAAACCGCAGAACGCAGCCCGTAAAGACGCCGAAAGCTACCGGCATCGTTTCCGTGTCCTGAATGTCGAAATCGGACTTGTGATGTCCGTGATGCCTGCAGCCCCAACGGAACATCGCGCCGCGTCCGCCGCGCTCGACGACGCGTTTGAGCATGAGCGAATAGTCTTCGCTGCCCGACGGTTTGCGCAGTTCGACGACGTCGGCCACACCCTCTGTTTGGCGCGCTACGTCGCTTATGGCTTCGAGAATGTCCGGGCAGGGAACGATCGTGGTGGCTTCGCCCACGCGTTCAAGCTCGTATTGAACCTGATAGGCCTCGGCATTGCCTTTGACGATATGCTCAACATTGCGGCAGAGAAAGTCGTTGATCTCCGGCGTCTGACCGCGCACTTCGGCTTGGATGTAGGCGTGGGCCGGTGTGATATTGCGACCTTCGCCGGCGTTGAGTTTGCCAAGAGACACGCGAGTGGCACCGTCGCCGTGTCGCGGAATGCCGGCCATTTGCAGACAGGTGCTGCAGGCAGCAAGAAGCGCGTTTTTGCCAGCATGCGGCTGGTTGCCGGCATGCGACGGAACCCCCGTAAAACGGATATCAAACTTGGTGCTGGCCAAAAGACCGTCGTAGACGAGTCCGATCTGCTTTGACTTGATGGCGCCTCCGCAGTGCGAGGCAAGGATCACATCCACGTCGTCGACAAAGCCGGAGCCCACGATCGCGTTGGCGCCGCGCACGCCTTCTTCGGCTGGCTGAAATATGAGTTTGATGACGCCCGTCAGGCGCTCGCGGTTTTCCATGATCCAGCGGGCGACGGCCAGTCCCAACGCCGTATGCGCATCGTGCCCGCAGGCGTGCATCAAACCGGCGTACTGAGAACAAAAGCCTTGCTTGTTGGGAAGATGTTCGGGATCGGTCGTTTCTTCTACACATAAGGCGTCCATGTCAAAACGCAGCGCCAAGACGGGACCGGGACGACCGGTGTCGATAACGGCGGCCGCGCCTGTGTAGCCTTCGATTTCGTCGATGAATTCGGCCGGAACTCCCGCCGCAATGGCTCGGTTCACGGCTTTTTCGACCAATGCTTCGGAGCGACCGAGAACGCAGTCCGGATTGATCAGACGCGTGCCGGTGAGAACCGATTCGCAACCGAGTGCCTTGAGACGGTTGTAGACGAGCCACGTCGTTTCGAACTCTGTCCAGCCTTCTTCCGGATGCTGGTGGAGTCGGCGACGTGTTTCGATCATTTCAGAGAGGATGGCGGAATCCATGGCGTTTTCCTGTGATGCTGAACCGACGGGCGGTTAGGAAAGTAAAGAATCGTCCGAAGAAGTTTACTTCGGTCAGGAACAGGCAGAGAAGCGGTCCTGCGAGTCAAAGGAAGTCTGCGTTTGAGTCAAAAACGCAACCTATTGAGATTTTTTGCCATGACGACAAACGACCGACAGCGGAAAATAACCCCAACGGCATTCTGTCGATTGGAGGAAAAACACAATGAAGCGCAGAGTATTGATCGGCGGCGCGATGGCCGCAGGTGTGGCAGCCGGGTTGCCGCTTACGTCATCCGCGGAAGAAAAGGCGGGCAAGGCGGTGCGTGCCGTAGCCAAGGTCGATGACGGCAGCGTTGTGAATGTGCCGCTTGCCAAGCGCTCGGGTCCGAAGTCCGTGGTCTATTTCACGCGTGATTTGTCGGCCGACGGCTTACGCAAGATCGTTGCCAAGGTTTCGTCCGTTCTCACCGGCAAGGTGGCGGTGAAGCTGCACACCGGCGAAAAGGGCGGTCCCAACATTCTGCCGCGCGAATGGGTTAAGGAATTGTTGGCTAACGACATCAAAAACGCCGCGATCGTTGAGACCAACACCTACTATCCGGGCGATCGCGATACGACGGCAAAGCACCTCGATACGCTCAAAGTCAACGGTTGGACGTTTGCTCCGGTGGACATCATGGATGCCGAGGGAACAGCCATGATTCCTGTGAAAGGGGCCAAACACATCAAGGAAATCAGTGTCGGCAAGGGACTGCTCAAGTACGACAGCCTCTTGACGCTGACTCACTTCAAAGGCCACACGATGGGCGGCTTCGGCGGCTCGAACAAGAACATCTCCATCGGTTGCGCCGACGCGCACACAGGCAAGAAGCAGCTGCACGCCAGGACTACCGGTCAGCAGTGGGGTATTACCGGACGCGAATTTATGGAAAACATGGTTGATGCCACCAAAGGCATTACAGACCACTTCAAGGGCCGTGTTTGCTACGTCAACGTGCTGCGCCGTATGAGCGTGGACTGTGACTGTACTGGAACGTCCGCTGAGGCTCCGCGAGTGCCCGATATCGGCATCTTTGCTTCGCTGGATCTTCTGGCGGTGGAACAGGCCTCGGTTGATGCTGTTTACGATCTGGGAGAAGCAAGTGCTCCGCTGCGCGAACGCATCGAATCGCGTCATGGATTACGTCAGCTTTCGGCTATGCGAGAAATCGGACTGGGCAGCGAAAACTACGAGATTGTGGATCTGGATAAGGCCTGATTCGCGTTCGAATCAAAAAGGTTAACTTCCGAGTCGCCGGATCGATGTGAGTCTCGGCGGCTCGGAATTTTTTTAGTTGGGCAGAACTTCCTGCCAAGCAACGAAACGTCGTTCTTGCGCACAGAAAATCTGAGCATGGACAAAGCAAAGCCCCGAAGGTTTCACCAACGGGGCTGTAATGTCACTGCGGGCGACTACAATCTCGACACCACAGTGGCCAGCTCGCCAAAGAGACTGGACTTGAGCCCGATAAGCAGAACGCTCAGAGCGGGAGACAGTGTGAACTTTACTCAAAATTCGTATGTACGTCCGTCGCAAATCGTTTCATGGAGCCTTTTCTTGATTTTTTTAGGAAAGTTGCTAGCCGCCGGCAATAAAGGCCCTGGCACCGGATCCCATGAACTGCACCCCGATGCAGATCAGGAAAAAGCCGATGAGTTTGCTGAAAACGGCCATACCCGAAGGACCCATGCGGGAAGCGCAGTATTCGCTTGAGCGCAGAGTGACCCAGGCAATGATGCTGGTGACCAAAATGGCAAGCGTGGTAAGAAGAAACGTTTCTGCCATGGAGGTCAATTCGGGCGCTTCGGCGATTTTGGTTGAGTAGCCGATCACGACGGCAATGGTGCCGGGACCTGCAATGCCCGGCATCGCAAGCGGGAAGAACGAATAGTCTTCTTTACCGCGTTGGACGGCAGGGGCGTTGTTGGGACCTTGACCGCCGAAAAGCATTTGCGTGCCGATGATGGCAATCACGAAACCGCCCGCGACACGCATGGCGCCGAAGCTGATCCCGAAAAAGGAAAGAATCAGGTTGCCGCCGATGAGGCTCACAAACATCACCGCAAACGAATAGATGGCAGCGAGATTGGCCTGTTGTTTTCTCTGCTCGTGGGTCATGCCTGCGGCAAGGCTCATGAAGAGTGGAATTTTAGAAAGCGGATTGGTGATGACCACCAGGGAAATGAGTGCGCCCAGGAAGTACTTGAAGCTGACGGAATCCAGCATAGCGAGCACCGAGTTCGGTGAAGATATCAAAATAAAAAACGCAGGACAAAGTTTGTCCGTACCGTTAGAATTCGGCGCATCATACCAATCCATTCTGAAACGGCAAGATTTCCTATTCCGACAGTGTTTTTTTGTTGTCAGTCTTGTCCTTGTGTCTCAAGCAGGAAGACCGTGTCGGATGCGCCGGAAAAAACATAACCGGAAGAGCAATCAGATGGGAAACAGTTTCGAAGAGCAAAACCTTCCGCTTGGCTACGCTGAGTTCGAGACGATACGTTCCGATAACAGCATCTATGTCGACAAAACGGAGCTGATTTTCCAAATTTGCAATGTGACCCGACAAGTATTGTTGGTTCGTCCTCGACGCTTCGGAAAGACGCTTCTAGTGTCGACGTTTGCTTCTCTTTTCAGTCACGGCACGCGAGATTTTCAAGGTCTGGCGATAGAGAGGCTCTGGAACGACAAAACCTATCCGGTGATCCGTCTGGACTTCTCAGGCTTCAAAGAGTTCGACGGACCAGAGGAATTTTGTGCAGCGCTGCACAGCAATATTCAGTCGTGCTTTGCACCGTTGGGTTTTTCGGTTGATAGACAAAGTCCGGTTTTGTTTTGGGATCAATTCAAAGCCTGGCTCAAAGAACTGGAAACGCGCAGCATGGTTCTTCTTATTGACGAGTACGATACGCCGCTTACAAAGTTGATGCACAAGCCCGAGCTTTTCAACCTCGTGCGAGAAGAGCTCGGCGTCTTTTACGCGGCGATCAAACAATTTGAATCGCGGTTTCGCTTCTTCTTCATGACCGGCATCATGAAATTCAGCAGCACGAGTATCTTTTCTGCTTTCAATAATATCGTCGACATTTCGATGCTGCCGCAGTATGGTGCGTTGCTCGGTTATACCGAGTCTGAAATCAATCACTATTTCGGTCCGCATATTGAGAAAGCGTCGCGAGACCTTGGTATTTCTAAACCGGAATTGCTCAATGAGCTGAAGCTCAACTACAACGGTTTTTGTTTTGAAGAAACAGCGAGTCAAACGGTTTATTGCCCGTGGTCAGTCTTGAGTTTTTTGGCTCAACCTCAACGAGGTTTCAAAGACTATTGGTCCGCAACCGGCGGATTGCCGACTGTTCTGATGCAGTATCTGAAGCATCACAGTCTGCGCGATCCCGCGGACTTTGACACGCCTGTTCCGGTTGCTTTGGAAGAGTTGGCTACGCCGAACCGAAATGTTTCCGATGTGTCGCTTGAGGTGATGCTCAATCAGGCCGGTTATCTGACAATCAAAAAAGCCTTGTCCGATTCGGCCGTATTGCTGGGATATCCGAACAGAGAGGTCTACAACTCCATGGGCCGACTCTATGCCCAACAGATGACTGCAGGCGATGTCGAGCTGAAGAGATCGTTGCTGTTCTGGGAGCAGCTTCTTGATACGAAAGGTGCGGAGGAGGTTGTTGACGCCTTTAATCGGGCGTTTTCGCGCCTGAATTATCAGGCCTATCCGATTAAGGACGAAGCGACCTGCGGCAGCCATTTGGTTATGCTGCTTCTCGGAGCGCTACTCGAACCGACTGTCGAAAAACACAATGCTTACGGTCGAAGCGACATCGAAGTTGAGACAGACAAGAGGCGGTGGGTCTTTGAACTCAAATATGCCAAAACGGAGACAGAGGTTCCGAGGTTGTTGGATGTCGCCGTTGAACAAATTAAGTCTCGGCATTACGGCGAATCGCTGCGACACAAAGAACTGTGCCGCCTTGCGCTTGTTTTCAGTGAGTCGGAACGACGTTTTGTGGCTTGGAAAGCCGTCTGAGGTTCATTGGTCGGTCTCACGCGGCCGGTCTGAATCCGGTGTGAAACGAAGATGGGGCCTGAGCATTTGAGGGTCTCAATTCACTCGTCCGATCGCACGAACGCTCTTGCCGAACAGCAACGCGGCAACATCGGCATTTTCTCGGCAGCGGGCGAGGATGATTTTTCCGGCAGGTTTGGCACCAAGGAAAGTTTCACCAGCAGGTGCGGCTGCATCAGAGGCTCCTTGGGAAAGGCCTTTTTGAGCGCCGCATGAAATTCTGCATCCAGAGCCTTTTGCAAGGACGGTACGTCCGGACCACAGGCCTGGATCGGGTGCTTGCGGTCAAAGTCGTAGCAACGTGCCTCGAAGTGTTGCGTTTCCTTGTCGAAAACCACCAACACTTCGGTTTTGATCGACAAGCCGAGGTGCACGGCAAGTTTCCAGCCGGGCAGGCGCAGAGGATAGGCGAACGCAGAAGACATACGAGGACCTTGCAGTTAACATGAATAGTCGGTCCATTGTATCGACGGACGGCGTCAGACAAGGCACACCGAAAAGAAAACACACAATATTGTGGAGTCAATTTTTTCGAACAGTGGCGGTTTAAAAAGTAGATATAAAAGGTACAATGACGGTATATTTGGTAGTAATTTTATCTTCTTACTGAGGAACATCTTATGTCGGGGCTAGTAAGTTTTAATATGAAAATTCCTGCTTCGGATAAAGAAGAGTTGACACGCTTGGCCGAAGAACTCGGAATACCTGCGGTGACTATCGTCAAATCAATGATTCGCAAATTTATTGCCACGGGAGGCTTTCCGTACGACGTTAGGGTCGAACCTCGTCCTGTGGTCAATTGGGATTCTCCGTTGATTTTGACAGCTAGAGAGGAAAACGGAAAGCTGATCATGCCTAAGGAATGGCGCGACGATGACGATGAGGAAGGCGAAGATGACTACTAAGATTGACGCTCCGCTTCCATTTGAAATTCGCCAAGTAGCTTTTGAATTTGACGATAAACCAGGAGTTTTCAAGCGGAGGCCGGTGGTTGTCATTTCGCCGAAACAGTTTGGAGACAGCGTTCTCGTCCTATCTGTAAAAGTGACTTCTCATGCTCCGAGACCAGGAGTCCCCGGAGAAATCTTTCTGAAAGACTGGGCGAAGGCGGGTTTACCGAAGCCTTCTGTGGCGCGTTGTTCCAAACTGGCTCAGATACCGCTTGCAAGGATGCAGGAAAGTTTCCTGTACGGGCGATTGAGTAATTCTGATGCACGCAGAGTTTGCAAAGCGCTGAAGGAACTGGGAGTTCTTGCGACCTTTTAACGAATTGCTGATTTATCAGCAGACGGCTCCAGCAGACAACGTTGCAATTTCTGCCATTTCGAGGTTGCGAATTCTGTGCGCTGCAAGAGGTAACTGCTTAGGTAGAAGAACGAGTTTCCATTTTGTGCCGATTGGGACAAAAAAGCACAGTATTTTTCCTTGTCGATTTTGCTTACATTTGATGTGGCTCCGCGTCAAACTCTATCTGTTGGCGGCTGTCGGCACGAGATGTCGACAGCTTGCCGTTAAAGAAAGTTAGAAAAGGAGAGGCGATATGATTCCTAAACTCGCGACTCTGGCCGTATCGGCTGCTTTGGCTGCTTCGATGGCTGCACCGGTGACGGCATTTGCCAAGGACGGCGTCTACACCGCCAGTTCCGTGGGCCGCAACGGCTCGATCAATGTGCAGGTCACGATTAAAAACGATGCAATTGCTGACATCAAGATTGTGGATTGGTCCGAAACGCATCCTGTGGCTGACCTGACCAAGACGAAACTGATTCCCGACATCATCAAGTATCAAAGCGTAGAAGTCGACGCCATTTCGGGTGCCACGCTCTCGAGCTTTGCCATCAAGGACGCCGTCAGCCAGTGTCTGAAAAAGGCCGGATTGGATGTCACTAAGTTCGAAAAGGAAGTGCCGCAGCCGGCACTGCTGACGGATACCAAGACGCTGGACGCCGATATCGTCATCATCGGTGCGGGTGGTGCAGGTTTGTCGGCTGCCGTGACCGCTGCTGAAGCCGGAAAGAAAGTGATTGTTCTCGAAAAGAACGGCTTTGCGGGCGGCAATACGAGCGTGTGCGGCGGCTGCTTTAATTCGGCCAATGTTAACCAGAGCCATATCAAGATGACCGAAGGTCAGCGCAAGATCGTCGAAGGCATCTTGGCCGAAAAACCCAAGTCCGATCTGCACAAAGAATTGATCGGCAAGGTTTCCAAGCAGTGGAAGGCCTATAACGACAAGAAAGAAACCGTTCTTTTTGACTCTCCGGAATTCCATGCACTTCAGACCTGGAAGTCCGGTGACTACAAGGCGGATTTGGCGCTTGTCTATACGCTCACTCAGAACACCGGCAACGTCATGAAGCAGCTCGAGAAGATTGGCTTTGTGTGGCGTGACAAGGCCACGCAGTTTGTCGGTGCTTTGTGGCCGCGCTCCAACCGCGCTCAAAATTTCAAGTCCGGTGTGGGCTATATCGATACTTTCCTTGCATACATCAAGGATAAGAAGCTTCCGGTGACGATCGAACTGAGCACCAAGGCCAACGAACTCATCGTTAAGGACGGACGCGTCGTCGGCGTCAAGGCCCAGGCAATCGGCGGTGACGAAAAGGGCCGCAAGTACGTTGTCAACGCCAAGAACGGCGTCATACTGGCAACCGGCGGCTTCGGTGCAAACGTCGAAATGCGTAATGCCTACGACGAACTGTGGGGTAAGAAGCTCGGCAAGACCACACCGACCACGAATCTTCCGTCGGCCACCGGCGACGGCATCACGATGGCCAAGCAGGTCGGTGCCAATCTGGTGCAGATGGGCTGGATTCAGTTGTTCCCGGCCGGTGACCCGCAGACCGGCGCGACGAGCTTCAAGCTCGGCGAAAACTCCTGCATTTATGTCAACCGCGACGGCAAACGCTACGTCAACGAGTCCGAACGTCGTGACGTGCTCGCCAAGGCCAATCTCGCTCAAAAGGACGGACTTTTCTTTGTGATTTCGTCGGCCAAACGTGCCTTGATCGATAAGGACGGACGCAACGCCTATGGCGTCAAGGTTGAAGACATTCTGGCTTCGGGCAAGTCCTACAAGGCCGATACGCTTGAAGAACTTGCCAAGAAGGCAGGCATCAACGCCGCCAACCTTGTTGAGACAGTCAAGAAGTGGAACGAATTCTGCAAGAAGGGAACCGGAGACGAAATGGGACGTCCGACCTGCATGGACGAACACCGTCTTGATGAAGGCGGCCCGTACTACGCCACGCTGATGACGCCTTCCGTACATCATACGATGGGCGGCGTGCAGATCAACACCAAGGCACAGGTCATCAATAAGGCCGGGAAGGTTATTCCGGGTCTCTATGCTGCCGGTGAAGTCACGGGTGCCATTCATGGCACGAACCGCGTCGGCTGCAACGCTGTTCCCGATGCTCTCGTGTTCGGTCACATCGCGGCTGAAACCGCTGCTGCGGCTAAGTAGTCGTTTTGCCTAAAACTTGACCCAACGAAGGCTGCAGACTTCGGTTTGCAGCCTTTTTTATAGAGACAATTAGCTAAGAATAACCTCGATGGTCGGGACGAAGGAGCCGAGAACTTGTGTTATTAGCCGACAGGCGAAAGGCCGATTGCCGCCTGTTGTTTCGAACGACGAATCAAAAGAGCAGAAAAAGGATCTTCGAGCGCGGAATCATCATCACGGACGATGATTCCGTCTTTTTTCAGGGCTGGCGTCGGCAGCAGCTGGAACGGACGCCTGATTCTCGGAGCGCACGCACAGGTCCCAAAAAACTGCCGCAAGCTGCTGCGTGTAAAAAGGATGGCATTTCGTCAGGTCCAGAATCTGACGAGCGTCTTCTGCAGCCTGCTCTTTGCGGATTACAGCAAACCGCTCAGTCAGAAAGTCGTAAAAATCCTGATATGGAATCTTACCGAGGTGCATCAGAGCACCAAAATGGAAAAACGGAGATTTGATGTCCTCAAAGATGGCCGTCATCATGCTTTCTTCGCTTCCCAGGAACAAGTAGTTGAGACTTTTGTGCAACTGCATGACGGCACGAAGCAATTTGTCCGTACCGGGGTCTAGGTTGGCAATCTCCTGGAACTCGTCGAAAACGACAATGAGACGATCATGGGCATCGCTCTTTTCGTTGATCAGCGTAAGAACGTCCTCAAGAGCGGTGCAACCTTGCGCGGAAGCGTCGAATGAGACCGCTTCAACAGGAGTCATTACGTATTTTTGCGAGTAAGTTATGTCGGAAAAAGACGTAACGGAAATTTGCGAGTGAATGACGAGATCAGATGCGATACCTTTCAGTCTGACGTCGGATGCTATAGCTTAACGTTGCCGATGATTAACCAATCAGTGCCAGTGCCGCTTGGGCGTAATGTTCCAACGTTTCAACCGATTCTCCATTTCTGGCGTCGATGGCCATGCCGGATAAAAGAGCCGTCAGGCCGAGAGCGCATGCGTTGGAGTCGGTCGCCGGATGAATGGTCCCGCAAGCAATGGCTTCACTGATTCTTTTGTTAAAGAGCCCCTTTAACTTCCGTCGTTTGGTTTGTGCGTAAGAGCGCGCTGCTTCAATGGAACTGCCGGCAGTCTGGGCAATCAGACAACCTCTGCATTTCGTTTTGTTGCTCATGACGCTTGCCGCCCACAGGAAATAGTTCCGTATGGCTTTCTTAATGTCTGTCGTCTCCAAAAAACGAGACGACGCGTCCGACCAGTACTTTCGTTCGTACGCGTTCAAGACAGCGCGGAAAAATTCATCTTTGCTTCCGAAAGCGGCATAGAAGCTTGGCGCCGTGATATTGAGTGCCTTGCAAATCATGCCGATGCTCGTTGCTTCGTATCCGAAAGTCCAGAAGAGGTCGATTCCGAGGTCAACCGCCGCGTCAATTGAAAACGTTCTGGGTCTGCCTCGAATTGTTCGTTTGATTGGTTGCGTCTCAGAAGCAGTCGTATCCGGTGCGGACAAATCAACAAGATTGTTTTCGTCCGGATTTTTTGCTGTTCTCATGTGTTTCCGATGCTCCGATTGACTTGAATCTCGAATAAAAAGGTTTGGCTGAAGGTACGACCATCTTTCAAAAGTCGCTCCTGATTGTAGAAGAAGTGCTGGCCTTTTATTTTTATATCGATTATTATAATAAACGATATAAAAATCGTAAGGAGGCTTCCATGGCAAACAGAAGAGATGTGTTGAAGTGCTGTGCAGCTGCATCATTGACAGGCATTGCACCGCTTTCAAAAGCGGTTGAAGGCAAGACTCTCTCCTCAATCATGTTTGAACCTTGTGTTGCCGGCGGCCTTTCTCTCAAAGGACGCGTCATCCGCAGTTCGGTACTCGAATACGCCTATGAAGCCGACGGTTATGCCGACCGACTGCTAACGCTTTACAGGCCCATGTGTGGTCCGGACGGTGAAGGCGTCTCGGCAATTATTTCCGGGATGATCGGCGTTAATCCGGGAGCGCGTGCCGTGCCGAGAATGATCAAGGCTTACGACAACATTTTTGAACGTGAAATATCGAAAGTCGCGCGTGAGCTTCACGCGAAAGGTACGCGTTACATCGTTCAGCTCGCGCATTGCGGTCAGAGCGGTATGAGTGAGGACGGAGTCTGCGTCGCTGGTCCGAGTGAAGCCCGTAAGTCCAACGGTGAGAAGGTTGAAGCCATGAGTGCCAAGCAAATCGCCGGGACCATTCGAGCTTTCGGAGAAGCTGCCAAACGAGCTCAAAATGCCGGTGCCGACGCTGTCGAAATTCACTGCGCACATGGTTTTCTTTTGAGTGAATTTATGAGCCCGGCCTTTAACCGAAGAACGGATGAGTATGGCGGTAGTTTTAAAAATCGCTCGCGACTGCCTCTTGCTGTATTTGATGAGGTTCGTGCGCAAGTCGGTCAAGATTTTCCCATTTGGGTCAAAATCAATTCGACCGACCGTTTGGAAAACGGCGTAAGCTCTAAGGACTTTCTAGCTCTTTGCGAAGCATTTGATCGTCGGGGAGCTGCGGCGCTTCACATCAGCGGAGGTCTCCTTGGAGGACCTGCTGTTTCCTTCAGTCCTGCAATAGAAGAAAACCCGCAAAAAGGTTTCTTTGAGGACGCCGCTCACGCCGTTGCCAAGCGCGTGAAGCATGCTTCGATCATTTCAGTAGGCGGATATCGAACTCCGGCCATGATCGAACGGACGCTTGCCGAAGGAGATATCTCGCTCGTCAGTCTGGGCCGACCGCTGACATCCGAACCTGACTTGGTTTCACGTTGGGCCCATGGAGACAGATGCAAGGCGCGTTGCATATCTTGCAATCGTTGCTTTGGCAGCAAAAATATCATTACCTGCGTCGCTTTTGCAGAGACGATGAAGAAGGGGGAGGCAGAATAATTCAAACTGAGTTATTCAAGAAAACGCCGCTTCGCAAAAGCCTCGAGAGGACAGTCTTTTGAAGCGGCGTTTTGTTTGGACCAAGCTATCGTTAGCCAAGGATCTGCCCCGATCCTTGGCCCGCATGGTGAAAATCTCAGAAACGATAGTCGAGACGAACTTGCCCGGCGGAGCCCTGACGTTGACCGACGTAGCCTTTAAGTGCAATGGAAGCAGCCCAAGGCGAATCGGCACTCTTTCGATAGGTTGCCGAGAGCTCGCCGACGCCCGTATTGCCTTCTAGCGAAACGCCGTCAATGGCCAGATTGTTGACATCGGCTTTGAGGTCGGACTGCAGCGTGCGCTCGTAAGCAAGACCGGCGCTCCAGGCAAACTGATCGGTCAGTTGATGGCGTAGGCGCGTGCCGAAGCGCAGCGTGTGAACGAAGACGTCGTCGTATTCCAGAGTCGAGCGATCGGCAGCGTCAATACGGATGCTCTCCGAGGAAAGCCAGTTAAGAGCGTAGCGTCCGTAGACTTCCGTCATAAGCGTATCCGTGAGCGCGAATCGCATGCCGGCTCCGAGGTGCGCTGCGGCAAAGAGAGAATTGTCGTCAAACGTGGCTCCGGAAGAGGCAAAGCGGCCGGAATAGTCGGTGGAAGACATACCGCCGTGCAGTGAGGCGTCCAGGAAGAACGTGTCGCTCACAAAGTGCCGCAACGCCAGACCGACGCCGTAGTAATTGTGATCGGCATTGCCGCTTGAGGTTCCGTAGCGATTGTCCGAGTCGCCCCAGCCCGCTTCGAAGAATGCGGCAAGCACCGTGTCGGAAACACGGGTCGAAGCGCCGACGATCAGGTGCATGCTGTCAAGATCCAGGTCGCCTGCGGTGTCATAAGAGGACTTTCCGCCGTACATGGCGCCGAAAAGTGTCGTTGCATCGGAACGGGCCGACGACTCTGCCATCAGCAGGCCTTCATCGGCAACAAACTCGGTTGCCTGGCTGATCATTGCCATCGAACCGAGAATGCTTTCCGACAAAGTTGAAGCGCTCGAATTAGCTGATTTGCGGTAGGAGCTTGCGTCGAGAATGTCTTTGAGCGTGTCACTTGAGATCGTGCCGCTCAGCGTCGAGTCCTCGGCAACGTTCCACGATTCGGTCGTGAAAGTGTCCGACTTGCTAAAGACGGTGTCCTTGGAAACTGCTATCGTCTGGCCTTCGGCTAGGTCGATGAGTTCAAAGCTGTCACCCGGATTCAGGCCGCTGACATGAATGTTGACGGAAGTATCGGACAAGTCCCAAACGCTAGAGTCGTTTCCATTGAGTGTGCTGACGGACAGATCGTCTTGACTGTTTACGCCGAGCGTCAGGATCGGAGCCGAGGCATTTTCTTTCGTGACGTAGAAGTCGACGTTGTCAAAATGCGTGAGGTAATTTTCAACGGTGTTGTTTCCGGACAGGATGAGGCGGCTGTCCTCACCGAATGAGTCCTGTGAGCTGTAGTCGCCGTATACACCCATGACGCTACCTACGGTTGCGTTGGAAAGCGTCAGCGTATTGCCCGAAGAGGTCCCCAAAGATGTTGTGCCTGCCAATCGGGCAAGCGATACGGTTCCCTTAACAGTCGAGTCGGCGATGACAATGGAGGTGTTGACGATATCGACATGATCGCTACTTCTGGCTGAAACGCCGATGATCGTGTTCACAACGGAATGATCCGTAACAGCCACCGTTGTGTTTTCTATAGAAGCTGAATCAACGGAATTGAGTCTGACGCCGTAGACCGAACTGACTTCGGAGCCCGCAATCTGAATGGTCGTTCCGACTGCTTGCGCCGATAGGAGATTCTCGGCACTGATACCGGAAATATCCGCGTCGCCTTCCTGCATTTTCACGTTGGAAAGGATGACCGCGTTGTTCGTAAAGACGGCAGTTGATTGCTGAGGGTTGAAAAAGTCAATGTCACCGGAAGCTGAAGCACCGACGATTTGCCAACTGCCTTGAATGGTCGAGTCGCTGATGGAAACACGGTTGGAGTGCAGTTCGAACGAAGCCGGAGTTCCGCTGGTTGCTTCGACGCCGTATGCGGTGGCAGAGTCTTCGGACAAATTCTCACCCAACGTGCTGTCGCTTACTTCCAGAGCATTGTTGTGAGCTACAACGGAACCAAAAGACGTATCGTCGTACAACAAAGAAAGCGAAACAAGCGAGCCTCTCAACGTGCCTGTGACTGAGGAGTGTCGGATGTCGAGACGGCCGTTTAAAGCCTCGGCATTGTGACGTCCCTGCACGCGGCTTGCATAGATATGTCCTGTGGCGTTTGCGTCGGTTTGAAAATTATCGAGTATCACGCTGGCGTCAGACGAGAAGACCGAGATTGCCGATTGGAGATGATCCGCTTCAATCGAATAGGATGACTGCCCGTCAAGCGTCACGTTGCTGATGACGACGGAGCTTTGCTGCGTCGTTAGCGCCCCAGTTTCGGAGCCGAGCATCTTAACGGCAGCAATCTCAAAGCTATGATCACCGACGAACGTGGAATCCTGAATCGCAACGGAATTGTCGAGTGTTTGCGCGCTCTCGGTGACGCTGGCACGGAGCGCATACACGTTGACCGACAGCTTGGAGTCGGTGATGCGGACGGCGTTGTGATCAGCTGCGAGCTGTCCAATTGTTACCGATGAGAGATTCTCTCTTAAAAAGCTTCCGATGTCCGGAAGGCTGCCTTGACGGGTATACGCGAGATTTGCCTGATCGATTTCCAGAAGATTGCCGCTTGCCGTGAGCGAATCAATATTGGTTTGATCGGTTATCAGTGCCGTGGCGATTTCATAGGTGTCTGTATCTTCAGCCAATGCCCCGGAGAGCTTGAGCGTGTTGTTTCTCAGATACAGTGTTCCGATGTCTGACGCTCCGGTCACCTGAACGGCTGAAAGTCTGCCTGCGGTCAGTTCGGAGCCGAGCGGGCGGCTGACGGTGAGCGTCGAATTGTCAAGACGAACTTCATTGCCGGCCAAATCGTGGCCTAATGTGGCGGAAACCCAAAGATTGGGCATATGGCCGGCTTCGGGGTTTGCCAACGGAAAGAGCGTACTGTCGACTGGTTCGGAGGCGGCTTGAGAGCCGGTTAAAACCTGATCGGCGTAGTACCAGATATCGGAGTTGAGGCTCCAGGCATGAGCCTGAAAAGTCATGGCCAAAAGGACGGCAGAAGCCAGAAGCGTATGTCGGGGCATGGAAACTGATTGGGCAAAATTTGGCAAAAAAACAAAGCTAGATTTTATGTGTCCTCAGGCGTGCCGATGCATTGTTTTTGTTGTTTTTTTTCTGTGGTTCTTGATTTGCGGCAGATCGCGGACCGGTACAAAAACCGGGGAGAGGATAAGTGACGCGTTGCATACCACATTTTTCGAAACAAAGACAGTACGGCAAAGCTAGACGAACCTATTTCGCGACATAATCTCCAGGAATTTTCAAGCTATCGTCGCTTGTTGCCGATTTAGGCAAATTGCTTTGCAGGTGTGTTTTCGGTTTGATCACCCGAAAACTCGAGAATCCAAGACGATTTATCCGGATAAGAAATGAATAAACCATCTCTGATTGCTGCAGCTGTGGCTGCTGTTTTGACAACTTTCAGTCACGGGTCGGCAGCGGCTCCCTGGACTCAAACCAGCTTGGACAAAGTTATCGGTGAGCAGGCAAGCGGCGAAGAACCGGTCTTGCAGGATGTTGCTTTGAATCTTGACCAAGGCCAAATCCGGTCCGGTGCTTCTGCTGCGGCCGTGATGGTTGACGGCACTCGGAGTGCTTCGGCAATCCGAAACAGTCTGACGCTTGCGTTGAGTGAGGATTGTTCCCTTGCTGAGCTTGCCGCAGCAGAGGTGTTCGCTCGCAGCGAAGTTCAAACGGTTCAAACGTCGGCTCAAGCCTCCGACAATATATTGAGCGTGCAGGCAAAAAACGTTACGGCTTCCGGGCGATGGACCGGAGCTTCGGTCGAGTCTAGTTCAAATGCACTTGCCCAAGGCAACGGACTCAATGTGACGGTCGAAACGCTTGATGTCTTGTCGTGGGGAGAAAGTACGGGCTTTTACGGTTCGGTCGTTGACGGTTCGACAGGCACGGCGTCAGGCTCATGGGTAACGATGAGCGTCGGGACAGCGGAAGCTCGGGAGATGCAAGTCGCCGGGGCTCAGGTGACCGGCGTATCGGCAGAAGCTTTGAATAACAAAGTGACCGTTGGTTTCGATGAGTATGAGGTTGAGGAATTGAGGCTCTATGGCGGTCGAGCCACGGCACAGCCGACTTCCGACACCGAGCAGACAGCCACACAGGCCATTGCTTCAAATAATGAAGTCACGGGAGTTTTCGGAACCGTCGGGGCCGATTCGGAAATCCAAGTGTATGGGGGTGGAGCCCGGGCTTATGGCCAGGATGCGGTTTCGGTCGCTGACGGCAATAGTACGAGAATTGAGATTGTCGAGATAGCGGGTTCGTCGTCACAGAATCCGTTCTTAAGCATTCATGCCGGTGAGTCGAATGCGGAAAACGAATACGGTGACCCGATGCCACAGTCTTCGCAGGCAAGTGCTTCAAGCAACGTGCTGACCGGATATTTCGGAAGCGTCAGTGGTTCGGATTTTGATCTGACTGCAGGCAGTGCCAAGGCCGATGGGCTGGATGCGGTCTCGGTGGCCGACAGCAATCGCTTGACGTTTGAGGTCACCACTTTGTCATCCAATCCGTACTTTACTGTCACAGGAGGCAATTCGGCAGCCGGAAGCACAAGCAGTGCTTCTCAGGTCCAGTCTGCGCAGGCAAGCGCTTCGGGAAATGAGGTGTCGGGACTTCTCGGAAGCGTGAATGGAAGAGTGAGCGGTATGACCGGGCAGTACATACGCATGGTTGCGGGCAATGCCGAGGCCTATGGACAGGATGCGGTCTCGGTGGCCGACAGCAATCGTTTTACGATTGAAATTTCCAGTCTGGCATCGGCTCCGACTACCACCGTTATCGGAGGTACGGCGCTGGCCGGATACACAGACGACGATTTCTTGTCATTGTCCGCGCAGGCAAGCGCTTCGGGCAATGTGGTCACGGGGAATTTCGGAAGCATCAGTGATTCGGACTTGGCTATGGCTGCGGGCAATGCTCGGGCCTATGGGCAGGATGCCGTGTCATTTGCTGAAGGCAATCATCTGACATTTGAGACTGCAACTTCGGTATCGAACTCCACTCTGGAGTTGTACGGAGGTTATTCAGCGGCCGAAAGTGCAAGCGGCGATCCGCAGTCCGCACAGGCAAGCGCTTCGGGCAATAAGGTGTCGGGACGTTTCGAAAGTGTCAGTGATTCGACCATATCCATGGTTGCCGGCAGTGCCGCGGCCAACGGACAGAATGTGGTTTCCCTCGCCGATGGCAATCAATTGGATTTGGAGATCTCCTCTTTGTCATCCAGTGATGATTCCGGTGATGGTTTTTCAGTTATCGGGGGTAACTCAGTAGCCGACAGCTTAAGTGTCGCGTTGCCGTCAGTGTCTGCTCAAGCAAGTGCTTCGGGCAATGAGGTGTCGGGACGTTTCGAAAGTGTCAGTGATTCGTTCATATCCATGATTGCCGGCAGTGCCGCGGCCTACGGACAGAAAGCCGTTTCGTCTGCCGACGGCAATCGTCTGACATTTGAGATTGCAACCTCGGTATCGAATTCCACTCTGGATATTCAAGGAGGCCTTGCAATGGCCGGAGGTGCAAGCGGCGATTCACAGTCCGCACAGGCAAGCTCGTCGGGAAATCTGGTGACGGGAAGCATCTCCGGTTCGGTCGGTCAGTCATCGTCCTTGGGTATTTATGGCGGACGAGCAACAGCGGTTGCACAAGATTCAACCGCTGTTGCCGACAACAATCAGGTTCAATTGACTCTGACTCTGGAAGAGACCGATGGTTCCATGGAAGAGACCGACGGTTCCATGCAGCTGTTACTGTTGGGTGCCTCTGCGCGGGCTCTGACGACTGCTGTTGCCGATGGCAATCTTTTGAGAGTGTCCGGTGGGGCCGATACCGCGATAAAGGGCACACTTTACGGAGCGCAAGTCGAGATTGAGCGGTCTGACTCAGACAGTGCGCAGGCGAACGCTTCCGGAAACAGGGTCGAAGTCTCCGGCATTGATTTGACCGGATCGATCACCGGAGCTCTGGTGGAAAATCGGAATTCATCGGGATCGGTGAACGCCGAGGGCAATGTCGTTGTGATTTCGAGTTCCACTATCAAGGGTGACGTGACCGGCGCGAACCTCCAGGGTTCTCACATCAATGCCGGGGGCAATACGGTGATTTTGACCGAGGGTACGGTTGTCGACGGCAATGTGACGGCCGTGGACGGTGCCAATGCCGGGTCAATGCGTTTTCTCGGGGGCGACTATTCAAGTGTCTACAGCAATAACCGGGTGGTGATGAACAACGCGACGGTCACCGGCGCTGTCAGCGGGATGTCATCGGACTCCGGCTCATTGCCCGTGGATATGCAGACTGCCGGAAACACTCTGGTTCTTGCCGGGCACAATGAAGCGGGCACAATCGCCGGATTTGAAACGCTGGATTTGACGCTGTCCGAGCAGAACAAAACGCAAAGCGTCTTGACGCTCACGCACGGTGAGTCGACGCTCAGCGACGCCACCATCGTGATTCGCGGTGCTGATGTGCTTGAGCAAGGCAAGCTGATTGAAGCTATTGACAACGCAAGGTTGTCGGTTACGGATGCCACCGTCGAACTGCGAGGGACTTTACGGTTGAAAGTGGCGAGGATAACGCGTTGACGACTGACTCAGATGTGCTTGCTTCGGCCAAGGTGCAGGCGACTGAATCGGCCTCAAGTTTGAGTGAATCACTTCTCGGCACGGCCGCCTTTGTGCGCCAGGGGGCAGAGTTTGTGGCCGACGACGGTTTGGCGACCATGGAATTTGCCGCTCGTAGCAAACAAGGTCTCAACGCCTTTGCGGTCATGCAGGGAAGCTCCATGCACTACGACGCGTTGTCAGGCGTGGACGTTTCGGGCTTTACGCTGCTTGCCGGCGCCGCAGTGCAGCAAGGCAATCTCACGTTTGCGAGCTTTGTTGAAAGCGGATGGGGCAATTCCGAGGGCGACATCGCCAAGAACAGCACTGATCTGAGTTACTTTGGCGTCGGCTTGGCGGCCCGTTATCGCTTTGAGAGCGGCTTTTACGGCGAGGGCGCCGTTCGCCTGGGGCGCGCCAGCAGCGACTTTGCCGCCAGCTTTGCCGAGGATGGTGATCGCGCTCGTTATGAGTCTGACGTCTTCTATACCACCATGCACATGGCTGCGGGCTACGAATTGCCGCTTAACGATTTCGTGACGGCCGACATGTATGCGCGCTACACGTTTTCGTTCCTGGACAACGACTCGGTGGATTTGAACGATGCGGCGCAGTCCCGAGCCGAACTTGATTCGGTGGTCTCGCATGCGCTGCGTATCGGAGCGCGCGTCAAAGGTGGCTTTACGGACGCCGTTAACTGGAAGGCGGGCATTGCCTACGAACACATGTTTGATGGAGCAGCCGGCGGCACCGTTGACGGGGTTTCGATTACGGAAGCTGAAATGGACGGCGGCAGCGTCATCGGTGAACTGGGTGTTTCTGTAAAGCCCGGCAGTGGAACGGGCCCCTGGACGCTGCAGTTTGCCCTCAAGGGTTATCTCGGCGAACGCGAGGGTGTGAGCGGCAACGGGATGTTGGTCTACAGCTTCTGATCGATTGAATGTGCGGAAATCGAAACGCAGGAAGCTCTTCGGATTGACCTGAGGAAAGATTTTTAGAAAGGAAATATCGATGTTGATTGAGAACTTACGTACGAAACGCACGCTTTTGTCGCTGGCGGTCGCGACGGCACTCACTCTGTCGGTTCAGGCCAATGCCGCCGATACCTTGCAAGGCAAGGTCGTTGCGGACGAGGCGCCCAACTATTCCACTCAGTCGGGTAAACAGTACTGGGTTCTCACGGGAGCCGAACAAACGGCGGAAAGCAATGCGTTGACGATCAACGACGCCAACGGCACCGTCAAGCAGGCGAACCAAATTCCGGTTTCGCACATTTATCTGTCCGAGGCTGACAAGGCCGTTGCAAACGGCAATCAAATGACGATCGGAGGACAAACCTCCACTTTCGCTTCTGCTTTCTTGGTAATGAACGTCTGGGCGGACAATGTCGATTCGCTTGAAGCCGACGCAAACAAGGTGACTTTGGACGCGAATGTTGAGGCCTCCGGTGGCTATGCCTTTACGAACATTTTTGCCACACGGATCGGCGAAGCGACGATCCGCAACTCCGAGACGGTCATCGGTGATGTTGAAATCAATCTGATCGCTGATCCTTCCGACGACTCAGATGAGGACATCGGAGCGTTCTGGGCTTGGGGGGCTTATGTCAACAACCCCAGCGCCGAGGCGGAAATGACAAGTTCCGCGCGTTTTTCGGGAAACAGCCTGACGTTAAGTGGCACGAAAATTGACGCACCGGAGATCTATGTCGACGGTGTCCTGACTCAGCAGGTGAACACGGTTGTTGCAGAGGACAACCGATATGTTCTTGAAAATCTGTCGATCACCACGGACGACGGTCATTTTCGCGGTGTGACCGCGTTCGGTGCGGACGAGGTTCAAATTCACCGAAATGCAACGACGGCGAAAGATCTTACCCTGTCGCCGAAGACTTTTGCCGTCGTCGAGGGCATGGAGGTCAATGGCTTCGGTCGGGCTGAGGCCGCAAACAATACCTATACGGCCGATGGGATTGAGCTCAACGGCAGCGACCTGATTCTTCGCGGCGGTCGTTTCCTAGACGGCGATTCGGCGGTCTTTTCCAACAATACGGTCAATATTGCCGACATCACCGCCGGAAGCACATCGGGAGAATTGCTCACGGTTTACGGCATGCTGACAAGCGGGGTGGCCGATGTGACGGCGAATGCGACGACGGTCACGCTGGACAAAATCACGTTGTCTCCGTCGGCTGTCGGCTCTTCCGTCGAGACTGAGAGTTTGTCGGCCCTTGCGGTGTCGGTGTTCGATGCCGAAACGGTGTCGGCAAGCGACAATCTCCTGTCGGCCCATGATGTGCACGTTCACTCGGCAATTCTTTCGGCGGCGTACGTGAGCGGTGAAGACACCGCGTCGGTCTCTTTGACCGGAAACAGAGTCGAGTTGAGCAATGTCGAGTCGCAGCTGGATTCGGATTTTGAAAACGGTCTGACGATCTACGGTGCGCGCGCTGCGATAAGCGGCAACGCCGAAATCTCCCGCAACGAAGTGTCGGTGAAGGATGTGACGGCTGCGGATCTGCGTTTGTACGGCGGCCGTTATTGGGCGGTCGGCTTGGCACAAAATGCTTCTGTTGTGATGAACGGCAACCTGCTTGAAGTGGAGAATGTCACGAACACCGGACCGGAGGCCGATCTTTGGGCGGCGCGCGCCGGTTTGGGGGACGAGGTTTACCATAGCGGTGCGGACACCTCAACGGTTACGCTGCAAAACAATCGGGCTCGCGTTTTGGATTCCAAGTTTATCGGTCAGCTTGGAGTAGCGGGAGCCGAAGTCGATATCCGCGGCAGCGCCGTCGTTTCAAACAACGCCGTGGAGCTCCGCAACGTAACGGCCGATCGTTTCTATGCTCTCGGCGCTTCTTATGTGGGTTCGGATACGGCCGATCAAGCCGATGTGGTGATGAACGGCAATACGCTGATTGCCGAAGGCGTGACGGCAAGCGATTACGCTCAGTTTGTTGCCGCACGGTCGTTTTTTACCGACGGCGATGAAGAAGTCTACGGACAGAACATCCTGATGCAGGGTAATCGGCTCGAAATGACGGACGTGACACTCTCGGGCGAGGTTCGTGTGTTGGCGACCTGGGCCTCGGAGGCCGGAGAAGTGCGGGCGAGCAACAATACGCTTCGGATTTCCGGGCTTACCGCCGACAACAACCAAGCCGATACGGCGAGTGAGGTCATCGCGGTCGATCTTGATGCAATGCAGGCCGAGGTGGAAAACAATTCGATGGTCGTCGAGGATTCGTCGTTTACAGGAACCACGAGTCTGTTAGGCGTGCAACTGGCGGTTGAAAACCGGGGTGTTGCTTCGGGAAACAACGTTGCTCTTTCTGGGACGGAGTTCTCCGGAACGAGTAATGTCGCAGCGGTTTTTCTTGGCGCAACGCAAGCTGAGGCTGAAAACAATGCGATGGTCGTCGAGGATTCGTCGTTTACAGGAACCACGAGTCTGTTAGGCGTGCAACTGGCGGCTGAAAACCGGGGTGTTGCTTCCGGAACCAGCGTTTCCGTTTCCGGGGTGGAGGTCTCCGGATACGGGCTCATTGAGGCGGTGTCCGTTTACAGCCAAGACACGGTCGAAGTCAACAATTCGACACTGCTGTTGAGCGATGTCAGCATGGATGGTGAACCGGCTCTGATTGCCGGCGTCGATGGCTCAGGCAAAACCGTTTCGGTTCAAAACACCCTCGTGCAGGCAACCGAGGTTGATATTCAAGACAATAAGGAGCTTAAGGAGCGCAACGTGCTGGCCGGCGTTTCGGCATTCATCACCAACGACGGCGGTACATTCACAAACAAGAACACCGTGGTGTCGGTGAACAAGTCTGATATCACTAACGGGTATGTAGCCGGCACTCTTGTGGCGTTGGCTGACGGCGGTCAGGTTGAGATCAATAACCAGACGGTCGTGGTTTCTTACAGCACGGTCGACGACGTGTACGGCACGGGCATTGTCGCTTCCGGTGACGTGAGTGCGCGTATCAACAATCAAACGATCGTTTTGGATAACGCAACCGTTGTGGGCGGTGTGTACGACGTTTCCATTAAAAACGGGACTTCGACACGCAGCGGCAATGACGTTGAGCTCACCAACAGCCGTTTGCAACTGTCCGGCATCAACGAGGTGGGCTCCATCAGCGGCTTTGACACGATCGGACTCAATGTCACGCAAGACAATATCGATCAAGCTGTTCTGACCGTCACCCAGGCGGCCGAAGGCCAAACGAAATTTGACGGAGTGACGATCGAAATCGCTTCCGACGATTTCCTCGAGAGTTCCGATACGTATCAGCTCATCAATGTTGAAGGCGGAAAATATACGTTCAAGGATTTGACCGTCAAGGAAAGCCACACCTTCATCGAGACGACATACACAGCCGATGGTGATGTGGTACTGGGTAACGGTGAGAACCTTACGAGCGAGAATGATCTGTTCAATAACAAGACCGTGAAAGCGACCGAAAGTTCCAAGACGCTTGCCGAGTCGCTCCTTGGCACCGTCGCTTTCATCAACCAAGGCGCCGAATTCATTGCCGACGAAGGCATTGCGGCGATGGTGGATGCAGCCAAGCTTGGAGAAGTGACGGCGTTCGGCGTGATGCAGGGCGGATCAACGCACTACAACACGGGCAGTTATGTGGACGTTGACGGCGTTACCTTCATGGCCGGCGCCGGCTTGAGAATCAATCCGAACTGGACCATGGCCGGTTTCGTTGAAGCCGGGTGGGCCAACAGCGCCAGCCACGTGGAAGGCACGCGCGGCGACGGAGACCATGAATACTTCGGCGTCGGTTTTGCCACGCGCTATCAGACCGACGGCGTGCTTTACGTCGACGGCTCGCTGCGAGCGGGGCGCGCGACGACCGAATTTGCGGGCCGCTACGGGCAGGATTCGGCCAGTTACGACGCCAAGAGCCTCTACATGTCGGCGCATGTCGGCTTGGGGGCCCTGTGGGATCTCAACGAGAGCCTGAAGCTTGATACGTATGCGCGCTACATGGTCACGTATTTCGATGACGACGACGTGGATCTGAATAACCGCTACAACGATAAGCTTGACCTGGACAGCACCGTGACGCACGCGGTTCGTGCCGGAGCTCGTCTCTTGGGCGACTTCAACGACTACGCCTCCTGGAAGGTAGGCGCCGCCTACGAGCATGTCTTTGACGGCGACGCAGAAAGCGCGGTGAATTCCTTCAGTCTCGACGTACCGAGCCTGGAAGGCGACACGGGTGTCTTTGAATTGGGGATGAGCATTCGTCCGTCTCTGGAGAGCAACTGGGCGGTGGATCTCGGAGCCAAGGGCTATGTGGGCGATCGGGAAGGCGTCACGGGGAATATGACCGTGCGCTACAGCTTCTAAACCGCTGCACAACGGACACAGGAGGACAAAGTGGTGAAAAACAAAGTAATCGGTTTGTCAGTGGCCTTGACTCTGGCAACGCTGATGGTCGGTTGTGCCAACGTGACGACAGGACAGCTTCATGCACTGCTCGAAGTCATGCCGACGGAAGTCTGCATTATTCGCAATCCGCAAGTGACGATTGATGCGGCCATTCCGTCTCTGCAGTCGGCTTTTCAGCGTCGAGGCATCAAATCCACCGTTGTGGATGATGTCGGAGCTTGCCGTTCGGAATATCGTTTGAGTTATGTCATGCGGCGTTCTTAGGACGCAACGACCTATCTCGGACTGGCGGAGTTGACGCTCTACAGAAACAATGCCATTGTTTCGACGGCTAAATATAAGGCTGGGAGCATGACGCTGACAAAGTGGGGCAAGACCGCCGAGCGAATCGACAAAACGGTTGGCAAACTGCTCGGAGAACCTGACTGATCGTTAGTCGTTCGTCCGACTGAGTCTCTCAAGCGCCGCTTCGCGAAACACGGGCGGCAACGGGATTCTCTTGAGCCGACTGTTTAGAAGTGTTTTGTCCAACGCAGAGCGGCGCCCCAGCGCTCGTTGCCTGCGTCGCCGAGCTCGCCGTCAAGCATCAGTGCGAATTCGTGTCCGGAAGTTGAGTTCCAGCCGAGTTTGCATTGCGCAGCGACGGCGTGGCGGTTGTCGAAGAAATCAACGTGGGTTTCGTCGCGGATTCCGGACCAGGTGTACGTTTCGTCTCCGTCAATGGGAAAGCGATTGCGGTAGGCGAGGCGACCTTCGAGGAAGATGTTGCCGGCCGGGGCGGCGCTGTTGCGCGTTTTGAACGCAAGGCCGGCCTCAAGGGCTGCGACGCTCAGAAGCTCGTTGTCGAATTCCTGAGCGACAAGAGAGTCCGATTCACGGATGCTGTCCCGGTTGATGCCGTCCCAACTCAGTTGAGCATAGGGCATCAGCGAGAGCGAAAGCTGTTCGGGTTCGAATTTGCGGCCGATGCCCAAAGACGCTCCCAAACTGACGGCGTGCGCTGTTGTGTCAAGCCGCTTTGTCGTGCCGAAATCGCTGACGTACCTGGTGCGATCCTCAACGCCGTATCCGAGAAGCGCCTGACCGAAGAGGCGCACTCCGCGTCCGAATTCCCGTACTGCCGAAACGCACGCGAAAACGCCTTGCGCGTCGCCCTTGTCCGCTCCGGAGAGCTCGACATCGTCATAATAGGCTCCGACTTTCCAGCTCAACGCCCAGTCGCCGAAGCTGCGGTGCGCGCCGGCTGAAAGAATGGTGCGCGTACTTTGGAAGGATTTCGCACCGTCCATGTTGGCCCGCTCGACGACAAGCGAAGCTTCTGGAATGATCTCCGTGGCATATAGATCGGTCATCGGCGAGAGCGCCGAAATTTCCCGCAGGCGCACCGATCGTGACAATGCGGCTGCATCGAATGCCAAATGCGAAGCCGGTTGGGTCGAGTCAAAGGTTTTTGCCAAAGTCGAAGCCGCCAGGAAGCGGTTGCTTTCATCGGCCGCAGCGGTCAGGTTTTCGGAAAGAATGTCCACGGCGCCCGCAAATTCGGCGGCGGTTCCCGAAAGAATGCCGTCGGCTTGGATCACGGCGTCCAGTCTTTGAGCCCGACGCATGGCCTCTTGCGTAAGCGACGCGGTGCGGCCGACAAGTTGCATGCTGTCATGCACACGGTACAGCGTAAAGTTTCCGTCCGCATCCGTTTCGAATGTAAACGTAATGCCTCCTCCCCAAGAGAGGTTGGCCTGTCTGACCTGCTCAAGGATTTCGGATCCTTCCTCCAAATCCGGGAAAAAGAGTGTCGGACTCAGGCTCATTGAGTGGTCCACGTATTGGCCCGTGCGAATCGTAATGTTCAGAGGGCCGTCGGCATTGTTTTGCGAGCCCAAAAGCTCCAGAGAGGAAGCTTGAGACGAACCGAGAAGGCGAATTTGGTCGATGGTGTGCTCGCCGACATCAAGCACAAGAGATGAGCCCGCTTGCAGCTTCAGTTGATCCCGGACGTAGAACGTACCGATTCGAGTCTCGGGGTTAAGGTCGTCGCCGGGCGAGAGCGTGCCGCGCGATGTCAGCCCTCCGACGACACCGCATCCGGCCACAGTCGCCGAAGCATCGGACTGAACTTCACCGTCTATGATGCCGTTGACAACCAGCGTGGCCCCGTGGATGACGTCGGTCGAGCCGCTGTAGGAGGCGTGTCCGGTCATCACGAGAGTGCCGGCGGAAGAAACAACGCCGTTCTCGCCGAGTGTCCCGGAGACAACAAGCGAAACCGGAAGATCGGCATTGTCCGGCTCTTGGGTCTGAGCGCTTGAGCCTTCGTAAGGCCGACCGTTTGCAATGGCTTCGTTGTAGGCCTTTAGCTCTTCTTCAGTGGTGATATGCAGCGTCGGATTCCAACGGACTTCGTCAATGTCGTTGGTAAAGTAACTTACCCCGTTACCCGCAAGATTGAGCGTGTAGGCAATTTGCTCCTTTCCGTTGAGTCCCGTTTCGACGGGAAGTTGCCAAGAGTTGCTTGCGGAGTCCCAGCGTGCCATGCGATTGACATTGAGTTCGGCAATGCCGCCGACGGCGCTTGCCGCGTCAAGAAGTCCCGCACCGATGGCGTACTCGACAATGACGCAATGCTCCTTGAAATATGTCTTCCACTCTTCGTAGGCCTTATAGACAGCTTGCCTGTAGGCTTCCGGGTCCATGTCCCAATCGGCGTCTTCGAGTGTGCGTTCAAGCCAGTCGCCGGCAGCGCGTTCGGCGGCCTGTTCCTTGAGCGCATCAATGTCGGCTGTTGCTTCGCCGGCGCTTCCCCAAAAGACAATGGCCGCCGATTCCTGATAGACGTTGGTTTCGTATTCGCCAGTTTCAATCGAATAGCCGGGGGAGGCGACGGAAAAATACAGTCTGCCGCCGAACTGCCAATGGTAGTCGGCATTTTCGTGCGTCGGATCCGTTTGGGAACTCCCCGGATGAATCGAAATGACATCGAATTGACCGTCGCGCGGTTTTTGAGCGGTTGAGAGTACCGTGTCGGCCAATTGAGAAGCGCTCATCCAAGGAAAAGCCTGTTGTACGAGCGCAAGCGTGCCGCTTACATGCGGCGCGGCCATGGAGGTGCCGGTCATCTGCACGGTCCCGTTGCCGCTTCCCGCTTGGGCGCTCACAATATCGGTGCCCGGTGCGGCGATGGTCCACAACGAGGCAAAAAGCCCTTGGTTGGAGGCTTCTACGACACCGGAATTGCCGTGGATGAAGTGGCCTTCTTCAAACAGATGGTCGGATTCGATGTTGACGACGTTGATGAAGTGCCCGGCCTTTGCCGGATCGCGCATCTGCTGCAGCAACGGGTCGGCCGGAGCCAGCCCGCCCTGATTGCCCGCAGCAAAAACGAGCAGTTTGTCTTTTTCAACGGCTGACGTGAATATATTGTTGAAGGCTTGCGTCACGTCCTGCACATCTCGATATTCGTACAAACCGCGCACCCAACCCCAGTTGACGTTCAATCATGCTTGAGCCCTATTCCTAAATCTGTTATTCATATCAGTGCTGCGTCAATTGTTGTTACTGGCAGCCACGCCACGGCTAAGATCCCTTTTATCCAACCTTCAGCAATTCATCCCACCGGGTAGTGCAGCACGCTGACAATAAGTCCCTTTTCATCCGCCAGTTCTCCGACACTTTAGCAGAGGCCACTGTAAGCACACCCTTGCCAAACTATCGCGAAATCATATCAAGCGCTACTTTCAGCCCGCCAACGCCGTCTACGCGAGCGTCGGCCATCACCCCCAAGCTTTCGATCACGGCGGGCATTACATATTCAGCATGGATCTTATGATCGACGAAAAAGCTTGAACTGGGGTTTGCCGCCCGCAAGCTCATCAATGACAAATATTGCGGTAACCATCATAGCAATGCTGCATAAGAGCAGTTTACTGCCGGTCCTTGTGTCATGAACAGGCAGCCCTGACCACCTGTATTCAGCCTGATAAGCATGTATCTTCACGTAACCGGCAGTCTTTGTATTACCTCATCAGTCAGGTAATTCCAATATCTTGGAACATCTACTTTTATGCAGGCACTTCTTTTCTCTTGCGGCATAAGTTCCCTTTGAAAAAGGGAAAAAACAAATAGTGATGTCAATCTATTTAGAAAAATCCTCTTTATTCTTCCAATAATCTCGATAAAACTCTTCACATTGTCTAACTCGATCAGAAACAGACCCTTTATAGTTTTCGTACCACCAATCAACAAATTCTTTTATTTCGCGGTTTTGCAAGTAACTTGCCTTGTTACATACAATACAAAAATCCCAAGGGGAACGTCTCCAATTTTTCAAAATTGGAACGATTGAACCTTGTTGGAGCGCATGAAGAGCAATCGTAGCGGAAAGATCCAGTGAAATTCCAATATTTTCCATAACAGCATTTAAGATAATGCCCTGATCATCAAAAACATATACACGCTCCCATTTGATTAGATCTGAACGTTGATTACCTTTTAGTAGTGTTGTTGTTATAGGATATTCACCACCACGATGCAAAATACCTATATGTCGAGCAAGATCCCCAGGAGTGGCGGGTTCGCCATTTAGAGCTAAATATTGTGGCGAAGCCACAGGAAATCCTCCCCAGGTGACAAAAGGCAGGATTATCAAATCCGGAGAGGGATTAGGACGGCGCAATAACGCAATATCTACAGTATTTCCAATTAGCTCAGTTAGGTTTTGTTGAGAAAAAAGTTTAAACTGGACATTTGGATTTATACGCCTATAATCAAAAATATAGCGATATATAAACTTATTTGCCAGTGCGATAGGCGCAGATATGCGAATAACAGGCCTTTCAGAGGCAAACCTCGATAAAGATTGCAAATTATCAAAATGATCGATTAAAGGTTCTAAAGTTCTTAACAAGCTACGCCCTCTGCTATTGACGAGTAATGGGCGTTTGGCATGTTCAAATAAGCTTCCAAATTCTCGTTCAATTCCTTGAATCAATCGTGATGCAGTTGATATTTCCATCCGCAAAGAAGCAGCAGCTTGCGAAACACTGCCCGTCTGTGCCGTTTTAATAAAAACTCTCCAAGCCTGAAGATTATCAATTGGCTTAGTCATTCCATTGCCTGCCAAATTTTAAGTTTTAGGTTCGGAGAGAATAAGATTGCTCTACCCCCCCCCTAGAATAGATTACTATATCTGTCATCTATATCATACTGTGTAAAAACTTGTATTAAAACTTATACGAGTATGGATTACACCATTTCAAATACGCACAATTGGTTAATCAATTTGTATTTTGAAAAAAAGCCGGAGCTTTAGTTAACGCATTAGCTAAAACTTCCAGCCGCTGTTAAAACAAAAAATATCTATCGTTTATTTCATGCGCTTGGCACATTCCCTACCAGCAATTCGCCCGTTGACAAGACAGTCCAGTACGGCACAGGATCCTAACCTAACAGCCCCATGTACACCCCCTGTTGACTCACCGGCAGCATAAAGTCCGGGAATCGGTTGGTCTGTCCTGACATCAAGGCACTGAGCCAGACTGTTCGTCAGAATGCCCCCCATAGTGTGATGTACTTTGGGCATCAGTTCGGAACAATACCAAGGTCCGTCAACAAGCGGTTTTGCAGCCGGATTGATATAACGCCCAGTCTCACTGTCTTTCCCATTCTTCAGAGACTGATTGTACAGATCGACCGATTTTTTCAGACCTGCAAAGGGAATACCCTTAGCCTTGGCTAACTCCTCAAGAGTATTAAACTTCTCGACAACACCTCTGCTCTGGCATTTTTCCATAATGCCAGGTCGATTAAGTTCGACACGTTTAGTATTAATCTCGTTGCAAATCGACCAGCAGTGACCACCTTTTGCGCGTTCTGCAAAAATTGCGTCGGCACGGACCTTGCGGTTAGCCATTTCGTCAACAAACCTGCGTCCGTTATTGGAACTAACCCAAATTCCGAAAGCTCCGGCTGCTCCAACATGGAACGTAAAGGCGATGCCCAGCCCTTTTTCAAGCGGATTGCTGAACGGGAGGCACTGAATCCGGTCGTGCTGAATAATATTGCAGCCAATTCGGGAAGCTTCTCGCCAAAGTTCGCTCGTGGCCCCCGGCTGGTTTGTTGTCGAGATATCTTTAGTCAAGCGAGGATCATGCTGCTGACGGTACACTACATCAGCACTGAAACCACCGTGACACAGAACAACTCCGCGTGTGGCTCTGATGTAGATTACCTTGCCTGAATCCGCCTTCGGGAATTGGTAGTTCTTCCTTACTTTCAGTCCTTTGACTACTCCGTCCGTATCACGAATGATCTGCTCAACGTAACTGCGGGTTTTGAGTTCAACTCCCAATTCCTTACACTTCTTCTGTTCGGGAATAACAATGCCTGAACCAAAGCCGCTCTTGGTAACAGCGCAACGCGGAACAGAATGACCGCCCTCCATTGCGATTCGATCTTCATTCCACTCCACTCCGAGGTAATCCCTACACCAGAGATAAGTGTCTCTTGAGCCTTTGGCAGTGGTGATAACTTTTTCGCGGTGGTTCAATCCTTCACCGGCTTTGAGCATGTCTTCAATCAGAAGATCAACCGAGTCCTTGATCTTGTCATTTAATTGACCGGGAGCACCGGGTGCTGCAAAAATTCCACCATTGATAATAGAGTTCCCACCAATGGTTGGCATCTTTTCAAGCACCACTGTTTTTGCCCCTGCTGCACGCGCTTCAATGGCTGCGGCAAGTCCCGCAAAACCGGAACCGACTACGATAACGTCAAACGTCTCGTCCCACTTGGCAGGCATCGGATCGACACAGGTAGCGCGAGCCGGGGCAAGAAAGCCGACACCGGTTGCCGCGACAGCCGCTTTTGCAAATTCTCTGCGGTTTAAGCTCATCTTATTTACTCCATCCTGTTACTTCTTTTCCTTGAGCTCAGCAAGAGCGATTCCTTTTTCTCCCTGAACTGTGTAAAAGAGATAAAGTTTCCCGTTATCCCGAATAACGTAGGGATCACGCAATCCGCGCTCCGGATTTGCATTGGAACCGAGTGAACCGCGTGTAAGCGGCAAGTTTGCCCCTTCATAGTCCTTTTCCGGCGTCAGTACCAGCTTGGGTTGGCTAACTTCCCATTGTGTCCAGTCTTCTCCCTTCATCTTGATATGAGTGACCAGAATGGATTCTGGCTTGTCATAAATCTTGGAGTAAAAGAGAAGCACGCCGTCATCAGTCTTTAGCAGTGCGGGATGCCGCATTTGAGCAAACGTCACCGGATAACGGTCTATCGGCCCGGGCGTAAGTTTCGAAAATCTCCAGATTCCATCGTGGGAGAAGTTCAGGTTGCCAAGGCGTGAAAAGCCCCAGAAAGCGCCGTTTCCTGCAGGCAGGACACGAAGGTAGTGATCGCCCATGGCTCGCGTATTGACCTTCCAGTTAAAGCCGTCTTTTGAAATGGCAAGGAAGGTTGCCTGCTTTTGAGTAAGGATCTTTTTCTTATATTCCGGATCATCAAATTTAGGAGCCGGTGTTGTGGGCGTATGAAAATACATCCGAAGTTCTTTTTTCTCATTGTCAATCCAAATCTCCGGTGAGGCCACATGATCAGGCCCCCATTTCAGCCCGCTCTTTGTTAAGTCCTTGGTATGAAGCACCCCGTTCTTATAGATTTTCCACGGACCAGTGATTTTGTCGGCGTAAGCAACACGTATGTAATCTCCGGTGTGATGCGCGAAATACATTAAGTACTTGCCCGGAGCGTTCTTAATCCATTCCGGAGTCTTAATTACAGTGGGACCGTTAATGTTAAGGCCGTCATCTCCAGGGAGCATGTCTCCCGAGATAACTACACCATGCCGGATGACATCGAATGCGTATCCTTGGTCTTTGTTATATTCGTGCAATGCGCAAGCTGCAGAAGACACAGTAATCAACACTGTTGCAGCAACAAGTGAAATCAGTCTGGCTTTCATTGTGTTCCTCACTTAATCAGTTAAAAGATATGACGCAAGCCAGCGACAAATCTTGTACGATTCTCCGTTGAACTTTCTTTTGCGCAACCGTTCGCTGTTGCATATGATGCTATGACATACACGTCAGTCTTTTTGCTCAAAAAATACTGATAACCAATGCCGGCTGTGTATTTTTCATATTCACCGGCATCAGCAGATTCTTGACTTTCAGCTTTCATGTATTGAGTTGAAGCCATAAACCGGCCACCGTACATTGGCACCTGTACGCCAAGTGCAACAGAGTTTGTTTCCCAGTCTTTGAAATCGGTAAATGTATAGCCAGCCATACCACCATGCTTCGTATAACGGTACTGTCCGAAAACTTTAACGGTATCAAAATCGTAGTTACCACCAACGACAAAATTCATTGTTGGATGGTTCCACGCTGTTTTGGTAGTATTTTCGCCAAGAATCGTTTTGTTAAAACCTACCATGAAGTAGGATTTCGCACCTTTATGACTAATAGCTAAGTCAACAAATCGGTTGTTGTCACTAAATTCATCAGCTTCATCTTTTTCATATTTCGAAAAAGAAAATGTACCCACTGCGCTCCAACCCGCAAATGTTGGAGTTGTATACTGAATTGCGTTATTTAGACGATGCGTATTTTGCTGTCCCGAGACAGACAGAGTTGAATCGTCTCCATATCCGCATTTAAAGGCATCGGTTGCAGCCAAAGTCTGATGGCGTCCGGCCGCTGCTGTACCAGCATAGAGTCGACCAAACATAATTTCACCGTAGGTGTTATTATGAATTCCAACAAATGCCTGACGCCCGAAGAAATCATCGTCCTTTCCGTGGAAACTTTGAATGCTTCCGGTATCCGGTTGGATTTGTGCTTCCAAAGTGGTGAACACGTATGTATCAGCGCTAAGTTTTTCCTCAGCGTAAATGCCAAACCGGCTTCCAGATTGCGTATTGGGCTTCATTGTTAAAGTTGGCTTAGCATTTTTTCCGTCTTCGTATGCCAAAGACAGATCGATTAAACCATATACGCGAACTTCTGCTGCTGTTGAATAAGTTGCCCCTAAAATCAATGAACACAAAACAGCAGATTTAAAAAGTTGTCTCATTACAAACTCCTTATTTCACTTTGAAATTGAAATCGTGACAGGAGGCACAAAAGTCGACTGAAGGCTGATGAGCCTTATGACAGTTAGTGCATTCCAAGGAGTCGAGATAGTGTGGAGAATAATGAGGGTTTTGTTTTGTTTTGTCTATCGGAGTTGTTTTTTTAACCAAAGCATCTGTAGGGTGACATTTTTGACAAATCCCTTCCTCAGGAGCTTCGGTTTGTTTTTCTCCGTGACAATTTTGGCAAACGATTCCATTGTTTTGATGGATTTCCGCCAGGTTTGCAGCGTAAACTGACGATGTCACAAGGCAGGCCAGACAGGAAAGAATCAAAACATATTTTCTTCTCAACACTTCTTTGTCTCCAGTTTGATTTCTCAGAATTTGTCCGGACGACACAATTTTTAAATATTTATGCAGAGAAGAATTTGTTCGTTTGGCAAATTCCTTTTTAGATTTTGAGTGTTTGCTGGAATTGCAAATAATTTTGTTAATCCTGCAATTAATTCTTCATTTCAGTTGATATATTTCAGCATCGTGACCTTGCTGTATTTTTTTTACAAACGGAGGCGAGATGTTATCAAGAAGTGGGGTGGGGCGCGAAATTTGGACCTGAAGGTTCAAGCATTATAGGCAGTCCCTCAGGAAACCCCGAGTAACTGCTTTTCATAGTTGACAGGCGCCAGCATACCGATGGTCGAATGAGGACGAATCGTATTGTAGGTTTCTATCCAACGAGTAACCGTAACAACAGCCTGCTCATAGCTGTCGAAGCGTTTGCGACCGATGAGTGTTTCACGCTTGAGGGAGCTCCAGATTGACTCACCGGGCGCATTATCCCAGCATTGCCCCACATCGCTCATGGAGCACCTCATGTCCAGTTGCATAAGTCGGTTCTGGAAAGCAGCAGAACAATACTGCGTGCCTCGATCCGAGTGCATGATCGTTCCCGCAACAGCGTTGATACCGCGCGTACGTACAGACATATTGAGAGCCCTAAGGACCAAATCGGTCGTCATCGAAGTATCCATGGCCCAGCCCAGAATGCGGCGGCTCCCAAGATCCAAAATGGTAGCCAAGAATCCCCATCCTTGGGTCGTGGGCAAGTACGTGATGTCGCTCACCCATGCTCTGTTGAGTGTTCCGGGAGCAAAATCGCGCCCTAAGAGGTTGGGATAGACAAACATGTTGTGATTGCTGTCGGTCGTTTTGACAGTACGTTTGAAATGACGGTACCCGATGATGCCGTTGACACGCAAAACGTCTCTGAGCCGCTTGACTCCGATGCAAACGCCTCTTTGACGCATGAGCGCGTGCATTTGACGGTACCCGGGGGTGTATTTCATCTCGTTGCGGATGATTTTGGCTTGTCTGAGCACAGTTTCATCGGAAATGACCTTCTTGCACTTCACAGGCATGCGCTGGCGCTTAACCCATGCGTGATAGCCGCTGACACTGACCTCAAGTACCTCGCAACGCTTGGCTATCGGGATATCTTTGAGTTCCGAATCCTCAAGGGAAGCTTGAATAAAGGCGTACCTCACTGAAGGACGTTTTTCGAGAGGTACGCCGCGAATTTTTTTAGCAGCAATACCTCGGCGCGGGACTTCTGCAATTCGGAGCGCAAACGCGCAATCTCTGCCTGCTCGGCACTAACGGAATCTTCGCCGTCAAGTGATGCTTGAAGCAATCCGCTGCGATACTAGCGCACCCAGCTATACAAGGATTTGGGATTGATGTCGAGTTCACGAGCCACATCAACAGCCGGACGATGCTCGTCGACGACAAGTTTTGCTGCGTTAAGACGAAATTCTTTGGTGAAAATACGACGAGTAAAAGCCATGGGGTTTAGTCTCCTGATAGACAAAATTGTGCCCTAACAGGGCCGATCTATCAGGTCCATTTTTCGTACCCTCATCCCAGAGAGTCAAATGAGGCATGACGCACCTAGCAAGACAACCGAGACGAGAATAAAACGCCTTTCGAATCAAGCTCAAAGTATGTCAAAGAAATGCTGTTTCGAACAGATTGTTCGCTCGAATGGTTATCCTCGTCGATTAGGCGAAGGAAAGCGTCAAGATAACCGGTCGTTGTTGGAATCGAAAGAAGCGATGCGCCGGACTGAACTCACGAAGAAAACCGTGGGTGCTCAGATTGAAGAAATGTAAAAAGGCGTGCGGTAGATTTGGCGCTTTTTGATAAACGGTGCGGCTGACGAAACAAGAAGCGCTTACGAAAAAAGGTACAACGAAGTCCAAAGTAGTCTGAAGTGGTAAAACAGGAGACGGATGACGATGACTGAGTCGCTTGTTTCACTCAATACAAAAATTTCAGCTGAAGAAAAGCGTCGCTTTGTTGAAACGGCTAAAGCGGTGGGTTTGACGCCTTCGGCTGCGATAAGGGCCTTTGTTCTCAAATTCTGCGAATGCTGCGAAATGCCGTTTGAATTCAGAAAGGAGCCCCGGATCAATCTGAGTCATCCCGATCTGGTCAAAGCCAGAGTCCAAGACGGCGTAGTGATCGTTCTTAACAGTTGGCGGGATGAGGACGATTGAGCCGAAGCTTTGGGAGATTTGGCGTTTTCGATTTGCTTTTGTTTAGGTAAGAGTAAGAGTTAGACCGAGCACAAACGGTCTGCCGAGAATTTCCATTCGGCAGGCCGTTTTTACCGTTTGCAAATAAACGGTTATCTCACACTCGGAAGATAAGCAAAAGCCACTTCAGTTTTGAGAGGATGCCGTTCAAGGGCTTCTTTGAGCAAAACGGGATCAACGGCGCCGGTGGCGTCCGAAAGCATGACAACGACTTTGTTGCCTTCGCGGTAGGCCTTGACCGCATGCACGATGAATTGAGCCAGAGCCGCAACCGGGTTAATGGGCTTCAGAGTGGGTTCGAGAAGCGGCAACGTTTTGGCGTCGGGCCGCGGGCAACAAACAAATAACCCCTCGTGACAGTGTTCGGTGCTGCAAGCCAGTGCACAGGCAAACGAGTCGGCTTCGGTGCGCACTGTTGTTTGCGCCGTTGCCTGAGTCCGGATCAGAGCATGAGAAACCCGATTGTCGCCTTTCATCATCGTCACGCGCATGAGACGATTGGCTAAACCTTTCCGGTTCTGGCCCAGTGCTTCCACGAGACCGTGTTGGCCCAAGCGCATCGGCGTCACATCGACAAAAAGCGTTCGGCAGTCGGCCTTTGGGGTTGAATTGACTTGACGATAGGCACGCACGCAAGACAGTGTCGCGACGAAATGACGGGCGAGCGAGGCCTTGAGACCGTGAACTTCGGCGCGCGAAAGCGTTTGCATGAAGATGCTGGTGATGCGTCCGAGACCGCAGGCGCGCTCAAGCATCCGAAACCGATCGACGCGGGCATTGCCCAGAATGCGCATGGCAACGGAAAGGCTTTCGAGCGTCAGCGGTTCGTGCGCACGAAGTACGCAACTTTGAATGCGATCAGTGAGGGCTCTGGGCAAACCGCCGTCAACGCCGTCAAAAACGGTGGCGGCGGTTCTAAGGTCGCAGATCTGCTGAATGTTCCAGCGCATGCGTGCGGCCTGACGGTGCTGGGATAACTCAGGCAGCGGAGCGCAAACGAAGTTTTTATCCTTTGGTTTGTGCATCGGTTTTTCCCCAATTGATTTAAAAATACAAAAAACTCAAACTCACGAATAACTCCTTTTGTTGAATTGAATAACAAAAGGCAGAGTCGGGTATCGATATCAGGCAAAAATGCTTGCTATCGCTTTGCATCGCTTTTGAATCCAAAAGCGAAGTGCGCAATCTAAGGGAAATCCTGTAGTTTGTAAAGAGCGAAGAGAAAAATATTTTTTTGTGCTCAGGATTGAATTTTGACCGGGGACGTGCTAATGATCATTGCGTGAAAATGCCTGCAGGACGGACAAAGCAGCGAGAATTGACAGAGGAGAGGCGTTCGTTTTTTGTTCGGTTCGAAACGAACAAAACGAACAATAAAGAGGGGCTTGGATTTATTTTAAAGATCTGAGGTTGCAAAAAGCCTTGCCTTTTTATTTATTTCAAATAAACGGCAATTTTTTTCGAAATATTTTGATTGTTTATATAAGAAATCAAGTTTAGGTACGATATTGCAGCACTCGATTTGTATAACAAATTCGACGTCGCCGCTTGAGGTTCGCTCGAGTCAATCCTTTCGAAATACACAAAGTCGGCAAGACTACCAGGATCGGGCGCATGCTGCGACGGATTTCTTAAAAAACTGACGTTTTTATTGAAAATTTTCTCTCGAGGTCGTCGCGTCGAATTGCCGATGGGGCGCGGGATTTGCGGCGATGACGCCTACGACGGAGTCTCGGACGATCAGACGGAAAACTTTTCCGTTTTTGTTTTTCGTTGCCCTCAAATTGTCTTGACGCCCGAAAGATGCGTGTGAACAATTCGCCGCCGTGCCGAACGCCTGGCGTTTGCCCCGTCGTTCGGCCGAAGTCGAAGAAAAACCGAAGGTTCGTCTCAAAGGTGAGTCGGCGGTTTTTCCATGTAAAACCCATCCGAGGAGACGTTGCATGTTCAACTCAATGTCGGACGAAGCGCGCTTAAAGGCTTTTAAGTGGTTCTTTGTGACGGTTTTGGCCGTCTGGGCTTTGCTTTTGACCGTTGATCCCGCGCACGCCGCCGCCACGGGCGGATCGGAGTTCAAGTCCTTGTATGAGCTTGTCTCCGGTTGGGCGAGAGGATATCTGGGCAGAACCATTGCGGTGGTTTTTCTGCTCGTGGGCCTCGGCACGGGACTTATTCGCGGATCCGTTATTGCGGCGGTGACGGCGCTCGGTGCGGCAGTGGCATTGTTGATGCTGCCCACGATCGTCGATTCGCTCTTTAACGGCGCCGGCATTTAAGCAAAGCGCCGAGTGCGAAAGGCGGCCGACGGCTTTCATGCCGCGGACACTTTTCGCACTCCGCCGAGCAACCCTTTTTTTCGGAGAGACATTCAATGCAACCGGTCCTTGTGCCGAAAACGCTCGACGCGCGCTCGCGTCTTCTTTTTTGGGAGAGCGACTACGTGATCGTGGCCTTGGGCGGCTTTGTGGCCGGTCTGCTTGTGTCGGGACTCATCGCAGGATTGATCGGCGCCGTGCTCTTTGCTTGGGGTTGGCAAAAAGCCCGAGGCGGGGGTTCAACGGCGCAGGCCGTGGCGTTGGCGTACTGGCATCTGCCGGCGGACTTTTTCCTGCGCGTGCCGCAAAGCGCCAGACGTCACTTTATCGGGTAAGTCTCCGAGGCCATTGACAGAAATCGAACTCTCGACGCCGTTGATGCGTCACAAACATTCATTAAAGCGTACGCCATGCAGCGAATCATTCAGACCGTTTCGGCCGAAGCCGCCGCCCATTTGCAGATCCGACGTTCCATCGTGGTCGCTTTGGGCGTGAGTCTGCTCACGAATGCCGCTCTGGCGCTCACGTTGCTCACCAAAACCGACAACAGCCGCACGGTGGTTTTGTCGCCGGCGGCTACCCAAACATTTATCGCCACGAACGATGCCGTGAGTCCTAATCTGCTGGAATCCTTTGCGGCACAGTCGGCGTCGATTCTTCTGAATATGACGCCTGCAACGGCCGCAGCCAACGCCGAAATCTTTCTTAAAAACGTGGCGCCGCAAGCTTATGCAGCAATGGCTGCCAACGTGCGTCGCGGCGCTTCCGAACTCGTGCGCAACTATGCCTCAAGCGTTTTTTACCCCCATGCCTCTGCCGTGGACGAGACTGCTAAAAGTGTATGTCTGAGCGGCGAACGGCGCATGATGATTGCGAGTGCTGTGACCGAAACCAGCGATATAACAGTCTGTATGCGACATGTTGTAACGGCGGGACGCCTGCAGATTTCTCAACTCACCATTCGCAAAACGGAAAGCACGGATCCGGCTGTTGAGCTTGCAAACTTTACCGGCCCGGCTCGATCGATTGCTGACGCACAAGCCGAGTCCGTCGACTGAATTTCCTGAAATTCAATAAACCGATAAGGCTTTGCCCGCTGTGGCAAAGCTTCGGGGATTGTTGTTGCTTTCGTTTCCTTAACAGATTACAAACAACACGTAAACCAATGAGACGTTTTCCTTTAAAGACCGTTTTGGCCGGTCTCGTAACAGCTGCGGGACTCATCGCAAACGGCGCACAAGCCGCAGACCCGGTCACACATCCTCTCTCGCGCGATCACGTCAATCTCGTGCGCGTCCAGGGGCAGAAGATCACCGATGTGGTTTACGACACGCAGGCTCTGGAAGTCTCGGCCGACAAGGAGCGCGGCATTGTCTTTATCAAAGTGAAGACGGCGTGGCTGGCGTCGGGAGCCGGGGAGGTCACTTCGGCATTCTTTAACACCGAGAGTGAAAACTTTTCCGTGCAGTTTTTCGTGAGTGCCGTTCCGTCGCAAACCGTGGATTTGATTCCGCAGACCTCGGTGACGGGGGCGGCCGATGATCGGCAGACGCGCATCGCGTTGGCCGCGCCGTTGTTAAAGCTTGAGTCGGGTGACTTTGTGAGCGAGCTCAAAACCCTGGTGCAAAAGAGTGTCACGGGGCATGTGCCTGATGAGACGCTTGCCGTGGGGTCACTTGCTTCGCGCGAGGACGATCGGCGCTTTGCCCGGTTGCCTGCACCCGAAGGCGCCGTGTACTGGGAGGGTTTTAAGGTTCGCGAAACGCAAGCGTTTTTGTCAGCCGACAAACTCACCGAAACGCTTTTGTTTACGCGTGTCTCTGCCAAGGCGGGAGTACCGGACGCGGCGCGTTTGGCGAAAATCATCGGCGGCGTGCTTGCCGTGGCCCAGGAAGTGCAGGGCACGGGCTATCGACTTCAAACGGAAATCACCGTGATTCGTTCGCGTGAAGCAGCGACCCGAGGCGGCGACGTTTTTGAAAGTGCGCTGGTTGCCTTGTCGGGCTCTGTTTCCACATCGAAACGGGAGAGCAAGCTTCCATGAGTCAAGAGCCGATTGATTTTGAGGCCGAACGCCGTCGCGCAGCCAAAGAACTGGGGTTGCCGTACTCCGATTTGGACGATCCCGTCCATTGGCAGAGAAACATGCAGACGCAAGAGGCAAAAAAAGAGCTTGCCGAGATGCTCTCAGAGAACGACACGAAGACGCAGAGCCGCGAACCACGCGAAGACGAGTCGACGTATGCCTCGTCCGACTCGATTTACACCCAGGGGCGTACTGCGCAGGAAGAACCCGAACACACAGCAGGCGTTGCCATGAATCGCGAGCACACCAAGCTTTCTTGGAAGTTGCGTGCCGAGTCGTTCGTCAACAAGGTGAAGAGTTTTGCCGCCAGCCGCCGTGAGCGCTCGCAAGCGGGCGGGGTGGCGGCGCAGCAAAAGGAGAAGTCGCGTCAGATACAGACGGCCGCGGCGGGTCTTACGACGGTTGCGGCGGTGGTGGCGGGCACCATGATGCTTGCCGGAGACGACCGCGGGGTTCGAACGGAGCCGGTGCGTGTGTACAAAAGTGACTTTCGTCTTGAGCCTGAGGCGTTGGACAAGCAAAGCTACCAAAAGATGTACGACGAAAAGCTCGCGGGCGTCACTGAACGTCTTCAGACGATGGAAGAGCTTGCCGCGCGTCTTCAAAAGGAATTGGCCGCGCAACAGGAAAAAAAGGGAACGCAAAGTGCGGCATCCGAACCCAACACCGCGGTGCCCGTGAATCAATTGCCCGATTTCTCGCCGCAGAGCCGTGCTGCCATTGAAGCGGGAACGCTTTCGGGGGCAATGAACACATCGCCGCCGGTCACTTTCGACGGCCCGCGCCTCAAGCGACTGGCTGTGACCGATCCGATCAAAGATTTTGAAGCGATCCGGACGGCCGCGCGCGAACGATACACCAAGCGCTCGGCGGCTTCGATCGATTCGCCCATTGCCTCAAACCGCGCCCGCAACGAAGCGGCCGGCACCTATTTGCCCGCGGGCAGCTTCGCTCGAGCCGTGGTGCTGGCGGGCGCCACGGTCTCCACAGGCGGGACGGCCTCATCGAACCCCGTGCCGATGCTCTTGGAAGTCAAGGATCTCGCCAAATTGCCCAACAATTTTCGCGCCAACGTCAAGGCCTGTTTTGTGACGGCCAACGCCACGGGAGATCTTTCAAGCGAACGTGTCTGGATCCGATTGGAGCGTTTGAGCTGCATGACGACAAGCGGCAAGGCGCTTGATGCGCGCATTCAAGGCTATGTCACGGGCGACGACGGAAAGACAGGCGTGCGTGCGCGACTGGTGACGCGCAGCGGCCAGGCGATTGCGAGCGCACTTCTGACCGGTTCCATCTCGGGTCTTGGCAAAGCCGTGTCTCTCTCGGCACAGGACACGACGACCTATACGTCGGGCGCTGTCGGCACCACCGTGAGCGATTCGTTTCGCGCGGGGTTGGGCGAGGGGCTCGAGAGTGCGCTCGATCGTATTGCCGACTACTACATCCGACTGGCCGACAAGATTTTCCCGTGTCTGGAAATCGACTCCGGCCGCAAGGTGGATCTGATTCTCTCGCAGGGCCTCACGATCGCGGTGGACGAAACCGCGCCGTCGGAAACATCGGGCGGCGCCATGCCGTTGGCGTCTTCAGAAGGCCCCGCTGTCAACAGTTCCGAACTCTTTGGCGAACGTATGAAAGCCGCCAGCGAGCGTTACGACTAATGATCGAAAGAAACAAGAGATGAACCAGACAAAACACAAACGAAACGCCGGTCGCACTGCGCTTTTTCTGATGCCTTGGGTGCTTGCGGGTTGCGCGGGCAACATCACCGGACTCGTGGGTGCACAGGAAGACTTCGGGTGTCCGGCTTCGGGCGGTGTCAACTGCACGACCGTTTCTGCCACTTACGAAAGAGAACATGCCTCGGAAACAGAATCACGCAAGCCGACGCTCACTGGCCCGGACTCGAATGTTGCGAGAGCATACCAATCGCCGGAGCCCGCAGATGACGAGCGCATTGCCGTGACGGCACAGGTAACCGAGGTTTCTGTCAAACAAAATGTTCGCGCAGTAACGCGTACCGAATTGACCTCGCGCACGCCCGAACGTTTGGTGATGCTCTGGATTTTGCCGTGGGTGGATACCGCAGGAGACCTGCACTCCGACTCGCGCGTCTGGATGCGTGTGCGGGATGCCGCCTGGAAGATTGAATCCGTGCGCACGCGTGCCATGCAGTCGGCTCCGGAGACAGCGCCGTGACGGTTGAAAAGAGCGGACACGCCGGTCTTTGGCAGGGCGTGGTCAATCTCGCCGAAAAGCTTCGTGACGCGGTGCTTTTAAAGAGCAACGTCACGGGGCTTACAGGACCACAGAGGCGAGGCTCGGGCATTCCCGTGGTCGATCGCTTCAGTTACGTGCTAAGCGTCTTGTACTACGCGCAGGATTCGGGCGTCTTTTTCATGAACGACGGCGGACAGACCGCGGTCTCGAGCCTCGGGCGAGTGTTTGAGCTCACGCCCGCGCTTTACGCCGACACGGCGCTGGCCGAAGGTCTGGAACGCATCATTTCAAGCGAAATGCCCGGTCAGACGGTCTATTCGGTTTCGCTTTTTGCAAGCGCCGCCGCAGTGCGCGAAACGCTCACCGAATACGTGGAAAGTCGCTCGCAGGCCGTTCGACTGCCCGAACAGGCCGCTGGCGTTCTCAAAGAAATGGCCGTGCGCCGCGCCCGCATGCTCGATGAAAGGGCCCGGAGTCTTGACTTTGAAACGCACACGCCCGTGCGGCACTTTCGCGTTTGGCTTTCGGTCGTGTGTTCGCCCGGAGAAGCCGAACTGCTGCACATCCTTGAAGGAAAGAGCTCGCAGGCGCTCACGCACTTTCTGAGGGCTTCGCAAGGCATCGAAGTGGCGCTCAAGCAGTTCGGGCTTTTTGCTTACGCTTGGGACGACGTCGACTGGATGGAGACGGTGCGCGAAATTCTCAATCCTCAAAAGGCAGCGGCTGGAGAGCTCCCTGAAACCAGTCTCAGGGGACACGGTGCGCGTCAAAACCGACTTGAAGAAACCGTGCGTCCGGACGTTCTGCGTACTGCGGCGGTTTTCCCCGACACGACCATCGACATTGCCCGCAGCGGCATGGTGTTTGCTTCGCCCGCGCCGGGCAAGGGCAGCTTTGCGCAAACCGAAAGCCGACGCTCGGTCAGTCACGCCGAAAATGCTGTCGAAGCGGTAGGCTTGGCTGTGACGGGACTGCCCGCGCAAACGCATTTGTCACGCATGCGTCGCATCCTCGGAGCGGCCACCGCCACACGAGCCCGCATCAATACGCCCTTTTTGTGGACGACAAGCGTGCAGCCCACGGCAATTTCTCAGGACCGTTCGATGGTGGCGATGAAGCATGCTCGTGTGAGGCAGCTTGTAAACACCGAAATCGGGCAGTTCCTCACAGATCTTGCTGAGCGCGGCCGTGACCTTGAAACGGCGCTTAAGGCCTGCGAAGACGGTCGCGGATTGGCGCGCATCGCGCAGACGATGATTGTGTATGCCTCGCCCGGCAAGGGTGTGGCGGCAGCGCACAACGCTGCCAACGTGCTTGCGGCCACGGGCTTTCAGGCGCAGATCGATTTGGGCTTGCAGGTGATGGATCTGATGCAAAGCCTGCCTTTGGAAGCCGGAACCGTGCTTATGCGCGACATCAAGACGGCCGGCCGTGCCTACACGGTGACGCGCCAGGCCGCCGGCCACATGCTGCCCGTGACGGGAGACTTTCGAGGCAGTCCCACCAGAGTTTCGGAAACCAAACGCAAACCGATGCTGATGCTTGTGTCGCGCAGCGGCGAACTCATGCCCATCGACATCTTTGCCAATCGCAACGGCAACTACAACGCGGTGGTGGCGGGGACGTCGGGCTCGGGCAAGTCGGTATTGACGCAGGAAATCGTTACGTCGGTTCTGGCCACGGGAGGCCGCGTGTGGGTCTTTGACATCGGCAAGAGCTACGAGACGTGTGTGGATCTAGCGCAGGGGCAATTCATTGACTTTGAGCGGCAGGACCGGGAGAAATCCGATCGGCTTTGCCTCAATCCGTTGGACATGATGGGCGAGGATCCGGCCGAAACGTTGGATGAGGTGGCGCAGATTATCGCTGCGATGGCCAACGGCAACGCGCCGATGGAAATGACCGCCATGGAACTCGTCAAGGTCAATATTGCGGCCGTGGTGCAAAAAGCGCGCGAACAAAACCGTACGCCGCAGTTGACTGATCTTGTGGTGCAGCTGATGGCCACACGTGATCCGGCCCTGCACGATGTGGCGGTGCGCTTGTCGCCCTTTGCAGCGGGAGGCCGCTTTACCGCCTGGTTTGAAGGCAAGGCCAACGTCAATTTTGAAGCCGCGCTCGTGGTGCTCGAAATGGAGGCGCTCGCAAACAAACCGGTGCTTCAAAGCGCGGTGCTGTTGATTTGCATCATGCGCATCCTGCAGGAAATCCGAAACAGGCCGCGCAGTGAAAAGAAACTCATCGTGATTGACGAGGCCTGGCGATTGCTGTCGGGCGAATCGGGCGCCTTCATCGAATGGGCCTGCCGCACGCTGCGCAAGTACGGCGCGGGGATTGTGTGCATTTCGCAGTCGATGGAAGACTTTCGGATGTCGGGTACGGCTCGAGCGGTGAGAGCCAACGCCGACAGCGTCTTTCTCTTTCGTCAGAAAAACGAAGGGATTGCGGCGTTTACCACAGATCCGGCACTGCAAAGGACGTTATCGGGTCTCACCACCGTCTCGGAAACCTACTCCGAAGTATGGGCTCGCGTGGGCGACGTACCGGGCGTGGTCGGGCGCCTCATTTTGGATCCCTTCTCCATGACGGCGTTTTCGACGCGTGCCGAAGTGTTTGACGCGGTGCGCCGAGAAAAGGCCAAGGGCAAAAGCGCCGTGCAGGCCATTGCCGCTGTGGCGTACGGCGGTGCGAACAAGGAGGCCGCGCGATGACGGACGGCGCAAAACCGGCCACGCGAAAAAGCCTGGCCAAAGAAGAGGCGCTCAAAAGCTTTTCGGTTGTAGCGGACGGTTGGGCAGGAGCAGAGCAAAACGAAGATGAGACGGCAGTCCCTGTCGTGCGAATGCCCGAGACCAAGCCCGCCAAGGCCGAGCTCCTGACACCCTCACAAAAGCGTCAGATCTGGGAGAAGTCGCGCTACGAGGCGCTGCGGCAGCAGCCCGATGCGATGGCGTTTCACGAAGAGGCGCTTGCGCGCTTTGAACAGGACGGGATGCTCAAGAAACTCGCCAAAACAAACGGCTTGACCGAGGATGAGGCGCGCCGCGTCTGGTCGTTGTTTTTGGAGCACCACCGCATTCGTACGACAGCGCAGGCGGCCGGTGGCCGTGCCGAAATCGAGGAGTGTCCGGAGGCCGACTCAGACATCGAAGGCAAAGACGCGTTGCAGACGGCAAAACCATCCGCGCAACCCGAGTGTGCCGAGAAAGCGGCTGAAAACGACCGGCCGCCGATTCAAATCACGAAGATGCCGACCCCGCCGCTTCCGGCCGTATCAACAGAACAGACGTCGAAGCCTGCGACAACCGAAAACATAACCCCGCAACCCCTGAGAGAAGAAAGCGTGGAGACAAGCGAAAAGCAAGACACAAAAGAACTCCGGTACCGCATCAACGATGAAATCGCGCAGCAGGAGCTTGCCCGGACACAGGCTGCTGCCGCGGAGTTGGCAAGCCAAGCCGATGACGAAATCCGTCGGGCGCGTTGGTCGTCGGTAAAGACCGTGACGAATCGCACCGCGATGGGGATTTTTGCCCTCGGCTTATTGGGTGCGGGGGCAATGGCTTTGAACGTATGGGATCTGCGTGAGAGGCTCGGCATTCATTTGCCTGCGGTACTGCAGCCGGCGCCCGACGTTGTCGTGGTCGATCGACAGGCTGCGAGAAAAGCGCTGCTGGAACTCGCAGGTCGCGCTGCGCTCGAGGACGTGATGGCGGCCAACGACGTTTTCGACGAACTTTTTGTGCTGGCAAGCGCCCGCGTGGCCGCCCGCGAAAACTGGCTTTTGATCGACGCGCGAGCCGTGGTGGCCATGGCCAGCGGCGGACGCGATGCCACGGAGCGGATCGAAGCCGAGATCGTGAATCTTGTGCAAAACGGCGCGATCGAACGGATCCGAAAGACGGCGGGCAAACCGGAGGAAGGTCGATGAAGTGCGCCGTCGTTTTGACCGGTCTTCTGACGGGGATTTCCGTGGTGGCTTTTGCCGCACCCGCTGTGTGCCCGACGTGTGCCGACACCGAAAAAACGGAGCGCGGCGTCGACATCGTGGTGGCCAACACAGCGCCCGTTGCCGAACCCGATTGGGAAGTTTTGTTGCAGTCCCGCGTACGGGAGGCAGACCGTTTGGGGCTTTTGCGAAAAGCGCAGCGCGAGACGGCTGACAACATGAAGCGCCACGCCGAGAATCCCGTGGACTTGAAGCTTCCGAGAGCCAAAGCGACCGAATCGCGACGACTAGTGCTGCTGGATGAAGCGTCCGTGCGCGCCATGGCCGAACCTGTCAAAGCTGTTTTTGCGGGGTTTGTGCGCGGATATGTGTTTTTTGACACGGATGACGAAAAGCAGCTTGCCTTTGTTCGGTTTCTCCCCGAAATCGGTACGTCGTTTCGCCCTGTGGCGACGTCCGGAAACGTCTCGCAAGCCTCGCGCCGATTGGGAATCCGACTTTACGCCGATCAGGGCGGCATGTTAACCCGACGCTTTGCGCTCAAATCCGTTCCGAGTGTTGTGATCGTCACATTTGACGGCAGGGAAGTGACGGCTGTGATCGATGAGGTGGCTCTCAATGACGATACAACCGACAACATCAACCCGATTACAGGACCAGAATCATGACCAAATATCACAGCCGCGCCGAAATCAATCAGAACACGGCCAAGATGGACGCCGATGACAAACGAGCGGCTGCGGGCCGTGCAGTGACCGACCCGTCGGCTGCGCGCGACTTTACGGCCACCTCCCTTTGGGTGCCCGAAACGCAGGCAATGCCCGTGGCGACTGCCTCCGACCTGGGTGTGCTTGCTTTGTCGCTTGTGCGTCACCTTTTGGAGCCGATCAAGGCAAAAGCCTTGCGTGAGCCCGAAGCAGCCAAGGACGAGCTCGCCGCTTTGTTTGCCGCTTTGCCCGTGCCGGATGCACGAGTCCTCACGCAAACCGTCAAGGATCTCAAAAACCTGACGCCGGGCTTTCGACAGATGCTGCAAACGAAAAGCGGGCGCAAGGCGATGAAACTCAACGCCCACTATTTCGGCGCCTCTGTCACGGCGTTTCAGTCTGGGTACGACGGACACTGGATCACGCGCGAGGCCGCGCTGCGCTTGCGCCTTGTTCGTTACTACGAAAAAACGAGCGGCGAATTTTCTTTGAGCGTACACCGTGCCATGGCCGCGTTGTCGCGCAACGGCACGGCTTATGCGGCTTGGAGCGCTGGCTGGCCCGTCTTTGTCTGTGACCTCAACCGCACGTTCGAGCGCTATGCCGCGCAGGAATTGTTGGCTGCGTCCCAAGGGCGGCTTGCGGTAGTGACGCCACCCTTGACGCCCGAAACACAGGTGCTTGTCGCGCGTTATGCCCCGGAAATGGCTGTTGTGGTTGACGAAGCCGGATTGCTCTCGGTGCTGCTGGGCAACTACAGCACGGTGATGCTTCTGGAGCGGCGCATCGGCGGCTGGACCGTGACGTTTCCGGCGGGCGGTGCGAGCGAAAAAGACCTCAAAAATCGCAAGTATCCGGCCTTTGCCCGGGCTCTGGCGCGCTGCGCGGTGCTGCCCGCGTCGTTTGTTGCTGAAAATGGTTCTGACCGAAAGCAAAAGCACACTTCCGTCAAGGAGGCCGCATGAGACGGCAAAAAGGCTTTGTGTCCGTGGTGGCGGGATTGTGTGCGGCAATCGGTATCGTGACTTCGGGAGCGGCTGAGGCGGGCTGCGAGGGCTCCTTTCCCAACCCCGTTACGGACGTCTGCTGGTCGTGCCTTTTTCCGATGAGAATTGCCGGTACCCGTTTGAGTCCCGAGGGCGTCTCCGACCCCGACACCGACGCGCGCGTGATCTGCACGTGTCAGCGCGGACCCGTTGTGGTGCCGGGATTCAACATGAGCTTTTGGGAGCCGCTGCGTACCGTGGAAGTGGTGCGTGAACCTTACTGTCTGGTGTCGTTGGGTGGCGTGTCGATGGATCCGGGACTTAAAGCTCCCGCGCACGGCAGAAGCGCTCAGCGTACCGCGGGCGTTGCCGCTTCCTTTGCGGGCAATGTCGGCGAAGACGGTGCGGGCAGTCCCGAAATCGGCGCGGCTTTTTATCAGGCGCATTGGTACCACACGCCGTGGCTTTTCGTGCTCGAAGCAGTGGTCGATACGTCGTGTCTGGAAAACGCGGCTTGGGATCTTGCGTATCTCACCGAACTCGATCCGATCTGGGGCGACGCGCTTGCCTCGTTTGTACTGGCGCCCGAATCGGCGATTTTTGCCAATCCTATGGCTGTGGCTGCCTGCGCCATGGACTGTACCGCGGCCTCCGTCATGAAGCCCCGTCCGGAACTTTTCTGGTGCAACGGCTGTCAGGGCGGTTTGTATCCTTTGGCAGGGTGGGTCGCTGCCATGACAAGTCCCCTGCAGGCTTGGCATCTGATTGCCGCTCGCATGAGCGTAAAGCTTGCGCGAGAGGGACTGTTGTGGGCCGCCTACGGCAAAAAGGGACAGTGCGGCCCTTACTTTGAACCGATTCCGCGCAAGGACGTTTGGCGCACGCAGTTGATTTATCCCACGGTGACGGCCTCGGGCTCGAAATGCTGTCGGCCGATGGGCGCGCCCACACAGACCTGGGGTGCAGGCAAAACCTATGCGGTGGGCGGTGAAGACGGTGCGATTTTGCTCTGGCGCATGCGCGACTGCTGCGCCGGTCAAAACCTCATGACCGGCATGCCTTGAGTTTGGGTGCCGACACTTTCAAACGAAACAGCAAGATGACTCAGAAAAGAGCAACAAGCCGTGTGCTTGCGGCAGCGTGCGTACTTGCGGCGGCACTTTCGGGTAAATCGCCGGCAAATGAAGCAAACGATGCGCTTCTTGCCGCTGACCGTGCGGTCGTGGCGCAGGCCGTCGAAACCGTGGAAAACGAAGCGCGTCGTCTGGCGGCGAGCGAGGTGCAGACGCCGTCCGAATTCAAAGGGATGGATTTTGTCGGCGTTCGTCTGACCGTGGTCGTGAGCATGAGTTTGGAAAAAGACTATCGGGAACGTCTGAGGCGCGAGGCTGATCTGGCGCATCTGCGTTTGGCAGTGCGCGGATTGCCTGTGTCTGAGGGTTTTGAGAAGGCGGCGTATTTCGGAGCTCCGGCTGAGGACCGGAATCGGCAAAAAGCTGAGATTGTTCGCGCTGCTGCGCGGCTGCATGAAGCGTTCGGGGCAGTGGACGTTGATCCCGCGTTTTTCCGAGAAAACGGCATTGCTTCGGTGCCGGTCTTTGTCCTTGAAGACGGCGCCGGGGTTTTGGCGCGCGTGCAAGGAGCCGTGACGACGAACTATGCCTTGGAGACGCTTTACAGGGAATTCGATGATCCGTCGTCTGCGATTTCGAAGGCGGCGGGCAAGGTGCGCGCCTCGGAAGCGCAAAAGGCGATTCACGCGATGGGGTGCGCCCTGCAACGTGATGCCTGGTCTGAACCCTCGTTTATGGGGAAGGCCTGTGATTAAGGGGGCGTTCGTTTTGGCAAGCCTGTGCGCGGGTGTCGTTTATGCCGCAGGGACCGTGCCGCCCGCGGTGGAAGATGCCGTCAACGCCGGCAAGACAATGCCGATTCCGGACTTTGACGTCATTACCAAGGGTGAAGACGTGACGGATTTTGTCAAAAACAACACGGGCAACACGGAAGAGCTCGAAGCGCTGCGCCAAAACGGTCAGGGCGTGCTCTACGACCCCGGTCGCGCAGAGGCCGATGCATGTTGGAGCCGCAACGACCCCAAGTGTCTGGCCGTGCAGATGGTTGACAAGGGCTCGACCAATCGCCCCAAGCTCGATCCCGACGAGGCCGACAAGATTCTGGGCGGGCGTGACGACGTAATCGACAACGCCGACGATTGGGTGGATTTGGGCGGCAACGGCAGCTCCGCGGGCAACTGTGAGGATCACATCACGGTGATCCCCAAGCCCGAAGAGACATTGACCTGCGAAGTGCGCACCAACAGAGAACCGGGCAGCAGCGTGGAGGAAACGTGCGAAAAGCGCTTTGATGAGATTCTCTCGGAGGCGTCCGTCTGGGCGTGCGAAACGACGCTTAAGGAAACAAAGGAGGCGACGTGTTCGGTTCCCGTGGTGGTGCGCCAGCAGACCACGACCACCTTGGCTTGCTTTGAAGGCAAAAAGGATGCAACGAGCGAAACGTGCCCGGTGATTGTGACGCCCGGACAAAAGGAAAAGCATTACGCGGCCTGCTTCAAGCCTGTCTATAAGGCGGTCACCAAAACCTGCACGCGCAGGCTTGTGGTGACGACGGACTCTTCGTGCAAGGTGGGAAGCACGCAAAGCGCGTCCAACAGTGACTTCGGGGGCCTGGGCGAAGACGCCGTGCCCGGAGCCGATACGCTCACAGTCACAAGCGTGTGCCGGGTCGACGGGATTGAACTTGCGCTTACCGTCAACAGCAAACCGGCCGTTACCGTGAAGACAACGACCGATGTGTTTGAAACGGTCGAACCGATCACGGGTGGTTTGGCGCGCTTTGCGGGCAAGGTTACCTGCAACAAGGCCGACTGCATTGCCGACATCAAACTTACCGTTTACAAGAGCGCGGGGACGAACCATGTCTATCAGGGCGACGTCTCGCTTCGCTTTCCCTTCACGCGCTTTGTGAAAAACGCCGAAACAGACCACTGGAGCGAAACATGCACGGGATTGTGACGGGCAAGCGCTCGATAGCGGCGTTTTGTTGCGCCGCGGGCTTGTTTGCGGTGACCGGTTCCTTGTGGGCCGCCGACGTCGGCAAAGAAAATTGTGTCGTTACGGGGCGCGTGTGCGTCGAAGCGGGCGGCACTCGGCTTGTTGAGGGCGTGCCGGTGGCGCGCGACTGCTGGAGCTATCGCGACACCTATGCGTGCTTGGTGCCCGATACGGAATCCGTAAACGGCTGCTCCACGCTGCAGGCTGATGCGGACGACAGGGGGCCGGGCAAGTGCGTGATGAAAGACAGAACGTGCTCGGAGGAAATCAAGGACGCCGAAGGGCAGTCCGTGTGCCTCTCGTACAAGGAAACCTGGGTATGCGACAAGAAAATCAAATTGCCGCCCGTGAATGCCGAATGGACAAAGTCAATCGTGGAGACCGAAGACGAGGTCGACGAATCGGCTTGCGGCGAACTGCTCGATCGTCAAGATTGCACCAAAGGCGAAGTGAAGTGTACGGAGTCGGGCTGCGAGCGCGTCTTTTACTGCAATGCCAAAACGGCCACGGGCTGTTCGGACTTGGCCGCAGGCGGCTGCACGATCACCAAGGACCCGACGTGTGATACGGATGTCGATCCCGCGTGCCTCATCAAGGTGGGGGAAGCCGTTTGCAAAGGCAAACTCCCTGAAGGCGTCGTGGAAGACGGCAACGCCTCGATTGAAGACGAAGAGACGGTCAACGTCGGGCAACCCACGCAGGACGTCGAGTCGTGTACGCAGATGGCAGACGACCTGGAAAACAGCGGCATACACTGCACGCAGATTTCTCAGGTGTGCGTTGACAAGGATCCGCCCGTGCGCGTCATCAACGGCATTCCGTATCGCGCCTCTTGCTGGGGCTTTGAGCGAGTCTATCGCTGTGAGCGAACCGAACCCGCGTCCACCTGCAAGGGGTTGGAGGCAAGCGAGGGCTGTACCGAAGTCGAGCGCACGTGCGTCAAAAACGGCCCCGACGGGTGCGAAGCTGAGCGCGTGGTTTACAACTGCGGCAAGGTCGAATCGGTTGATCCGGGCGACGCCGAACTCATTGAATCAAGCGATGAGATCTCAGGGATAGTCGAGGTCGATACGTGTTCGGCATTGGAAACCAACGACATCTGTCGCAAGACCGCGGAAGTCTGCACGGAACCCGGCGGCACGAAGATTGTCAACGGCGTGCCTGTCACGAAAGACTGCTGGGCAACGGAGATCACCTACACCTGCGGCTCGGGCGCGGGCGATCCGGTGACCGACGACGGCTGCGAATCCCTGGAAAAGCGCAAAGACTGCAAACTGACCGAATCCAAGTGTTTGGGCAGGGACGAGGCCGGTGACTGCACGATGCTCACGAAAACGTTTGTGTGCGGAGGCGGAACGGAAGAAATCGTCACGGGCAAGGACTGCGATGGAGAGCTTTGCATCGCGGGCATCTGCGAGCCCACAAAACCGGAAACGAGCGACGATTTTCTCGAGGGCGTTGCCATCTGGGAAATTTTGAGACAGGCGGGCATCTACGGCGAAGTCGAAGGCGACATGCTCTTTAAGGGCACTGCCTCGGGCTGCAGCGTCAAGATGATGGGCTTTTCGTGTTGCCGCAATGATGTTGAGGGGACGGCGGGCACGATGAGCAATTCGGCGCTCTCGATCGGCCTCACGATCGGGGTGGACGCCGGCACCGAATTCATCAAATGGCTCGGAAGCCCCTACGTTTATGACATCCTCAATTCCTTTGAGTCCACGCAAGGGGTTTTGCAGGCGCTCTATGGAAGTGCCGGCAGCGGCGTGTATTCGCCCTCGCTTTCGTACTACGGCGTGTCCGTGGGCATTTCTTCGACGGGAAGCCTCACGCTTGAGTTTTCGCCCGCGTCTTTTTTGGCGTCGATCGCGTTGGAAATGGCCGCCGAATATTTTTCCTGCACCAACGAAGACCGTATGCATGCGTTGAGAAAGTCCCGCGGGCTGTGCCACTACGTGGGCAGTTTCTGCGACAAGAAGTCGGGTGCGGGGTGCTTGGAAAAGAAGGAAAACTGGGTGTGCTTTAACTCGAAGCTTGCCCGCACCGTGCAGGAAGAGGGCCGCAAGCAATTGGGCATGAGCTGGGGCACGCCCGAGCGTCCCGTGACGCGCGGCTTTACCTTGGAGGAATTTCAGCGGCTTGACTTCACAAAGATGGATTTGACGCCCGTTGTAGCGGAAATCGCCGAAAAAGCAGCCAAGGACGGGACGCTTGCCGGCAAAAAGGTGCGTACGCAAGCCGTTACCGAACGCGCGAGGGTGCGCGTGAAAGAAGCCGCCGAGTCGTCGGATCACTACACCGAGGTGAAGACCGTCACAGGAAAGTGCTTCATGGGAGAGAGCGATGCGGGCGTTGACTGTACGGCGGTCTATTCGCTTCTGGCCGGTTACGAGGCTCCCGCAAAGGGAAAGACGCGGAGTTTGAGGACGAATCGCGCCACGCTCTTGTTGCCGCCGGGCGTGCATTGAGATAACCACCGTCCAAAGAACAATCACGACAAAGGAGATCAAATGAATACAACCAAACGGGTGCTGTTGCGCACCTCTATCGTGCTGGTGCTTTCGGCCCTCGTGAGCCTTTGGGCGATGCCTGAGACCGATTTGCTGGCGGCTGACGTCATGAAGCCGGCGCAGGCAAATGTGCACCTGCCCTCGGGGGAGGCACCGTGATCGGAAAGCAAAGACGAAAGTGGCAAGTGCTTGTCTGTGTCGGCGCTGTTCTCACAGCGAGTTTGACGCCGGGAGTTTGGGCGGGAGAAGACGAATCGAAGGATCCGGTTGTCGGTATGGATAGGAAGGCCGGCTTTTGGGCTCAGGACGTGTGGGCGGATCCGGCCAGGCCCTTTTTGTTCTACGGCAAAGATAGACCGCAGGACGAGAGAGTCATTGAGGCAAAGAAAGAGGAGAAGCAGGCAAAGAAGCGGACAGAAGAAGTCGATTCCGACGAGGCGTTGGCGATCTTTCCTGTTGATGGACTCGATCGAGCGGCCGAAGGGGAGATTTTGTCGCGCGAGATGGAGAGTAAGGGGCTTGCGACCTTAAAGAGTTTCAAAACGGTGAAGGAGTTGCGCGAAGAAGTTGATCGCAGGCTCGATGCGGCAGTGATGCAGCCCACACCTGCAGCAATCGGTTTGTACCTGCAAGCCAATGCCTTTTTGATGCAAAAGGCGGGTGTGTTTGCCGAAAGTTGGCGTCGCGCTTTGGTCGACAACCCGCAGTTTGACTGGACGGCGGTACGGCCCGCGGTGAACGTTGTTTCCGCCGGCATGAACCGAGAGAGGGAGGGGCGTCTTTTGCGCGAAGTGCGGGTACTCGCCAAAGACCATGGCTTCATTTTCTTTGGGGATGAGTCGTTGAAGACCCGGCACATGCTCGAGCAGGTGCGAGCCTTCAAAGACGAATACGGCTTTGACGCGGCCTTTGTGTCGGTGACAGGTGCCGATAACCCGCTTATGCCCGAAGCGCGTGAAGACAAGGGCTTGAGCGCGTTTGTGGCGAAGGGCATCCGACAGTTTCCTGCCCTGGTGCTTGTGAGCCGCCATCAGAAGGATTTGACGAAGGCCAAGCTTGTGGCCACCGGTGCGGCCGATGCGATGACCTTGGTGCGCAACACCCATGCGGCGGCGATTGAAATGGCAGACGATCGAGCCTCGACGGCAACAAGACAGAGACATCTTGCAGTGATGCCTTGAGGCGCGCTTAAAAAAGTAAGGACGGAAAGAGTGAAATCGAGATTTGACAGTAAGAAAGCGCTGCTGCGATTGATTGTGGCGATGGCAATCGGCAGCGCAGGCCAAGTGCAGGCCGGATTTGTGGATGACTTTTTGGACGAGGCGCAGGCCAATGTGAATGTGACGCAATCGGGCATCTTGCAGGCGGGAGGCATGAACGTTGTCACGGGCGGCGGTTTTGTCTTTAAGTCGCCGCGCAAGGAGTTTTCTCCCTTTGCAATCACGCCGCCTTCCTTACGGGCCAATTGCGGCGGCATCGACATCTTTTTGGGCGCGTTTTCGATCCCGAGCCGGGAAGAGTTCGTGAGCTTCTTAAAGAGCGTGGGCACGTCTTTGCCGGGCGTGGCGTTTCAGATGGCTTTGCAATACATGGCGCCTGACTTAAACGAAATCGTGGGCCGCTATTCGGATTTGATTCGCGGCTACACCAACCGCTACACGGATGCGTGTACCGCGGCGCAGTCCATCTTGGAAGACACGGGTGCCAAGCAGGCGCTTCAAAAGGCTGTGCACGGCGCCAAAAACGCCTTGCGCGCAAGCGGCAGCGCGTCGGATCAGTCCGAAGCCGACCGTCAGGTGCGTGACAACGGTGAAAAGGCGATTGCAAAGGCTCCGGTGCAAAAGGACGCCTCGGGTAACGTCGTTTCCGCTCCCGAAATCAATCTCACTTGGGCGTTGATCAACAGCGGCAACTTCACCAAGCACAACAGCCAGGAATTAAAGGAAGTGATGATGACGCTCGTGGGCACCACGATCATTCGCAAGTCCGGTTCCGGGCAGGACGCGGTGCTGACGAGCACGCACTATTCGGGCGTCGATCTGCTGCCGATTCTTTTCGGTGAAGTGCGCGGCAACGTGAAGATCGAGCGTCTGAAGTGCGACGAGCCCAAGCGTTGTCTGAAGGTAACGCCCACGGCCACGAGCGACGGCAGTCTCGTCGATCAACTGCAAACGGCTGCGGCCAATTACCGCAAGGCGGTCGAACAGCGCAATGCTTCTCTGGTAAGCGACCGGGAACTGATGCTCTTGGGAGGCACGACAGGTGTACCGCTGCTGCGGGTGTTGAATCTTGCGGCCACATCGCGCTATCGGGGCATTGCCGACGACTTGGTGCGCATCTACGTGGATGCGGCCGCCTACGAATTGCTTGCCGCCGCAGTGAATGCGTTGGCGGGCGACATCAAGGCCGCTCTCTCAGGGTCAAGCGCCAAAGACCATTCCTCGCAGCACGTCGAGCACGTGCGGCTCCTTGAGGAGCGCATCGAAGCCGTGCAGCAGGGCGTCTACCAACGTCAGGACAAGCTGCTGCAGGGGATGGCCAGAGCTTCGAACCTCATCCTGCAGCTTGAACACATTGAAAAGAGTCTTGCCGTCAACCAGGTGGCGCCGACCTTCGAGGCGTGGCCCGAGAGCACCAAGGAGTTCAAGTGATGGACGACGCGTTTGTCTTTTACGCCTATTGGAACGGCAATCAGATTCGGGATCTGTTCGAGGGTCTGGTTTCGGTCACCGCCGGGGCGGGCTTTGTGCAGTTGGCGGCGTTTCTGGTGGTGACGGGGCTTGTGGCGGCGTTACTGATCGGCGCTGTCAGGGGCGAAGGAAAGCATGTCATTTCCTACTTTGCCTGCGCGGTACTCTTTTGGTTTGTGGCGATTGTCCCCAAGGCGACGGTGGTGATCGAAGACGTGCGCAGTCACACCGTTTACAACGTCGACAACGTTCCCTTGTCGATGGCCTTTTTTGCGTCCGTCTCCAGCCGTATCGGGCATTGGCTCACGCAGGCCTATGAAACCGCGTTTATTCCGGCTGATGTCGCGAAGTATTCGAGTTTCGGCGCGGTCTATCCGCAGCGCGTGATGGAGGTGCTGCAGCGCACGGGCCCGGTGACGGTGCTGGGGCGGGAGACCTTGCAGTCGGTTTTGAAAAATTGCGTCTTGCCGGAAGTTGTGTTGGATAGCCGCAAGGCCGATCAGGCGATGGCTTCAAGCGACCTGTGGACCATGATCAGGAGCGACGGCTGGGTCAATCCCGCGCGTTTGGCCGTGATGCCCGACGGGTCTGTCGTGAAGTGCCCGCAGGCCGTGGCTGAATTGGAGCAGGTGCTTACGACGGTTGAACTGCCCGCTTTAAAGCGTTGGGTGGGCGTCAAGCTCGATCCGGAAGCAACAAATCCCACAACGTCCATTGCCGCGAGCATCACACAGACGGAAAGTTTGCTTTTGGGTATATCCCGTTCGGCCGAAAGTTCTTTGAAGCACTCTTTGATGCTTACCGCTCTTCCGAAGGTGATGTCGGGGCACGCCGTGAATGTTGCCGGTCCCGCGGCGATGGCGTCTACGCTGGCGCGCGCTCAGGGCAATCTGGCCGGTGAAATCAATTACCGCACGATGGCAAAAATGGCCGAGGATGCGCTGCCGAAGATTCGAAACGCTTTGGAATTCGTGGTGATTGCGATGTTTCCGGTGGTGGCGTTGATTTCGCTTGTTTCGGGCACCGGTATGGCCAATGTGGTGAGAAGCTACATCACGTTGCTTTTGACCGTGCAGCTGTGGCCGGCTTTGTCGTCTGTCGTGAATTACCTCGTCATTGCGCACGACTTGCATCCGTTTACGCTGCTGGCACAGAACTTCGGGGGATCGAGCCTTCAGGCCGCGACGATGATCCGGGAGACGGGAGCAAGCTCCCAGGCGATTGCCGGCGCTTTGTTGTGTGCCGTGCCGGTGATTTCCTACGCTCTGGTGCGTGCAGGGGACATGGCCGTGGGGCAGCTTGTGGGCGGCTTGATGCAGCCCGCGCAGAGTGCCGCGACCTCTCAAGGCGCGTCCATTGCGGCGGGCAATATCTCGCAGGGTAATGTGAGTGTTTCGAACGTCTCCACCAACAATGTGTCGTCTAACAAAGCGGATGCTTCGGTGCGAAGCACGGATCCCGGCATGGTGGTGACGCAGTCCGGTTACGGAACGGTGACGCGTGCGGCCGCGGGTGAAGTGACGGGCCTGCAGCGTACTGCTGTTAATTTCGGTGTGGGATCTCAGATGCAGCAAAGCTACGTGCGAGGGCATTTGGCCTCCAACGTCGGACAGACTTCAACCGTGACCACCGATGCGGCGCGCTTTAGTTTTTCTCAGTCGGCTTCCAGCAGCGATACGACGCAGCAGAACTTTGCGCATGCCTTGAAAGATGCGTTGAGTGAACAAAGAGCGCTGACGACGAATTATTCAGATTCGAGCGGATGGGGGAACAGTGTGACGCTGACGAGGGCGACGGAGATGGGGAGGAGCGCCAATGCTAATGAAACTCAAGCATATTCAAGCCTCGCAGGGTTACAGATAAATGGAAATGGGATCATCAGACTGCCAGGTGAAGAACTTTCCACGCAGCTGCCATACGTCAGAAGTCCGTCAAGTGCTTTTAGAAGTGGAGAAACTCAGCAGAGTTCTGTTCTTGTAGGCTCGACACCTGCATATAACTCATACCGATCTGAAGGGGTGGTTGGCGTCGAACAATTACCCAAACTCATGGGAACAGGTTCATTTGGAGGGACTTTAACGATGACCGATGCCCAAAATGTAGTGGACACAGCGACAGGAAAAATCGGTACCTCGGACAACCAAGTCAGAAATCGTAGCTATCAATTAGTGCGTTCAGCAGCGGAAAATGTAGCCAATAACCACTCGGATGAGCGTGTTCGCAGTTACGCCAGAGGATTTGTCCAGTCACTTGATGCAAACCAGTCGGCAAGTCGGGATCAAACTCAGTCAAGTGTCGAGTCGATGTCAGCTGTTTCGACATTGAACGAATCCGATTCCGGTTCGGTGACAACATCGGCGGATACCTCGGTGCCGTTGATGAACTATGCCCTTGAAAGGTATGGAAGTGGTGAGGCAGCCTTGCGTGCTATGTACCAACCCGCAGAACTTGTGAGTTTTGCCGGTGAGCAACACGTGCGAGCCGGAGGAGGTATTACGCCTACAGATCGATTTGGCCCAGGAACGGTCGTTTCAGCCGTGGAGAGAAATGCCGATGTATTTGAGGCGGCGCCAGCCAATGTGGAGCGTGCTGCAGATCACAATGCCGCAAGGATGGAAGAGATTTCCGGGGCAACACTCAATGCCTCAACCGGTGGGGATGTCATGAACTCTGCTCCGTCTGAGAGCGTACATCAGTTTGATGCACAACATGGGCAATTCGTGGCTCAGCATCAAAACAGCGCACAAGCAAGGATCAGTCGGATGAACTTTGATAGGGGCGTGGTACTGGTTGCCCGAGAGGCCTACAACAAGGAAAACCAGGACAAGAACTTTGCCTTGCGCAATGCCTTCTTGGCAGGGTGGGGTTATCGCAACGGCGACGAGATTCAAGAAGATCTGAGGGCTTGGGCGGCAGGTAGTCCAGCCCTGCAGGACAGACTTGAGAAGATCGGAGCAAGCGACCGAGATTACGTGTCGCAAGATGACTGGAAGAGTCTGGTGGAGATTGCACGCCAGCCGAAGGGCATTCGACTGCCTTAAGTGTTCCAGTAGGAATCGAACGGATCCGGACCGTGGTGATTGTCCGGTCCGGTGAAGGTGTCATACCAGTCGTCGGAATCGGGAAAGTGATCGTAGAACGGACTACGAGGATCGTATCGGTCGAAGTAGTGCTCCGGGGTAATGGGACCCATGGGCTTGGAGTCTGACGAGGATGGTTGGGTGAATTCGAAGCGTTGATCGTCCTGAGGCCATCGTGATTGTTGCGGATGAAGATGCTGTGGATGCTCCGACGAGAGTCGCTGGTGGGAGAAAAGAGGGTCGAGCTTTTCTCCCAGTGCGATCAGGATGACGCTGACGAGCTCTAGGAGCTTGAGGTAGCCAGCTGTGATTGGGTTTAAACGTTGCATTTGAAATCGTATTTAACGACGACGGAAAGCATTGATTCTTGCCCAATACTGATGCACTTTGTAAGCGTGAGCTCGATAGATTCTTTTTTCTTCGTTAGTTAAGTGACGAGGAGAGAATTTTTTATCAATTCGCCCTCCAATTTCAATTAGTAGAAAACTGATGAATTCAAGAATCTTCAAATACAACGCTGTAATTGGATTCAATTTGCGCATGATGACACCTTTGAATGGAAATCAAACAAATATACGAATGCTGGGAGGATTTGGCGGAAAGGTGCCACAAGAGGAAAAAGACTGTCCTGCATAGGTAAGTGACTCGGATGAAAAGGCAGCGGATGTTTCTCAACTCAAAAATGATCTCTCGAAGGCTGCTTTTTGATAAAAATTTTTTAACAGTTTGATTCTAACACGCACATTTGAAAAATGGAAGAGACTTCTAAAGGAAAAGTAACGGAAAATAAATTGGCTGTATTTCGCGAGTTTGCGCATGACGTCGGATGCAGCTTAATTATCCAAGATAATTTGCCGAACTGTCTCGACATCAAATTGAGAAAGAATATGTCGGGCGTCTATATTCAATTGCGAAAGCGAGGTGAAATTTATATCGGCGAAGCAGTTGATATTTTGGATCGCCAAAAAGAGCATTTGAAAAAGGGCGTCAAACTCGCGGCACTTGCTGTTCTTTTCGTGGACATGATTGACACTCAGGGACGCAAAAATCTGGAAACGACAGTGATCGCGGCAGCTCAACGCAAAGGACTGTGGCTGGCCAATATTTCCAAGACGAAACTTGCCGAAGAACTCAATCGACGAGCCGAACAGCTTTCGGTTCAGGCAGCCGTTCAAAAGCTCGATCGCATGGACGAAAAAGTTGTCTTTCAGTTTGGTCTCGGAGGGTGGCTTGAGACGCTCGAAGAGGCCAAGAGCAAAGCTCGGTCAAGCGACTGGGAGCGCTATATGAATTTTCGAGAATCTTCCTTTTCCTATGCGGCGCTTTTACTGATCACGACTTATGTTCGCCGCATAATCCCGAACCCGGAAATGACTTACGGCAAGACCTGGTGCATCTGCTTAAACGAAACGGGGTGCCCCGACTTGAACTGGATTTCGGTTAAAACACAGGCGGGCTCGGTTTTTTGCGTCGACGTGTGTCATACGCCGGAAGGTTCCGACGTTAAGGCTTTCTTCTGGGTGGAACGGCGGCGACTTGATCTTCTTCTTGAGCGTGCCGAAGGCAAGGACGAAGAGATGCAAATCATGCTCGGCATCACCCATGGGACCTTCGACTTGAAGCGCAACTATCATGATTTGAGCAACGACACGTCCATGCAAACATGCATCGATTCGCGTCGGAGAATGGTCGGTTGGCAGATGGATTTGAATCAGGCGCTTGATTTCTTCCAGTCACCGCTGGCGGCGGCCCTTCTTGCCGGTTGCGCCGAGACGATTTCAGCCAAAGAGACAGGAGAAGGTTTTCGATTGGGCCGTCTGTTCTTCTGACTGCGGTGACGGACTCAAATTTTCTTTTGGAATCCGTACGGATTGACGTGTACTCGGAATGACACGCTACCGGAATGTATACTGCGGGTTTCCATTGATATATCAAATGACAATTTTGTAGCATGACAAATAAGCGTACTCTGACGGATTGGATTGTGGCGACGCGTCCTTGGTCGTATCCGGCTTCGACAATGCCGGTGGCTTTGGTGCTGGCTTACTACTTTGCAAACGGCGTTGCGATAGATCCGGTCAATGCTGTCTGGGCACTCGTAAACATCGTCATCTTTCACGCCGCGGGCAACGTATGGAGCGATTATTTTGATTTTCGCTACGGCGTCGACAATCAAAATACGTTGGGAGTACGGCAGCTTGTCGACGGTAAGTTCGTGGCCCGGGAGTTTCTCTGGTTTGCAATTTTCCTTTTTGTCGTCGGAACGCTGTGTGCGCTCTTTCTTGTCTGGAGAACAGGACTACCGTTTCTGGCGGTGACCTTTGCAGGTATTGTGGCGGCGTTGGTGTACCCGCCTTTGAAGTATCGCGTCGGCGGTGACGCGGTCATCTTCATTGCTTATATGCTTACGCCGCTTTTTGCCACGGCATGGATCGTGACGGGGACGTGGTCGCTTGATGCTATCTGGGCGGTGCTGCCCACCGGCATTCTGACGGTCGGCATTTTGCACGCCAACAACTTGCGCGATGCTCAGACGGATACTCAGGCCGGCATTCGTACGCTCGCTTCGGTCTTGGGGCAAAAGTGGTCGGTGTGGCTTTATCAGTTTGAGATGCTCGCGCCGTTTGCGATTCTTTTGGCAACGGTCTGGTTTGGAATTTTGCCAATGACGGTGTTGCTCACGCTGCCGATTGCAGTGGCCGTGATGACTCTGTGCAAGCAAGTCTTGCGTTTTGACGGTGTAAATACGGCAAGCATTGCAACGCTGGACGCTTCGACAGCCAAGACGCAGCTGATGTTTTCGATGCTGATGGTGGCCGGGTTGGTCGCCGGGCATTGGCTGGTCTAACAGAAGCCTTTAAGCGACTGAACGCTCGATTCTCGGAAGAAGGGAGTCGGGCGTAATTTATTTCAATCTTTTGGATTGCTTGTCACATCCAATACGTATCCCACACCTCGAATTGATCGTATCGTTACGTCAATCACTCCGGCATCAGAAATCTTTTTTCGAAGTCGGCTGACCATCATGCGCAATGCTTGTGTGTCACCGATACTGCCTTTTTCCCATAGGGCATCTTTTAACGAGTCGTGCCATAAAACCATTCCAGGATGCTTGGATAGTTTGTCAAAAATTAAAAATTCGCTGGCAGATACATCTATTTCGGTTTGTCCATTCAATAGCTTATGTTTGCCTCTATCAATACAAACGCTCCCGACGTGTTGAATTTGCATTTCTTCACTGCGCTGGCTACGAGTGCGTTTCAATATGCTCTTTACTCGAGCCAATAATTCGGGTAAGGCAAATGGTTTTATTAGGTAATCATCTGCACCAAGATCAAACCCGAGAAGTCGATCTTTGACTTGAGTTCTTGCAGTTAAAAATAAAACAGCGGCATCACTTTTTTCACGGATCTCCTTAAGAACTTCAAATCCATCCTTTCCCGGCATGTTGATGTCCAAGATGACCAAGTCAGGAAGAAAAAATACAAATTTCTGCAAAGCTTCTTCGCCGTTGTAAGCTTTTTCAACGATAAAGTCATCAAACTCTAAATTTGTAGCAATCAGATCTGTGAGAGTTTTTTCATCATCGACGACTAAGACTTTAAGTGATGCACTGGTCATTTTTTGTCTTACGAGTTTGTATTAGGTAGAGAAATCTCGAAAATAGTTTTTGTTTCTGTATTCTGTAAGGAGGTCAATTCGATTTTGCCATGATGAGCTTCAACAATAGTGTGACATATCGATAAACCGAGGCCTGAGCCGCTGGGTCGTAGATTGAGAGCGCGAGTGCCTCTATAGAAACGTTCGTACAAGTGTTCTCTATCTCGATCGGAAAATCCTATTCCATTATCACTGACTTTGAAGATGGTCAGGGTGTCATTCTGCTCCACTGTTACCTTAACGAAAGGTTTGATTGAATCGTTGTATTTCAATCCGTTTTTGATTAGATTGACGAAAACTTGAGAAAGTCGAATGGAGTCGCCGACAAATGTGATATCCATATCTGAAGGAAGAGTATCCCATATTACATATTCAGATCCACTGAAGAGCAATGATAAAACGGAATGTCTTAATTTGTTAACGCTGATCATTTCGTATCTAAGACGAATTGCTCCGTTTTGTATTGAACTGATGTCAAGCCAATCATGAATTAATGTTTGCAGACGTTTGGTGTTCTGTAGTAATTGCTCAAGGATAGAAAGTCTCGCACTATGAGTTAAACGATCGTCTCGATACAATAAAGTTTCAAGTCCGATACCGAGAGTGGAAAGTGGATTGTTCAGTTCGTGTGCTGCCAAAGCCACGATATCGTCCTTGATTTGTTTCACTTCTTCGTCTTTGGTAATGTCATGAAAGAGCAAAACTTTCCAAGAAGGCGAATCATCAACTGTATGGGATTGCGACTTGTTACCGTTAAAATTGATTTGCAGGTCAGTTCTGTCTCTTTTGGGGGACTCCATTGACACTGATGTGATTGACCAAATCCTCTTGAACCCCGAACCTTCAAATTTTTCCTCGCACTTCAGCTGTTGAGAAGTATCTTTCAGCAGAAGCTCATCCCATGATTCTTTGGTTGAGCCGATCAGGGTTATTAGGTCATCAATTTTTTGTCCTTTATTTAGGTTAAAAGCTTGTTTAAAACAGGGATTTGTATATTGAAAAATTTGCATTTCATTCAACACGACAATCGGCATATTGATGACGGAGAGCATATTTTCAAAAAAACGTCTGTTACGAGAAGAATCTTCTAATAGGTCTGCGTTTTCTTTTAAAATGTCATAAACAGCTAAAAATCTTCGCAAAATATTCTTTTCTTTTGCGTTTAAGTTGTTTGCGCTTTCAGAGTCCACCAAAACCGAAGGTGAAAGATCGCTGATTTCAACAAGCTCTTGATCTTTTTTTATTTGATCACCGTTCAACCGAAGTTCTTTTACGCCCAAAAGTTTGGCCAGTCTTTTTAGATTGTTGCTTAGTTTCTGATTAAGATGTGAGATCGGTGCTATCAATGCGTTAATAATTAATAGTTCTTCGTTTTGTTTGCGAAGAGACTCTGTACGTTCGGCAACTTTGAACTCAAGCTGTCGATTCAATTCCAATAGTCTTTTCCGACTGATTGTTAAATCATCTGCCAGTTTTGCGAAGCGCAACAGAATTTCCCTCATTTCTAACGGGAAATTACTAAATTCTCGCTTTGATTGGTCGTCTTGGGTTTTTCCCTGACGCAGTTGCAACATGGCAATCGTTAAGGTATCGAAAAAGTGTCCCAACGACCGCCAATGACGAATCCCGGTAGAAAAAGTCATTAACAGCACAAAAGAAATAAATAAAGCCGATAGAACGACGACAAATCTTTCTTTCGTGAAAATTTTTTCTGCAGGGCTACTGACGACAACAATCCACGGAACTGTCTCCAGACGGAATTTGGCAAAAACTTTGTCCTCGCCTAAATCTTGGGTTTGACTTTTTCGAGAAGAGTAAATTTGTTTGCCGGAATCTTCATAAATATCAAGTTGAGAAAATGATTCCAAACGACGAGTGGCAATTTGATCTACTAAACGAGAAAGGTCAACTAAGCCTAACAGGGATCCGGTTTGGTTTTGAATGTTATATATTGGTGTGGCGATGGGTAATAGATTTACTTCATTTTGAGAAAAGGTTTGACCAATCACAGTCTGTCTGTCTCGAATGGATTCTCTGACACACCATAAATTTGTTTCGGATAAATTTGACAAATAATCGACGTGACCTTGGAGATAGGACTTTTGTTGGTCTGAGGAGATGAAGAGCAGCGTCTCGAAGTTATGCAAAGCGGAGAATATTCTTTTCACCAATTGCTGTTCCGGGCCGTCGCTTGCTCCCAGTGCGTCTGCGGCTGCCCTCATTGCATTTCGATTCTCGATAAGCTGTACCGAGACGTCTTCGGCAACGATCTTTGCCAAATCCATGTGTCGCAGTCGTAGATTTTCGTTGAGCGTCAAGACGTGCCAGACCACTACAATCAGCGTGGCGACTAACGGAACGAGTGAAGTTGCTACTATTGACCAAGCGAACCTGTAGCGGATGGATGATCGTGAGAAATCCGGCATGTTTGGACGTTAGCTATTGATGTACCCAGGTCTGCTTGATTGTAGACGTTCCCGTTTCCCAAAAGACAACGTATTGCAGTATGAGCACAATGAATCGGCGCAGTTTCCTGAAACAATTGGGTATTACAACGGCTTTGGGCATGGCGGTGCCCGGGCAGGCTTCCGAGGTAGTCACTGAAGATTTGACAGACGGTTTGTGCACCTCAGAAGATTTTGATACCTGTCTGAAAGTCGATGACCAGTGGGATCAAGTTGTTGATGTTGTTGTTGTGGGCTGTGGCGCTGCCGGGATGGCGACAGCCATTGAGGCACATGACAACGGTCTGGAGGTGATGATAGTCGAACGTAGCGCCCGTTCATCTCATGTGCCGACAACGCGCTTATCGTCCGGTATCTACCAGTGTCCCGCCATAAACAACGGCACGGAAAATTTGGCCCGGTACATCGCTTCCACCTACATTCCGAGTGGCTTGAGTGACTGGGATGCTGGCTCGATGGATAAGACGCTTCAGAATTTTGCTTATACCTGGGCCAAGCTAGCGCCGGAAACCTACAACTGGCTTCGTTCGCTTGATCCTTCGTTTAGGTTTGCGCTTTTTTCGCTTTATACAGCTCCCCGTTTTTCTTTCCCGGGCACTGCATCTCTTAACATTGGCGCGCTTATTTCGACGTATTCGCGTTGGAAAGATTTTTCCAAGTCGTCTTTCAACCGACCCAAAGAGGAAAAACTCAACGGAGAAGCTTTGTTTGCTTGTTTGAGAAATGGTGTCGAGAGCAGGAAGATAAAGGAAATCTACGGCGCCAGGGTCACCGGTCTTCTTAAAAACAAGAAAGGGCGGATTTGCGGTGTTGCCGCTACGGACGAATCCGGTTCACCGTTGTCACAGAAAATAGGGGCTCGGTGCGGAGTTGTTCTTGCAACCGGCGGTTTTGGGTTTAACAAGGAGCTTCAAGCATCATTGTTGCCGGCCCCAGGACAAGATTTCTGGGCCGAATCCGGATCTCCGCTTAATACCGGAGACGGCATTTTGTTAGGCATTAGAGCTGGTGCCCAACTCATTTCCAGCAATTGTTTGTTTGATCGGTTCGCCGCGCTGTTGCCTCAAATGCATCAGGGTGTGCATGTCGGAGCGCTGTTGGATTGCATCGGCAAAGCGCATTCGATTTTGGTTGACAACCATGGGCGACGATTTGTGTCTGAGTCTCAACTTTCTGACACCAAACATTCTTTTGGATTCGCTCAAGAATTGCTGAAATTGGACTTGCCGACCCTGTCTTACCCCCGTGCTCCGATGTGGTTCATTTGTGACGAGGAACGCATGCGATCCGGTCCGCTGGCTACGCTCGGGGAGGGTTCAGTTGTCAACGGTTTCGTTACTTGGGACAAGGATAATCGTATTCCTGTTAAGAAAGGTTGGATACTCAAGGCATCCACCATCAATGAGTTGGCGCGTCTCATCGCCGACTCACCCGTCAACGCCGGTCGAATGAGCGAAACGACTCTGAGAAAGACCGTTGAGCAATTCAACGTGTGGTGCGAGACAAAGGTGGATCGCGATTTCGATAGAGATCCGAGTACGCTTTTGGAAATAAAAAAACCTCCTTTTTATGCAATGCCGGTTACTCTCAGTGTTCCATTCATGGGAGCTGGATTGGCGACAGATGAACGTCGCTGCGTCATCGATTGGCAAAACAAGCCTATATCGGGTTTGTTTGCAGCCGGTGAGGTTGCCCCCGTCAGTCGTTTCCTTCACGATCGTGGAGGACACCTGTCGGAATGTCTCGTCTTTGGGCGAGCATTAGGACAATATTTAGCTCAGGAACCCATTTCTTTTTAGAGCTTGTTATGTAATTGTGACGTTTGGGCTGAAGACCGTGACGGTACTGTTATCTCACCCTCCTAAGATCGTTGCAAACGAGCGAATCCCCACTCAAGCGCTCGTTGCAACAAAATCAAGCAGGAGGAAGCTAAATGAGATTGCTTCATGGTCTATGTCTGGCGATTTTGGGTTGTACTCTCGTCAGCGTTAGTGTCGCTCAGGCCGGGCAGATGTCGCTCAAGCACAAAAATGTCGAATGTGCCGTTTGCCACGGTACCGATAAACCCACCAAATTGGCTCCGCAAGACGGATGCATCAAGTGTCACGGTCAGTACAAGGGAAAAGTCATTCCCAATGTGGACTACAACCCTGACCGTAACCCCCGCCGTCCTATCGTAGAAGTGAATCCGCACGACTCTCACCTTGGCAATGTGCGTTGCACGTTGTGCCACAGGGAGCATTCTGCAAGTCCCAAGACGACCTGCAATCAGTGTCATGCCAATTTCCGCTTGAATGCCAAGTGATAAGGAGCCGTATATGAAATCCTTCAAATTGACTATCACCAGTGCTGCTGTGGCGCTGTCACTAGCGCTGTCCAATGTTGTGAGTGCGGAGGAAATTACTCATGAGGCCGACGTTGTCATTGTCGGCGGTGGCGGCGCAGGTATGGTTGCTGCTGCCTTTGCGGCTGAAAACGGTCTCAAGCCGATCCTTGTTGAAAAGCTTCCAGGCGTTGGCGGCAATCTAATGATGTTTGAGATCACATTTGGTCAGCAAACTGAATTTACGGATGCCGATCAGGTCTATTACCCGGCAGACATGCTCGTCGCCGACTTTCTGCGATACAGCCATTACATGGTCAATCCGGTAATGGTCAAACGCTTTATCGAACGTTCCGGACAGCAAATCAAATGGCTGACGAATCGTGGCGTTGAGATTGTCGGTAACGTCCCTACTGAACTCAACGGTCGTCGCGTGGGTCACGTCTATAAAAATGTCTTTCCCAACCGAAACTTTATCGAAGCAATGCGCAAGATCATTCTCGATAACGGTGGAAAGATCATTGTCGAAACTCGAGCCGACAAACTGCTTCAGGACAAAAATGGTCGTGTGATCGGCATTCATGCCAAGGACTACAAGAACGACGACATTATCGTTAAAGGCAAAGGCGGTGTGATTCTTTGTGCCGGTGGATACGGTGCCAATAAAAAGCTGCTGAAGCTTCTTAATCCTGACATGCCTGCTGATACTCCCATTACTGGTATTAAGACCAGTACCGGCGACGGTATCCAGATGGGGCTTGATATCGGTGCCAAGGTTGTTGGCGGTGATGCTTTCATTTCTGAAGGTGCTTTGCCCTGGAAGGTTGACTACCGAGAAGTTATCAGTCAAAAAACCTGGATTGCGGCAAATGTCGTCAATAAAGGACCGGGTTTGCAGCTCAATAAGAACGGCAAGCGATTCTTCAACGAAGGCTTGGGCGGTGACTATTCGGTCAGCGGCAATGCCATGCGCATCAATGGCAACTATATGTTCAGCCTCCTTGATGACGATGAAAAGCGTGATCTGGAAAGTGGCTCCGGTGCGGTTTTTGGGTACTTTGCGCATGCGCTGCCCGGAGACAAAATGACGGGGCTTAAGGAACTGTTTAACGGCAAGGGAAGACAGGCTGAAATTGCATTCGTAGGCAATACGATCGAAGAAGTTGCCAAGAAAGCCGGCCTTGATCCGAAGGTCGTTGCAGAAACCGTCAAGCGTTACAACCAATTGTGCGCGGAAGGGGTCGATCGTGACTTCGGCAAGGATGCTCGTTACATGCGCCCCATCAAGAAGGCACCGTTTTACATCGTCAAAGGCCAGCACACCATCTGTGACACGACCGGTGGTCTTCAGGTCAACGAGGATGCTCAGGTCTTGAACACCAACGGGGATCCGATTCCCGGACTTTACGCTTCCGGTGCAATGGCCGGTGGCAAATACGGACCCTCGTACGTTTACAACATTACCACGGGCTATGCGTCGGCTACGGCAATGATGGGCGGAACCTTTGCTGTTCAGGATATTGCACGCAAGACGTTTGGGCGAGAGATTGTTTATTCGCCCGACCTTCCGAAAAAGTCTAAGAAATAAAGAATCGCATACGCGGGAAGAACGTGAGTTCTTCTCGCGCGGAGACAGCTATGTCATTGAAAAAAGTTTTTATAGCCACGGGAATCGCTTTTGCCGCGGCTGCTGTGCAGTCTGCTGACGTTTCGATCTACGGGATCGTTGATATGGGGCTTCTTATCAGGAATACGGCTTCTATCGAAGGCGCGGCAGGTACTTTGGCTGAGTCGAAGACTTCCGTTGGTGTCGAGAGCGGACAGTACTATCCGAATACTTTCGGTTTAAAGGGGGAAGAGGACCTCGGCAATGGGCTTAAAGCCGGTTTCATGTTGGAAAACACTTTCAATTCCGACACCGGTGCAATGTTTGAAGAGGGGAGTTTCTTCAATAACCAATCGGTTCTTTATCTTGAGAAATCAGGGTATATGTTTGCCATGGGGCGCATGAAGGCTCTTACCTCCACGATGGGGTACTTTGACTACGGTGCATTCATGGAACCTTTTGAGGGGAGTTGGCGCAATGCGGGAAGCAGCGTGTTGGCAATGATTGGCCAGGATGTCCGCAATGCGGTAGCGTTGGATATGCATCCTTCCGATTCGATTCGAATCACGGGTATGTATTCTCTGGCCCAAGGCGAGACGGAAGAAACAACCTATTCGTCAAATCGTCACTACATGGGGTTGGCGGCTTCCTATTCTCAGGGCGGTTTGTGGGCTGCCGTTAGCTACGAGCACATCACTCAGGGTCACGAAGGTGCCGAATATTATGATGGCAATGAAGCGCATGTCGCCAAGTTCGCCGTCAACTATGACTTTGGCCCCGTTCGTCCGTTCTTTGTCTACTCCTTCGCCAACGGGTATGACTGGGGTTGGGAAGGTCCGGCGGTCAAGACCCACAGTTTTGTTTTGGGTGCTACGTCTCCTGTGGCCGGCGGCACAGCTCGCTTCAGCGTCCAGTATTTGAAAGGCTCGAGTGAGAAAGCCGACGACGGTAAAGATTTTGAGCCGGAAGTTGTCTCCGCAGCTATCGGGTACACCTATCCGCTCAGCAAACGTACCACCTTCTATTCGGTGGCTTCGTATGCCTTCGGCAGCAAGTCTTTGGACAAAGATTGGGATTCTGACTACTCAATGGCAGGCCTGGACGGACGCCAAAATGCCAATGCGGCTATGGTGTCTTTGGGCTTAATGCATACCTTCTGATAACGGGACGGGGTGCATTCTTTTGGAGTTGTACTCCGTCAAAGCTGTCCTAAACAAATCGATGCAGAGAAGTGTATTTTCTTCTCTGCACACCGATCTCGGATTGCTACGTGACAGACCGTAATGTCACTTGCGCAATCAAACCTCCTGCCGGGCGTCTTGTGTATTTCAGATGCCCGCCGTTGGCTTCTGCCAACGACATCGAAATGGGAACTCCCAGTCCGTGACCGGAACCTCGTTCTGAGACGAACGGTGTTGAGAGCTGTGCCAGATCCGATTCCGAAATTTCTTTGCCCGAGTTTTCAACTGTCACCAGGACCTTGTCCGATGTCGCAACGGCGGAGACATTAACCAGAGCTTCCGGTGTCTGCACGGCTGCTGTAACGGCGTTGCTCAGAAGATTATTGAAAAGAAGCTCCAACTCGAGCTGATCGCCGAGAACCGACAGATTGTCAGCCACGCGGATCTCGATGGGAAGTGCTTGAACCAACTGCTGAGACATACTGTCTCTGGCTGTGGTGACGGTCCGAAGCAGGTTAAGTTTCTGATCGCGGTCAACGTTTCCTTTGTTGTAGCTGCGCACTTTCTCGATGATGTTGCGCACGCGCGTCAAGCCACGGTCAAGTCCGTTGATGCTGTTTAAAAGCTTTTCTTCCGTGAGCGTCTTGTTTTGTACCAAAAGCCTTAACCCGTTGCAATAGGAGACAGCTGCTCCGATGGGTTGAGCCAGTTCGTGAGCAATCATGCTCGAGAGCTGGCTCACGGTATTGGCCTTGCGAAATTTTTCCATGCGCTCGTACAGGGACTGAAGGCGGCGCTCGACGGCTTCTTTTTCAGCGTTGGCTTTGGCAAGTTCATCGGTACGGCGCCGAACAAGATAGCCCACGACGAAGCTGTGACAAATGAGCAAAACCAAGCAGAAACCAAAAGCGGCGATCCAGGGTTTGTGCGCCGCAATCCAACGCTTGATGCTCCATTCACGAAGATAGGCATAGTGCTCGAGTTTCAGGAGCTTGTAGACGCGATCGACAGACTGGAAATTTGTCGCCAGGCCCCAATGTTCTCCGTTTTCGTCGATAGGCATCGACAGAAGCACTTTTGCGATTTCACGGGCGGCTCCGGCCGGCGCTTCCCGCAAAACGGCCACCGTGATGTTGGGATAGGCGGCGGTGGAGCGCACACAGGCTGACACATTATCTTTGATGGGGGAGATGACGCGATATTGGTCGCGTTTTTCTTTTGGCAGCGTTTCAATCCAACAAGACTGTACGAAGGCCACATCGGCCTGACCCGTTAAAACTTTTTGCGCAATCGGATCAATGCCGGGGGCATTGTTGAAGGTTACGGATGCGAAGAACTTTTCAGGGTCGTAGCCGTGTGAGGCGATTTCCGCCAGGCCGATGCGATACCCCATGAAGGCTGTCGGGTAACTTGCCGACAAGCGCTTGCCCTGCATATCGGCCAGCGTACGAATCGATGTGTTGTCGCGACTTGTGATGAAGGTAATGGCCGATGTGTGGTTCGGATCCGGGCTGTTGCGTGAGATCATCGTCGCAACATCTCGCGCACCGAACGGAACCATTCGCCAGTAAAAGCCTGAACTAGCAATAAAAGCGTCGATCTCTTTATTGCGGATTGCGTTTTCAAGATCCCCACTCGAAAACTGCTGAATGTTGATTTGGTACGGATAGAAAGCTTTTCGGAGTTCCTTAACCGACTTTGCGACGAGTCCGGTTACCTTGTGCGAGTCCGACAGTTCAATTAGTCCGATTCGAAAAGGTCTGTCCGGATAGAGTTGTCGGGTGGCCGCACTTACTCCGTCAATTGTCTGCGCAAAAGCGTTCGACAGAGAGATGCCGACGGCAAAGAAGCTCCAGAGAACGGCTTTGGTGCAGCAAGAGACGGGCATTTGGTTCAGACCTTCAGAAATTCTTGACGTTCGGCATCCGACAACTGTCTCAGGACGCTCAAAAGACCTTCGGTGTTGTGTACGCGTAGCTTTCGATAGATTGTATTGCGGTAGTTCTGAACGGTTTTGAGCGTGAGATTGAGTCGCTCGGCAATAGCGCTGTTGACCAGTCCCTGACCGAGCATTGTTGTCAATTGTTTTTCGCGTACCGAAAATCCGCTCAAAACTTCACGGAGCGCTTTTTGATCGAGTCCGCCCAGACGATGCACGAGACTCAATTTCACTGCTGCTTCTACGCTTTCAAAGAGCAGCTCCGGTGTGACGGGCTTTTGCAGAAAATCCACGGCTCCCATCTTGAGCGTTTTCACTGCCGAATCGATGTCGGCGTGCCCTGTAAGGATGATGATCGGCAGGTCAATTCCCCGCCGCTTCATCTCCGCTTGTAGCTCAATGCCGGACATGCCCGGCATGCGAATATCCAGAATCAGGCATCCGGGCATGCTTGGGGCATCTGACGTCAGAAACGATTGTGCGGAACGATAGCCGACAGTTTTCCAGCCCTTTGCATCCAGCAGAAAGCAAAGTCCTTCCAGAAAATCCCGGTCATCATCGACAACGCGAATCAGAGCTTGGTCAATGGGCTTGTCCGGCATCGTGCATCAGTCCTATTTTTCGTTGGAGCCGCCGTGGCAGCTGTTGCAGTTTTGAAAATTGTATTGATGATGGCACTGATAGCAGGCCTCGACGTTGGCCTTTTCGCGGTGAGGATCTTTTTTGGGAGGCATCGAGTGCGGCGTATGGCACATGGTGCATTCCCAAATTTGATCCATGCCGCCTTTTTCCGTGTGAGGAATGAGTTTGTGGGGATTGACGGGTTTGGGATCTGCCTCGACCGTGATCCCTTTGGCAATGAGTGCGTCAAAAGGTCCGTGACAGGTCAGGCATTGCTGTTTGGTCATTTCGGCCGCATGAGCCGAGCAAAGGCAAAGACTCAAGAGTGCAACGCTAATCAGCGTTTTCATGGCGGTTGTCTCCGTTGGCAATTGAAATTGGGGTGGTTGAGGAAAGTCCGTTGAGCAGTCTCAGACGGACTTTCCGGTAGAGGAACGGTCAATTAGGCAGCTTTAGCCTTGGCCGCGTGTTCGCCCGCCCAGCGGCCCGGAATGATGCCGCGAGGCATACCGTTGCCGACGTAAATGCCGCCGCAGTTTTCGCCGGCTGCGTAAAGACCCTCAATTGGCTTGCCGACGATGTCGAGCACCTGAGCGTTGTCATTGATCGACAAGCCGCCCGCACAGTTATGCAGGAAGACGACCAGACGCACGGCATAGAAGGGGCCCTGAGCGATCTTGGTCTTCAGAAGTTCCGCGGGTTTGCCGAATTCTTCGTCTTTGCCGGCGTCCACATAGCCGTTGTAACGGGCCACTTGAGCAGGAAGTTCCGGTTGCTTGGTGATCTTGGCGAGTTCCTCGATCGTGTCGGCCTTAAAGGCGTAGCCAGGCTGGCAGACATCTTCTTTGATCGACCAGTGGTTCTTTTTTGCGGCCGCTTCGTCAAAGACGGTCCAAATAATCAGGTTGGGCTGCACCAGAGCCATGTCGTAGAAGGTGAAACCGCCCAAATCCTTTTTGTCTTCTTCACGGACAAAACGCTTGCCGGAGGCATTGGTGAAAATCACATCGCCCCAGCGCTTGCCCTTGACGCCAATGCCGGGATGCCCAAACTTTGAGCCCTTCGGGAAGCCGTACGTGGACGTGCCGAACATGCGGCGCATATAGGGAGTGTCTTCGCCGCGACCGGCTTCAAACATGGCGCCGGCTTTGAGACCTGCAATCATGGCCGAGCCGTCGTCTTCGTAGTGCGGATAGCCGGTTGCCGGAATATTCGGGGTGGCAAAGCGCGGATCGATGTAGCGGCGCATGGCGATGTTGCTCTTGAAGTTGCCGCCGGCGAGCACCACACCTTTGCGGGCACGAACGTTAATCACCTTATTGCCGGCTTGGACACGTGCGCCGATCACGCGTCCCTGAGCATTTTTGTAGACGTCAGTGACCTTGTGTTCCATCAGAATCTGTACGCCTTTCTTTTCGCAGTAGGCTTTAAGCGGCATCATGACGCCGCGTCCGCCCATAAAGCCGCCGGAAGGCTGAGGTTTACGGTTGCCGTCGCCGGGATCGTCGGTGTAGACGTGCAGGTAAAACTCGTGGTGCTGACTGTCGTACTTGCCGGGCTTGGTTGCGGTCGGAAGGAACTTAACGCCGTGGGCTTCAAGCCATTCCTGAGTGGGACCGCAATACTGCGAATATTTCTTCAAGAGAGCCGGGTTGTTCTTTTTGTACTCGGGATTCTTGGGATCCGTGAGGTGAGCATAAAGGCGTTCGGGCGTATCGGTTACACCGTGTTCACGCTGCCACTTTGTGCCGCCCTGAAGTGCCATGATGCCGCCGTTGATAATGGCTGCACCACCGTAGTATTTGCCTTTTTCAAAGACGATGACCTTGGCGCCGTTATCGACAGCGGCGGTTGCGGCACACATGCCGGCAATGCCGGAACCTGCAACCACAACGTCCGTTGTCAGGTCCCATTTGGACGGTGTGCGCAGCAGGCTAGGGGTCGGAGCAGCAAAAACGGGAGCGGCAAAGCCTGCAAATCCGGATGCGGCTGCGCCGGCTAAAAACGAACGGCGGGAAACTTCCATGATGATCTCCTCCAGAGGCCGACTCTTTATGAGTCGGCGGAAACAGTTGATTCACAGGGAAGTTTTGCAGGGCAGATACCCTGGTATGTTGACCGGAGTCACAAAAGGTGTGGATTCGGGAGCAAAGAGACAACGTATACGGTAGCTGTTTAGTTCTTGATTGGGAAGTACTTCCAAAGACACTGCGGCAACAGACGCCAGAAAAAGACGAGGAGCTTGTATTTCCAGTCAATGACCAAAACGCGTTTTTTCGTTTCAATGCCTTTGACAATGGAGGAGGCGACATTCGTGACGTTCATCTTGAACGGATAGCTCTTGCCGTCGGCCAACAGATCCGTGTCAACGAACCCAGGTCTCACTCGTCAAAATAAAAGACAAGCCGCCATACTCTCGAAAGGAGAAGGCAGATTATTCGACATCATCATCGTCGTCCTCATCGCGCCACTGGGCGGGCATCATCAGTTTCCCATTTTGATGGTAGGTTCTAATGATGCGAGGATCATTCCAGTTAAAGCCCTGGCGTTGAATTCTCACGTCGAAGGGAAAGCCTCCTACTTCAACAAAACGGGTAATGAGAACTTTAAGTGCTGTTGCAGCAGGCATGCCGAGAGCTTCAGCCGTCTGAGTAAAGTCATTTTTTAGCGTGGACGGCAGCTTGAGATTTAAGCTGGCAAGTTCTGACATAAAACACTCCTAAAAGTAGGCTAAAGAATATTCATTGGGTGTGTTTTTGGTTTTTATTTTGCCAATCTTTGATGGGTCACGTATCGCCAGATCTTCTACCAAAGCGGTCAGACGGAAATACCGTTTTGTTCCGCGTTTAGCTCTTGATCGGGAAGTACTTCCAGAGACACTGCGGCACCATACGCCAGACAAAGACGAGTAGCTTGTACTTCCAGTCAATGACAAGGACGCGCTTTTTCGTTTCGATGCCCTTGACAATGGAGGAGGCGACCTCTGTGACGTTCATCTTAAACGGGTAGCTCTTGCCGTCTGCAAGCAGATCCGTATCGACAAAACCGGGGCGCACATCGGTGAAGGTCATGGGACATTTCCGCATCACAGACAATTGTTCCAGAGCGTCCAGATAGGTGTTCTGGAAAGCCTTCGAAGCGGAGTATCCGCAGGCGGCTCCGAGACCTTTGGTGCCCGCAATGGAACTGATGATGCACAGATGTCCGCCGTCTTTTCCGAGAAAGTAGGAGAAGGCGCAGTCCACGAGCTTCACGAAACCGTCGACATTGGTTGCGACGATATTCAATTCAGCGTCAGGATTGAGTTCGGTGTTTTGGCATCCAATGCCGGAGCAGTGAACGTACAGATCCATCCCGCCCAGATCAGCGATCAGAGCAAGCAGGTCGCTGGCGGCATCGTCAGAGCGCACGTCAATGCGGCGAGTATGAATTTTTTCGGGAGCCTTGGCCTTGATTTCTTCAAGCAGCTCGGAGCGTCTTCCCGCAATGCCGAGTTCCCATCCTTTGGCGAGCAGCTGCAGTGCCACTTCCTTGCCGATTCCGGATGTTGCGCCGACGATGATTGCTTTTGGCATGTGTTTTTTTTCTGAAAGTTGTGATTAGAAAATCATAGCTTGTGATGCTACTGCGTCTGTGTTGCAATGCCTTGCGTACTTTCGGAGAGGAGGATCAAGGAGGTTTTCTTGTTGCATCTTAAGGAAGGACTAGCGGACGCGCCATCAACACATGGGGAATGCCGTCTTCGTCAAATGGTTCGCCTTGTACCGCAAAACCTTCACGGGTGTAGAAACCTGTTGCGTCACACTGAGCTTCGAGTCGAATCGTCTGAACATCTGTAAAGAAGTCAGGGATGGCGGCGATGCCGGCTTGGAGGATTTTGGCTCCCAAGCCTTTGCCTCGCACAGTCGTGAGTACGCGTCCGATCTGTACGGCATCGGCGAGATCAGGTGCGGCAAAGATGCGCAAATAAGCGAGGATTTGGCCTTCGTCTGCAAGCCACACATGAAGTGCTTGCCGGTCGATTCCGTCCAGATCCTGATAGGCACATTTTTGTTCAACGACGAAGACTGCACATCGAGCTTGAAGGATTCGGTAGAGCTCATCGGCGGTGAGATCGGCAAATCGTTTTTTGTACAAGTCCATGTGCTTTTTCCTTGTCAGCTTCTGTATTTTCTGCCGGAGCCGACCAGAACGCCTTCGATCTGGAAGTCATCGTATTCGCCCGGGTGAATGATCGGGTAGTTGCCGGAGCTATTTTGCGGGTGCAGTTCCGGTTTGCCGTCGACAAATTCAAGCTTTTTGAGCGTGAAGTCTCCCTGCAAATAGGCAAGCACAATGTCGCCGCGGCGCGGTTCGATGGAGCGATCAATGATGAGAATGTCGCCCTCATAAATGCCGGCGTCGATCATGGAGTCGCCGCGCGCTTCAATGACGAACGTTGCATCTTTGTTTTTCACGAAGTAGTCGTTGAGCGACAGATCGTTTTCGGCATAGTCCGCAGCAGGGGAGGGAAAGCCGCACTGAACCGTCAAGTCAATGAACTTGATGCTTTCGGATTCTTCAACGGGACGAGCGGGAGCCAGTTTCTTGAGCGCCATAGCCCGCTGCGTTGCCGCTTCAAGCAGTGGTCTCATAAAGTTTGCGCCACCCAGTGACTTGCAGGTATCGGCAAGCTTCTTGGTCACACGTACCTGGAGATTGGTGTCGAGCAGTTCGTCCGTCAGGCGAGGTCTTCCCAACGGTTTGTGTTCTTTGTCCGGACGTTGTGTCTTGTTTTTTTTCATGATGCTGAAAACTTGTGATTTGTATACGGATGCCTTATGCTACCTCAAAACAATATTCGTATGCAAATGTTGACACCTATTTTTCTTCATCTGGACGGCAATTCTTTTTACTGCAGCTGCGAGCGGCTCTTTCGACCGGAACTGCGTGGCAAGCCTGTAGTTGTGCTTTCCAACAACGACGGCTGCATCGTTGCGCTCACCAAGGAAGCCAAGGCTGTGGGGCTCAAACGCGGTATGCCGCTTTTCAAGGTGAAGGACATTGTCGAAGCCAACAAGGTGGCTGTGCTGTCCTCAAACTACGAGCTCTACAACTCGATTTCTGGGAGGATGCAAAGAACCGTTGCCGGCATGATTCCGCGTATGGAGTCGTATTCCATTGATGAAGTGTTTGGGGATTTAACCGGGGTGGAAGACGGGGATCCGGCACGTTTGACCGCGTTGGTGCAATCCATACGGCAGCGCGTCTACAAGTGGGTCGGCATTCCGACGTGCGCAGGGATTGCCCCCACCAAGACGCTTGCCAAACTATGCGACCACTTTGCCAAGACCTATCCGGTTTTTAACGGCGTTGTCAATTGGCTGGAACTGACGCCGGAGCGGCAACGCAAAGCCATGGCGATTACGCCGATCAAGGAAATCTGGGGAATCGGCACCAGGAACCGCGAGAGGTTGGAAGCGATGGGCGTGAAGACGGTGCTTGATTTTGCACAGATGGACGCTTCACTCATTCGCAGGCGCTTCACGGTCGTACTTGAGCGTACCCACAGAGAAATTCTCGGCGTCTCCTGTATTCCTTTGGAAGAAAATCCGCAGCCGCGGCAACAAATCGTTCGAACACGCAGTTTTGCCGTCACGTGCAGCGACATGGACGCCATTCTGGCGGCCGTAACGGTTCATATGGCAGAAGCCGTCAATGTGTTGCGCAAAGAGGGTAACGCCGCCAAAACGGTGGGGGTGATGTTTCATACCGATCCGTTTAAGGCCAACGGGCGTTATCATGCCGTCGTCGAATACAGACCATTGCAACATGCGTGCGCGGACGTTATTACGCTAACTCGGGCCGCACACGATTTGGTGCGAGCTTTTTTCAAGGAAGGATACGGGTACAAGAAAGCGGGGGTCATGCTTGCTGATTTGGTGCCGGCGGAGCAATCTTTGGTGCCGACAACGCTGTTTGACACGGATGAAATTGAGGTTTTGAAACGCCGAGAGCGGATTCAGGTTTCGATTGAGGCGCTGAACGAGAAGTTTGGCGGCAAGGTGGTGACGCTCGCAAGTGCCAAGTGTTCTGCGGAGTGGGCCATGCGGCGCGATTACCTTTCACCGTGTCCGACAACAAAGTGGGATGATTTGCTCAAGGTCAACTGAATTGCGGCAGATCTGAGCGTGTCGGGAAGAGACGGTCTGCCGCTTAATGATCTGGACCACTCACCGCCTCATAGCGTGACATTGCTCGAAAAGATCGCTTTCTGCTTTTCCAAAGCCAGGAGCATCAGTTCATAATGCTTTTGTGCGAACTGCGGCATCAAGCTTGTCCATGGCAATTCGTTGCATCCTTTCTTCTCCAGAGTTTTTGCTTGTCTCAGTGCAGGGTATTTGGTGTAAAAATGCATTAAATTCCGAGAAATAGCATGCGTCCATGCATCAAATTCCCAGGATTTTGATGCATCAATGCGGGTCTATGACCTTGCCTGAAATTGGGTGACAGTTTCTCGCGGTATGACTGAATGGGTAGACAAGTTTTTGATTTTTGCCTGAAACTGTCGACAGTTTTTTGCAAAGACCTGATTTGGTTGACACCACTCGGTCTCGTCGGGGAGTCCTCTTCGATTCTATCCTTGCGTCATCCTCTTTATCCTGTCGACGTGACGAGCCGAGATCAACTTCGACTGAGGGGTGATCGTGTCAAGCCCGAAGCCTCGCTTAATGGAGGGGACCCGCTTAGTGGGGCGTAGATCGTTCATCAAGGCGCAGCGGCTTGCGGCGCAGATGGATTAGGCAATGAGGCCAGAGGGTTTGGCACTCTGTCCGACGACGAAGAGGAATGATTTACTCAAGGCCGATTGAATTGCGGCAGATCTGAGCGTGTCAAGAAGAGACTGGCAAAGTGTGATCTGCCAGAACGTAATCTTTAATGGTTAAATTAGAACAATAAAACAGTTGATGCAGGAATCGAGGTTCTAAATCAATATTGACGGGAGCTGTTGCCGGCTCTTTTTGCCTTCTTCTGACGGAAGTGTGTAGCGAAAACGGGGACGACCTGAGTAGGAACGTCCCTCGTTTCCAACGATTAAAGTTTGGGCTTAACCGACAGTTCCTGTGTTAAACAGTGAGTTCATAATCCAGATCACTGCATATCCGACAATACAAGGTATGGCGGTTCGACGGCAGATGGCAATGGGGCTTACGCCGGCCGCTAAAGCCGCGGCGATCACGCAACCTGCAACGGGGCTCATAGAACGGAAGACCGTACCTGCCAGATGCATGGGATTGACCATACCGCCCAAATTTCCGCCAAGGTTGTTGTGAATATCAGCCGAAAGTGATGCGAATGTGGCAAAAGCTGCAATTGCCGATCCGACAATAAGAGTGAGACCACCCGTGATGGCGCTTAAAACCGCCGTCATGCCCGTGACTCCGAATCCGGTATCAAATGCCATGTTGATGATGGCATCTACCAAGCCGGAAATTCGCAACGATGTGGCGAAGAATTCGGCGCAAATAACCAACGCAACGATTCCACCAAAAATTTGCCCCATTTTTTTAAACATGACCATTGCGTCTTTAAGCACGAGTTTCAGATCTTTTAATCGGATCATCTCAATGAAGACAACAACAATCCAAGTCATAAAGAGCACTTCAATAACGCCTAGCTTGATTGAAGAAATGGCGAATTTTGAAAAAACAAAGAGGAGCACAATCGGCACAAACGGGAATATGGCGTACCACGCAGGGCAGTCGCGTGTTTGACTTGGCTTCTCAATTACAGATTCTCCGTATACGTCGTCATTTTTCTTATCAAACCAACGCTGAGTAAAAAAGAGCGTTACTGCCATGGCAAGCAATGCGGGTACAGTGCAAATCAGCTGATACTCAACCATATAGGTCATGGGATCCAAGCCCACCGTACGTGCTGCAAGCTGCTGGGTTCCGAAGAGAGGCCCTGTACAAAGAGAAGTCGCCAACACAATGGACGATGCCGCCGCGGCTGCTGAAACTCCGACTCTTAACAAAATCGGGTAGAAACTCACCAACAGCAGCATTGTGAGTCCTGCTGCGGAAATGATGACCGTGTTTAGAAGCTGGCCGATGATATAGGCGATTGCCAAAAGAAGATACGGCTTTGAGAGACGGTTAAGGGGATCAGCAACGAGTTTCACCAATGCGTCGGAGGCGCCGATCTGTGACATATACCCAGCAAAACCGCCGGAAACCATCACGATCATGCCAATGCCACCGACTTGTTTGATGGCTATTGATCCCAAAAGCTTCATGGAATCAAAGCCGATGAACCCCGTGGTCTTTATGCCTTTTGGCAAAATGGACTCGGCTCCGCAGAGAATTGTGGCGATGATGATGACAAGGCCGCCGATCAATAACACCATTTGCGACGGATAACGCTTAATGAGCATCCATCCGACCGCGACAGTCACCAGACAGGCGATGATTATCGAAATCATGAAAACTCTCCCTTACTACTTTCGTGTCCGTTGTCCATTGATCTACTGAATGGAAACAACACCAAGCAGAACTGAATGTCGGATAAATCCTGCGTGAGGATGCCGATCATTATCGGAAAAGCTTGATTTGTGCCCTATGCGTAAAATGTGATTGGTTATGCTGTTTTTGCATATAAGGTGAGTCGGATGAAGCTTCCTAAAACACAGCAATTGGTTATTTTTCAGGCGGTGGCTCTCAATCGCAGCATCAATGCAGCTGCTCGTGCTCTGAAACTGCCCCAATCAACTTTGTCGAGAGCACTGAAGGAGCTTGAAGAAACGCTCAACTGTCAGCTGTTGGAGCGAGGCGGTGCCGGCGTGACGCTAACGCCGGCAGGAAATTCATTTTTGAAATACGCCGGATCAATTGTCCGCACGCTCAATCAGGCAGTTGAAGAGACAGGAAATATCAATGGGAAATCTTTGCATACGATTTCTTTTGCGGTGCCATCCTGTATCTCCCGCTCGATCCTGAATAATGTCATTACGAGCTTTCTGCGTTCAGAACCTCGTTGTCATCTGAATATTGAGGTGGTGCCGTTTTCGACAAGTTTGGAACGGATGGAAAAAGGATTGCTGGATTTTGCGGTTGGATTTGAACGGGAAAATGTTTCCTTTACGAATTTTACGGTGGAGCCTCTTGTTCGATGCCCTGCGATGGTCGCGTGTGTCAACGGTCATACTCTTGAAAACGCAACTTCAATTTCTGAAATAAAGAATGCGAATTGGTTGATTACCGATGAGTTTGAAATTTGGCAGAAAGAACATCCGGAAGCCTTGCAAATTCAACCTTCTGCAGTCGTTCGCAGTCAAGGATATTTTGTTTCGAACTTGATGATTGCGAGAAATGGATTTTTGGGATTGCTTTCGTCAGTACAAATTCGGAGACATCGAGACTACATGCGACCGATTCCTTTAAAAGGTTTCCCGATATATATTGACTATGCGTTGGCTTATCCCAAGAATCGCCCTCGAACTCCCTTGGTTGAAAGGCTTTTGGACTACATGCGAAAAGAAGCCAAGTCCTATGATTGGGAGGCTTTCGAAATAAAGGAAGGGAGTCCGGAGACTCCCTATCGTTCTCAAGTGCGTGATCTGGTTCGTAAAAACTAGTTCAGATCATAAAAAGTTCTGACGGTATCCCAAGCAATTTGATATAAGAATTGAGCATCATCATTGGTGACGCGCATATCCGTAAAGCGACCACAATAATCACTGCCGACAGCTGATTTTCCGGTTAGGGTACTGTAGAAGACGGCTGCCTCGAGAAGCGTTCCCGCAGGCGTAGGATGGCGACGGTCAGATCGTATTAAAGATAGGTCAGGTCTTATTTTCATTGCTTGCTCAAAAGCAATCCCACAGGGTATGGCTCTGCAGTTATTTGCGTTGGCTGTTTCAATGATACTGTCAGCCAGATCTTTAGTCATTCCTGGGCGATCAGAATATCCCCAGGAAATCATCAGGTAGGGTTCAGCTCCCGATTCTCTGACAGTTTTGCAATGACGTTCGGCAAACTCCTGAAAAAGCGGTTTTAGCTTCGGATGAATGGGGCCTTGAGTACTATCGACCATAATAACTGCATCAAAAATTGGAGAATTCGAATAGTCAATAAACTCGAAGACATTATTTTCATTGATGCGATAACTACGTAATCCGTTGGGACGTAGATAACTTTTGACATCGTGCCAATAGAGTCCGGCGCCGCCAATTCCAACCATTGTTACCTCAAGAGGCGTGCCGCAGGATTTGGCTAGCCCCGAAAGCATGCCGTTGACCCCGCAGTTGTAGAACATTAAGGAATTCCCGACGAGAAGCACTTTGGATGTAACAGGTAGAGGCCCTTTAACGAGAGGGGCAACGGTGTTGCTTGTAAAGGTGGAAGGATTGGTAATCATCATCAGCTCCGGCTGCAATCAAAGATGATTGGCATTATCGCGGCCTCCGAAAACAAGAGTGGTAATTCAAAAATAGATAACTAATCCGTTTTTGGATAGAAAATGTGGAGCAAACAAGAGCAAGTTTCTTGAATGTTCGATCTTTGTCTGCGCTGCGGCTACAGAGAAACATGCTCTCGGTGATCTAGAGAGATTTGGGCGTAAGTACGCTCAAATTCAATGGGCTGTGCTTGCCGATTTGGTGCCGATGACGTTGTTTAATACGGATGGGATTGAAGTTCTGAACGAGAAGTTCGGCGGCAAGGTGGTGACGCTTGCAAGTGCCAAGTGCTCTGCGGAGTGGGCAATGAGGCGCGATTACCTTTCACCGTGTCCGACGACGAAGTGGGACGATTTACTCAAGGTCAACTGAATTGCGGCAGATCTGAGCGTGTCGGAAAAGGCAGGAAAAGTGTGAAGATTACGTTCTGGCAGATTGTGATCTGGCGGAACATAATCTTTAATAGTTAAATCAGGATAATAAAACGCTTGATGCAGGAGCAGCAGATGTGCGACACAGATTTCTTTGGCCGCGTCGGTGAGCTTGAATCACTGCAGGATGCGTATGACAGCAGAACGGCCGAAATGGCAATTATTTACGGTCGTCGGCGCATTGGAAAAACGGCGCTTATCCAAAAATTCTGCGAAGGGAAACCGGCTTTTTTCTACACAGCGAAAGCATGGAAAGATCCGTATCAATTGGATCGTTTTTCACAAGCTGTGGGAACATTTTGCGGAAATCCTCAATTGCGCTATCTCGAGTGGACTTCGGCACTCAGAGCACTTGCGACTCAGCCGACACCGAGTCGCAAGGTGATTGTCATTGATGAATTTCAGTACATTGCCAAGGAGCGCCCGAGCATACTCTCCGAGCTTCAGGTGCTTTGGGACGAGGAGCTGTCTCGAGAAAACATTCTGCTGGTGCTTTGCGGCAGCGCCGTGTCTTTTATCGCCAAAAAAGTTTTGGGAGAAAAGAATCCTCTTTACGGGCGAGCGAGAACCATCATGAAAGTTCGTCCGCTTCCTTTTCAGACGGTTGCCGAATTTGTGCCTTCTTACTCAGTGGATGACGTTTTTCGCGGTTACGCCGTGTTGGGCGGAATCCCTTATTTCTGGCAGGGCGTGAATCCACAACGTTCAATGACGGAAAATCTCGCCGCCAATATTATGAGATCCAACGGTTTGCTCAATGACGAGGCTCAATCGGCATTGAGGCAGGAATTTCGGGATCCTGCCACCTACAACGCCATTCTTCAAACGATTGCCTTCGGTTCAACTTCAAGAAACGAAATTGCGCAGAAGAGCTTGGTGGATACGCGAACGCTTTCCAAATATTTGTCCGTACTGGAAGACATGGATTTGGTTGTGAAGGAGTTTCCTGTCTTCGCCGGTCCGGGGGAGTTGGGGAATGTGTCTCGAGGACTCTATCGCATTGCCGATCCGTACGTGAAATTCTGGTTTCGGTTTTTAGCCAACAATCCGACTCTGATCATGACGCGGCAAGAGGCCCTTTCAGAATGGAAAGCGACCGTAGAGCCTTGCTTTGCGGATTTCGCAGCCGAATCTTTCGAGCAGGTCTGTCGTCAATACCTGACACAACTGCGCTTTTCCGGGAAGCTGCCGTTTTCTGTGACGACTCTGGGGCGATGGTGGAGAAACGGCACGGAGATTGATTTGGTTGGAGCCGATCACGAAAGACGGCATTGTCTTGTGGCTGAATGCAAGTATCGCAATCAGAAAGTCGGAATAAAAGTGTTGCGTTCCCTCCAGGCCAAATGCGAACAACTGCCGGTTGCGGAGGACGCCGTTTTTCACTATTGGATTTTTTCTCGTATGGGATTTGACGACGTGTTGCTTGATATGGCTACACGGGACCCTTATTTGCATCTTGTTGGGATGGATCAGTTGCTGGATCAAAGGAAATGAGTTGGTAGCAAAGCAGTAAGAGCAATTGATTCCTGATGACAGTTTGGGGCAGGCCATGAAGCCTGCCCCAAACCTAAAAGAGCAGTGAAGTAGGGGCGAACCGTTACTTATTCAGCCCCAAAGCGGTCTTAGCTGCAATACGCCCGAACGTCAACACATCGGCTGTGGCATTGCCGCCCAAGCGGTTGCTGCCGTGAACGCCGCCAGTCACTTCACCGGCTGCATACAAGCCTTTGATTACGTTGCCCTTCTTATCGAGCACCTGTGCCTTCGGATTGATATACAAACCGCCCATTGTATGGTGGATAGACGGTGCGCGAGGCGTTGCATAGAACGGAGCCTTTTCGATCTTGCGGTCGAAGAGCTTGCGGCCGAACTTCGGATCGTTCTTCGCTTCAACCATCTTGTTGAACTCTTCAACGGTAGCCTTCAGATTTTCCGGCGGCATGCCAAGCTGCTTGGCCAGACCTTCCAGCGTGTCGTCCTTGTAGATGCGACCGAGCTTAACAAGCGTTTCGACGTTTTCTGCAAACGAGTTGTATTCCTGGACAATGCTCGAGTCATTGATGTCGTAGCACATGGCACCGGGCTGTTTTTTAATGGCAGCCACAAACTCGTCACGGCGAGCGTCTTCCTTCACGAAGCGCAAGCCATTCTTATTCACGTCAATCACGTCGTCAAGGCCGGACATCTTGCGGGCACGTCCCTGCAAGGCACCGGAACCAGGCGTTGCCAGCGGGTAAACCTGAACGTAATTCATGCCGGTGAGATCGGCACCGATCTTCGTGGCCATGACAATGCCGTCGCCGGTGGCACCCGGCTGGTTGGTCGAGACCATATCAGGCGTCAACACAGGCGAGGATTTTTGGCGCATTTCCTTGTTCTGGCTGTAACCGCCGGTGGCAAGAATCACGCCGTATTTGCTCTTGAACTCGTAGGAATTACCCACTTTGTCGCTGGCTTTGACGCCCACGACTTCACCATTGCGGTAAATGAGTTCCTGAGCACGCATACCGGTGATGATCTTGACGCCTTCCTTATTGGCGGCCTTGAGCAACGGTTCAATGAGTCCGGTCCCGGCGGGCGCGTCAACTTGGTGTGTACGCTGCCAAAGAGCGCCGGCACCCTGACTGACTCGATCCATCACAGGCGTACCGTGCTTTTGCATCCAGTGGAGAGTTTCAAGCACATTTTCGGCATAGGTGCGAATCAGGGGAATATGTCCCACCTTGTCGCCGCCGTTGTAGGTCTGCAAAGCATGCCATTCGGGGCAGTCGAAAAGCGTCTTGCTGCCGCTCTTCAAGTACGCTTCGTACTTGGCCTTAACGTCGGCCATCAGTTTGGCGTGATCCGCGTTGGCCGGTTTTTCGTTGATAGCCTTAACGACGGCATCCTTGAGGGTGTCGGTCATCGGAAGCAGTTTTTGACGTTCCGGATCAGCGGCATTGAAAGCGCTGGCGCAGCGAAGCGTATTGCCGCCGATCACAGGCATCTTTTCCAGCACAACGATGTTGTATTTGCCTGCTTCGGCCGCAGTCACCGCAGCTGACAGACCTGCACCACCGGAACCGACGATGACAAGGTCGTAGCTTTCGGTCTTCGTACCGTTGAACTTCTTGATCTTGACGGGGACGGGGGTCTGCAGCGCAGCCAGATTGACGCCGGTTTTTTCCAATGCGGCGATGACAGCCTGCTTGAATGCGCCGCTCGTGACCGTAGCGCCTGAAACAGCATCCACATTGACGGTCTGATAATCAAGGATGTCTTTGGTCATTGTGCGAATGGCCATGCCACCCATCAGATCGGTCTCCGTGTGGCCGGGAACCTTGATGTCGGTGATTTTGTCTTTGCTAACCGTAACTTCGACATTGAGGTAACCGTTGTTGCCGTAGACCTGAGCTTTGTATGTACCCGGTTTAAATTGTGCTTTGCCGACCTTCTTACCTTGAGAGGCATCCAGGGCCTGGTTGACAGCCATCAAAATGCCCTTGGAAGAGACACTGGCACCCGTGACGGCATCCACCTTGGTTGAGTTGGCCTTTACGATCTTTGCCGGCAATGTGTCAATTGCCTTGGTACCGACTCCGGGCGTTTCGTTGTGTTTCACAACTTCGATTGCCGTAATCTTGCCGCTGTCGATTGCGACCTTAACAGTCATCGGGCCGTTGTGGCCCGGAACCGTCTGAGTGTAGGTCGCTGCAGACGCGCTGATGGCACAAAAAGCCAAGGTTACGGGAAGAACTATCTTTTTCAATGTAAAGCTCATCTTTTCCTCTTCTCAGTGACGAACATGATTGGGCTTATTAAGCCTTCTGCGGAATATGCTACTCCCGTAGACATGCAGTGGCTATAGAGGATTAGCTCCATGGTTTACGTGAATGAGGAAGAAAAAGGAAACAGGGCACCAAAGAGGTTTTATATTTTTAAATCTTTTTTGAATTCGGGAAGTGGAGTTGATTTGTTGACTTGATACGATTTCCAGCTCAAAAAAAGCAACAAGCCGAAGCTCGTATCCTTGTTGAGTTTGCGGCTAAATCAGAAACTTACTTAGCCGCGAGCGGATTTAAGCTTCAATTGAAGTGCTGAACGAGAAATTCAGAGGGAAGGTGGTGACGCTGGCAAGCGCCAAGAGTCCTGAGGCGTGGGCGATGCGGCGCGATTATTTTTCACCGTGTGCAACAACGAAGTGGTATGCCCTGTCAAGGTTAATTGATCTCAAAAAGAAACCGCTTGCGCTCGACGTGGATGGCAGAACGCTTGCGGTTTCGTTTGTCGTTGATCAGCGTGCGTTGTTTAGCGCTTTTGAGCTGATGGCACTAAGACCGAAGGAACTTTGGCGGAGGGGACTTCGGTCACGGGAACCCGTTGCACAGGTTGATTAGCTGCAGCAGCCGTAGGTGATTCACAAACAAAGTCAATGGTGGCCGTAGCGCTCTTGTCCGCATTGCCGTCATTGAAGCGAGACTTGAGCAAACGGAATTTGAGATCCTTGTCCGCGCAGAATTCCTGAGCTTGTTTGATCAGTTCAACACGAACAATGCCGCCGTTATCAGTGGAGTCGCTCGAGGCGCAGATCGTGTAGGTGTTGTTTCCGATCTCGACGAACTCCGAGCGTTCGGGAGAGCTGGCGCAGCCGGCAAGAAGCAACGCAGATGAAAGTGCGAGAGCCAAATTCAGACGACGGTTAAGCATGAGTGACCTCTCGAAAAAAGTACTACCTGCTTTGATTCTAACGAGACGCGACCGTTACAAAGCCCGTGAAAATTGCAACAAACATGTAGCTTAATGGGAAGGTAAGAGGGATGGACTGGGGTGTCTGCCCCCCCCCGCCTCTCAGACGCAAGCGTAAATTTTCACTTTGACG
>OOBY01000094.1_pt1 | contig 112420 bp, 84 predicted proteins | sample 1671751 | NCBI WGS metagenome assembly OOBY01 (sample SAMN06348189, study PRJEB24527) | human gut metagenome | biome: human gut; feature: ankylosing spondylitis patient; material: feces | host: Homo sapiens | place: China | collected 2015-10
ACGTCGTAGAACATCTCCTTCTGCAAAACTGGTCGGGGTGAGAGGATTCGAACCTCCGACTCCTACGTCCCGAACGTAGTACTCTACCAGGCTGAGCTACACCCCGAATTTCCCGACTGTCGGCGCGTTATTTGTTGCGCTGAACTGTCAAGGCGAGGAACTGTAGCAGAGATTCTTTGAAATGTCCAGAGGGAAGTGCAGATAATTTTTGTTTTCCCATTTCAACTTCCTGTTGGGCACGCTCCAGGCACTTTGGCAAGGCGCCGCTTTGCATGACAATCCGAGAGATTTCCTCGAAGTCGCCGTCTCCGTTGCGAACCGCTTCACGGATGCGTTCACGATTCTCAGGCGTTGTCATCTGCATGGCGTAAAGCAAGGGCAGCGTCACTTTGCCTTCACGCAGGTCGGCACCTAAATTCTTGCCGATGGTCGCGGCTTCTCCCTTGTAGTCGAGAATGTCGTCGGCAATCTGGAAGGCATTGCCCAGATGCAGCGCGTAGGCGGCACACGCTTCTTCCATTTCCGGAGAGGCTTCGGCGATGGCGGCAGCCATGTGAGCGGCTGCTTTGAAAAGACAAGCCGTTTTGCGCTCAATTACGCCGAAGTAATCCGCTTCGGTGATGTCGGGGTTGTGCGCGTTGTTCATCTGCAGCACTTCGCCTTCGCTCAGACGGTTGGCGGCGTCGGCGAGCGCTTGCATGACTTTTAGGTTGCCCGCGCGCACCATCATTTGAAAAGAGCGGGTATAGAAAAAGTCGCCCACAAGGACGGCCGTGCCGTTGCCCCAACGAGCATTGGCCGTTTCACGGCCGCGTCGCATTTTGCCCTCGTCGACGACATCGTCGTGCATGAGCGTGGCCGTGTGAAGAATTTCAATGACGGCGCCGAGATAGGCGGCTTTGGCGGGGTCGGCTCCCATGGCGCGGGCCATCAGGATGAGCAGCGCCGGGCGCATGCGTTTGCCGCCGGCGGCGGTGATGTAGTGCCCCACTTCGTCGACGCGGGAAACTGCGCTGGAGACTTCGCGCATGATGATGCGTTCGACCTCAAGCATGTCTTCGGCGATGGGGGCCAGAGCGCGGCGGGCGGCCGCTTTGATGTCTTCGGATTGGGACATTGTTGTCGTGAATCCCTAAAGGAGTGTTCTGAAACGAGAGGGGCCGGAATAAAGCGCGAACCAACGGCTCAGTCATCGGCCGGCATCTCGCGGGGTTCGATCATTTTAGCGAGTCTCAGAGAAGTTTCATCTGCTGAGCGCGGCAGACGGCCTGGCTGCGGGAGTGGGCATCGAGCTTTCGATAGATGTTTTTGGCATGCGTACTCACCGTGGATTTCGACAGAGCCAGAATGTGGCCGATCTGGGAAAAAGAAATGCCTTTGGCAAGCAGCCTCAGGATGTCGAGTTCTCGAGCCGAGAGGGGATGTTCTTCGGGCATACGATGCCGCTGATTTTCCCGACTTTGCAGCGAGCGCAAAACCGTGCGGGCCACAAGCGGACTGACCGGAGAGCCTCCCGCTTGCAAAACACGCAGGCAAGAGCACAGATTGGCCGTCGTGTCGGAAAAAAGAACGTAGCCGTTGGCGCCGCTTGTGATCGTGTGCATCACAATGTTGGCGTCGTCGCACTCCGAGGCGGCAAGCACCAGACAATCCGGGTTGCGTTTGTGCGCGGCGCGGATAATGTCGGCGGGACTGCCGTCGGGCAGCATGCTGTTGGTGACGATGAAGTCGACGGGGCGTTGGGCCAGATACGACAGAGCCTCACGTTTGCCGGCGACGGCACAGACAACATCCAAGGTCTTGTCGCGGGAGAGTTCCAGCACATGCCGCTGGCGCCGATACGACTCGGGCTCCACGATGAGCACGGTTCGTCTCGGCGCAGCGGGGGCTGCGTCTAAAGAGCGATCGGTCACGTCAGACAAGGTGTGCCTGAAGTTTTTCGGTGTCGACGGCAAAACTGCGGATGCCGGCGGCCAGTTTTTCGCTTGCGACGGCGCTCATGGTGAGCGCAAGCAGAAAGTCCGCTTCCGAAATTGAGATCGGAGCGGTGGCTTCAAGCCCCTCGGTCGTGAGAGCAGGCTGCACAACCGCGAAGGATGAGTCGAGTTCGGTGAGCAGCTTGGGCGAGATCGTGAGCAGATCGCAGCCGGCCAGCGCAAGAATTTCTCCTTTGTTGCGAAAGGAAGCCCCCATGATTTGCGTTTTGCTTCCGGCCGCCTTGAGGCGCTTATAGATGGCGGTGACGGATTGAACGCCCGGATCTTTGAGGCCGCTGTTGGCCGCTTCGTCCCAGCACGCGCCCTCGGAGGCTTTGAACCAGTCATAAATGCGGCCGACGAAGGGGCTGATCAGCGTGGCATGAGCTTGTGCGGCTGCTTCGGCCTGCGCCGTGCAGAAAATAAGCGTCATGTTGCAATGAATGCCTTCGGCTTCAAGCACGCGGGCCGCTTCGCAGCCCTGCCAGGTTGCTGCGATCTTGATGAGAATGCGTTCACGGGAAATGCCCATGGCTTCGTAAAGTCCGATGATGCGACGCGCTTTGGCAATCGTTGCGTTGGTGTCAAAACTCAGGCGTGCGTCGACTTCGGTCGAGACGCGTCCGGGAATGTGTTCGAGAATGGCTGCGCCAAACCCAGTGAGTACACGATCAATTCTTTCTTGAGCCGGCTCGTTGACACTGCGGGCGGCTTCAAGAATGTGACCGTACTTGCCGCCCGTAGCCGCCTTCAGAATCAAGGACGGATTGGTGGTGGCTTCGGTGGGTTTGAGCTGCGCGATGGCATCAATGTCGCCCGTATCGGCAACCACGACCGTCATGGATTTCAATTGTTCGAGTTCACTTGCTTGCTGCATCGTTGTGCTCTTTTTTTTGAAAAAAGTCGGAATTCGGTTGAGCGCGGAGACGAAAACGCCACCGACTGATAAGACGCAAAACCGGCGAGCCGACGCGTCTGAGCCGATGATTTTGCAGGAGGATTTCGTCCGATACGGCCCAGCCTCCAAGGTATAATGGATCAATTTTAGCCTGAGCTCGGAGAGCTCTGATTCTCAGGCAAAATGTTTTGTCGAGGGAAATCCACGATCTGCTCGCAAGAGCCTGTGAATTTTCCGAACAAAGCTCAAACCAATCGAGTCAGTTCAAGAACAAAGATAGGGAGGAACCTTGAGTCTGATTATCACAGATACGCGTCCGCAAGCAGCCCTCGTGCTTGCCGACGGCGAAGTCTTTCTCGGTCGCGGATTCGGTGCGTCGGGAAGCGTGACGGCCGAAGTGGTATTCAATACGGCCATGACAGGCTATCAGGAAATTGTGACCGACCCGAGCTATACGGGACAGATTGTGACACTGACGTACCCGCACATCGGCAATGTCGGCGTCAATGCGCAGGATGAGGAAAGCGGTGCCGTTTGTGCCGCAGGTCTGATCATTCGCAGCGAAAGTCCGGTGGTGAGCAACTTCCGCTCGGAACAGAGCCTTTCGGATTACTTGCGTCAGGCAGGTGTTGTCGGTCTTTGCGATATCGATACCCGTAAGCTCACTCGTATTTTGCGAACCAAGGGTGCGCAAGCCGGCACGATTGTGGTGGCCGCTAACGGCACGCTTACGCCTGAAGAAATCCAAGCGGCCGGCCGAGCTGCAGCGCAGTGGGGCTCCATGGTCGGTCGTGACCTTGCGTCCGAAGTGACCTGCAAGGCGCCCTATAAATTCAAGGAAGGCACCTGGACGCTTACCGCCAATGACGGAACGCCCGGATTCAAGAAACTTCAGAACCCGACCTACAAGGTTGTTGCCTACGACTTCGGCGTCAAGCGCAACATTCTGCGCCTGATGGTCGATCGCGGCATTGAACTCACCGTTGTGCCGGCTCGTACGCCCGTGCAAGATGTGCTTGCCATGAATCCCGACGGCGTCTTCCTTTCAAACGGCCCGGGCGACCCCGAACCCTGCACGTACGCCATTGAAGCGGCCCGCGAGTGCCTGAAGCGCCGCATTCCGCTTTTCGGCATCTGCCTGGGTCATCAGATCATGGGACTGGCAGCCGGCGGCAAAACTCTCAAGATGAAGTTTGGTCATCACGGCGCCAACCATCCGGTGCTCGACAAGCAGAGCGGCCGCGTGCACATCACGAGCCAGAACCACGGCTTTGCGGTGGATGCGGACACATTGCCCGAGAACGTCGAAGTCACGCACGTGAGTCTTTTCGACGGTTCGCTGCAGGGAATGCGCTTTATCGACGCTCCTGCCATGAGTTTTCAGGGACACCCGGAAGCTTCGCCCGGTCCGCACGACATCGAGAAGCTTTTTGACAAGTTTGTCGAACTGATGAAAAGCGCTCGCGCATAAAAAATAAGCACGTATTTTCGAATTAAATAAATAAAAGCATCATGAACGCAGTTGATCACGTCAAGGCCGCTCTGTCGGACGCGCAAAACGCGCTTGCCGCCCTGATTGAAAACGAAGCCATGCTTGAGACCATCGCTCAGGCCGCGCATGTCATTGCCCAAAGCCAGCGTCAGGGAGGCGCTGTTTACTCCTGCGGCAACGGCGGCAGCTTGTGCGACGCCATGCACTTTGCCGAAGAAATGACGGGGCGTTACCGTCAAGACCGCAAACCCTATCGGGCGGCGGCCATTTCCGACGTCTCTCACATGGCCTGCGTCGGCAACGACTACGGTTACGAGCACGTGTTCTCGCGCTGGATCGAAGCGATGGGTACCGACAAGGACGTGCTGATTGCCATTACCACCTCGGGGACGAGCAAAAACATTGTGGCGGCAGCCAAGGCCGCCAAAGCCAAGGGTGTGACCGTGGTGGCTCTGACCGGCAAGTCCGGCTCTCCGATCACGGAATTGGCCGACATTGCCGTGGTGACGCCTGCGGGCCGATGGGCCGACCGCGTTCAGGAACTGCACATCAAAGTGATTCATATTCTGATCGAACTCATCGAGCGTGAGCTCGACGCTCAGAACTACAACGAAGGCGCGTAAAACATGCCTAAACGTACAGACATCAAAACCATCATGATTCTCGGGGCCGGTCCGATCATCATCGGGCAGGCCTGCGAGTTCGACTACTCGGGTGCACAGGCTTGCAAGGCTCTCAAGGAAGAGGGCTACCGCGTGGTTCTCGTCAACTCCAACCCGGCCACCATCATGACCGATCCGGTGATGGCCGATGCGACCTATATCGAGCCTCTGAACTGGAAAGTGCTCGAGCGCATTATTGCCAAGGAAAAGCCGGACGCCATTTTGCCGACCATGGGCGGTCAGACGGCTTTGAACCTTGCCATGGACTTGAACCGCGAAGGCATCCTTGAAAAATACGGCGTGGAGCTGATCGGTGCCAAGCCCGACGTGATTGACAAGGCTGAAGACCGCCAGCGCTTTAAGGAAGCCATGGAAAAGATCGGTCTGGAATCGGCTCGTTCCGGCATTGCCTATTCCATGGCCGAAGCTCTGGAAGTGCAGCAACGCGTGGGGTTCCCTGCCGTGATTCGTCCGTCCTTTACGCTGGGCGGCTCAGGCGGCGGCATTGCCTACAACATGCAGGAATTCGTGGAAATCTGCGAGCGAGGTCTGGCGCTTTCGCCCACCCATGAGTTGCTCATTGAAGAGTCTCTCTTGGGCTGGAAAGAGTACGAGATGGAAGTCGTGCGCGACAAGGCCGACAATTGCATCATCATCTGCTCGATCGAAAACCTTGACCCGATGGGGATTCACACGGGCGACTCGATCACGGTGGCGCCGGCTCAGACGCTTACGGATCGCGAATACCAGTTGCTGCGCGACGCTTCCATCGCCGTGTTGCGCGAAATCGGCGTGGACACAGGCGGCTCCAATGTGCAGTTTGCGGTCAATCCGAAAAACGGCCGTCTGATCGTCATCGAAATGAATCCGCGCGTGTCGCGCTCCTCGGCACTGGCTTCGAAGGCAACGGGGTTCCCGATTGCCAAGATTGCCGCCAAGCTTGCCGTGGGCTATACGCTTGACGAGCTCAAAAACGACATCACGGGCGGCGCAACCCCCGCGTCGTTTGAGCCTACCATTGACTACGTGGTCACCAAGGTGCCGCGTTTTGCCTTCGAGAAATTCCCGCAGGCCAACGATCGACTGACGACGCAGATGAAGTCCGTGGGCGAAGTGATGGCCATCGGCTCGACCTTCCAGGAATCCATCCAGAAGGCCCTGCGCGGCTTGGAAACCGGTAAGGACGGCTTTACGCCGATTTCGAACGATCGTGAAGAAATCGTTCACGAAATCAGCGAAGCCGGTCCCGAGCGCATCTTCTATGTGGCAGACGCTTTCCGCATCGGCATGACGCTCGATGAAGTGCATCAGATGACCGACATCGACATGTGGTTCCTTGTGCAGATCAAGGAACTCGTCGATATTGAAAAGCGCGTGGCACAGGTCAAGTTGGAAGACATCACCAAGGAAGAAATGCTCTTTGTCAAGAAGAAGGGCTTTTCGGACAAGCGATTGGCGAGCGTTCTCGGCGTAAAGGAAGCCGATGTTCGCCGTCGTCGCCACGCACTGGATGTGCATCCGGTCTACAAGCGCGTCGATACGTGCGCGGCTGAATTCGAAACCCGTACAGCCTACATGTATTCGACCTATCAGGACGAGTGCGAGGCCATGCCCACCGATCGCAGGAAGATCATGGTTTTGGGCGGCGGTCCCAATCGCATCGGGCAGGGCATCGAGTTTGACTACTGTTGCGTGCATGCCGCCATGGCCCTGCGCGAAGACGGCTACGAAACGATCATGGTCAATTGCAACCCCGAGACGGTTTCGACCGACTACGACACGTCCGATCGTCTGTATTTCGAACCGGTGACGCTCGAAGACGTACTCGAAATCTGCCGCATCGAAAAGCCAGAAGGCGTGATCGTGCAGTACGGCGGCCAGACGCCCCTGAAGATTTGCCGTGCGCTCGAAGCCGAAGGCGTGAGAATCGTCGGCACGAGTACCGACGCCATTGATTGCGCCGAGGACCGCGAGCGCTTCCAGAAGCTCATCAACGAACTCGGTTTGCGTCAGCCGCCCAACGCCACCTGCCATACGCAGGAAGCCGCCCTGGAAGCGGCCGAACGTATTGGCTATCCGATCGTGGTGCGTCCGAGTTATGTGCTCGGCGGCCGCGCGATGGACATCGTGCACAATGCCAAGGAATTGACGCGCTACATGCACGAAGCCATCGTGGTGAGTGAAGACAGCCCCGTGCTGCTCGATCACTTCCTCGACGATGCCGTGGAAATGGACGTTGACGCCGTGTGCGACGGCAACGAAGTGCGTATCGGCGGCCTGATGCAGCACGTGGAAGCTGCGGGTGTGCATTCGGGTGACTCGGCCTGCTCGCTGCCGCCTTACAGTCTGCGTAAGGATATTCTCGACGAAGTGCGCCGCGAAACGACGCTGATGGCCAAGGCCCTGGGCGTTGTGGGCCTGATGAACGTGCAGTTTGCCATCAAGGGGGCCGTGACGGAAAACCCGCTTGTGTACGTGCTCGAAGTCAATCCGCGAGCTTCGCGTACGGTGCCGTTTGTGTCGAAAGCCACGGGCGAGCCGCTTGCAAAGATTGCTGCGCGCTGCATGGTGGGCAAAACTTTTGCCGAACAGGGGGCCAAGGTGGAAGTGACGCCGTCTCGCATCTGCGTGAAGGAAGCGGTGTTCCCGTTTGCCAAGTTCCTGGGCGTGGATCCGGTCTTGGGACCGGAAATGCGTTCCACGGGCGAAGTGATGGGCGTGGGTAAGACTTTCGGTGAAGCGCTCTTTAAGAGCCAGTTGGGTTCCGGATCGATCCTGCCGCCTGCGGGCACCGTCTTTATTTCCGTTCGAGATGAAGACAAGCCGCGCGCCATTGTGGTCGCTTCCGAATTGCTCGACAAGGGCTACAGCCTGGTGGCAACGCGCGGCACCGCTGCTTCGCTTGCCAAGGCCGGCATTCCCTGCAAGGTCGTCAACAAGGTCTCCGAAGGCCGTCCGAGCGTGATCGACAAGATCAAGAACCATGAGATTCAGCTGGTGATCACCACGAGCAACGAATCCCGCGGCGAAATCAGCGACGCTCGCGACATCCGTATGGCAGCCTTGGCCAATCGCGTGACTTATTACACGACGATTGCGGGCGGCCGCGCTGCCGTTGAGGGCATCAAGCACTTGACGGACGCTCAGGTTTGCTCGCTGCAGGAAATGTACGCTGAAGCTGCCAAAGCCTAAAGCGGTTTCTCCAAACGTAACAAAGCCTGTCCAGAGTGCCGGACTCTTCACCGAAGAGCCCGGCACAATGTAAAATTGCGCCCTTCTAAGAAGGGCAAAATTCTTTTTTCAAGTCAAAACAAAGATATGCAACAGCGAATTCCGATTACCGCCGCCGGTGCCGAAAAGTTGAAAGCTGAACTCGACGAACTGAAACGCGTTAAGCGTCCGGCCGTTGTGCAGGCGATTGCCGAAGCGCGCGAAAAGGGTGACCTTTCCGAAAACGCCGAATACGATGCCGCCAAGGAAATGCAGGGCCACATTGAAGGCCGCATTGCGGAACTTGAAGGTAAGATTCCCGCGTTGCAGATCATTGACCCGAAGACGCTGCAGGCCGGTGACCGCATTGTGTTCGGTGCGACGGTTGAGCTTGAAGACGAAGACGGCAAGATCAACGTATACCAGATCGTGGGTGATGACGAAGCCGACATCAAGCAAAACCGCATTTCGATCTCGAGCCCCGTGGCCCGCAGCCTTATCGGTAAGTACGAAGGTGATGAGGTGACGTGTCCGGCTCCGAAGGGGCTGATTCACTACGCGATTGTGTCGGTGAAGTACATTTGATCGTCACCGGTAGATTTGCAGTCCAAGCGAGCGCTGAGGAAGAGATTCCGAGGCGCTCGTTTCGTTTGGTGGGTTTTGAATTTGCCTCTATCACTGAAAAAGTTTTCTCGTTTGCCCGCAAATGCTGAAAGCGATTCAACGACAGGAGTCGAATATGCAAGGCGCGAAGTTGGCAGAGGTTCTCCGGCAGCGAATCTGACACGCCTAAGGTTATTCGAATAATCTCAGCAGATAAGGCAAAAGAAACGGTGCGGCAAAAGCTGTGAAAAGACCGGTCAATCCCATGGCCAACCCGGAGAAGGCACCGGTATCGCGATTCATTTGAAAAGCGGTTGCGGTGCCGACGCCGTGGGCAGCCAAACCGATGGAAAAGCCGCGAACCGCATCGTCTTTTTCACGAAGGATGCCCAACAGGCTTCGAGCCATCAAAGAGCCGACAACACCGGTGATCACGACCAGTGCTGCAGTCAGAGCCGGAATGCCTCCGAGGTGTTCGCTTACAGCCATGGCAATCGGAACAGTCACGCTCTTGGGAGCAAGCGAAATCATGGTTTCGGGGGAGGCTCCGAGTGCTCCGGCGATTAGAACAGCCGAAACGATGGCGACGGTACCTCCGGCCACAAGTCCGCAGGTGAGCGCCACCCACATTTTCGCCAGACGCAGACGCTGCTCGTAGAGCGGAACGGCTAAGGCAACCGTTGCGGGCCCCAGCAGGAAATTGATGTGCTGTCCGCCGTTGATATACGTCTTGTAGTCGGTGCCGGTGACTTCAAGCGTTACGACAAGTAAAACGATGGCAACCAGCAACGGCGTACAGATGGTTTTGTAGCCGCTTTTCTTGTAAACCCACATGCCGAACGCGTAGGCCAAAAGCGTAGCGCACAGCCACAGAGCCGGATCGGCAAGCAGGGTGTCGGCCGTCAAACCGAAACGCGAGAGAATCGACTCAAGCACGGCGCTTCTCCTTGGTGTTGGATCCCTTCAGCAGGTGCGCCACCAAACGCGTTACCAAAACGGTCGTAACCATGGCAAGGATGGAGGATCCGATGATAGACGCCGTAATCGGCAACCATTCGGCCTGAAGACGATCAACGTGTTCAATGATGCCGACGCCGGCCGGGACAAACAAAAGCGCGAAGTGAGCAAGCAGTACGTTGACGACGGGCAACGTCTTTTCCAGAAGACCGTTGACCGTCATCAGCGCGAAAAGAAAGAGCACCATGCCCATTACGGGACCGGGAACCGGCAACCCGAAGAGCGTTACAAGTAAAAGCCCTGCCAGCTGAAAAGACAGCAGCAGGGCAATTGTTAGAATCATTTGGTATGAGTCCTGCGAACCGAGAGAGTTCGCAATACTAATCCGTTTCTTTCATGTCGCGCAGGTTGCGGCGAAGAATTTTTCCGACGGCGGTCTTCGGCAGTGCTTTGACGAAGACGATCGTGCGCGGGCACTTGTAGCCGGTAAGACGTGCACGGCAGTACTTCACAACGTCGTCGCGGGTGAGCGCGGGATCCTTTTTCACGATCACAGCCTTCACCATTTCGCCGACGCGCGGATTGTTGACGCCGACAACACCGCATTCGAGCACGCCCGGCATTGAGGCAATCACGCTTTCGATTTCATTGGGATAGACGTTAAGGCCGTTCACAATGATCAGATCCTTCTTGCGGTCCGTGATCGTGATTGTGCCGCGTGCGTCCATAAAGCCCACGTCGCCCGTGCGCAACCACCCGTCGACGAGAACGTTGGCCGTTTCTTCCGGTTTTTCCCAGTAACCGGCCATGACCTGCGGACCCTTGACGCAGATTTCGCCCGTGTGCTCAGCGATTTTTTCCGGATCGGAACATACGCCGAGGTCAACGAACTGTTCGCCGCGGATGGACACAAGAGTGGAAGGCAGGGGGTAACCGACGGAGCCGTCCCAGGGAGCGTCGGGCAGGTTGCCGCACACGCCGGGACTGGTTTCCGTGAGACCATAAGCTTCCAGAATGTGGCAGCCCGTGGCGTTGTACCACTTTTCAGCCACAGTACGCTGCACCTGAGCGCCGCCGCCCACGGTCATCTTGAGGCGCGTGAATTTGTGTTGCTTGAATTCTTTGTTGTTGACGAGGGCGTTAAAGAGGGTGTTAACACCCGGAATGATCGAGAAGTCCCACTTCTTGATGAGCTCGACCAGGCCGGGAATGTCGCGCGGATTGGGAACCATCACCTGAGTGGCGGCAAATTTGGAAAAGCACAGCGTCGCGGTGAAGCTGAAGATGTGATAGAGCGGCAGAGCGGTCATAGCCACTTCTTTGCCCATTTCAAACGTTTGGCTGATCCAGGTGCCTGTCTGTTCGACGTTGGCAAGGACGTTGCGGTGCGTGAGCATGGCGCCCTTGGCAACTCCCGTGGTGCCGCCTGTGTACTGCAGCAAGGCAACATCAGTGTTTTTGAGTTCCACCGGAGTAAAGCCTTTCGCGCGGCCGATTGAAAGCGCCTTGCGGAAGTTGATGTGACCGGGGAGACTGAATTCCGGGACCATTTTTTTGACGTAGCGCACAACAAAATCGGCGGCGGTGCGCTTAAGCCAGGGAAGCATGTCGCCTACCTTGGTGGTCACGATGTGCTTGACGGGCGTTTCCGGGAGCGTGTTTTGCAGCGTCTTGGCGAAGTTTTCAATGATGATGATGGCTTTGGCACCGCTGTCGGCAAGCTGATGACCAAGTTCGTGCGAGGTGTAGAGAGGGTTGACGTTGACCGCAATCATGCCCGCGCGCAGGATGCCCAAAAGGCTGATGATGTACTGCTGCAGATTGGGCATCATGATGGCCACGCGATCGCCCGGCTTCATGTCGGGCAACGACTGCAGGTAGCCTGCAAAGTCCTTCGAGAGATCGCAGATTTCCCGGTAAGTAAGCACCTTATCCATGCAGATGAAGGCAGGTTTGTCGCCGTAGGTTTCGGCAACCGTATCGAAGAGCGCCGGAATGGAAGCGAACCGATCGGGATTGATTTCGGCAGGAAAGCCTTCGGGATAGTGCTTGAGCCAGGGAAGAGAGGTCTCGGACATGGATGTGTGATCCTTCTTGTAACGTTGTGTCAGGGCGAAACGCTGCGACACATCGCCTTATTTCAGTCAATCGGGTGGTGACGCCGGGCGTCTGACAAGCGTCACGCAAATACGCTTAACGACGGGGCGAGCGGCGGGCCTGCAGTTTGTCGAGCTGCAGACAGTGGCGCGCGTAGGCTTTGACGTCGTGGTAGTCGGTGTAGTCGATGGCGACGCTCGAATCCGTGGGACCGTTGGTGATCTTCATGATGATGCGGATCATCATGCGCTCGAAGAAGTTCCAATTGGGGTAGTCCACCTTGCCGGCAAAGCACTTCAGGTCGCGGGGTTTCCAGGCGCTGCGTTTGACGAACTTCTGCAGATAACGGTTACCTTCGGGCGTTGCCTTTTCGGGCGAGCGGGCCACGACGGTGACGTTAAAGAAGCTGTTGGGGCGCGACTCGATTTCGTTTTTGTACATCGAGCAGAATTCCCAGACGATCTTGTTGTAGACGCCGTACACAATGGGAGAACCCACGATCACGATGTCGTATCTTGCCCAATCCACACCTTCGCGGACAGCCTCCATCATGTCCACCATGTCGCACGCGTGTCCCTCGGCAACAATCGTTTCCATGATGGTGCGTGCGATGCGGGCCGTGTGGCCGGCGTGACTGTAATAAGCGACGAGAACGTGATGAGACATTGCGATTCCAACTGAGTCTGCAGGAAAGGCGAGCCAAATCGACTCAACCTTCTAATTTAATTTGTATCCACGGCAAAAGGGATAAGGCGAAAAATCGGTACAAACCCGATTGTTACGCTCGAATTTTAGCGGTCGCCCGATGAAAATTGGACAAAACAAGCCGGCGGCGGCCTTTTTGACGTATTTTCGCCTACCGATGTTTTCTGAAGCTGAACGGCGTCCAATCGAGCCAAAATTTCCCGACAGGCCACGCCGATCAAAATTCCCTTAAAAAATCTTGGAAAAACAGCGGTTCGCTGACTAAAATGGCGCCTTCACTAAACGGTTGCGTGAAAAATGAATCGACAATCGGGTCGAATGCGCCGCAGCCGCTATTTATCACCAACCCAACCTCAGCACGGCCTGCTGATCTTTTTGTTGTTCTGCCGTGCTCTACAGGATTTATGGCAAAAGAAGATCTGATTGAAATGTCGGGCCAGGTGCTCGAAGTTCTCCCCGACGCCCGCTATCGTGTCAAGCTTGAAAACGGTCACGAGCTCATCGCCTACACCAACGGCAAGATGCGCAAGCACCACATTCGCATCCTCGCCGGCGACAAGGTTTCGCTCGAGCTCTCTCCTTATGACCTCACCAAGGGCCGTATTACCTTCCGCCACATCGAAGGTCGTCCCTCTCCGGCTCCGGCTGCCGGCAACCAGTCGCGTCGCCGTTAATTCTTCCTGCCGACGGTTATGCAGCATTTTGTTCTGACGTACCGTTACGTTGACGACTACATGACTCGGCGCGACGCTTATCGTGCCGAGCATCTCGCGCGCCTGCAAAAGGCTGTCGACGACGGTTTTGTGCTGGCGGTCGGCGTTTTGCCTGAGAGTCTCTCGGCTCTCATTGTCTGCTACGCAAACTCGGCCGACGAAGTGCGCGCGTTTGCCAAAGACGATCCTTATAACCACGCAGGGCTCATTACATCCTTTGAAGTTGAGCCCTGGATGGTGGCTGTCGGATTGCCCGCGATCGTCAAGCCGCAATGACTGCAGACGAAGATCAATCCCTGCAATTGTTGCCTGCGGTCGGCGTCTCTTCAATTCTGCGCCGCATCAAGGGCGGCTTGAATCGTCTGGGATTGATTCGCATCGAAGGCGAAATCCATTCCATCAAACCCTATCCGTCCGGTCACGTCTATCTGGATCTCAAGGACAACGAAGACGATGCGATTTTGCATTGCGTGATCTGGCGCCGCAATGCCTATCGATTGGAGAGACTGCCCAATCAGGGTGATGCGGTGGTTCTCACCGGCACGCTTGATGTCTTTGAGGTGCGGGGTCAATTGCAATTCAACGTCGTTGCCGTGCAGGCTGCCGGCGACGGTGCGCTTTTTGCCAAATTCGAAGCGCTCAAACGCAAGCTTTTGGCCGAAGGTCTCTTTGACGCTTCGCTTAAAAAAGAACTGCCGCGCTATCCGCAGACGGTTGGCGTGGTCACAAGCACCGAAACGGCGGCACTTCAGGATGTTCTCAAAACCCGGGCCAATCTCGCTCCCTGGGTTGCCTTTGTGATCTATCACGCGGGGGTTCAGGGGGAGTCGTCCGAATCGGAGCTCCTCTGCGCACTTCAAAAGGTCCGAGAAAAGAACGAAGTTGACGTGCTGTTGCTTGTGCGAGGCGGGGGCTCTCTGGCCGATCTCTGGAGTTTTAATTCCGAAGCGCTTGCCAGAGAATTGCGGGCGATGCCGATGCCGGTTGTCACAGGTATCGGACACGAGACCGATTTTACGATCGCGGATATGGCTGCCGACGTGAGAGCCCCGACGCCGACTGCGGCCTGTTCTTTGGTGCTGCAGCACTGGGCCGCGGCGCCGCAATGGCTTTCCACGTTGCAGACGCGTCTTGAAACGGCCATGCATTCCGGACTGCGTTTGAGTAAGGCGCAGCTTACTCAGGCCGCACGTTTGCAGTCGGCCATGCAAAACGCCATCTTGAGATGGCAGGCGCGTCTGCCGGCTCAAAAAGAGTGGCGTGAGCGTTATGAGCGCTATCTCGACGCACTCACCGAACGGCTCGATCGCAATGCGATGGCTCTGGCGGCCGAACGACGCGTGACGTTGCAAGCGGCTTCAGGCAAGGTTGCGTTGGCGCAGATGAATCTGCGGCGAGTGCGTCCCTCTTTCGGGCAAGCGCAGGCCGAGACCGTGCATCTTGAACAACGCCTGAAGCAATCCGTTTGTTTGCGTATTGAAGCCATGCGCGCAGAACTCGAGCGATTCACGCTCTCTTTGAACGCTTTGGACATCACCAAAACGTTGGCACGCGGCTTTTCTCTGACGACGGACAGTCAAGGTCGTCCGGTGCGCGCTGCCGAACAGCTCACCGAAGGCGAAATGGTATCCATTCTGTTCGAGAAGGGATCGGTGCGCGCACAGGTGACCGAACGCAAGCCCAAATTTTGAAAAAATTTCCTTTAAAAAGAAAGGAATTTACGTTCGGCGAGCGTTGTTGCACGGAATCCCGAAGATTTCGGACTATTATCTGTTAGTGACAAAGGGCGTTTCGTGAGGCAGTAATGGATCGTGTCCGATCCGGCCTCCATCCCCGGAGGGCAATTTTGGAGCTCACGCGCCCTGTATGCAGAGAAATCCGATCGATAACCGATTCTCGAGGAGAAGTCCAATGAGCCAGTTCGTTTTGCCCAAGCTTGATTATGAAATGGACGCCCTTGCCCCGGCCATCAGCAAGGAAACGCTGGAATTCCACTACGGCAAACATCACCAGACCTACATCAACAATCTCAACAGTCTCATCAAAGGCACGATGTACGAAGCCGAGTCCTTGCGTGAAATCATCAAGACAAGTCAGGGCCCGATCTTCAATAATGCTGCTCAGACCTACAACCACGCTTTCTACTGGAAGTGCCTGACCCCCAATGGCGGCGGCCAGCCGACTGGTGCGTTGCTGGAAGCCATCGTCAAGCAGTGGGGTTCTTTCGAGGGCTTTGTGGCGGACTTCTCGGCCAAGGCAGCCAACAACTTCGGTTCCGGTTGGACGTGGCTCGTGAAGCGTCTTGACGGTCAGCTTGAAATCTATTCGACTTCCAACGCCGGCACACCTCTGACGGAACATTTGAAGCCCTTGATGGTTATCGACGTTTGGGAACACGCCTATTACATCGATTATCGCAACGCTCGCGCCGGATACATCCAGGCCTTCTTTGACAAGCTCGTCAATTGGGACTTTGTGCAGCGTCGCTTCAACGGTGAACCGTGCGACTGCGACTGCCGCGGTGAAGAAGGCTGCTGCTGCGGGTCCTGCGGTTGCGGCGCCTAAAAACGCATAGACAATTCGGACGCGTATCTCGGTTTGGTGCGCGTCGCCGTCTCCGGCGATAACGGAACAAAAAGAGGCAGTTCGATTCGGTTCGTTCTGCTTCTTTTGTTGTCAAAACGAACGATCAAAGCACCAGTGAGAGTGCTTATCGGGCGGCGGTATCGGCGTTTGTGTGTTTGCAGTAGCGATTGTCCGCGAGTGCCGGGATCAGGGTGCCTGCCTTGACGTTATTGCGGGCAAACCAACCGGCGTTCATTTCGATGACGCGGGAAGCGGCAACACGGGAATGGTGCAGTTCAAGGGAGCCTTTTTGCATTGAGACGATCTGCGTGATGCGACCGCACGCATCGATAAAGGCCGCATCCAGATCAATCAGGGTGTTTTTCATCCACATGGCGGTGGGACGCGGTGCGGCAAAAACAAAGAGCATGCCGTGATCGGCCGGAAGATAGGAGCGGTTCATCAGACCGGTGCGGTGCTCAACTGAGGTGCGCGCGACTTCGAGTTCGACGATTTTGTTGCCGATCTTAACGGCCACGGTTTCATCAAATGTCTGTGCTGCAAGCGCACAGCTGATGAACGAGAGAGTCAGACCGAGAAAAAAACGCGACATGATGAACAACGAAGGAAAGGAAAAACGCCCTAGGTAATATATCGTATATTTGCGCACTTGCGAAGTGGTGTTGTTGCCGATTGTGTGTCCGACAAAGCACACGATGCAAAAAGACAAGTCCGCCATACGCGTGAAAGCCGCAAGATGGCGTAATGTTGATCATTGAAAAAGAGAATTTGCGTCGCTGCAAACGCCTAAAACCGCCAACGGACGCGAAGACTCTTACGAAATCAAACCAACATATAAAAAGAGGAAAGATATGGCACAGGGAGTGGTCAAGTGGTTTAACGACGTCAAGGGCTTTGGTTTCATTACGCCCGATGACGGCGGCGAAGAGCTTTTTGCTCATTTTTCCGCCATCGAGATGAAAGGGTTCAAGAGCCTCAAGGAAGGTCAAAAGGTGACCTTTGAAGTTGTCGAAGGCCCCAAGGGCAAGCAGGCCACGCACATTAAGCCGGTCGAAGAGTGAGTCTTGGCAAAGGCGGGTGGATCACGTGTTCTGCCGGCCGATGCCTGTCAACAAAAGCGTAATAAAAACAAGGCGGTTGCCGGTGTTCGGACATTGGCAATTCTTCGCTTGATCGTGTATTATTGCGCGTCTGATTTTCACCGTGCTTTCAGTTTCCCCGTTTTCCACTGGACTGATGGCGACAAGCGGCAAAAAGAAAATCAACAAGAAATTCCCGGTAAAAGGCACTGAATTCGGTGCACGGCGAAGTTAGAACGCAGTGCGCTTCGGTGGTTTTTGCCTCGTTTTTGTTTATTGACGCGAGCAGGCCGTTTAACAGCTCCAACCTGTGCAAAGTACAGGCGCCACCCTGTGCGAGGCGGTTTGAAATTCATCTGCTGCGTCCTTTTGTGAATCAGGTGACAACAATGAAGACCTTCTCTGCCAAGCCGCTCGAAGTACAGCGCGACTGGTACGTGGTCGATGGCAGCGACAAGGTGCTTGGCCGCCTTGCTGCCGAAATCGCACTCCGCTTGCGCGGCAAGCACAAGCCCGAATACACGCCGCATGTCGATACGGGCGACTACATCGTCGTGATCAACGCTGACAAGCTCAAGCTGTCTGCTGAAAAGGCCGGTAAGAAGACGTACTACCGTCACACCGGCTACCCGGGCGGTATCTACGAAACCACCTTCAAGGAAATGCAGGCCAAGCACCCCGGCCGTGCTCTCGAAATCGCGGTCAAGGGTATGCTCCCGAAGGGCCGTCTCGGCTACGCCATGATCAAGAAGCTCAAGATCTACGCCGGCGCCGAACACCCGCACACCGCACAGCAGCCCAAGGTTCTTGACATTTAAGGTGGAAAAAAGATGATCGGTAACTACAACTACGGCACCGGCCGTCGCAAGAGCTCTGTGGCTCGCGTCTTCATCAAGCGCGGCACGGGCAAGATCGTGATCAACGGCCGTGATCTCAACGAATTCTTCAAGCGCGAAACCGGCCGCATGATCGTCATGCAGCCCCTGCAGCTCACCGAAAATGTCGAAACGTTCGACATCATGGTGAACGTGACCGGCGGCGGCGAATCCGGCCAGGCCGGTGCTGTGCGCCACGGCATCACCCGCGCTCTGATCGACTACGATGCCGGTCTCAAGCCCGTTCTGTCGGCTGCCGGCCTCGTGACCCGCGACGCCCGCGAAGTCGAACGTAAGAAGGTTGGTCTGCGCAAGGCCCGCCGCGCCAAGCAGTTCAGCAAGCGCTAATCGTTCATTCGCAAGCGTTTTGCCTCGGTATACTTTTGCAAACTTTGGTTTGCGAAGAAAGCCGGGGCAAGAAGCGAAGAAACCGTCTCCCTTTCCCGGGCGGCGGTTTTTTTTATGCTCGTTGCCGGAAGGTTTTCTTTTTGCCAAAGACATCACAACAAAAGAGTCTTCGGGGAGTTTTCGACATGCAAGAAAAGAACATCAAGGCCGGTATTGTGGGAGGAACAGGCTACACAGGGGTGGAGCTGTTGCGTTTGCTGAGCCGCCATCCCAATGTTAAGGTTTGCGCCATCACGTCGCGCAAGGATGCGGGCACCAAGGTGACGGCCATGTATCCGTCGCTTCGGGGTTTTATGGACGATCTGGTGTTTACGACGCCCGAAGAAGCCGAACTCACCGCTTGCGACGTGGTGTTTTTTGCAACGCCGCACGGAGTGGCCATGAGCATGGCGCGCGAGTTGACCGCTGCCGGCGTCAAGATCATTGATCTTGCGGCTGACTTCCGTTTGCGCGATACGGGTGAGTTCAAGACCTGGTACAAGCTTGATCACGCTTGTCCGGATCTGCTGGAAGAATCGGTCTATGGTCAACCCGAGACCATGCGCGAGAAGATGAAGAACGCTCGAATTCTCGGCATGGCGGGCTGCTACCCGACGTCCATCGAATTGGGCTTGTTGCCCCTGATGGAGTACGAAAAGGCGCATCCGGGTACGCTTGATTTGAAGACCATCATTGCCGACAGCAAGTCAGGAATTTCCGGCTCCGGCAAGAAGGCTGACGTGTCGATCATCACCGCCGAAATGTCGGATAACTTCCATGCGTATGGTCTCAAAGGGCATCGTCATACGCCCGAGATCGAACAGCAGCTGAAGATCCTAGCCGGTACGGACGATCTGAAGCTCACGTTTGTGCCGCATCTGTTGCCGACCATTCGAGGGATTCATTCAACGATCTATATTCGCCTGAAGGACGCGTCGACCGAGATTGACCTTCAAAAACTTTATGAAGATCGCTTTGCCGACGAGTATTTTGTGGATGTGATGCCGGCCGGATCCACGCCTGAAACGCGAAGTGTGCGTGGCTCCAATTTCCTGCGCTTGGCTGTTCATCGACCGGGGAACGGCGATCTGATCATCGTGCTGGCGGTGGAAGACAATCTGGTTAAGGGCGCTGCGGGGCAGTCCGTGCAGGCGATGAACATTCTTTTTGGGTTGGATGAAAAGACGGGACTGGATGCACCGGCGCTGGTGCCGTGACAGTGTGACTCAAAAAATCTTCAGTACATTGAAGAAATTTGATATAAAAATCTTCAACCCAGTGAAGAATTTTTGCGGTCAACGATGCAGGGGCAGCCCAGATCAACGACGGAAAGGTTTGTCGCAGGCGCATTGCAAAATTGCAAACGACAGCTGACACTGGTAAATCTCTAATGCATTTTTTCGAGGCTCTTCAAGGATTTTCCGTATAATCCGTAGGCTTTGCAGTGCACGCCGGCGGCGTCGCGCGAGAAGATTTTTAACGAGAAAACTTTAAAAGAGGTAAGAAGTGTTTTTCATTTCTGACGCAATGGCTCAGACCGCAGGTGCGGCCGCTGCCGGTGGTACCGGCGGTTTGCTGATGCAGATCATTCCGATCATTCTGATTTTTGTTGTGTTCTGGTTCTTCCTGATCCGTCCGCAGCAAAAGCGCCAGAAGGAACATCAGAAGATGTGCGAAGCGCTCACCAAGGGCGATGAAATCGTAACGATTGGCGGTTTGGCCGGCCGTATCGCCGAAGTGAGCGAACAGTATGTCGTGATCGAAATCAGCCGCGTTGAAGGCAATCCTGTGACGATCACGATGCAGCGCGGCGCCGTGCAGACGGTTTTGCCCCGCGGCACGCTCAAGTCGATCGACAAGTAAAATCGGCTTTTATGCAGCGGGCGGGCCGTATCCGACAAAAAAGGATATGGCTGACGCCCGCTTTGCCGTTTAGTTGATGCACCGCAATTGGTCAATGACCTGTTGCGGTTGTTGCGCAAAAAACGGAAGTGTTTGCACAATCACCTCGTTTTTTGCCGAAACAAAACTCTCCGCGGGAGAGTTTTGTAGGCTAAGAGGAAAATCCCTTTTGCCGATTTGATTTTCGCAACGAAAGGCAACTGTGACTGATCTTGAGGACAATCGAAAGAAAGGATCACGGAATGGCCCGGAGTTTTTAGTATGAATCGATACGCTCTTTGGAAGTACATCGTCATCGGAGTGGTTTTGCTCATTGCGGCGCTGTACACCTTGCCGAATTTTTACGGTGAATCGCCTGCAGTGCAGGTGAGTTCCGGCAAGTCGACGGTGAAGATCGACGAGACGGTGCTTGCACGTGTGGAAAAGGCGCTTGCAGACGCGCAGTTAAAGCCTAACGGCGTTTTCTTTGAACGGGGTGCTCAGCAGAACACCGTTCGTGTGCGTTTTGATCCGACGGAAGCTGAAAAGCAGCTTCAGGCCCGCGAAGTGCTCGAACGCGCGCTTAATCCTGATCGCACGGATCCTTCCTACATCGTCGCTCCCAACCTGGTTCCCAACACCCCTGAGTGGCTGTTGAAGATCAACGCTCTGCCGATGTATCTCGGTCTTGACCTTCGCGGTGGTGTGCACTTCCTGTTGCAGGTCGATATGCATTCGGCCATTGAAAAGCGCGCCGAATCAACGGCAGCCGATCTGCGTACCCAGTTCCGTGACAAGCGTATCCGCCATGCCGGTATCTCTCGTCAGGGCAACACCGTTGTGATTGCCTTTAACGATGAACAGGAACGCGCTCGCGCCAATGACCTTCTTCGTTCCACGCAGCCTGATCTGGTTGTGACGGAAGGTAATCGTGCCGGCAAGTTCATTCTCTCGGCAGAACTTTCGCAGAAGGCTATCCAAAACGTTCAGGAATATGCCTTAAAGCAGAATATCTCCACGCTGCATAACCGTATTAACGAATTGGGTGTGGCTGAACCCGTGATTGCGCAACAGGGTGCTGACCGCATCGTGGTGCAGTTGCCCGGTGTTCAGGATACGGCCAAGGCTAAGGACATTCTGGGCCGTACCGCAACCCTGGAAGTGCGCATGGTCGACGATTCGCCCGAAGCGTTGACGCAGATGGCTCAGGGGAATGTCCCCTTCGGCGATGAAAAATATTTTGACCGTGAAGGCCGCCCGATTCTTGTGAAGCGCCGCGTGGTGCTTACCGGTGAAAACTTGAATGACGCGCAGCCTGGTTTCGATTCTCAGACGCAGGAACCCACCGTTAACCTGACGCTTGACAACAAAGGCGCCCGCATCTTCCGCGATGTGACCCGTGACAATGTCGGCAAGCGCATGGCCATCATTCTCTTTGAAAAGGGTAAGGGCGAAGTGGTGACGGCTCCTGTCATTCGTCAGGAAATTGCGGGCGGCCGCGTGCAGATTTCCGGTCGTATGACGACGATTGAAGCGACGGACACCGCATTGCTTCTGCGTGCCGGTTCTTTGGCTGCTCCGATGGAAATCGTCGAAGAACGACTGATCGGCCCGTCCTTGGGTGCCGACAACATTGCTGCCGGTTTCCGTTCGACACTTTACGGCTTCGGTTTCGTTGCGGTCTTCATGATCCTTTACTACCAGGTCTTCGGTATCGTGACGGCCATCAGCCTGATGTGCAATGTGATGTGTCTGGTGGCATTGCTCTCCATGCTGCAGGCGACGTTGACGCTTCCCGGTATTGCCGCTATTGCACTGACGCTGGGTATGGCCGTTGACTCGAACGTGCTGATTAACGAACGTATTCGTGAAGAACTTCGAATAGGGCGAACGCCGCAGCTGGCCATCAGTGAAGGCTATGGCATGGCATTTGCGACGATTGTCGACTCCAACGTCACCAGTTTGATTGCCGGTATTGCCTTGCTGATCTTCGGTTCCGGTCCGGTGCGAGGCTTTGCTGTGGTGCACTGCTTGGGCATTATGACGTCGCTCTTTACCTCCGTGATTGTCTCGCGCAGCATGGTGAACTTCATCTACGGTCGCCAGAAGAAGTTGACGCGAGTGCATATCGGTCAGGTCTGGCGCCCGGATACGGCGCAGACGCAGTCGAAGTAAAGAATTAAGAGAGGAAAATCATGGAGTTTTTCCGAATTCACAAGACGATCCCGTTCATGCACTACTCGCATATTCTGAACGCGATCTCTTTGCTTTCATTCATTGTTGCCGTGTTCTGGATCTTCTATCACGGTCTGGCTCTGTCCATTGAGTTTACGGGCGGCACCCAGGTTGTGGTGCAGTATCCGGAAGCTGTTCAGACGGAACAGATCCGCGAACAGATCCAAAGCAAACTCGGTGTTGAAGCAGCCGTGCAGAACTACGGTACGGCGCGCGACATCATGATTCGTCTTCCAATGAAGGAGGGCGAAACGTCCGGTCAAATGGCCGGGGAACTTCTGAAGGTGCTTCAGGAAACCGCTCCCGGCGTCAAGATGCTCAACAACGAGTTCGTGGGTCCGCAGGTTGGTGAGGAACTTGCAACCGACGGCTTGACGGCTCTGTTGCTCGTTGTGGCCGGCATCATCATTTACCTGTCGATGCGATTCGAATGGAAGTTCGCTATCGCCGCCATCATCGCCAACCTGCACGACATCGTGATTGTGGTCGGTATCTTTGCCGTGATGAACTGGGAATTCTCGCTTCCTGTTCTGGCGGCAGTGTTGGCCGTGTTGGGCTACTCTGTTAACGAATCTGTGATTATTTTCGACCGTGTTCGTGAACACTTCCGCAAGATGCGCCGCACAGAAACGGTTGAGGTGATCAACTCGGCTATTACGGCCACGATCTCGCGTACGGTGATCACGCACGGTTCGACCCTGGCGATGACGCTTGCGATGTTCTTCTTTGGTGGCCCGGCGCTACACTACTTCGCGCTGGCGCTGACGATCGGTATTCTCCTTGGTGTCTACTCGTCGGTGTTCGTGGCAGCTGCCATTGCCATGTACCTCGGCGTGAAGCGCGAAGACCTGGTGAAGCCCATCAAGAAGGATGAGGTGCAGGAGATGGTGCCGTAAGAAGCATTTGTTCCTGAGCAAGAATAGAGAGCCCCGTTGATGACTGATGCATCAGCGGGGTTTTCTTTGCTAATTTAAGAATTCATGAAATCCATGTAGAGCTTGGCAACTGGAACCAATTGGGAAGCCGCAACCAACATGGCTGATATTGCAGCACAACATGCTGCACACGAGTTGAGTCGGGTTTGTGCCTCTCTACACCGGGCGAGTTCTTCGTCTGAAATTCCAGGTTTGAGAGAGATCCTTCTTGCGCTGACTCTATCCATCTCGTAGCCGCAGAATAGCCGAATATTGCTGAAGATACGCTGAACAAGAATATAGCTAAAGCGGTCCCTTCATGAAAATATAGTCCCCAAGCTAGAGTTGGGGTAAAGAATATGAAAAACTCTTTAATGATTTCAACAGGGTAGTTTCTTATCATATCCAAATGTTTATTGCTAGAACTTAAAGAAGGTATATGTACGCTTACTACTACTCTGAGGCATTGCTATGAAAATCAATAATGAGTATCGAGAACTTTAGGCGGTAATAATGCAATGGAGGAGGACCATTTATCGCGACATAGGGTCTGGTTCATTTTGGGGTACTTTAAGAGTTCGCCCAACACGAGCAGAGGCGCAAAGACAAGTTCGGGACTGGTTGCTCTATTGCAATGGACTTAGGCCGCACTTGAAACTACAGATGAAATCACCCAATGAGTACTATGCTCAGCTTTTAACGGCTTCCTAGCTCGTTTTTTTCGGTGGGATTCAAAATTCCGGTTTCAGCACCCAGTTCCAATTTATTCGTGGGTTGTTTGATCCGAATCAATGTGCTCGTGATCTAGGGACCCGGGAGGTTGGGTTACCTTACAAGCCAAGCGGTTATCCACATTGCGGCAGCACTGTTTACGAGACAAATCGCGAACATGGCAGGCCAAATTTTTCGGGAGACGCCGGCGGTTCCCAAAACCCTGGCGGCAAATTGAAACAGAGCTCCCATGAGATATAGCCCAGGCATCAGAATCGTGGCATCGGCAGCCGAGAGGGTGCCGGAAGCAAAAAGGGAAACGATGGTACCTACAGCTGCGGCATTCGAAAGGATTGCGGTAGCCAACACGACAGCGGCCTCTCCGGGAAGGGACCACACGTGCATAAGGGGAGTAAAGATGTCGCCGATAAGGCTCATGGCTCCACAGGCTTCTAAAACGGAAATGAAGATAAAAGCCACCATGACGCGCGGTAGTATCCCGTAAAGAGCTAAATTCAAGCCGCTTTTGCAACCTGAGAAGAAAGCCTGAGAGGCAGATTGAGGTGCTTCGCTCATCGGGTTACCTCGGATTGGAGGGAGAGTCTAAGCGTTAGCCGCATAAGGTTTGCACCTAAAAATTTGGCGGCAATGATGATCAACAGGATATTTCCGATGGGCGTCACAATGATTGGCAGCAGTGCTAAGCCGTTGGAGTAGATATTGATGAGCGTTCCGCTTGAGGAGAATTGCCACATGGCAAGAACATCGCGCTCGTTGTCCGTAATGGCACCGGAGTTATGAAGTTCCTTGGTTGCCATTGCTCCGGCATCACTGGATTGCAGTGAAATAAACATGGCTACGGTGGTGATTCCCGGCAAGCCTGTCAGGAAGCGAACAGGAGCGGAAAAGAGGCGTTGAGCAGCTTTATCGGTATTCCAAAATTGCAATACGTTCAAAATGCCGCAGGTAATCATGATTGAAGGGATCAGACCGAGGCAGTAAATGAAGCCAGCTTTGGCCCCGGTACCGTGTTTGAGTGTCACGTCGCAGACTTCTGTGCCGTTGGGGAACTGCAAACAACCGAAAGAACCAATGAGTGATTGGAAATCCAGAAAAAAGGAGGAACCCTCCGGCACGAACCAGGCTCCAATACCAGCGAAACAAAATATCAGAACGGCCAAACCGAAGTAGGCCAACAGTGTTTGATGCATGAGGCTTAACTTTTCAGATCAGGATGGCTACGCCATCCGTGTTTGATGCATTTGAGAATTTCCATCACGCAATGAGACCGGTAACGATCCCGAGCCACGACAGCGTGGACCAAATGGTCCGGGATTGGCCAATCCGGCAAAACTCTGACAAGCCGTCCGGCTTCAATATCTCGGCGACACAGGTAGTCGGGAGTCGTCAACGCAATGCCCATTCCGGCAATTGCCATTTGATTGATGGCATAAACCGAGCTTGAAAAAACGGTTGCATTGAACGTCAGCGGTTCCAACACGTGCCCTCTGCGCACAAATAGCCGCTTTTCGGCCATGCCGCCGCTGTAGCGAAGTGCACGATGATTGATGAGTTCTGACGGGTGCTTAGGCATGCCGTATTTTTCGATGTAGGCGGGACTGGCCGTCATGCCGCGGGAAAACGTGCCGATGTGTTCACTGCCTGATGGAATAAAGGAACCGGTCACCAGAGCGATGTCAACGCTGTCGCGATTGGGTTCCTGGGCTTCCGAGTTTGCAAGCATGTTGATATGCACGTCTGGGTGCAGTCTTTGAAATTCGGCAAGCCACTTCCAGAGGAGTTCATCGATGATGGTCGGCGGAGCTGCAATGCGAACAAGTCCCTTGAGGTGGGCGGTGTCGGGCTTGATCTTCTGCAGAAAATCGTCGTAAACATCCAACATGGACTGCGCTTGCATCAGGGCATCAACGCCGGCGGTGGTTAATGACAAAGAACGAGTGCTGCGGGATAAAAACCTCACGCCAAGCGAGGATTCAAGCGCAGAAAGCTTGCGGCTGATGGTCGAAGGATCAACCTGATGATCTTTGGCAACTGCACTGATGGAGCCTTTATGGCAAACCTCAATAAACAAACGCCACAGCGCCAAATTATTGGTGAGATTTGTGTGGGAGAGCGACATTAGAGACAGTCAATCTTCTGTTTTTTTACCAGTTAAATTAGCGCGGAATAAGGGGATTTTATTGCATGACAGTTTTGCATTTTATGCACAAATCCGACAATAAACTGACGAATATAGACATTTCAAACACATTTTGTGGAATGTACAAATCAGAAAAACCGGAGGAGGGAAAAATGCAAAAATCTCGTCGAGACTTGTTGAAATCGGCTGTCGCAGGCGGCCTAACCATGGGTGTTTTGAGTAAAGCATCTGCAATGCCGACAGATCGGCCGGATAAATGGGATGCATCCTACGATGTGGTTGTGGTGGGTGCTGGCGGTGCAGGTTTGGCCGCTGCAGCTCACGCAGCCGAACAGGGACTCAAGGTGCTTCTGCTTGAAAAGTTGGCCTTTGTGGGCGGTTCATCGGCGATTTGCGGCGGCGGATCCACGGTAGCTTGCACGGAGCATCAGAAGAAATTGGGCATTAAGGACTCCAAGGAGCAGCTCTATCGAGACATCATGAAGGTGGGCGGCAACCTCAATGATCCTAAAGTGGTTCAGACATTTACGGATCATGTGCTTGAGGTTTACAACTGGTTCATGGCTCACGGTGGCAAGCTCAACAAAGAACATTTGACGGGCAATGTGTCGGTTCCTCGTAACCACCAGATCAATCCGGGATCCGTTTTGTCGGGACTCCAGAAATTGGCCGAGTCAAAAGGTGTCAAGATCATGACTTCGACGCCTGCCGTTCGCCTGGCTTATGACAGTAAGAAACACGCGATCGTAGGTGTGTATGCGAAGTCGGAAGAAAAAGAAATGGCAATTGAAGCAAAGAAAGGCGTTATTCTGACGTCGGGAGGCTTTGCTCGCAACAAGAAGATGCTTGCGCAATATGTTCCCCGTATGGCCAATACGTTGGCCATTTGCGGAATGGGAAGCGACGGCGACGGATTGAAGATGGCTCAAGCCTACGGGGCGGATGTTGCTGATATGCCCTACATCAAGGCAACCTTTGCGTTCAATACCAAACCGCAGTCAATCAGTGACTCCGCTTATCCGTTCTGGCTGGGCGGCATCGTGGTCAACAAAGCCGGCAAACGTTTTGTCAATGAGTCCATTCCCAAGAAGGACGTCGGTGATTACGTTCTCGAACAGGAAGGCGGTATCGGGTACATCGTTTACGATGAACCGGTTCGTCAGGAGTCCCTGAAGGCAGCACGTAACAACGGTAGCGTGTTGCAGTCCGAAGAACGTGGACTCGTCTTTAAGGGCCAGACAATCGGAGAAGCTGCGGCGAAGGCAGGGTTGGATCCGAAGGTCGTTGAGGCGACGGTCAAGGCTTATAACAGCGATATTGAGAAATACGGTGAAGATCGCGTATTCGGTCGTAAGCATCAGGCCGGTGAAATGGGTAAGTTGCGTCCGATTAACAAGCCGCCGTTCTATGTGTTCCCGGGTACCGCTGTGCTGTTAGCTACCTATTGCGGCGTCAAGATCAACGAAAAAACGGAGGTCATTGATGTCTTCGGCAACAAGATCCCAGGACTTTATGCGGCCGGGGAAGTAACCGGTGGCTTCCACGGGAAGACGTACATGTCAGGGACGGCCTTCATCAAAGGCTTGGTGTTTGGTTATGTCGCGGCCAATACGGTTGTACAGGCATCAAAAGGAAAAGCCTAACGAGAAGTGAGTCTCTTTTAACCGAGCGGGACTTTTAACTGAGTCCCGAAATTCTCGCCGCTATCTTTGTGCACTTTTAAGCAAAGATGGCGGCGAAATTTTAGTGCGCCCAGCATGGGCATGATCTAACGGGTGAAAGTCCCGAGCGCAGGAGGTAGCACCAAGCGCATAGCTAGAGGCAAGGGTGTCTGTCGCGAGGCAGGATCTGAAGGAAGCCCGAGGCAAACCACTGACCTGACGAACAGGAACTGCATTAGGCATACGATGGTAGGTAAGCCTGCTACACAAGGTGAAGCCCAAAGCTATACGGAACCAGAGGTGTAAATGCAGCAGGTGCATGGTGGGAAAGAACATGTTCTTACCTGGGGAGGACTCACAGACGCGACCTCAACAGAGGTCGCGGAGTAAAGCTTGCTGTGAGTAGTCAGCAGAGGTCATAGTAGGCAGGGCAGTACCTGTCGAAGGACTAAATTCATAGGAGTGAGGTGCCGTAGACACAAAGTCGCAAGGCGCAGAAAACATAAGAGACCTGGCCGAATTTGGGTATCCACGGAATGGAGAGAGGGATTCGGGAGGGCGCAACGGCCGTGATGGAAATGGACAACACCGCACAAGACCAATCCGCTTTTACGGAAATCACACTCGAGGCGATACTGAGCCGCGAGAACTTGACTTTGGCGCTCAAACGTGTCGAAGCAAACAAAGGGGCTCTGGGCGTGGACGGAATGACAACCGAAGAACTTCGGAAGTACATTTTCGAGCACCCCGGCGAGCTGACGAGTGCGATTCTGTCAAGGAAATATCGCCCTGCGCCCGTGAAACGGGTAACCATACCGAAACCAGAGAAGGGGAAATTCAGGAATCTTGGAATCCCGACGGTCATCGACCGTCTTGTGCAACAGGCCGTTGCGCAAAAGCTTTCATACAGCTATGACGGCACCTTTTCAATGTCGAGCTTTGGCTTTCGGCCGACGAGAAGCGCACATGATGCGATTTTCAAGGTCATGAGCGAAGCAGACCAAGGCTACGTTTGGGCAGTCGATATGGATCTCGAGAAGTTCTTCGACACGGTCAATCACAGTCGATTGATCCGAAAACTATCGACGAGAATCAAAGACGGGCGGGTGATATCGCTCATCACGCGAATGCTCAAATCGGGGGTTTGGACACAAGGGAAGGTGGAGAAGTCGGAAGTTGGTCTCATGCAGGGAGGGCCGTTATCGCCGTTACGTGCGAACATCTACTTGGATGAACTCGACAAGGAGCTGGAGAAACGTGGTCATCGATTTGCCAGATATGCAGACGATCTTGTGATCTTGTGCAAATCCAAGCGGTCGGCCCAAAGGACGTTGAAGAGCGTCACTCGGTTCATCGAAGGACGCATGAAACTCAAAATCAATGAGACAAAGACCACTGTCAGTCACATCACGCGCGGAGTGAAGTTTCTTGGTCATGGGTTCTATAAAACCAAGGACGGATACTTTCCAACCGTGCACCCGAAGTCAAAAGAGCGGCTCAAGAATGCGCTGAGAGAAATACTTTCCCGAAACAGAAAGCAAAGTATCCCAGTGGTGAAAGAGATGCTTAACAAGAAGCTTCATGGGTGGTGTGAGTATTTCAAATTTGCGAAATACGAAGAGTGGTCGAAAGCGACGGACGAGTGGATTCGGAGACGGATCCGACAGCTGCTATGGAAAACTTGGAAACTGGTTAGGACAAAATATGCGGCGCTGAGGAAACTCGGGTGCACACACGAACGTGCAGTCCAATGGGCGAATACTCGGAAGAGCTATTGGCACATTGCGAACAGCTACATCTTAGCCACTACCCTGAACAATGATTTTCTGAAAACCCAAGGCTGGAGTTGGCTCGGTCTAACACGAGTTGACGGGTATGGAGGTTAAACTATGGAAACCGCCGTAAAACGCCTCGCGAGGGGCGCCTACCAGATCGGTATGGGCGGTGGTGTGAGAGGTCGGCAGGTGAATTAATCACCCGCCACCTACTCGATTGGTTTGAAGACCAAATAAATAGTTGTTTCTCTTTGTCCAAAAATTTAAACCGTAACGCTAGAAATTTAGGTACGTCATTGCGGTGACGTACCGCTCTCTCGAGTCATCGCATCCAAGTCAAACGTGTCGATTCGGAAGTCGAGTTTGGCAATGAGTTTCTGGACGGCTTTCTTGATAGGAGCCAAAGTCCATTTCCCGTTGACTTGACTGGCCATGATCTTCCCGAGAGTCTGCCTCAAGTCTTCAAACGACACGTTTTTGTCTTCTCCGATCTGTGCAATGTCTGCAATGCATTCCATGGCGATCGTGGCAGACAGATGATTCAAGAACAGCCAGGCTTCTTGGCTCGTCCGATCCCTCATGTACGAAGCGTCAAAGTCCATCCCGGCGCCGTACGTTCTGAAAAACTGTTCGATTGCCTGGCGTTGCTTGTAGGTTCGGTAAACCTGATGACTGTTAAGGTTCAGGCGATTTGTCCGAATCGACACCGACCCATCTCCGGGGTTAACTCAAGAATCTGTTTCAGATCCTGGGGCTGCAATTCACTAAGCTGCTCGTCAGTAAGCTTGCCTTTGCCCTTCTCACGTCTGTTCAACTCCCGCTGTACCTTTCCGTCCTTCACCTCGTTTTTCTGTTCTGCACGTTCTGCAGCATCTGCCAATCCATTGGCATATAGCTGCGCATCGTAGTAGACGAAGACATTGAAACCGTCTTCTTCGATTTTGAATGACTGAATGGCTCATCCGTTGTAGGTGAAAAGATCAGAGAAGCTTTGCGGCGTCAGTGGCAAATAATCGGCCACGAGCTTGCTGCCTCGTTTGATCGGAATAACGTAAGAAAGTTCTTGTTCGGTCAATGCTTCGAATTGCTCTTCGGCGGCAAAGCCTTTATCGGCGATCACCGTGTACTTCTTGCTGGAGATGCCGCATTCGTTGAGTATGTCGGCAAACGCACTGACGTCAGGGGTGCTGCCGAGAAATTGCTCGTAATACACCGGAGCGCTGGCATCGGAGGAAAGGCTGTAGACATAGAGCAAATTGACTTGTGGCTTGAAGCGCCGCTTCGAGTCGTATCCCAGCTCTGCCAGTTCCATGGTTTTGGAGGAAGTGATCAGTCGATGCCCGTCGAAAAGGATGAAGACATCGTTGCTGTTCACATCCTCTTGCATGAAGCGACAGATTGCTTCACGGCGTCGTCCCAGAACTTGGAGAAAGGCGGCATTGCTGGGGGCATCGAAAGAGAGGTTGGGCAGAAGGTGTGCCAGAAGACTCGTCTCATAGTGCACTTGCAGACGACGGAAGCGCGGCTCCTTGATGGCGCGCAAAATTGCCGCCGCATAAATCGTTTGCCAAATATCCGGAAAGAATTCTTTGAGGCGCTCGCGCATCGAAACCGTACGATCCCAAAAGAACAAAACAGCCCCGGCTTCAGCCACATCTGAAACCTTTGTCGGCCTCTGATTCGATTCCTTGACGAGTCGACGCTGTGTCGTCACCAACCCCTGAGGCGTGAGCTTGCCCAGACACTTGCCGGAAACCTTGCGACTGAGTTTGATCGCAGGATCGTATTTGCTGAAGCGTTCGTACACGTACCAGTTGTTTCCGATTTTTTTGATTTCCGTATTTTTCGGCTTTTGGTAGGACGTAACAAAGTCTGGTTTTTCAGTCATTTTGTCACATCAAAACAACTAACCCTAATAGGTACTCTGTTGTAAAAGAAAACGAGGCAGAAGTCAACCTCGTTTTCTGTGAAAAATCATATGGTTAGGTGAAAGGTTTTCTTAAATTAACGATGCCTAATCGCTAACGTTACGGTTTAGGTCTTTGTGTGAAAGGGGAAGTACGTTGAAGGTTCATCTCGGTACTTCTTTTTATTAACACGAATCTGAATGTGCCGATTTGTTGTAGGAGTGTCAAACTGAGAAGCTCGGCATCACCTTGAGTTATTCAAAGAAGGGTAATTGCTATGACAACGCAAGCATGAAATTTTTGATGATCCCTAAAAAACAATCTTCATGTCCATGCTTGTAGCGTCTTCACAAGTCTTGAATCTGGTCTAACGACACGTTCAACATTGTGCAATTTCTTGGGATGATTGCCGTTGTGCAAAGTAGTTATCAATTTGTCTGCGGACACGGTAACTGATAATCATAAACACACCTCTAGAGTAGTATGGTGTGTCGCATTTGTGGAGGCTGTTCAGTTTTTTAAGAGCTCATCCAGCAGCTAAACATCTTGAAGGATGGCGTTCGTTTTAGTCACTGCGACTGCTGTCTTTGTCAAATTTGTCAACACGGTTGATATATCATTAAAACTGTGAATTTTACAGTCGAGGTTAAATCGGGGAGGATCCTGTGTTTCTGGCTAAACTTGAATTATTTGATTTTAGGCAGTTTAAATCTATTGATAAATGCCCTGGATTGAGTGTTACATTTCATGAGGGGCTCAATGCTTTGATTGGAGAAAATGATTCCGGGAAAACTGCCATAGTTGATGCAATTAAGATTGTATTATTGACTCAGAGCAATGAGTTTATACGTATTGTCGATAGTGATTTTTTTGTTGATGAATTTGGGGAGGGGGTTGATGAATTAAAGATTAATTTGGTGTTTGATGGTTTTACGAGAGATGAGGCAAAAAATTTTGTTGAATATTTGACATTTGAGCGAACTGAAGAAGGTGAAGTTAAATTTCATTTGAATTTATTTTTTAGGGCATGGAAAGAAAATGGACGAATATATAGTGAATTAAAGGCTGGAGGTTTGGCTAATGGAGTAGCGTTAGAGGCGAAGGTCCGAGATTTGCTTAGATCAGTATATCTAAAGCCATTGCGAGATGCTCATCATGAGATGCGATTGGGGCGAAACTCTAGAATATCGCAAATACTAATTAGTCACCCTATTTTTAAGGATGACAATAAAAATAGATTGGTTGAAATTTTAAAACAAGCTAATGATAAAGTTGAAAGATATTTTGAAATTGGTGAGGGTAATGACATTCTGTCAGCTATTAGAAAGACGCTTTCTGAGTTGTTAGTTCAAGATGGAAAGAGTCATGTAAAAATAGTTTCTGCAGAAATGAAGCTAAAAGGTATATTGGAAAGTTTATCATTGATTAATGAAGAAGTTAATCCAGGGCTAGGGCAACTAAACTTATTGTTTATTGCAGCTGAATTATTGTTAATGAGACAAGGTGATGAGGGGACGCTTAAATTATTGCTAATAGAGGAGTTAGAAGCGCACTTGCATCCACAGGCGCAATTAAGATTGATTAAATATCTTCAGACAGAGTATAGAGATGCGGGTGTGCAAATAATTATATCCACACATAGTGCAGTACTGGCATCAAAAATTAATTTGCAAAATTTAATTTTGTTAAAAAATAGAAAAGGATATGATCTATCGCCGTCTAACACGAAACTGTTTAAAGGGGATTATTTGTTTTTGCAGCGTTTTCTTGATGTGACAAAGGCAAATATGTTTTTTGCGAAAGGCATAATAATGGTTGAAGGCGACGCAGAGAATTTAGTTGTACCGACTATAGCAGAAATTATTGGATTTCCATTAGAAAAGTATGGAGTGTCTTTAGTAAATGTAGGTAGTTTGTCTTTTCTCAGGTACTCTCGGATATTTGCCAGAGAAAATAATGAGACGATAGGGGTTCCAGTTTCTGTAGTAACTGACTGCGATGTTAAGCCTTTGAGCGATAAAAATAATATTGATTTAAGACAAGAAGAAACGGATAGTGCAATTAATAACAAAAAGAAGAAATATTTATTGGGTAGTATTAAGGGTTTTGTTTCTCCATATTGGACGTTCGAGTTTTGTCTAGCCTTAAGTTCTTTAAGTGAAATTCTCCATAAAGCCATATATTGCGCAAAAAAAATTGAGAACAGTGATAAGTACACGCTTACAAAGCAGAAAATGAAAGAGATAAGAGAGGCAGTAGAACGGGATAAGAAAAACTGGGAAGATGCGAAGATAAATTCAGAGGCTAGAGCCTACAAAATGTATCAGCTCATGCTGGATAACTCTGGAAAGAGTAAATTAAAGTCAATTGTCGCGCAATGTTTTGCAACTTTGCTTCATTTAGAATATTTAACGATTCCAGATATTGGTGTTTATGATGATAATATGTTTGATATTGAAATGATGGCGCTCAAGGAAGATGATGGGAAAAAAGAGGATCTGAAGCAAAAAATTGTTTCGGACAAATATATAAAATATATTGTTGATGCAATTGAATATGCTGCGGGAAGTGGTCGTGATTATGACTCATAGTAATATTAATGTAACTGAGGATGAAATCCTTATGTTAGAGCAATTGTTGCTTCCTAAAAACTGTAAATTTGATGATGATGCGAGAAATTTTATTAAATGTTGGGAAAGTAGGGAAGTTAACGCATGTCCAGGAAGTGGAAAGACAACTGTGCTTTTAGCAAAACTTAAAATTCTTGCTGATAGAATGCCTATGGAAAACGGAGGCGGAATTTGTGTTTTATCTCATACAAATGTGGCTATTAATGAAATTAAGTCAAAGTTGGCAAAAGACTCCAATTTAATTTTATGCTATCCAAATTTTGTTGGTACGTTACAAGCATTTGTAGATCGCTTTATTGTAATACCTTGTCTTAGGCGATTATGTGGTTCGCGTGTTCGTCTAATGGATAATCGATCGTATGCATATTCATTGTATAGGCTTATTTCAAGTTCAGGTTGTTTTAAGAATATTCGATCGATGCTTAGGATTAAATATCAGCAATTGGGGGCTAGGTATAGCAATGTTTTAGATTTGGTTTCAGATTTGTATTTGGAGGATGGGGGATTGTTCTTGCCAAAAGGAAAGCTTTTGGCGAACAATAAAACTCCATCGGCAGGAGAATTTAGGAGTGCTGTTGAAGTCTTGCTTAGAGAAGAAGGAATACTTCGATATGAGGACGCATTTAGATATGCTTTAAGTGTTTTGACTGGGTTTGGAGGTATTTATTCGGATTTGTTGTCTAGGCGATTTAAATATGTATTTGTAGATGAATATCAAGATTGTAATCTTGAACAAAGGAAAGTTATTGATCAAATTTTTCAGCAAAATAAAACGACAATATTTAAAATTGGAGATGTGGATCAGTCAATTTTTAATGGAAGAGATGATGCTGAGCTCTGGAGAGTTTCTGAAAATGCGTTGTCGTTGGCAATGTCCAATCGCTATGGTCAAGAGACTGCTGATTTGCTAAGTTGTTTAAGATGGAATTGCGAGAAGATTGTATCAAGTAAGGGTCTTCTTGGGCAGGTACCAGTTTTGATAGTGTTTGAGGACAATCGTCCGGATCAAGTTTTACCTGAATTCATTAAAATTTTGAATGATAAACAAATCCGGGATCAACAGGGAGTATATAAGGTTATTGGAAAGGTTAAAAGTTTGAAGGGATTAAAAATTGGTGATTATTGGGAGGGGTATAATCCTGAGAGTGTGAATAAGGCGAATAATTACTGGATATATTTGTCACGTATCCGAAAGGCTATTGGGGGTGGTGATCTATGCAATGCTGAGGGAGTATTTGGGGAATTGTTGTGCGAAATTTTGCGTTTGTGTGGATTTAAAAATAATGATACAAAATATGGTTTTCAGTCCATTGGGCAGTGCATGGAAAATTGTGGTGGGATCGATCAATATCGCACAAAAATCCTTGATCTAGCCAGTTTGGATCTAGGTGTTGAAGATTTTGATTGTCGAGTTAGAGATTGTGTTAATTCTGTTCTAAAGTTAACGTGTGGGGATGTCTTTAGTTTGTTGCCAGAATATTTTTTTGAACATAGTGTTGAAGATTGGAAATTAAAATCGAAAAATAATATTTACGAGGATTCCGTTGGTCGTCAAATTGCTTTTGATACTGTTCATAGTGTTAAAGGAGAAACGCACGATGTAACTTTATATGTCGAGACAGAAGAAAGTAGGGGAAGTGATTTAGGGCGAGTTTGTCCATTGTTTGAAGGTAAAAAATTAAAGCCAACTAATATTAATGAATATTCTAGACGTTGTGTTTATGTTGGTATGAGTCGACCTAGATTTTTACTCTGTGTGGCTATTAGGAGAAAAACGTTTGAAAAACATAAAAATGCTTTTAATGGATGGGAAATTCATGAAATGCCAGTTTAGTTGGTGGTATGAGTGTTTCTTGTATACATGCATTCTGTTCTTCGGAGTCGTTGAGTTTAACAGGATGCGTGCCGTCTCGCTGTGGGTGCAATGTGATTGACGTGCGTATGCCCGGCATAGATGGATTGGAACTGTTTGAGCGGTTAAACGAGTTTCAGTCCGAGGTTCCCATCATTTTTTTAACAGCACATGGTGATATTGATATGGCAGTGCATGTGCTTCGAAATGGCGCTGTGAATTTTCTCCAGAAACCGATTGAACCGCAGAAGTTTGTCGCCGCGGTTGCTGAAGCTGTGGAAGTTGATCGGAAAAGAAGAAACCAAATTCCCGACGTGCAGGAAGCCAAACAACTGATGGGAAGACTGACAAAACGAGAGGTGCAAATTTTGAGATTGTTAAGTCGAGGTCTCCTGAATCAGGAAGTTGCCAGTGCGTTGGGGATATCGCAACGTCCCGTTGAGGCTCACCGGGCAAGTATTTATCTTAAAGTTGGAAAGAAAAGTATTGCACAGATTTCGGAAATGCTGATGATTGCTTTCTAGATCGATGCCAATCAATAAGACAAAAGCAAAAGCTCGAATTAAAAAAGAGTTTGGCATTGGTGTATGACTGGTAAAATTAGACAAGAATATATTTGAAATATAGGCTTGAAAATGAGCTCCAGGGAAAACATTGTTCGAGTATTGCAGCAGAATGCTCATGTGTTACTTGCGGTTTTCTATCACCAAAGTATTACGAAAGCGGCAGATGAATTAGGGAGATCACAGGGAGCTGTTAGTCAAGTTTTAAAGCATGTCGAAGACGCACTTGAAGTAGAGCTTTTTGACAGAAGTACGAGGCCATGGCAACTGACTCCCATGGGGTTTGCTCTTTTTCGGGATCTGAGGCAAACACAAGCGAGGCTCTCCGAGACTGTTCATAATCTGAGACGAAATAACAATTTGCCAAATGAAGTACGCATAGGTGTCATCGAATCGGTAAATCGTGTTATTGGCTCAGATCTTATTTTGGAATCGTTGAAGGTTTTTCGAAGAGTTGTTGCAATCTCCTCACCCTCCGACATGTTGCTGACTGAGTTGAAGAGAGGAACAGTGGATTGGATCATTGTCAGCAATGCTTACCCCAATGAGCCCAATTTGATAAGGCGACGTCTCTTCACCGAGAAAAACGCATTGATCTATCCCGCAGAAGTGATTCCGAGACCTGTCGAGCGGGTGGAAGATCTGATGTTTAGCGGATTGCCTGTGATTAGAACCCCTTTGCACGCTAGTGCGGGGGCATTGATTGAAGGGCTATACACTTCATCAGCGGGGATTTTTGCGAATCGATGTGAAGTGGAGAGCATTGATACGTTAATCAAGCTGGTTGCCGGAGGACACGGCTGGACGATTCAGCAGCCGATATGCGCTTTAGCTTGTCCCGAAGTTGCTTCGAAGCTCAAGATTACAACTTGTGCCGGGGCGCTTGGGGCAAGGGATGTCTATCTGATTGGAAGAAGTGGGTTGGCTTTGGGGGTGTTTGAAAGCGTGGCCACGGTGATTCTCGAGCTTGTTAAAACGAAAATTGTCGAGGCATTGAAGAAGTATTTTCCTGAGGTGTCGACAGCCATCAGTTTTGTCTGACGACTGTCGAGCTTCCACAGGTACTAATCAGGAAGGTAACGAGCTTTCCAATAGGGTTGATCGCAAATCTTACCCAACAGTAAGACGACAATCATGGTTGCAAGATAGCTGGTGATTTTGTTACCGACATCAAGTTCCGGTGCGACCTCAACGAGGTCGAAACCGACGATGCGATTGTGGGCGGCAATGGCTGCCAGAGTATCTGTTAGTTCGGCAAACATCATGCCATTGGGTTCGGCTGAAGGACAACCGGGAACGAGAGAGCAATCCAAAGCATCAATGTCAATGCTTATGTAGCAAGCTTCTCTTTCAGGCAAAAGAGACGCGATGCCGCTCGGTCCGAGCCTGCGGAATTCTCGCATTCCAACGATTCTATTTCCATCGGCGCGGGAGTCTCTTGCATTGAAGGCTCGGACGCTTCGAATGCCTACCTGTGTGAGTGATTTCACATGATCCATGCCGGCGACATGACGGAACGGGTGCGCATTTGTCAGAGTGAAACCGTCTGAAAATTCGGCGTAATCCGGATGGGAGTCAAATTGAACGACATGAATGGGTTCCTGAAGGACATCAAATCCTTGGATTAATGGATTGGAAACAGAGTGGTCCCCTCCGAGTCCGACAAGAAGCGGATGGTTGTCCTTCCGTAAGACACGACGGACAATTTCGCTCGTCAAGCGTACGTTGCCTTCCACGTCGCAGGGCACGATGGGAACATCCCCTAAGTCGACCATGCGATCTTCCTGAAGCTCTTTTGCAAGATAAACCTTGTCTTCGTCTACGTCATAGTACCCACGCTTGTTATATCGAAGAGACTGTTCACGCATCCCTCGTGCACAGAATCGCGAACCTGGCAGATATGGCATCCCTTCGTCGAAAGGGACGCCTAGGAAAGCAATATCAAAGTTTGTCGTGTCGACTTCATCGAGAGTTCTCAATTCTTTTGAACGCAAAAATGTGGGGATACCTGAAAGAGGGTATGCGGTGTAAAACCCTTTCTGTTGTGTCGCAATCATGGTAGTAACTCCTTGAGCGTTTTTTTGTAGCAGTTAATCGATGAGCATCATCCAAGGTAGGCCGATTCCAACCCAGATAACAAGTTGCATCGTTGCCAAGATCAACCCGACCTTCCACCACTGGCTTTGAGAGAGATAGCCGGCACCGAAGAAGATGGGGGTGACACCACAGCCGAAATGAGTGAGGAAGGCGGAACTGCTGGCTAGCGCACTGAAGATGATGACAACAGGGAGAACGGGAGCACCGGCGGCGATGACAACGCTACCGAACGCTGTGAACAGAGCCAAAATGTGGGCGGTTGTGCTGGCCAATCCGTAGTGAATGTAGTTGTAGATGACGGCGAGTATCGCAAAGAGGATCAGCCAAGAAGCGCCGGGCATGAGGTTGACAGACTGCTTTGCAACCCAATCCATCAGACCGAGCTTGGAAAGATACGATGCGAAATTGAGCATAATGCCCATCCAGATGAGAACATCCCAAGCACCCCGTTGTTCAAGAATGTCTTCCCAAGAAAGGACACGGGTTAGCAGCATTGCGGATAGTCCAAGCAACGCAACCCACGCAGCTTCAATTCCGTGCAAATCCGAGGTGCACCACAGCAGCAAAGCAATGGCAAAAATGAGGCACAGAGCTTTTTCGGAATGGGACATAGGTCCGAGTGCTTGGATTTTTTCTGCAGCCTCACGGCGTATTTCCGGTATGGAATTAAGTTCGGGCTTGATTAAAAAGCGAAGAACGGGTGGGGTAATAACTGTGATCAGAAGCCCCGGAACAGAGGCGGCTGCAAACCAGAGCATCCACGAAATGTCAATTCCCCACAGATCTTTGGCAAATTGTGTTGAAGCAACGTTGGTTGATGATGCCGTCATAAAAATACAGGCGCTTGTGAGAGCAGCGCTGTAGCACACATACATCAAAAAGGCACCTGTTCTGGAATTTTTTCCTCCCGGTACGCATCCAAGTGTTGAACAGATGGACTGTGCAATTGGGAAGACAATTCCGCCGCCGCGAGCGGTGTTTGAGGGGGTGAAGGGCGAAGCAATGAGGTCGGTGGCTGTCAAAACATAAGAGACGGCGAGAGTGCTGCTACCAAAACGATGTAATAAGTGATAGGCAATGCGAGCGCCGAGACCGGTTTTAATAAAACCGGCAGCAAACATAAAAGCAGCCACGATCAACCAAATCAGACTGCTTGAAAATCCTTCCAGCGCTTGAGAACCTTTGAGTACGCCGAGAATAACACTGAGTACACAAGCAAGAATTGCAACAGCGCCGATTGGTAAAGGCTGGAGGATAAAGCCGGCGATCGTACCGGCAAAAATGGCCAAAAGGTGCCAGGCCTGAGGCGTGATGCCATTGGGAACAGGCAGGATCCAAATGGCAAGTGATATAGCGAGGCAAACCAAAAGCTTGATGGGGCGTGACATAAGCATCTCCTGTTTTTCGAATGAATCAGAAAGGAGGGGCAAGTCACATCATGTCTGACCAGGACTAGCCATCAAGCCAGCATGTGAATACGCCAAAAGAGACATTTAGAAAATCTAAAGATCTCGTTTCAGATAGCGAGATCATCGTTTTTGATTTTGACATCATCAGGACTACGACATCATTGCTGATGATCATGGCGCAAAACAGTGACTCGTGTCAGAATAGCGAAACTACAGTTCCCGATTGCGGGAGGGGAGAGGTGTATCTTCGTTCTTACCGCAAGGTCTTATTCAGAATACAAAAATGAGTAGCTCGCAGCGATTGATTTCTTTGGTGACCCTTGGTTGTGTAGGTGTGGCAATGACTGCTCTTTTGGCAGGGTGTTCTTCGCCGAGAGGGTTGGGACATGAGCCCTCGCCTCGATTGCCGGTAGCAGATGCGGCGCAAAGCGAAGTAGAAAGTGCTTTCGCAAGGGAGGCAGGCGTTCTTCCAATCGGCTCTTCAGCGCTTTTTGATAAAACGCCCATCGGTACTGCTCAGGTGAGTGCCTTAATGCAATACACCAACGGACTGGGTGAAGTTTGTACGAAGGTTGAACTAAAGACTCAGACAAGTAAGTCTCTGGCCGGTCTTTGCGAAGGCAAAGACGGTGTGTGGCGCTATGTGCCGCTTTCCAATTGAGTGATTGTCGAGTGGAGAATCAGGCATGACGCTTGATCAAGAGCTCAGAAACGGGTTCATTGTCCAGTGTCGAGTGATTGCAGCGCTCATGTTGCGCGAAGTGCACACCATTAACGGCAATAGCAAACTGGGTTATCTCTGGGTGCTGGTGCAAAGTGCCTTTTCTATCGCAGTCTTCTGGGGGCTGCGTGAATTTATGAATGCCCATGCGCCACACGGAATGAGTATGGCGCTGTTCTTGGCTTTAGGCTTTGGTGTGTGGGCTGTTTTTAGTGACGGCGTTACCAAAACGATGTCCGCGGTTTCAGGAAACCGAGCTTTGCTGACGTTCCCTCAGGTTACAGAATTCGATGTGATGTTCGCGCGCATCCTCGTGTTGTCTGCAACACAGCTTGTCGTGACTGCGATTATTGTGGCGGTGAGCCTTCTTTTTGGTTATGTGTTTCGGCCTGGTGATTGGCTTTTGGCACTTGCTGTCATGATCCTCATTCCTTTGTGCGCACTGGGAATGGGCATGATCATTGCTGCATTAGCAGTTTTTGTTCCGGTACTTGAAAAGATTGTGCCGATGATCTTTCGAATACTTTTCTTTGTCTCTGGAGTGTTCTTTTCAGTAGATATGTTCCCACAGTACATTGCCGAAATCCTCATGTGGAATCCAATTTTGCAGGCGATTGAACTGATGAGAACAAGTTTGCATCAGGGGTATACCGTCACAGGACTGTCTTTTGGTTATCTTGTGATTTTCACGGTTTGCTCGCTGGGATTGGGCGGGTTTCTGGAGCGTTACGTGCGTTCAAGGAGAGTGGATCAATGATTGAACTCTCTCACATTCACAAAGCTTATCCGCTTAAAAACGGCGAACGCAATATCGTTTTGAACGACGTGAACCTCAAGATCGAAGAAGGTAGAAGTATTGCGTTTTTGGGATTGAATGGTGCTGGAAAGTCTACTCTGATGCGCATTATTGGCGGAGCAGAGGCGCCGGACTCAGGCAAAGTGATTCGTACGTCCAAAGTTTCATGGCCGATTGGATTTTCCGGATGTTTCCACGGGTCGTTGACTGGACGTGAGAACCTTCGCTTTGTGTCTCGCATTTACGGAGCAGATATCAAGGCGGTGACGGAGTACGTAGAAGATTTTGCGGAACTGGGCAAATATCTGGACATGCCGGTGAAGACATACTCTTCCGGTATGAGAAGCAAGTTGGCTTTTGGTCTTTCTATGGCCATCCAATTCGATTTTTATCTGATTGATGAGGCGTTTAGCGTTGGAGACGCAACGTTCCGAAAAAAGGCTAGTGAGGAAATTCAAAAGCGGACATCCAGTGCAACGTTGATTTTTGTTTCGCACTCGATGGCCGCAGTCAAACAGTCCTGCGTCTGCGGAGCAGTACTTTATGGTGGAGAACTCACCTACTATCCTGAGTTAAACGACGCAATCCAACACTACGCGGAAATTTGTAATGGCAAACGTTGAAAACAAAACAGCAGCAGTGCCGCCGGTCGAATCTCAGCAGGCACCTAAAACAGCAGCTGCAGCAGTGGCAACTCAGTCTCAAGCGCAGGCAGAAACAGGTCCTGCGGAAGTATCTGTTGCTGTGGGGCAAGCTGAAATGCCTGCTGGAGTTACGGATAAGGGACTGAGGCGTACATTGTCCCCTTGGGCTGAGAAGATCAAAGAGTGGTGGGGAAAGCGATCATCCTTTGAAAAGGAGGTGATTAGCTTCGTGGTTGTGCCCACCATTGCCGTCTTCGGGTATGTGTCTTTGTGGTCTTCCCCCATGTACATTTCCGAAACGCAGTTTGCAGTGCGCTCCGGTACTGAGCAGCCGATGGCGGTGGATTTAACCTCGCAAATTTTTAGAACCAACACTCAATCGGTTCAGGATGCTCAGGTCGTTGAAGCCTACATCCGTTCGCCGGATGCATTCGCCGCTGTAGATGACAAGCTCAAAATTATTGACTACTACAGTTCGCACAAATGGGACATTATCAGTCGTTTAACGTCTGAGCCAACACTGTTTGACAAGCAAACATTCTGGAATCGAGTTTCCAATCCAGTTGTTAATCCTGACAACGGGATTGTGACCTATCAGATCAAAGCCTATGATCCCAAGATGGCTCAGGCTATTGGTGCGGAAGTTTTGCGCCAAAGTGAAGGTCTCATCAATGAGATGAATGAGCGTGCTCGCAAGGACACGTTGGAGCTTGCACAAAAAGAGGTTGATCTGGCTCGTGATCGTGTGTCCGCAGCGCAGAAAGCATTGGAAAATTTCCGTGATAAGCATAAGGAATTGGATCTACAAGCAACAGCTACAGGTCTGCAGTCGTTGGTGATGCAACTCGAGGGCGAACGCGCGAAGATCAAAGCGGAAATCGCTGACGCTAAAACATACATGCAGGAAAACGCACCGGCAATGGTAAGTATGAAGAGCAAACTCGCTGGTGTTGAGCAGCAACTCGCTCGAGAAAAAGCGCGTCTTGTAGGTACACGTGAAGGGCTCGCAATCAACACCTGGGTCTCCGAATACGAGACGCTCATGATTGAAAGCGAGTTTGCCAAGAAACAACTTACGACAGCGATGACGGCACTTGAAACGGCGAGAGCCTCGTTGCTTGCAAAAGCTCGCTATATAGTGCCCATCGAAAAGCCGACATTACCGGATGAATCCCGTTATCCGTTGGCTTGGGTGTTCACGTTAGTGACTTTCTTGGGGCTCTTCTTGCTTTATGGCCTCATCCGATTAATCATTGCTTCAATCCGCGAACATGCGGGTTTTTAAAAAGACCAAATAGGTTGTTGAAATATGCATTTCACCAAGCAAGGGATCGTGCTGGCGGCACTGGCAGTCACTCTGCCTGCAATTAGCCCGGCAGTACAGGCGGCTGACGTGTTAACAGCCGCTGTATTCGGCAGCACTGGATCATCTTCCTACGCGAGCAATGCTCGCTCTCGTTCTCTCGGAACGAGTACCAACCCAACTCCGGCCAGTACCGGCTTGGCGGTCAATCCGGCCAATATGCCGGCCGGTACGGTCATGGGCCCCAACGGCACGGTCATGCCGGTGACCGGGACACCTCTGGTGATTCCGACCGACATCAACAATGTCATGGTGGCGCCCCCCGCCTGGGCACAAGGTGCCTATAGCAATTCGACATCAATTGCCTTAAAGCCTTTTGCATCCAAGCTGTTTGAAGGACGATTTGCCTCCACGTTCAGTGACGCGACAAGTGGCGACTATGTGTTGGCGCCGGGCGATCGCGTCGTTGTTCGTATTTGGGGAGCGCGTTCATACGACGATGTTCTGATTGTTGATCAGCAGGGCAATCTCTTTATCCCGGAAGTGGGACCGGTACACGTGGGCGGCATCAAGAATTCGAGCCTGCTCTCCACTGTTCGATCAGCCATCTCTCGTGTCTATACCGACAACGTACAAGCTTACGTGAGCCTGCAAAGTGCTCAGCCTGTTGCCGTTTATGTGACAGGATTTGTCAATCACCCGGGACGGTACGCCGGTGGTTCTCTCGATTCCGTATTGTCGTTTCTGGATCGTGCCGGAGGCATTGATCCGGAACGCGGCAGCTATCGCCGAATCGAAATCATCCGCAACAAGAAGGTTATTGCCGATTTGGATCTTTACCAATTTGCATTGGCAGGGAGTGTTAACACGCTTCGCTTGAAGGATGGAGACGTCATTCTTGTCAAAGAAAAAGGCATCAGCGTTTCGGCCTATGGTCTGCTGCGAGAGGAAGCGGTTTACGAGTTAGCACAAGGGAATTCCGCAAAAGATAAAAAGGCATCCACGGGAGCAAAACTTATCGAATTGTCGTCCCCTCTGAAAAACGTCTCGCACGTAAGCGTAAGCGGCACACGCAATAAAGCCCCCTTTAACCGCTATTTCTCTCTCGACGAATTCAGGAACTTTTCACTGGCCGATGGCGACGTTGTTGAGTTCGTTGCCGATATGCCTGGTCAAACAATCCTGGCAACTGTCACAGGTGCCATTACCGGAGCATCGCGCTACCCCATTCATAAAACAGTGAAGTTGCGTGATCTGTTGCGTCGTATTGAGGTTGAACCCGAACTGGCGGCAACAGATTCCATCTATTTGCGCCGCAAAAGTGTAGCGCGAGATCAAAAAGCGGTGATCCAGGACTCCTTGCGTCGACTGGAGCAAACGGCACTGACTGCAACTTCGTCCACACCGGAAGAAGCACAGTTGCGAGTGGACGAGGCGCGCTTGATTCAGGACTTTGTCAAACGAGCGGGTCAACTTGAACCAGACGGTGTGATTGTCGTTTCCAGAGGAAAGGAAGTCAGCGATATCTGGCTTGAGGACGGAGACGAAATCGTTATTCCGCAGAAATCCAATGTGGTGCAGATCACCGGTGAAGTGGTGATGCCAAAAGCTGTGGCTTTTGAAGAGGGAATGTCGCTTGACGACTACCTGGCTGCCGCGGGAGGTGTTTCGTCACGAGCCGATGACAAAAACATTCTGGTGGCCAAACAAAACGGCGAAGTCGGAATGGCAGAACGTTTGGGAATAAGCCCCGGAGATCGAATCTTAGTACTGCCAAAGGTTGATACCAAGGGAATGCTCCTGGCTAAAGACTTAATGCAGATTATTTATCAAATTGCTGTCGCAACTAAAGTTGCTGTGGATTTGTAGGTAAATAAGAATGATGAAAATTATTGTAGTTGGAAATTGTCAGGCTGAGGCTATAAGAAAAATATTACGATGCAGAAATAATAAATCATATAACATTCCTGACATACCACGCGTAGATTTGATGACAAATGAAGATATTGGAAATCTACATTCTTTGTTAAAGAGAGCCGATATCGCCGTTTTGCAGAGAATTACTGAAAGCTACCGAGGGGGAGGATTAGGTAATGAAACATTGCGAGGAATTTGTCCACAGAATTGCCGAGTAATAACATATCCAAATATTTATTTCGGCGGATATAATCCGGAGATGTTTTATTTGCATGATAAAAACGGAAAGACCATACCTGGCTTTTTTGGATATCACAATAAGATCATTGCATGGGCATATCTTAATGGAAAATCACCCAAAGAAACCGTTGAATACCTGTCAGATAATGAAAGCCCGATATATTTAGGCAACACGCCAGTTTCTTGTCTAAAAAGCCTAAAAGAGAGAGAAAAAGGACTTGACGTAATAATCAGTGATTACATTCAATTGGAATATCAAAGGCAACGATTATTTCATTCGATGAATCATCCAACGAATGAAGTTTTATTGGAGGTAGTCAACAGAATTGTAAATAAATTAGGTACTATTACTTGGAGTGAGCCCGTCTTAGCAAATGAGATCTTGGGCTTTACTAGATTTCCAATACTTAATTCAGTAAAAGCAAAATTCGGGTTCACATTTAAGTGCGATACATCTTATTTAATACAAAATAAGATGTATTCACCTCTCGAAACAGTTACTTTATTTTTTGAGTGGTATAAGAAGCATAAAGAAATATTAGAAATCAATTCTGAAAGGCTGAGATTCAGAGATGAATTTAATCTTGATAAAGAACTTGATAAATTAATAAAACATGTTGGCTACAGATTACCGAAGGCTAAAATCAGTCGCGGAAAAGGTGATTTGAAAATATTATTTAATAGGCTACCCAAAAGCTTTCATGTTGAAATTATACCTAGAGATAACGGAAAATACGAATATGGAATTCACATTGAGGACAAATCATTATTTTTCCTAAAGGAAACTATAATCCCTCGACAATTAATTGCAAGCGAATATAGGGAGATCCTTCGAGATGACAGAGTGTATTTTAATGGAACATCTCAAGATATAAATGAGGTAGTTGCTGAAAGTACAAGACTATATTGCGCAATTTGTGAGATTTTAGAGAAAGCCAATGCCGTTTAATATTTTATATTGCCTAAACAGCCAATATCAGTATCAAGCCTGGACGTCAATTATCTCAATCTTAGAGAATAACAAAAGTAATCAATTTATATTTCACATTTTCCATGATGGCTCTCTGAATTTAAGATATTGCGACTTGGTTAGTAAGGAATACCCAAACTGTGCTTTTAACCCCATTAATGTAGAAAGAGTTGGACGCAAGTTTTTCTCCTCCTTATATCTAAAAACAAAAAATCACATAAGTGCGTATTATAGGCTTTTGGTTTTCGTTTACTTGTCAAATTTAGATAGAGTACTTTATTTAGACTCAGACATCATATGCAACTCTACATTAGAGCAACTATATAATGCAAATTTAAACAATCAGCCAATTGGAGCAGTGAAGGAATTTATTTTTTCAAGATTAAATAGACCTCTGTTAAACAGAAGGTACGCAGGAATTCAAAAATATTTCAAGCAAAAATTTAATTTCAATAATTTAGGAGACTACTTTAATTCTGGAGTAATGCTTTTTGATCTCTCTAAAATTAAAAATAAAGAAAATGAATTCCTGAACCTTATGGAAATTGCAAGAAAAAATAATAACTACTTTCATGATCAAAATGTATTAAATATTTATTACAAAGGGAAGGTTGCATTTTTGGATCCGAACTGGAATGTGCTAAACGATCTAAGAAGTTCTAAATGTAGAAGATTTGAATACGGGATAATCAAAGAGTATCAAAGCCTTACGCCAGCCCCTAAAATTTATCACTTCACACCAACTAGACCATGGTTAGATTCAAAAGTTGATCATTATGATATATGGGCTAAATATTCCAACATATTTTCGGAAATAACAGAAAAATGAACATACTATTGGGTATCGGATCGGGACTGGGAAATGCAATACTCCAGTTGCCGCTAGCCTGCTTTTTAAGAGACAAACTTGGGCATAAAGTTGATATTGCGCTGAGAAAGGTCCCACCAGGGACTAAAGAAGTATTTGAAACACTATATCGTTTTCGCGTTAAGAGTGTTGACGAGTGCCCAAAAATAAAAAATGAGAGCTACGATTTGTTCTATATGACAAGATCGTATACAGGCAATGATAAGATAAACATCAATCTTGATGCCGATATGGTTATTAAGTGTAACGAATATTTTGGCGTTGAAGAGTATGAGTTGTATGATGAGACCGAATTCGAATTCAAAATATTCAGTGATTTTCTTGGATTTAAATATGATAATGATGATTTAACAATCCCGATCGTTAATTCAGCATGCAAAAGCAGTCGAAACATTGCTATTTTAAGTTCTTTTAAAAAAACAATGCCTGCCTCCAAAAGATCTCTCAATATTAAGGATTGGAACTATTTAATAGACTCTCTAAAGCTTCGTGGCTGGAATCCAATATCAATTGGAATACCAACAGAATACATTAATGGTTGCATCAATTGTACATCAAATGAATTTGAAACTATCGTAAAAAACCTACTCAATTGTTATGCATTTATTGCAACAGATATGGGACTAGTTTTTTTGGCACGTTGTCTTGGCTTGAATGGATTGGTATTTTTGGGACCGACATCTGTAAAAAAAACAAAAGGCGCATTACTTCGAAATCGCATCCGAGTTATTGAGTCAGACTCAGCTCTTAATTGTCCATTTTTTCCATGTTGGCAACAACGAAATACTCTACAAGCCAAGTTTAAATGTAAAAAGAAATGCCTTAATGATATAACAAAGAAAGAACTAGAGACAATTTATCACGATTTGGATAATATATATGATTAAATATATTGTTTCCGGGATCTTTAAAATTTTCCCTCATATTTTTTTTGCAAAGCTTTTCCCCATAATTGTCTTGAATAACCGAATTCACAATTTATTACTTTGTAAATATTGTATTGATGCATATGGGAATTATCTTAGCAAGCATCTTGGATTGCTTTATAGCTCCTTCGCAAGAATGATTAAACATGGTAATTTAGATACATTTCATTCTTATGTGACTAAGGGGGCCATCTTAAAGCAAATACCGATAGATTTACAGGCGGGACTATTGTTCTTGGATGAAGTTATTCAGAACGCAGAGCGAAAACCAAACTATATTCCAATGTTTAGGAATGAATCCGAATGTAGTACCTTCTGCACACTATTGTCTAGAATAAAGTTAATTGACATAGCAATAGACATTTGTCTTGCTTCTGGTTTTGGCTCGGGAAAGATTATACAAAAACACCTTTCAACCCAATTGGATCTTTCTATTAACCTTTCGAGCAATGAAAAAGAATATTACCAAAAAGCTTATGCAAATCATCTTTATCATTTGTGTTTAAAGGCTCATTTTTCAGGTCTCGACTTTTTTTCAAAAGAGCAACTTGCAACAATATATATATATTGTCATTATGATGATTTGTTTATAAAAATAATTTCAGATGATGAAAAGCTACTCAGCGGAAGTGCTTTTTTTACTAACTACAGAAAAATATTGACATTTTCAAAAGATAGGAAATCAAGATCTGAGGTGGCTATAGGAAAAAAAATTGAATATATAGATTTAACGAATGATGAAAATCAAATTACCAAGTTTAACGATATCTTAAAAATGAAATCTGATGAAGCGAACCTGCAAAAACATTATATATTCATAGTAAATGAATATATTCGCACCCCCTTTCCTATTGCAAACTGCATTTATGAAGTCGTAGATAGCAGGTTTAAGAATGTTAAACACTGAAGAAAATTTAAAAAATATCAAAGCATTGGTTGTTGGCGATGTTATGCTCGATGAGTACTGGTTTGGAAATGCAACCAGATTATCACCAGAGGCACCTGTACCAGTCGTACAGATAAAAAACATAGAAAAAAGGCTTGGTGGGGCAGCAAATGTGGCACATAATATATCTTCCCTAGGTGGAAATCCAATTTTACTTTCGGTTACGGGAGATGATGAAGCTGCTGATTCATTGAATAAAATTGCAATTGATCATGGCATTATTACCAATTTTCAAAAAGACCATAATATTTCAACAACATTGAAAATTAGGGTTATAGCTCAAAATCAACAAACAGTTAGAATAGACTTTGAAGGAAAGCCTCAGGAGGAATTGCTTTATCGTCTTTTAGATTCTTTTAAAGTATTACTATCTAAAGTTCAAATAGTTATTCTGTCAGATTACGGCAAAGGTGGACTCAACCACATCCGTCAGATGATTGAGCATGCCCGCCAAGTCGGCGTTCCCGTTTTGATCGACCCCAAGGGCAGTGACTACAGCCGCTACAAGGGCGCCACCCTCATTACGCCCAACCGCGCGGAACTCGCGATGGTCACCGGCAGCTGGTCATCCGAAGATGAACTGCGCAGCAAGGCTCAGCGCCTGCGTGAAGAACTTGATCTGAAAGCATTGCTCTTGACGCGCAGCGAAGAAGGCATGACGCTTTACACGGCCGACGGCGAACTAACCGTCCCCGCGCAAGCTCGCGAAGTGTTCGATGTTTCGGGCGCAGGCGACACCGTGATTGCCGTCACCGCCGCCATGCTTGCGGCAGGAGCCGACCTGCAGGAAGCCGTACGCATCGCCAACCGCGCCGGCGGCATTGTCGTAGGCAAACTCGGTACTGCTTCCGTGAGCTACAAAGAACTTTTCGAAGGGGAACAATAATGTCCATTCTGGTCACCGGTGCTGCCGGTTTCATCGGTTGCAATAATGTGCTCGAACTCAATCGCCGCGGCTTTAAGGACGTCATTGCCGTGGACAATCTCACCAAGAGCGAAAAGTTTCTGAACCTGGCTAAATGCTCGATCAGCGACTATTTCGACAAAAACGACTTCATCGAACGCGTGCGCCGCGACGAGCTACCCGTTCCCGAAGTGATCTTTCATCAAGGCGCTTGCTCGGACACAATGGAAACCGACGGCCGCTACATGATGGAAAACAACTACCGCTACACGCTCGATCTTTTCCATTGGGCGCAGAAGCACCGCGTTCCCTTCATCTACGCAAGTTCGGCTGCTACCTACGGTGCGTCCCAGGTGTTTGTCGAAGATGTTGCCTACGAAGGACCGCTTAACGTCTACGGCTACTCGAAGTACTTGTTTGATCAGGTCGTACGCGCCAACATGAAGTCGCTCACCGCACCCGTTGCCGGCATGCGCTACTTCAACGTATACGGTCCGCACGAACAGCACAAGGGCCGCATGGCTTCCGTCGCCTTCCACCAATACTTCCAATTCAAAAAGGAAGGTCGAGTCAAACTCTTTGAAGGATGCCTCGGTTACGGCAACGGTTGCCAGATGCGCGACTTCGTCTTTGTCGAAGACGTCATCGACATCGCCATGTACTTTATGACGGCAGGCAAATCGGGCATCTTCAACTGCGGTTCGGGCCGCGCTCAGCCCTTCAATGACGTGGCTCTCACCGTAGTCAATTCGCTTTCCGGCACTGACTACACGCTCGAAGAAGCCGTTTCCAAGGGACTAATCGAATATATTCCCTTCCCCGAAGCTCTTAAGGGTAAGTATCAGGCCTACACCCAAGCCGACCTCACCAACCTGCGCGCTGCCGGCTACGAAGGTGAACTGCACACCGTGCAGCAGGGTACGGCCAAATACATGCAGTACCTGAGCGAAACCTATCCCACAGGTGAGCGTGTATAACGATGCGTAAGGCAGCATTTCTCGATCGTGACGGCGTGATCAACATTGATCATGCCTACGTGAGCCGCCGCGAGGATTTTGAATGGGTTGAGGGCGTGCTGGACGCCGCCCGCAAGCTTTACGAAGCAGGCTACGCACTTGTCGTCGTCACCAACCAGTCAGGCATCGGCCGCGGCTACTACACGGAAACCGACTTCGAAGCGCTCAACGTTTACATGTGCAGGATGTTTGAGGAAGCGGGTGCGCCTTTAGCTGGCATCTACTTCTGCCCCCATCATCCGGAAAAAGCGATCGGCGCTTACAAGATTGCCTGTACCTGCCGCAAGCCTCAGCCCGGCATGATTTTGCGGGCCGCCGAAGAGATGTCCATCGACTTGTCTCAAAGCATTCTATTCGGCGACAAGGAAAGCGATATGCAGGCAGCCCAAGCCGCAGGGATCCCCGAAACTCATATCCGATTTCAGACTTGGAAACGGACGTGAGTTTCTCGGCATAGAGACTTTTTGAGAGTTTGCTGACTGCTGGAAATCACCAAAGAAAAAGGGCCACGCAACCGAAGCTACGTAGCCCAACCAGGTCTCATAAAATTTCCATTTTTTTGCGCTAACAGAAAGGAGACCTGGGCGTGCATCTTACAGCAAATATTTCTATCCCGCAGAAGAATTTCATTGCCATCGACTTGCATAGTGACAACGCAGTCATCTGCGTGCGTCGAAATGCGCTCAACAAAGCCGGTGAGCTTGTCGGAAAAAATATTTGGTGCGGTCGGGTCAGCATCCGTGACGGACTCGACAATTTCATCAAAGTGCTTGTGCCGCACTGTCAGGATTTCGATCACGTTGCCGTGGTCGAATCCACCTACAACTGGTATTGCCTGGCAGATGCCTTTGAAGAGCGAGGCTGGTTGCTTCGCGTCGCGGATCCGAGCACCGTCAGTCAAGCCAACCTCAAATCCTCCGATGACCGTACCGACGCTCAATATCTTGCCGAGCGACTGCGAGTCGGTTCTCTTAAGCACTACTTGCCGCTGAACTACTCAAGTCGAGTACTTCGGGATCTGTGTCGGTATCGTATGGCGATGGTTCAGGACTGCGCAAGCTTGAAAATCAAGCTCATCAACTTGTATCGCAATCAGCTGAGCAAAAATGTGCGCGTGGCCGATCTTCTTGAGCGCTGTCAACCGCACATGCAGCCCAACTATCGTTTCAACTCCGACATTCTCGAAGAATTCAAGGATCCGAATATCCGACTGCGTGTGGCTTTTGAAATCTCTCGCATTGCCATGCTCGAGGAAATGATCAAAGAGTGCAATGCAGAAATACAGAAGCAATGCAAAGATCAGGAGCTCGTCAAACTCTGCAAAACCATTCCCGGCTGCGGCCCCGTTCTCTCTGCGGTTATTTGCACGGAAATCGGCACCATGCAGCGTTTTAAGTCTGCAGGCGATTTTGTGTCCTACTGTCGATTGTGCTCAACGAGCAAACTGAGTAACGGCAAAAGCAAGGGCCTGGGCAATGCCAAAAACGGCAACGCCTACCTGAGTTGGGCTTTTACCGAAGTCGCTCAATATGCCTCCAGAAACCCTGTGATTCGGGAGATTTTGCAACGTCTGCTGCGCAAATACGGCGGTCTGAGAGTCAAGGCCATTCGAACCTTGGCCGCCAAAATAGCTCGAGTGACTTTCTATGTGTTCAAGAATAAACAGCCATTCAACGCGGCCAAATGCTTCGGCATAGAGCTGACAAAAAGCATCAAGAAGAAATCGGCACACAAGTCATTGAGGGAGGATGCAGCTGTGGTGTTGCCGAATGTGGCAGGCCAAGCTTAGGAATCCGCCATGTCTTGTGCATGCTTATGTACCGAATTGTCGAATCATCCAAGCCTGAGCTGGGGGGATGTTCCGCCATAGAGAACGCGCAGCCCGAATAGGATGATGGTTTGACAACCTTTTTATCGCTCGCCGCTGGGCAGTCCGGGAAAGAATGCTTCTTTCCCGGCTGCGCCGCGATTGTAGCGATACTCGTAGCGCGTCAAGTCAATGCAGCAATGAACAGGGACCCCTTGCGCCGTTGCACGGCGCCCCATTAAATGCTGCATTGACTTGACCCGGCAGATGCCGTAACCCGCTTTAACACTGGATTTCGACAGATCGCCGAGCCTCTCGGTGGGTGAGCTCTCTCAACTGGAATATCTCGCTGAGGGATGATCTTGCGTTTCCTGTACGAATACATAGGACGGTAGATCGGAGCAGACCGGACTTTCTGGCCGCCTGTCAATGGCGGTGGGCTGCCCTGATGGACACGTCGTTTGACGTGAAAGGGCCGCTAGATCCTGATGTGTGCCTGTGACGATTCCGTGTCACGAACAGAGAAATTCCGCCGATCGATTGATGGGTTAAAAGCCTGGTGCGCTTATCGGTTGCCATTCCAGAAATTTTTGTGCTCAAAATGACGTTTTCGTAGGCGTCAGACTTGGCTTCGTTCTGCGCTTACCACTTGACAATCAAATCGGAATGTGCCCCCCCCCTCAGTAACAATATTTGCATAATAAATACAGAACTAGGAATTTCATACGAAGAGTTTTGTTTAAAGGCATTCGGTTATTTGTTAAAAATTATAAATTTAATTGATTTTCAAGAACGCGAAGCCTCATTCCCCACAGGGCACATTGTTTTACAAAAGCTGAGCGAAATCGCAGACGTAAAATCTGATTACTTCATTGGATGTACAAATTTACATACTTTGAAATTGGATTTCATTTTCAAAAGGGATTCTAGAAAAAGACTATTGATTTTAAATCAAGCGGCTGTATCTCGAACCAGGAGCTTGCCAATTTTTCAGCGGTGGAAATGGATAAACGACTTTAACGCTAATGTTTTAATCGTGAACGATCCTTTGCTTTATAAGAACGAGAATATTAAGGCTGGATGGTGGATTGGAACTAGCGATTGTGATACAGCATTTGAATTCGCAAAAGAAATTTCTTACTTGGCGAATAAATTAAATATAGAGACAAAAAATATATTCTTTTATGGGAGCTCTGCAGGTGGTTTTGCATCTCTCCAACAAGCTAGTTGTTTGAGCGGATCCACCGCAATTGCTGATATTGCACAAACAGATTTATTCACATATAAGTATCGTTCAGAGGTAGAAGTAACAGCTAACTCGTGTTACGGAATTAAGACTTTGGACAAAATTGAAGATAGATATAAGTGTCGATTTCGACTAATTGATCGATTTAAGACTTTAGAAGAGGTTCCTAATATTTATATTCTACAAAATATAGAAGATACGCATCATTTGCTTACGCAAGCTATACCTCTCATTGAATACTTAAATCAAAAAGACAAATCAAAATACTCGATCTATTGTTATAGACTAAAACACCCTATTAAGGGAGGGCATTATCCTCTACCTCGGCGTCGAACTACCCAATTTATAAACAAAATTATGAGTTTGTCTGACATGTGTCTAAATTTCTCTGAGTTGGAAGACAACGATCTTAAATGCTTCGACAGGTACCTAAAGTGACCATATTTCGAACTCTTACGTATCTACTTGAATAAATCTACTGACCACTGCACGGGAGTCGCTTTCAGCGGAACGGCTTGCAAAAAGCGTAATTCTGACTTTCAGATTCTTCCTTTCTGCGCAGCTCCTACTGTAAGCCTTTGATGGCGTAGCCGAAAAGGCTTACAGTAGGGCACACGTCTAACCGCTGTTGTCAAGCCCTGAGATTCAGTTAGCGACCTGTCCTGCCTCGCCGAGATCAGCTCGGAGACATCAAATGAGAGTTTGTGCTGAAAACAGATTTGAAAGGAGCGGTAACGCCGAATGCCGCGGCGGACAAGGCATGTAGCTGGTTACGGTTGACTATGTGTCAAAGCTCGTCCTTCCGCATGGCGGATTCCGAACCGGCACACATCCGAATTTAGACGGCCACACCAATTCGGGATGCCAAAGCAGCCGTCTTACCAACGTGTTTCGTTGGATCAAACGCAAGCATCTGGTGTCGAGCGCAATGATTTTTTTCCAGGGGAGGGGGATGCAAAGGGGCGTTGGTTCGTCTTATCACACCATCGCGAGCTCAGAGCTCTCTAACATAGTCGGAACAGATTGTTCATACAGGGGACACAGGAACGCGATGGCCTGCGCACGGTCTTCTGCGGCACCTGAGGCTACAGGTTACGCAGATTGCAACAGGGCCGCTGACGCGATCTCGCGGAAAGAGTCGTTGGCGTAATTCGACCTTGTGGTGACGCCTTTTTGCACAGCTTTGCGACAACGTTCAGCCACACGCTTGCGTTTAGCCTCTTCGTGCTGTCCCGCCTAAGCTGCCAGTTATGTCTGAAGTGGTATCGGATTGTTGGACAACAATAGGATCTAAAGCATGCATATACTACAACACATCAGAGAACAGACCTGCGAAGGGCTTGAGCATATGCCGCAAATCGCCTGTACTAAAGTCGGCTAATGAAAATTCGCCCTTGGGGCTGAGGTAGCTGGCAAACGAACGCGAAGTGGGCCGTGACTGCCATCCCAGAGCCCGTCTGCGGCGAGACTGGGATGTTTGAAGGGGCGACGCCCCTTCATGTTTGGCCAACGGCCAAAGACAGAGGTCTTCACTCACTCCATGAGAACTTTTCACTCAATTTACCACACAGGGTTGGTTAGATGAATTTCAGGGCCAAATGTGTCGGAATTATTCTCCGAATAAACGGTAATTTTTACTTACTACTCTACGGTTACGCTTTTAGCTAGATTTCTCGGTTTATCCACATCTGTACCACAAGCCAAAGCGGTGTGATAAGCCAATAGCTGCAGCGGCACAATGTGCAGAATCGGCGACAGATCGCCGTAGTTTTCCGCCAATCGGATCACGTGCATGCCTTCGGTGTCTTCGATCACACTGTCGCCATCGGCAAAGACATAGAGTTCGCCGCCGCGGGCACGCACTTCCTGCATATTGCTCTTGAGTTTTTCAAGAAGCTCATCGTTGGGCGCAATCGTCACCACCGGCATGTCGGCGTCAACAAGCGCGAGCGGCCCGTGCTTGAGTTCGCCCGCCGGATACGCTTCAGCGTGGATGTAGCTGATTTCCTTGAGTTTAAGCGCCCCCTCGAGCGCAATCGGATAATGCACACCGCGTCCCAGGAAAAGCGCGTCTTCCTTGGAAGCAAACCGCTCGGCCCAAGCAATGATGGACGGCTCCAGCGCCAAGCAGCCTGCCATCGCCGCCGGAATGTGACGCAAGCTCGATAAAGCATGCGCTTCTTCTGTCGAATTCAACCGTCCGTGCAGTTTGGCAAAAACAAGCGTCAGAAGATAAAGCGCCACCAGTTGCGTGGTAAACGCCTTGGTACTTGCCACTCCGATTTCCACGCCCGCTCGTGTGATGTATGCCAGTTCACACTCATGGACCAACGCGCTTTGCGCCACATTGCATATCGCCAGCGTCTTGGTCATTCCCATCGACACCGCATGCTTTAATGCAGCCAGCGTATCTGCCGTTTCGCCCGATTGAGAAATTGTGACCACCAGCGTTTCCGGATCCGGAATTGTGGTGCGATAACGGTATTCGCTTGCAATCTCCACATCCACCGGAATGCCCGCGATCGCCTCAAGCCAATATTTGGACGTGAGCGCCGCGTAAAAACTCGTGCCGCAGGCAAGCATCAGAATGCGGCGGGTGCTGCGAAACACTTCCTCAGCTTTTTTCCCAAACAAAGTCGGCGTAATGCCTTCGACGCCTTCGAGCGTATCGGCAATTGCGCGCGGCTGCTCGAAGATTTCCTTTTGCATGTAGTGGCGATAAGGTCCGAGTTCGGCAGCGCCTGCATACGCCTGCACGATCACGGCTTTGCGCTCGACAGGTTGCCAGGAGTCGTTGCCCGTACGTCCATAAATCTGACACTCGTCCTTGGTCATCGACACAATATCGCCGTCGTCAAGATACACAATCTTGTCCGTGACTCCGACGAGCGCCATGGCGTCGCTGGCGATAAAGTTTTCGCCCTCGCCCAAACCAACGACCATGGGAGAACCTTGACGCGCACCCACGATACGCTCGGGGTGGCGTTTGTCGAAAACTGCCACCGCATAGGCACCCGTCACACGGGAAAGCGCCTTTTTGAGCGCCTCCAGAAGGTCATCCTCAAGATAGAAATTGACCAGATGTGCGAGCACTTCGGTGTCCGTTTGGCTTTGCATGGTGACACCTGTGGCTTCGAGCTCGGTTCGCAGTTGAGCGAAGTTTTCGATGATGCCGTTGTGCACCAATGCAATGCGGTTGCCCGCAATATGCGGGTGTGCATTGGCTACGACGGGCCCCCCATGCGTGGCCCAGCGTGTATGCGCAATGCCGACGGTGCCGTGCATGCCTTCGGCCCGTACCTGTTCGGCCAAATCCTTGACACGCGCCACACTGCGGGCGCGATCAATTTCACCGTCGCGCACGACTGCAACGCCACAGCTGTCGTAGCCACGGTACTCAAGGCGCTTAAGTCCTTGTAAAAGTATTGGAAGGACATTCTTTTCGCTGATGCTTGCAACAATCCCACACATATAAACATAATATTAAATAGTGACGAAATGAATGAGGTAATGAACCCCCTCAAGGCTTAAATGGTCTTTTGCTATTCGTGGCGTCCTAATTTTTCTCTATCACATTTACAATACAAAGATTTATGTTTATTTTCTTGTTTATAAAATTTGCTTAAGCATGCTCTAACCTTGCTGAGTTCATAATAGTCATTTTCGTCATATATGCCAAAGCCAAATGAGAACAATTTGACAATATAAAAATCATAGAGTGACGAATTATTAAATGTGATTAGAGCTTTGGGGTTAAGTTTCTCATAAAATTTAAGATTTAACTTGATTGCCAAGTCAATAACCTCTTCTGGTATGTTTGAAATGTATTGAGAGATGAATTTAATTCCCTTGTTTTTAATAAAATAGAAACAAAGAAAATCAAATACATAATCCTTTCCAAACTTAAAATTTTTAACAGAATGTATATTTACACTATCACTAAATAATGATGCTAATAAATCTTTTCTAAGGCGCTTTACTGTGCCTTCGTCAGCTAATGATTTTAAGCTTTTGCTAATCTTTTCGCCATAGCATTCATATGCCAACTTTGTCGTCCCTACTTCAGTCAAGCCATTAATTGCGCTAATGTAGCTTAGATCAGCTCCTGAAAATGGTTTAACTACAGATTGGACATTGCAATTTAAATTGTTGTCTGCTTCTAATATCGTCCCAAAAGTGAAATATTTAGCTTTGAATTTTTCACAATACAAAATTGAGCCGATTCCCATAAATTGCCATGATTTCGATTCTAATTTTTTGAAAAAATCTGATTCTCTGAAATTTGTCCTTAAAATATATGGATGAAATTCTTTAAAAAAGTCACTTTCTCGATTAAATCGTCCATTGAACTCTATAGATATTATCTTAGTTTTATCTTTCGGAAACAAACTAAGCGCTGCAAGAGAGTCCATACCACCGCTGAAATTTAGTAAAACTATATCATTTGTACTCGATTTTTTTTCGAGATTCTCTTCAACCAATTGACGACATTCAACTACACATTGGTTAAAACTTCTTATAGCGTTAATTGTAGAGCGAGATAAGTCTAGATCAATATAGATTTGATCATATAGTTTTATACCTAGCATACAACTGAAAGATAATGCTAGGGCATCATAAGAAGGATGGTTCTCACAACTAAATTCATAAAAAAATTTATAACTATTTATGTGTTCGTCTTGAATGTCAATAACCTCGAATGTGATTTTCGTCGAAGATTCGTATTTAATATTTGTAAATTTAACCGATTTCATAGTAGTAACCCTAGTTTTTTTTAGAAATAGCGAATTACTAATTTTCCAACATTGAGATGCATTTGTGCAGTTTTTCCAGGCGATCCTGCATAGATAACTAAAGCATAATTTTTATGTGCCATTTCAGAGATGTCAATTTGAAGTGAGTGATCTTGGGAAATAGATAATTCTCGTGTTAGTATTCGCTTATTGTTGCTAATGTCAACTAAACCAATAGTGAAGCATTTTAATAGACTATCAGAGCGAGCTTGTGTTATTTCAACAGCTATCCTTCTGAAGTTCTTTGAAAGAACAACTCTTTTATGATAATAATTATCAGAATATGTTGCCTTTAGATTAATATTTTCTAGTATCTTTTGTTCTTTTTCCTGATAAATTTCACAGATTGATCTATTTGTAATGTTTTCATTGTTCCTATTTATTGCCGAACTTTGAATGACACTTCTTTTACGTTTTAGTGTCGAAATTAAACTTGACAGTATGCCCGATTTTTCAGAAATTCTATCGCCTCGGAAATATTTTTCCAAAAGCATTGATATTAACTTTTCACCGGCACTATTAAATGCAGGAGCAGAAAACGCTTTCAATTCCGTTTCAGAATATTTCTTTCTTGTATTTTTTATAAAATACTCAAGTTGTGAAAAAAGAGCAATATTGGTCGATTCGGGTATAGAACTAAGTTGACAAGCATATTGAATCAATGCAACAATTAGTTTGAAGTGAGAAATAAATGCATATGAATTCTTTAGGGAGGTCATGGTAGACTGGTTTCGAACAGTCCTTATGAAGAGCTCGTCTGTTATTACTTTAGCTCTTTTTGAATTCAGTAATATTTGCAATGAAAATAGATTGTCCTCATATATTATATTTTCATAAAAGAATATATGTTTATCCTCTATTAAATCTCTTTTTATGAATTGAAGACAAGGTGAGACATTGTAGTCTCGATTTTTAACCATTAAAGGATAGAGGTCGCAGCCATTGTAGACGTCGTTATACTCGCATTTTTTTTTGTAATATTTTTTATATTGAGGGAATTTTCTTTCAAGATTTTTGTCTTCATAAAAACTTTCACCGCCTGCAAAGAGTACTAAATCCAAATTATTGTGCAGTGATTCATTTACCAGAATTTGTATCGTCTGTGGTTTTATATAATCATCGCTATCAAAGAAATACACATAAGTGCCTTTTGCCCAAATTAAAGCTCGGTTTCTTGCTGTTGACTGACCACTGTTTTTTTGTTTAAGTAAAATAAATCTTGGATCTTTTTCTATATATTCATTGGCGATTTGTATTGAATTGTCCTCAGAACCGTCATCGACTAAAATGATTTGTAAGTTTTTGTAAGTTTGATTGATAATGGAATCTAGCGCTCTTGTCAACCATTTACCAGTGTTATATATTGGAATTATGATAGTGACCAACGGCTCTAGAGGATTATTCTTTTTGTCTGTATCATTTCCTGACAATAAGGACAATTTAAACAATGGATATTTTTTAGCTAAGGCACGATAATATGTCCACCACAATGAAAATACTTTATTGTTTCTATTATTCCAAGGTTTGTCTTTAGATGCATAATGCAAAATCACTGAATCGCAAATAATTTCATTTAATGATTTATAGGCTGTTCCATAAGCATGATTCAGTTGATCTATTGACCAGGTGCCAGTTGCTCTAACTAGATTTATGTATAGAAAATTATATTTAATTGGTAATTTTATAAATTTTTTATCAAATTCGACATTTAAGACATCTTGATCCATTAAAAGTGAATCTGTCATCTGCTTTTTTCGAGCCAGAAGTTTTTCTCTAAAACCACCCTGCCGAAGATATTGTAAATTTAAAACCATGACTCCGCTATTAAAATAGCAGTCGCATTTTTTTACATAATTGTGCTTATAGTATAAGCTACCACTATCTTGTACTGCAGCTAACGGTTTGTTGACAATATCCACATTATATAAATTTAACAAATCGCCTGTAACAATAATGTCACTGTCCAAGTAAATGCATTTATTCACGCCGCTGAGTATATTGCAGATGTCAAATTTTGCAAGACCCAAATGATTAGCTGATCGTATAGTAGATTCTTGATTGTTAAATGCCTTATATTCTTCTGAATTAACTGAGTGTATATTTACATCAAAGTTAACATCGTTCAATAATTGAAGATCGCCGAAATGAGTAGGATCGTCTGTCAATAAATGAACTATATATTTTGTTTCAATTTTTTTATTAATTTTTAAACTGTAAATAGTGACGATAATTGGAACTCTATATTCTCTATTTCCAATTAATACAATGTTGATTGCTTCATCCATGGCATACTCCTTCAGTTACAGATCCACCGCAACCTTCGTTGCGACAGCAATTTGATAAATAATCTGCATTAAGTCTTTAGCCAAGAGCATTCCTTTGGTATCGATTTTTGGCAGTACCAGAATTCGATCTCCGGGGCTTATTCCTAAGCGTTCCGCCATTCCGACTTCTCCGTTCTGTTTAGCGACCAGAATGTTTTTGTCATCGGCTCGCGACGAAACTCCTCCAGCTGCAGCCAAGTAGTCATCAAGCGTCAACCCTTTCTCAAAGGCAACCGCTTTGGGCATCACCACTTCACCGGTAATCTGCACCACATTGGATTTCTGCGGAATAACTATCTCGTCTCCATCCTCGAGCCAGATATCGCTGACTTCTTTTCCTCTGGAAACGACAATCACGCCATCCGGTTCAAGTTGCCCCGCTCGTTTGACAAAGTCCTGGATCAGGCGTGCCTCATCAACACGCAACTGAGCTTCTTCAGGCGTTGACGAAGTTGCCGTGAGCGCTGTTTGTTCCAATCGACGCAAGGAGTCCTGGATGACGGCTTTTTGATCTCGCGCCACACTCTTGCGACGCAAATAGATGGAATCTGTTGCCGCCAGTTCGGGTTCGACCTCAATTCGGCGTAACAGATCACGCAACCTCACTGTTTTATGAATGGGGTAGCGAGACGCCCCGGTGATGGCTCCTGTGACAGTTGCCATGATGGTTTGGCCGGGCATATCGGCAACGAATTCAACGATGTCTCCATCGGCTAACGAGAAGTTCTTGAATTCGTCGAGAGAGAAATAGCGGTTAAAGGGGGCTTTATTGCGTGTGCCGCTTACGCTTACGTGCGAGACGTTTTTCAGAGGGGACGACAATTCGATAAGTTTTGCTCCCGTGGATGCCTTTTTATCTTTTGCGGAATTCCCTTGTGCTAACTCGTAAACCGCTTCCTCTCGCAGCAGACCATAGGCCGAAACGCTGATGCCTTTTTCTTTGACAAGAATGACGTCTCCATCCTTCAAGCGAAGCGTGTTAACACTCCCTGCCAATGCAAATTGGTAAAGATCCAAATCGGCAATAACCTTCTTGTTGCGGATGATTTCGATTCGGCGATAGCTGCCGCGTTCCGGATCAATGCCTCCGGCACGATCCAGAAACGACAATACGGAATCGAGAGAACCACCGGCGTACCGTCCCGGGTGATTGACAAATCCTGTCACATAAACGGCAACAGGCTGAGCACTTTGCAGGCTCACGTAAGCTTGTACGTTGTCGGTATAGACACGAGAGATGGCTGATCGAACAGTGGAGAGCAGGCTCGAATTCTTGATGCCGCCCACGTGTACCGGTCCCACTTCCGGGATAAAGAGGTTGCCCTGCTGATCAACAATCAGAACATCGTCGTATGAACGCGCTCCCCAAATGCGAACAACGACGCGATCGCCCGGTGCCAAAACATAATCGCCGCTTGCCGCATCACTGAAAGTGGAAGCGAATCGCCCTTCAAACAGTTTGGATGCAAAAGGCTTTAAAGCGATTGATGTCGAATTGCTATAGGCACCTTGTGCCCAGGCAGGAGGCGCCACCGTGACATTGTTGGTGTCGGTCGGAATCACCAGCGGTGTTCCTGCTACCGGCATGACTGTACCATTGGGGCCCATAACTGTACCGGCCGGCATATTGGCAGGATTGACTGCCAAGCCGGCACTGGCCGGAGTCGGGTTTGTACTCGTACCGAGCGAGCGAGAGCCCGATGAACTCCCGTAGGTAGATGATCCGGTGCTGCCGAACACTGCGGCCGTCAACGCATCGGCCGCCTGTACTGCCGGACTAATTACGGGCAGAGTTACCGCCAGTGCCGCCAGCACGATCCCTTGCTTGGTGAAATGCATATTTCAGCAAGTCAATTCCAAGCAAAGGAAACGCGTAGAGAGATGCGAACAATAACGGTTAGAAGTTCAATGAGGGGAGAAGAGGAACCTGAGCGATGCTGTTAATTCGCATCATTTCATCGCGGCGATCGTAGATCTGTGTGGTTCGGATGTCGCTGTGCCCCATCACGAGGCGCAGTGAATTAATGTCAATTCCGTTGGAGAGTAGCAATGATGCGAAAGTTCTTCGTAGGTCATGCGTTGAGATAGTCCGTCCAATCAGTACGGAAGATCGCTTCTTGACTATCAGGCACAAGCCTTCAGGACTTAATGGGCGGGTGTGTTCCAAGTGTGCCCCTTTACGTGCTTTGACGAAGCAATGAGAACATCCACTACCACCTCGGGCTTCAAGCCATTTTTTTAGGTAAAAGATGACATTTGCGTTAAGACCGATATAACGGAGTTTGTTGCCTTTGCCGAGCACCTGAATGAGATGGCGGTCAAGATCGATATTAGACAATTGCAGTCCTGAGATTTCGCTTCTGCGTAATCCGCAGCCAAGACCAACAGCGATGATGGCCGCATCCCTGATGTCTTTTGGAGTGCCGCCGCTAATGCACCCCTGAAGCAACTGACGTATATCGTCGGACGACAGACAGGGTGAGCCATGACGTGAATTGCCGCGAAAATTGGGGATTCGCTCAATTGCAAAATACTGCTCCAAGGGCATCAGTCGCTGAAAACATGCTTCTTCGCAGAGGCTTTTAATCACACTCAGTGTGAAATTTTGGCTGGCAGCTTTTCTGTGGGTGAGCTCTGGGCGAGCTAGTAGAGCGCCGATGGTTGCTCGTGTGAATGTAGGCCAGTCAATGTCGTTCACGCTGGCTATTTGAAAAAGCTGCGCTAGGCGATTTAGTTCGTAGCCTATGCGTCTTCTGGACTGAGGTGAGGGATAACGGTTTAGACAGGCTTCTTGGATGTTCATGTTGACTTACTCCTTACGCGTGGAGAGGAGTCAAGAGGATGCATCCGGTAGCAGTGTTTAAAGGGCTAAATTCAAGATAGTTTCACGAAAAGCGTACGTAATACCCAGTAAAAGTGTTGTTTTTATACATCATCTTTTGCGAAGATCTCATTTGTTATGTTCTGTGCAAAACAAAAGATGGCCACGAAAATCTGCAATAAAATCAATGTGTTGTTAAGTGGCTTTAGTGAAAATGCCTATGTAATGTTGTTCAACCATAGTATGGAGACAAGTTTTTCTTTCCTTTAAGATGCTCGCATCGATCTTCACCAAAAGTGCGGCAGCCGAGCTGTTTTTGCCTCTTGAGCTGAAGTTCCGAAGGATTGTTACGTTCGAACAACAATCGTTTTTTGTTTAATTTTTAGGTGTCTTTCCTAGGAAGCAAATCATGAAAAAGACATTGGTTGCTTTGGCGGCTATGACCGCCATGTGTGGCGCTTCGGCCACTTCTCTGACGTTGTACGGTGTTGTGGATACCGGCCTTGCTTATAACTCTATCGACTGGGATGGTTACAAAGGGCTCGAAGGTCAAGGCGGTGACAGCTTCGGTATGCAATCCGGCCAGCGTTCCGGTTCCCGTTGGGGTATGAAGGGTGTCGAAGACCTCGGCAATGGCCTGCAGGTCGGGTTTGTTCTTGAAAATGGCTTTAGCTCAGACACGGGCGCCGTTAGTGACAAGGATCACTTCTTCAATCGTGAATCGAGCCTTTACCTCGAAGGTAACTTCGGTAAGTTCGGTATGGGCCGTTTGAGCACGTTCGCTAACGATGCTGGCTCGACCGGTATCGGAGGCTACTTCTCGTCCTTCGGTACGGGTTGGGGCGATGTTGGTGTTCAGAACTACATGCAGGCCTACCGTCCGACGCGTATGGACAACGTGGTCTACTACAAGTCGCCGAACTTTGCCGGTGCAGAAGTTTGGGTGATGTACGGCATGGGTAGCAACGATTCTGAAAACGAATCTGGTTCGGATCGCTACTATGCTGCGGCAGTGACGTACAACAACGGTGGCTTGAGCCTCTATGGTGCTGTTGACGTTCTCAACAAGCAGACCTGGGACAACGCGAAGGATAGCCCTGTGTCAGGGCATGGCAAAGACCAGATCACGATTACGGCTGCTGTGAACTACGATTGCGGCTATGCCAAGAGCTACCTCGGTGTGCATTGGTTCGACAATGCCAAGGCTGTTGGTAGCAGCGACGCAGGCGATGCCAGCTGGTCTCGCCTGGGTAACGGTTTGGTCGATGACTACCGTTACGGCGACGCCACGGGTTGGTCTGTGATGGCGGGCGTGGATGTTCCGGTTGGCGGCGGTACTGTCAAGACCTCCATCGGCTATTTGGATGCTTCCTCTGATGCCTACAGCCCTGCTGCCAAGAAAGAAGTTGATAAGGACTTCAGCCGCTTCATGGCCGCTGCCGGCTATGAATACTACCTGTCCAAGCGCACCACGCTGTACGCAGGTGCCGGTTACATCCAGGATAGCGTTGCCAACAGCGATCCGCGTTGGGTGCAGGTCAACTGCGGTCTGACGCACAAGTTCTAATCGCTTGCGGTTGGTTTCAGGAGTGCTATAAGAAGACTTTGACCTCCTTGTTTCTAGGCGCTCCTGACTTAGGTTTCCGAAAATTGTGCTGTTTCAAAACTGCACCTGTTTTCGGAAACCTTTTGTTTATGTCGTTTTAGTTTCAATGCCGGAATACGGCCTAAACAAAAGGTTGCGGCTTACCCGTTTTTTGACGCGATTTGTCAAAATTCGAGAGCTGAGAGAGAATTTGCCTTTCGCAAAGCCTATTGTTATTCGTTATTGAGAAGAGAGATAAAAGTGAGCGTTGTGCGTCCGAGCGCTGTGGCCGTTGTTGGTATTGGATGTCGCTTCCCCGGGGGCATTGATTCACTCAAAGCGCTCGAGGTGTTGCTGGAGCGAAAAGAGGATGCATTAGGGCAACTGCCGTTTGAGCGTTTTGACGTTGAACGGTATTTCTCTAGCGAACAATCCACGCCGGGAACGTTTTACGCTCCGCGCTGCGGCACTGTGGGTGACGTTCGTCTTTTCGATGCTCGCTTTTGGGGAATGTCTGCGAAGGAGGCGGATAATCTTGATCCCCAGCAGCGCATGGTTTTGGAGATGACCTGGGAAGCCTTTGAAGACGCGGGTATCCCTCCCTCCAAAATGGCCCACAGCGACACGGCAGTGTTTATTGGCGCTGCCAGCGCCGACATGGCGATCCTGCACAGCGATGACGTGGCGTTGCAAGGTCCCTACACAATGGCGGGCACGCAACTTTCCATTATCTCCAACCGCATCAGCTACTGCTTTAATTTGCACGGGCCCAGCATGACGGTGGATACGGCCTGTTCTTCCAGTCTGGTGGCGATCAGTCAGGCCGTCGAATGCATTCGTTCCGGCCGAGCTAAAGCGGCAGTTGCGGGTGGCGTGAATGTTCTTTTGTCTCCCATGGGGTTCGTGGGCTTTTCTAAAGCACACATGTTGTCTCCTACCGGGGCTTGTCGAGTGTTCGACGAAAAGGCTGACGGCTATGCTCGCAGCGAAGGCGGTGCTGTCGTCCTTCTCAAGGATCTTGAAGAAGCACAAAAAGACGGTGATGCGATTTATGCCGTGATTCGCGCCGCAGCGGTGAATTCCGACGGTCGCACGACCGGTATTGCATTGCCCAGTGGCGAAGCTCAAGCGCAACTGCTCCAAGACGTTTACGAAGGAGCCGAGACCGGGCTCGACAAATCTCGCATCGCGTACGTTGAAGCCCACGGAACAGGTACGGCTGTGGGGGACCCTGTGGAAACGGGGGCTATTGGCCGCGTGTTGGGACATCGCGAAGCGTCGCAGGAACCGCTTGTTATTGGTTCCGTGAAAGGCAATCTGGGACATTTGGAAACCGGCTCGGGCATGGCCGGTCTGGCAAAGGCACTGCTTACGCTTCAAAACCGTCGGATCTATCCCAATCTGCACTTTGAAACGCCGAATTCCGCCATTGATTTCAAGGCTTTGGGGTTGCGTGTAGCCACCCAAATCGAACCGTTGCCGAAAGTCAATGGATTGCCGTTGGTGGGCATCAACTCCTTTGGCTTTGGCGGTACCAACGCGCACGTAGTCCTTGAAGGTTGCGCTGAGGCTGATCAAACACAGGAGCAACCGACTTTTGCAATGCAAGACACTTGCTTGCCTTTGTTGCTCTCGGCCAAGAGTAAGGAATCCGTTCTCAAGCTGGCGGCAAGTTGGAAAGATTTTTTGACGCAGGAATTGGACGGCTTCAGTGACGAAAAGGCTCGTCTGGCTCGGTTTAACCAATTGGCTGCGGCTGTTCTTCAGCAACGCGATTTGTTAACTCACCGTGTGCTGGTGCAGGGAAAAAGTGTTGACGGCGTGATTCGAGCGCTTGAAGCCGCTTCTGAGGAGAAGAGAGCAGAGCCGTCTGACGCAATCCTGGTGCATGATCGCGACACTGTGGCGGCGGACAAGGCTAAAACTGCCTTCGTCTTTTCCGGTAACGGCAGCCAGTGGGTTGGCATGGGGACGGTTCTTTACCGCGACAATACCGTGTTCAGAACGGCTGTTGACGAAGCTGATGTCTACTTTGAGCCGCTGGCAGACTTTAAGTTGAGTTCCGTTCTGACGACGCCCACGGACGATAAGTCTGTCTGGTCGCTGGATCGTACGGAAATTGCACAGCCTTTGCTTTTTGCCTGTCAGCTCGGTTTGCTTGCTTGTTTGCGCTCGATAGGCATCGATGCACAAGCTTATTGCGGGCACAGCGTAGGGGAGGTGGCTGCAGCTTATGCGGCCGGACGACTGACGCTTGCCAATGCTGTCAAGATCATTTATCAGCGCTCTCGTTTACAAGGCAAAACACGAGGCGCTGGGGTGATGGCGGCCGTCCATCTCAAAGAGGGTCTTGACGATCTGTTGAAGGTTCACGGAGAGATTGCCGTTGCCGGCATCAATGCGCCCGAAAGTCTCACGGTGAGTGGTCCTCAGACGGCCATGAGCGCTTTCATTACCGCCGTCAAAGCCAAAGGCGGTGTTGCCAAACAGCTGGCGTTGGACTATGCCTTCCACAGTCCGGCCATGGAAACTATCCACGCGGACATTCTCCATGATTTGGCTGACATAGTTTCCGAATCGCAAGAGGACTTGAACCGTTGCTTCTACTCTACGGTAACCGGAGATGCTTTAGCCGACGATACGCCGCTTGATGCTTCCTATTGGTGGAAAAACGTTCGCAATGCGGTGATGTTCGAATCGGCTGTCAAGGCTATGTTGCGTGACGGCGTACGTCGTTTCGTGGAAGTTGGACCGCACGCGATTCTCGTAGGGTATTTGCGCAATACGGCTCGCGCACATAGCATTGATGTGCAGATTTGCGCGTTGGAGCGCCGTGGCGACGAATCCGCCGATCATTTGATGTGTCAGATGTTCAAGGCCGTAGCGGGAGGCGTTCCCATGCATCCTGCGTGGCCGGTGGTGCCTCGTGAACGAAATTTGCCTCATTACCCATGGAATCGAACGCTTGCATGGAACAAACCCACGTCTGAGACAGCAGCGCTTTTTGCTCCGCAACAAGTACCGACTCTGCTGGGGTATCCGGTTGCAAAGGGCCGGAACACGTGGGTAAATCGCGTCGATACGGTTCGGTTGGATTGGCTTGCCGGTCATCGAATTGACGACACCGTTCTGTTCCCTGCCGCCGGTTTCCTTGAAGCGGCGGTGAGCGCCGGTCAGTTGGCGTTGAAGGATGTGCTGAGCGAAGCACAGGCCAAGGGCAAGAAAGAAGTTGCCGAATTGGTTAATTTCTCGATTCTTCGCGGTCTGCCGCTTGCCGGGAAGGAATCGCACACGATGCGTACGCGCGTGACTGACGACGGTGTGCTCACGATCGAATCGCATCGTGAGGGAGCCAATGAGCCTTTCGGACTATTGGTGCGCTCCCGTGTGCGTGCGGCCGACACGACCGGACTGGACGCCCATAAGCTTGATTTGACGATCACGCATAACGACAGCGTCAAAGTCAAGGCAGAAGCTTTTTATCAGCACTTGCAGTTGGCGGGACTTAACTATGCTGGCGCTTTCCTGTCGGTGGCCGAGCTTTGGTTTGATAAGACGAAGCAGCGCTCCGGGGCAGATTGCTATGTTCTGGCTCGCTTGTCGTGCCCAAGTCCGCTTTACGCCAACGCAGCGTTGGGAATCGAAGCCAAATTGAGCACGGTGCCGCCGCTGGTTGATGCCGCGATGCAAAGCGTGTTTGCCGCTGTGGGCAGTTTGCTTTCGGACAAGCCCGAGAATGCTCAGCTTACGCACGCCTATCTGCCGGTTTTCTTCGGTCGCGTGCTGATGCTTGCCGACAAGATACCGGCATGGTCGAAGGCCGTTATCAAACGTGTTTCCGCGATGACGCTCACGGTGGATATCGAGCTTTTCGATGAAAACGGTCAGTGCGTGGGTCTACTGCAAGATCTACGGTTGCGCCGTGCTCCCAAAGCGGCGCGACTGCAGCCAGCTGTCTACACAGAAGTGTGGTCGGCTCCCTGCTTGACGTTGCCTCGATTTGAAGAGTTGCCCGTGATGGCGGCTCCTCTGGAAGTCAGTACTCTTCGTAGCTGGGATTGGCAGGATGCTTCGCAATTGGCGACGGTCCTTATCGGTGCCTATGCCTATCAAGCCGTCAGTCGCAAGGGTGAATGGCTGCCGCCGGAACTTCTTTTTAGCGGCAGCGGCTTTACGGTCAACGAAGCGGCAGCGCGCTGGTTAGCGCAAGTGATGGCCCAGAGCGGCTATGCAGTGACGCAAACCGAAACCGGGGAGACGCTCTACAACGCTGTTGAGTCGCCCGATTACACCGCAGAAATTCTGTTTCAGACGCTGATGGCAACGTATCCGGCCTACTGGTCGCTCTGGATGCGTATGCAACGCGTGGGCAAAAACTTGGCCGCGCTTTTGTCTGACGACACAACGCTTGAGAAGGTTCGTGGCGAACTGCCCGCCATGCTCAACGATCTGGGAGCGGCAACGCCGACGGTTCTTTTGGCGCAAAAAGAGCTGATTGGTGCGCTGCAAACGCTTGTGGATCGTATTGAGTCGTACGCGCCGATGACGTTGCAGATCAAGGGCTTGATTCGTGCCGACAACTTTGAGCGTGCCGAGAGCATCATTGCAGCGACAAGTGATCGCGTGCATTGGACGATCGTTGCCGACGGCAGCAAGCTTGTGCGAGCCAAGGCGCTTTTTGAGGCTCGTTACCACGTCGAAGTGCTTGACATCATTCAGGCGCCTTTGCATCAGTTTGCCGTTGTGGTTGTGCCCGAAGGCTGCGGTCGCGACAAGGCGGCATCGCTTCTGGTGCAAAAGTTGGCTTCCACCTTGATACCCAACGGCTTTTTGCTCTCTCTGGAAGAGGCTCCCAATGCCATTTCGAATTTCCTTGAAGGCTTGGACGCACAATGGTGGGGAGCAGATGTGCAGGATCGTCCGGTTTCTCGCCTGATTGATAAGGATTCTTGGGGAACGATTTATGCGGATGCGCACTTGCGCAATCTGACGGAGCATCTGTCGACGCTGTCGGATCGTGCCGTTTGTGAGCCCTACTACATTGCCATCGCACAAAACGAAAAAGCGATGCCCTTGGCGGAAAGCTCAGCCGAAGAAAAGCAGACGCTTTTGGTGGCAGTGGATCTGAACGATAACAGCAGTATTGAACTGGCGCAGCGTTTTGCGGGCTTTACCTCTGATTCGCTCGAAGTGTTGTTTGCTCCGATTGACTCTTCGGCAAAGGTTCCGGACGGCATCTCGCTGGTGTCGGAAACAGTCGACACCTACGCTATGCAGCACCCGCATGTGCCAGTGGTGAGTCTTGTTGATTGCCGGGCTCAAAACGAATGTGCACCTGTGGCAACACTTTCGCTTGTGCAGGCTTTTGTCAGGAAGGGCGTCACCAACCCGTGGACAATGGTTGGTTTCGGCAACAGAATTTCCGGTCGTGCACTTCTTGGGTTCAAGCGTGTTGTGCAAAACGAACAGCCGCAATTGGATCTGCGTTGGGCGGGTCTTTGTGATGAGTCCGATGAAACGTTGTGTGCCTTCCTAAGCTGGGTGGCCGGAGAGGCGGTCGGCGGCATCAACATGCCCTTTGTGGCCCACGAAACCGAAATTGAAGTCCAAAACGGGCAAAAATTTGTTCCGGAAGTCCGCGTTCATCGTCATGCCGGTGCAAATCCAGAAAATCCGATCGAACTGGCCTTTGACGTACCGGGAAAATTGGACCGCTTGTACTGGAAGCGCGTGCCGGCAAAACCCTTGGCCGATGACGAAGTCCGTGTGTCAGTTCGAGCCACGGCACTTAACTTCCGCGACGTGATGTGGGCGATGGGACTTCTGCCTGAAGAAGCGCTGGAAAATGGTTTCTCCGGTCCGACGATGGGCTTGGAAGCCGCCGGCGTTGTCACCGAAGTCGGTTCAAGCGTTACCAAGTTCAAGCTGGGCGACGCCGTGCTGGCTTTTGCGCCGGCTTGCTTTGCGAGCGAAATCGTGACTCGGGAAGATGCCGTTGCGAGGAAACCAGAAGCCCTTTCGTTTGAAGAAGCGGCAGGCGTTCCGGTGGCTTTCTTTACCGCGTGGTATGCCATCGTTGAAATGGGGCGTGCGCAAAAGGGTGAATCCATTTTGATTCATGGTGCGGCAGGTGGCGTCGGATTGGCAGCCATACAAATTGCACAACTTCTGGGCTTGACGATCTACGCTACCGCCGGTACGCAAGCCAAGCGTGATCTTGTGAGAGCCCTGGGTGTTGAACATGTTTATGACAGCCGTTCGCTTGCCTTTGTTGATGCGGTTCGTCGTGACACCAAGGGTGTCGGCGTTGATCTGGTGCTCAATTCGCTTGCGGGCAACGCTGCCGAACAGTCGCTTTCCCTGTTGAGTCCCTTCGGTCGATTCTTGGAACTCGGCAAACGCGATTTCTATGCCGATAATCCGGTATTCCTGCGCCCGTTTGGTCGCAATTTGAGTTACTACGGCATTGACGTTGACCAGTTGCTCACACAAAAACCGCGTGTGGGCGAGCGGGTGTTTGCCGATGTGATGCATGCCTTTGAAGAAGGTTCGCTAACAGCGCTTCCCGTGACTGTGTTCGGACGACGTGAGGCTGCACGCGCTTTTGCGCTGATGCAAAGCGCCTCGCATGTGGGCAAGATCGTGGTCACAATGGACGATACGACAAGTGATGTGACGGAGTCTCGGCCCTCGGAAATGCAGGTCGATCCGAACGGTACGTACGTGATCACAGGTGGTCTTGGAGGCCTGGGGGCAGCTGCCGCGCAAAAACTTGCTTTGTTGGGTGTCAAGTCGTTGGTTCTCATCAGCCGCCGAGGGGTGACGACCGACGAGCAAAAGCAGATTGTTGACGGATTGATGAAGCAGGGTGTCACGGTGACGACGCCTCAGCTGGATACCGCAGCCGACGACTTTGCACAACAACTCACGGCTGCAGTTCATGGCTTGCCGCCGGTGACCGGCATCATTCATGCGGCCGGCCTCATTGATGACGCCATGGTCATGGATCTGACGCCGGCTCGTATGCAGGCAACGTGGGATCCGAAGGTTCGCGGTGCTCTCTCACTTCTGAAGTTTGTTAAAGATAACGGTCTCGTCGATCAGCTCACGTGTTTCGTGCTCTTCTCGTCGGCAACGACTTTGCTGGGGAACCTCGGGCAGGCCAACTACGTCGCTGCCAACATGGCCTACGAAGGTTTGATCGACGAGTTGCCCGAGGGCAAAGTCACTGTGATCGGCTGGGGGCCGGTGGGCGACGTCGGGATGCTCAAGAACAGTCCCAAGGTCAAGGCTGCACTGGAAGCAACGATCGGCACGCCGTGTTTGACGAGTCGGGAAGTGGTCGACGCCATGTCGGCATTGGCGGCAGACCGAGGCGTATCGAGTGCTCACTTCATGGCTATCGATTGGCGACGAGTGCAGTCGTTGCCGGTCATGCAGTCGCCGCGCTTCAACGCCGTGCGAGAAAAAGCTGCCGTGGAAGCTGATGCCAAGAATCTCAAAGCGACATTGGTCGGTAAGTCGCACGACGAAGTCACCGCGATTCTGACCAAGATCGTGCAGGAAGAAACGGCACGCATCATGGGTATGGCTCAGGAAGAGCTCTCCCTGACGCAACCCTTGTCGGATATCGGCATGGATTCTCTGACGGTTCTGGAACTGGCTTGTGCGCTCGAGGAACGTACCGGTGTCCGTATGAGTTCCGCTGCCGGTTTTGCCGGTGCCAATATCCGTACCGTTGCCGAGCGTCTGGCCGCAAGTTTGACCGACGAGGCCGATCAAGATGAGGCCATGCTCAGCGCCATCAGTCGACAGCATGGTGTGGAGCTCTCCGACGAGCTCAAGCAAGCAGCACTGAAAGCCTAAGGTGATAGAGGAATATCGCGGAGTCGCTAGTAGATATAGATTCCAAAACGCTTCGCGATATCTCGCAACATGCGTATGGTTCGAACCCATAAAGGGATGGTCGGACTGCGTTTTTCGATCATCCGCTCGCAGACGTCTTCACAGCGGCAAAAGAGTCCTGTGTCCCAATCGTAATAGCGCGGATAGAGAATCAAGGTTGCTGCGACAAGTTGCTCGAGCGAGAGCTTAGCGGTGCGCGCCGGGAAGGTGAGTGCGTCGTTTGTCAGTCCCCAGCCCGCGTAAAACGGGCGACCGTAAGTGGAGACACGAACACCGCGCAGCAGTGCCTCGAATCCCGAAAGACTCGTGAGCACATGCAATTCGTCACAAATCGGCAGCAGATCAAGCACACGAATGCCGTGCAGTGTTTGATCGGCTAGAGTTCGAAGCATTTTCGGAGCAATCTTACCCGGACGGTTGCCGCTTGCCACATCCGGGTGCTCCAAATATAGGATGTAGGCGTCGGGATTGTTTTTGCGCACGGTGGTCAGCAGTGCGGCGTTGCTTTGGATGTCGCCGCCGCCCCGACGTACGCTGGCGTCACCGTCCACTTGCCCGGTGACGAGAAGCACGCGTCTGTCTTGGGGAACGTTTGGCAACGTCACGTTGGCAGTTCCGACGTTGTATTTTGTGATGCCGTGACGTACGACGGTTTGAATCAGGCCTTGAGCGCGCTCAACGGCGCGACGATAGTGTTCGGGGTGTCGCCCCATTTCGTTCAGAATATGCTCGATTTTGCTGGGACGATGCGGGTCGTAATAGATGCCGCAGTCGTCGAAAACAAGCGAATAGGGCATTTCGTAATCCGAGCCTAAGCCGACGGAACGAATAAAGCCGTCTTCGACAAAAAGAAGATTGACACCGGCTTGTTTGACTTGATCCACCATAACGTCGGTGGTTTTGGCTGCCCACGAAACCAACGGCAGATTTTGTTCTTTGGCAAGTTTCAGTGCGGGTTCAAAATCCCACACGAACGTGAGGCGATTGCCTCGATTGGGGGCGCTGAGAAATGCCTTGAGATGAGGCTGTTTCCAACGGCGAATACCGGTGACCACAAATCCTGGGGTGTTTTGGATTTCACAGTGACGGGCATCCTCCAGAAAATCCAATGCCTCTTCCAGCGTTATCGGTTTGCCGGAGACCGGGCTGACATAGCGTGCAGCACGAAGATACGCCGCCGCAAAAAGAGCCGTCAAAGGCACGCCCCTACGGCGACGCGACGGCACCTGCCCGCGGTCAATCGTCAGCCCCCAGCCTGCATAAAAAGGTACGCCGTAGACCACGGTCTTGCATCCGGCCATCAGTGATTCAAAGCCCGTTTGACTGGTGACGACGTAGACGGCTTGGCAATGTTTGATGAGACCGATGGGGGCAAAAGCTTCCGTAAGGACAACGGGTTTTCTTCTTCCGGTCCAGTCGATGGCCTCGAGCGCTTGCGTGAGGTAACCCTTTTTGGCTCCTGCCAATACGTCCGGATGGGTTTTGATCAGGACGGTTGCCTGAGGATTGTTGTTGACCGCATCTTCGAGCATCCGTTTGAAGCTTTCGGCATCAGCCGCTCCGAGTCGGACGCTGGCGTCTCCTTGGGTTTGGTCGATGCAGAGAACATACGGGCCCTTGACGGCGCCGTTGTCCGGTCCCGGCCAATCACTCGGACACAAGGGAGTGCAGTTGTACTTGGAAAAATCCGATGACACGATGCGCTCAATGGCTGATTGAGCTCGGGTTGCAAGTTCCGGCGTCAACCATTCTTCGTAATGAACACAGTCCGCCTCAATGCAACTTGCCAAAGACGCATCGTAGTAGACCCCGACGGGATCCACCAAAATGGAAAGCGGAGGTGCGTTTTTAACGCCTAATCCGACGGAGCGCATAAAACCGTCTTCCAAGGCAATGTAGGGAAGATGATGCTCTTTGGCGTAAGAGATGGCTTTTTTAGCCGTCTCTTTTTTTCCCCAGCCGACAACGGCGTCAGAGTCTTTGTAGGTTTCGTATTCCGGAGCCAGGAAAGCTTCGAGATGCGGCAGGCGTTTGATGCCGGATGAAAAGATGTGAATCACGTTATCAAAAAGGCAGAAGAAGGCGCACTAAAAGACTCAGTTCGATTTGATTCGTTACTCTCAACAAACACGGAGTCGGGAATCTCAGCCTTCATTCTAGTCATTTCCGTATTTGAGCAAGGAGAGGCTGTTTTCCCGGTCTTCCGTCTCTTTGCACCTGGGTTTTGAGAGGTGCGCGGAATTTTTGGAGGTTGGTTTGCCGCAATCTCTACTTTCGCTAACGTTCTGATTTTGCTATCCTCAACAGATATGTCAATCAAGTAACCGGCGCAAATCCAATTGCTGCCGGCTAGTATGCAAGACCAACCACAAACAGAAGAAACAACACCCTCCGAAGAACACAGTTTTTTTGAAAAGCTGCGTTCCCTCTTTAAGAAAGAACCGACGACGGCTGAGGAATTTTCCAAAACCCTCAAGCGTGCTCACGGGCAGAAAATCATCGACACCGAAGCGCTGACCATGATGGAAGGCGCACTGAAGGTCGGCCACTTGTGTGCGTCCGATCTGATGGTTCCCCGCGCTCAGATCGAAGCCGTGGATTTGGAAGAACCGCGCGAAGTGTGGCTTCCCAAGGTGATCAACCGCGGCCACTCTCGCTTTCCCGTGATCGAAGGCGACTTGGACGAAGTCAAAGGTGTTTTACACGCCAAGGATCTGCTTCGTTTGTTTGTCGATCCGACTTATGATGTTCGGGCTCACCTGCGTCCCGCACGTTTTATTCCTGAAACGCAGCCCCTGAATGTGGTGCTCCGTGATTTTCGCATCACGCGCAACCACATGGCGTTGGTGATTGACGAGTTCGGTTCCGTGTCCGGTTTGATCACGATTGAAGACGTCATTGAACAAATCGTGGGTGAGATTGCCGACGAATTCGACAACATCAATCTGGGCAAGGACAACATTACCCCGGTGGATAACGAACGCTGGCGAGTGAAGGCCGAGACGTATTTGGATCAATTCAATGAGTTCTTCAACGTTCATTTGGAAGACCAGTATTGCGAAACCGTGGGCGGTCTGGTGACGAATCGTCTGGAGCACGTTCCGCATCGCGGCGAGAGTGTGGAAATCGACGGGTTCCGTTTCAAAGTTCTCACAGCCGATGACCGTCAGGCTCATCTGTTCTTGGTTGAACGTCTGGTGTCTGCGACTCGCGTTGAGGAAAAAGACGCGCAACCGAACGAGACGGCTGCATGACCTTTATTGAAAGAGTAACAACGGGCCAGGCAGGAATTGCACTGCGCTTGGTAGCGGCAATTCTTGCCGGAGCTTTGGGCAGTGTTGCGTTTTCCGTTGCAGCAGCCAATTGGTTTTTGCTCGTGTCGCTGGCTGTGCTGTTTTTGGTGACCGTGCGAACGGAAACGAAAAAAGAGGGGTTCGGCGTCGGTTGGCTGTGGGGGCTTGCTTTTTTCTCCATTGGTCTGCGCTGGTGCTACGGCTCTTTGCACGATCACGGGCAGCTTCCTGCGGTTTTGTCTGTTGCCGCCATTGTGCTTTTGGCGGGCGTCCTGGCTCTTTTTATCGGCGCCGTAACGGGGCTCGCGCGAGCTTTTCCGATTTCTCGCCGACTCAAGCTCATTGTGCTGTTGCCGACGCTTTGGGGAGTTTTTGAGCTCCTGCGAGGCGTGGAGCCCGCCGGGTTCGGATGGCTTTCCATCGGGTACGCCTACTCGACAGACTTTTTCGGAGCATGGGCACCGCTTGCCGGCGTCTATGGAGTGGGGTTTGTTGTGGTTCTGACGGTGGGTTTGGCCGTGGAGCTGTTGTTTCCCGCCGAAGATAAAAAGCCGTGGCTCAAAACGCTGGACGCCATTGCGATTGGCGCCCTGGCTTTGGTGACGCTGGCACTCAACGATGTGACCTACAGCGAACGCGGTCCCAAGCTGGAAGTGCGCCTTGTGCAGCCGGATTTGCCGGTTACGATGGCCTATCGACCCGCAGAGGCCGCGGCTCGTATTGATCGCGCCGTAGCAATGAGCAATCGTTCCGCAGTGGGAAAGCCGCTGGACCTGATTGTTTGGCCGGAAAGCACGATTGTCACTCCCCTGAGAGACGGTCTTGACAGTGCGGCTCTGGCTGCGGTGGACGTCGCCGAGAAAACAGGGGCGGCTGTCGTCTTTAATGCCTTCTTCCGCGAGGGCCCGGGACGCTACTACAACGCCATGTGGATGGCAGAGAGCAACCATCGACCGGCAAGGCTCATTTATCGCAAGCACCACTTGGTGCCTTTCGGCGAATTTGTTCCGACGGGATTTCGCTGGTTTGTGGATGCGCTGGGCATTCCGATGGCCGATCAGCTCAGAGGTCCTGTGGGAGGCGATTCATTTGATGTGGCCGGAATCCAGGCTGCCGGCGGTATTTGTTACGAGAATATGTTCGGCGAAGAACTGAGGCATGCCTGGGACAAGGCCAATCCCGGTTTCATTCTCAATACGGCGAATCTGGGATGGTTTACCGACGCGGTTTTGCCGCAATTTACGGCGATGAGTGCCATGCGAGCCCGGGAAACGGCGCGTCCGCTTATTCAGGCGGTGCAAAACGCACACTCGGCATTAATCGGACCGGACGGCAAGACGCAGCGATTGGCTTCCAAGGGCGCTCAGAATCTGGATATGACGGTGGTGACGGCCACGGGATCTCCGACGCCTTTTGTTCGGTACGGACATTGGCCGCTGATCGGTCTTCTGGCGGTGTTATTGGCTGGCAGCTTGACGCTTGCCTTTCGTGTTGTCCGTCGACAGCAAGCCTAACGACAAAGCTAGCCTTGGGTATTGAGATTGTTTTCTACATGCGCGGTTCGTTTTGTTTTTTCGACGACCGCGCTTTTTCTCTTGGTTCTTCATAGCGGACAATTCTCCATCCTTTGTACCAGCACAGCATGCGTACGCCCACGATGAAAAACGTGGCTGTCATCAACGCAACGAATTCTGAAACGCCGGCGACGTGCAATCCGATGTAGAGCCAAGCTCCCACAAATGCAGCCGATGCATAAGGCAGTTGGTCGGACATCACCATCGGCAGACGATTGAGAAAAACGTCTCGCAACAAACCTCCGAAGACGCCTGTACACACGCCCATCAGTACGGCCGGAAGATAAGGAAGATCGTAAGTGAGTGAGAGCGATGTGCCACCCGCGGTGAAAAACCCCAACCCGACCGCATCAAGCCACACGAGGATGGTTTGATGCAGCTTGTCTTGAAAAAGTCGGACGATGACCGGAGCGAAAAAAGACAGAATAAGTGTCGCCCACACATACTCCTGATTGGCAATCCAGTACATGGGACGGTTGCCGATGACAAGGTCGCGCACGATGCCGCCGCCGAAAGCCGTGACGAAAACGACGACGAAAACGCCTACCGGATCGATTTTCTTGCCTTTGACGGCAAAAAGGCCGGAAAGAGCAAAGGCAACAATTCCGACGGAATCGGTAAAAGTTAGGAGACTGGTTTGCATGAGTCGATAATAGACAAAGACAGCTTATTTGTGCCTAGGACACGTAACAGATAGTGTTTGATTTCTTGGTAAAAGCATCCTTTCGTCCAATGGACTAAAATTGCCAAATTATTTTGTCCAAGCGCTCCCGTACTGAGCTCATATTGAGACCGGGCGCATTTATTCATAAAAACCATGATTACCTTTCAGGAAGTGATCCTGCGCCTGCAGGAGTATTGGAACAAACAGGGCTGCGCTCTGCTGCAGCCGATTGATATCGAAGTCGGTGCCGGCACCTCGCATACGGCCACCTTCCTGCGTGCACTCGGTCCGGAACCGTGGCGTGCTGCCTATGTGCAGCCGTCTCGTCGCCCGAAGGACGCCCGCTACGGTGAAAATCCCAACCGTTTGCATCAACACCATCAGTATCAGGTGGTGTTGAAGCCTTCGCCCGTGAATATCGTGGATTTGTACCTCGGGAGCCTTCGTGCCTTGGGGATCGACACGTCCGTCAACGACATCCGCTTTGTGGAAGACAACTGGGAAAACCCGACGCTTGGCGCCTGGGGTCTGGGTTGGGAAATCTGGATGAACGGTATGGAGGTGACGCAGTTTACCTACTTCCAGCAGGTGGGTGGCCTGGAATGCAAGCCGATTACGGGTGAAATCACCTATGGTCTGGAACGTCTGACGATGTACCTGCAAAACTGCGACAACGTGTTCGACCTGATCTACACCAAGTGGAAGGACGGTCTCGGCCAGGAGCATACGCTGACTTATGGCGACGTTTTCCATCAGAACGAAGTCGAGCAGAGCAAGTACAACTTCGAAGCAAGCGACCCCGAAAAACTCTTCAAGCAGTTTGACTACTTTGAAAGCGAAGCCAAGCGCTTGATGGAGCTTGAACTGGCGCTTCCGGCTTATGAAATGGTTTTGAAGGCCGGCCACACGTTTAACCTTCTGGACGCTCGCGGTGCCATTTCGGTGACCGAACGCGCCGCTTATATTGCCCGTATTCGCAACTTCAGTCGCGCTGTGGCGCAGAGCTACTACGACTCGCGCGAACGCCTGGGCTTCCCGATGCTCAAGGCATAAGTCCATTTACCAGTTTGTCGCGAGAGAAGATAAAAAAAATGAAGAGCTTATTTGTTGAACTGCAAACCGAAGAGCTCCCGCCGAAGGCTCTGAAAAAGTTGTCCGAAGCCTTTGCCGCCGGCGTTCACAAGTCGCTGGCTGCGCAATCGATGCTCACCGAAACGAGTACGGTCAAGGCTTACGGCGCCCCCCGCCGCATGGGTGTTCTGATCACCGAAGTGCTTGAAAAGAGTCCGGACAAGGCGTTTGAACAGCGTCTCGTACCGGTACGCGTGGGGCTTGACGCCGAAGGAAAGCCCACGGCTGCCTTGACTAAGAAGATGGCCGCCCTGGGTATCACGGCGGATGTCTCTGAACTCAAGCGCGTCAATGACGGCAAGAACGAGCAATTGGTCTATACGGGCGTTCGCGCCGGTGTGACTGTCAAGGATGCTTTGCAAAAGGCCCTTGAAGATGCCGTCAAGGCATTGCCGATTCCGAAGGTGATGAACTACCAGCTTGCCGACGGCGTGACGACTGTGCAGTTCGTGCGTCCCGTCAAGCACCTCGTTGCGCTCTACGGCGAAGACATTGTGAACGTCGAAATGTTCGGTCTGAAGGCCGGCCGCACCACGATGGGACATCGCTTTGAAAGCGCCGGTGAAATTGAAATCGCTTCGGCTGATGCCTACGAAGAAACGATGCGCGAAACGGGCCACGTGATGGCCGATTACGCCAAACGCCGCGAGATGCTTGTGACGCTTCTGCACGAAGCGGCACAGAAGGCCGGCGGCACGCTTATTGCGCCCGAAGATCTGATCGATGAAGCCAATTCGCTCACCGAATGGCCCGTGATCTACATTTCCGAATTCGAAGAAAAGTTCCTCGCTGTACCGGAAGAATGCTTGATTCTGACGATGCAGACCAATCAGAAGTACTTCCCGATGCGTGACGCGCAGGGTAAGCTCATGAATCGCTTCTGCCTGGTGTCGCACATTCATGCCACCGACGGCGGCAAGGAGATCGTGGCCGGCAACGCCCGCGTGGTGCGCGCGCGTTTGGCCGACGCCGAATTCTTCTACACGCAGGACTGCCAGACGACGTTGGAAAGCCGCGTTCCCGGCTTGTCTCATGTGGTGTACCACAACAAGCTCGGCAGCCAGGGCGAACGTATGTTGCGCGTCAAAGCCATTGCTCACGCCGTTGCCGAGAAAATCGGTGCCGATGCTGTGAAGGCCGAACGTGCGGCCGAACTTGCCAAGGCTGACCTTCGTACGCTCATGGTGGGCGAATTCCCCGAACTGCAGGGCATTATGGGCGAGTACTACGCCCGTCACGACGGCGAAGCCGAGGAAGTGGCACAGGCCATTTCGCAGCATTATCTGCCGCGCTTTGCCGGTGACAAACTTCCCGACGGTCCGGTGGCAACGGCGCTTGCCATTGCCGACAAGCTCGAAACCTTGGCCGGCATGTTCGGCATCGGCCAGATGCCCACCGGTGACAAAGATCCGTTTGCGCTGCGCCGCCACGCCTTGGGCGTTCTTCGCATGCTCATCGAAAAGAACCTTACGGTGAAGCTCGACGAACTCGTGGCAATCGCCTTTGCCGTCGAAACGAAGGTTGAAGGCGTGACCGATGCTTCCGAAGCGCTGACGCACTTCTTCTTCGATCGCTTGCGCGTGATGATGCGCGAAGCCGGTTACAGCGCGCAGGAAGTCGATGCGGTGCTCGCCAAGCACGACACGGATTTGGCTCAGACGCCCAAGAAGCTTGCTGCCGTGCACAAGTTCATGCAGTTGCCCGAGTCGGCCAGTTTGGCTGCCGCCAACAAGCGCATTGCCAATATCCTCAAGAAGTCGGCCGATGTGCAGACGGGGGAAGTTGACGACGCACTTCTGGTCGAAGAAGCCGAAAAGAAGCTCTATGACGTGTTGGGCGATCATGAGCCGATTGCCAAGCTCTTCTTTGAAAAGGGCGAGTACGAAGGCATGCTGGCCACGTTGACGCCTTTGAAGGATCCCGTCGACGCCTTCTTTGCCGACGTGATGGTCAACAGCGAAGACGAGAAGTTGCGCTTGAACCGTCTGGCGCTTCTGAAGCGTTTGTACGCGTTGATGAACCGTGTGGCCGAGCTCTCTCGTCTAGCCATCTGATGAGGCTCTGACTCAAAAGAGCGAGCAAAACCGGCAGAGGGCCTTCCTGCTGAAGGAAGGCGCTGCCGGTTTTGTCGTCAAAGGCTCAATCTTTTGTAGGACAACTCCATGCATACGCTTCGCGGCTGGATCTTTTATCTTTGGTTTTCAATCACGCTGATTCCGGCGGCTACGACGGTGCTGTTGCTGTGGCCCTTTGCCGGCGCCGAGTTTCGGTATGAAAAGGTGGCTCTGGTCTGGTGCCGCCTGATGGTCAATTCTCTGCGCGTGATCTGCGGCGTGAACTATCGCGTCATCGGTTTGGAGAATTTGCCCAAATCGTCCGAGACTCCCGTGGTGGTTCTGAGCAAACACCAGTCGGCGTGGGAGACGCTCTTTTTGCCGCTTATTCTCGGTAATCCTGCCGGCTTTGTGTACAAAAAAAGTCTGCACATGATTCCTTTCTTCGGCTGGGCCCTAAAGAGCATGCGCATGATTGCCATTGATCGCAAGGAGGGCCGCAGCGCCTATCAGCTCTTTTTGGAGCGCGGACGCGCTTTTGTCAAACGCGGTTGGTGGGTGCTTTTGTTTCCGGAAGGAACGCGTACCAAACCGGGTGATAAAAATACGGTCTACAAAACGGGAGGCGCTCGCTTTGCGATATCCGTCGGAGCCAGCGTGGTTCCCGTGGCACTCAATTCCGGCCGTTGCTGGCCGCGCAACAGCATTGCCAAGTATCCGGGGTTGATCACGGTAAGCGTCGGCCCGGTCATAGCCACAGAGGGCAAGAGCGCACACGAACTCAACGAAGAAGTGCGCACCTGGATCGAATCCGAAATCGAGCGATTTGAGTCCGGCGCCGACAAGTAATCGGCATGCAGCAGTCGAAGCCGCTTGAGCGTTGCGAAGACGCGTTGGAACTCGCGCGCCGCAGTTGCTGGGACAATGTGGTGCGCGGACGCTTCAAATATCTTCGCGTTTCGGTGCGCGAAGGGCGCGTGCGTGTCTCGTGCCCGACGCGAATCAGTCAACGGGCCCTTGCTCGATTCATTGAGGAGAATCTGGAAAAAGTCGCTTTTTGGATGTGCACGCAAAAAGCGCAGCTCGAAAGCCGCCGCAATGCCAATCCGCTCAGTGCTCTTCTCTGCGACGGCGGACGTGTGGCTTATGAAGGAAAAGTTCTTAGGCTACGCTGTGACCCGAACATTGCTCATACGCAACAATCCGCTCACACCGATGAGCTGCTTGTCCGTGCTGAGGCTACAGCTTCTGTCGAGAAAATTGCAGCCGTTGTGCAGAAGTGGCTCAAAGAACGTTTTGCGGAACGCTTGTCCGAGCGCGTCTCCTTTTGGGCGGACAAAACAGGTCTGCATCCGAAGAAAGTCAGTATCAGCAATGCCAAAAAGCAGTGGGGCAGTTGCACGCGACAAGGTGCGGTACGGCTATCTTGGCGTTTGATCTGTTTACCTGCAGCGGCGTTGGACTATGTCATCGTGCACGAGCTTGTCCACCTGCGGCATTTCGATCATTCTTCCGCCTTTTGGAATGATGTGCAGACCATTTACCCGGAAACGCCGTCGGTGCGTCGGTATTTAAAAACCGTTCGCGCGACGGATCTGTTCTGATGTTTCGGAATCTCGACACCGAAAAACAAAAGCGAAAACAAGGACTTTGATGTCATTTTGACCGGCGGGGAAACTTCGAAAACGGCGCCGTTGTGCTAGAGTGTCGGTGTGAAAGAGTGGGAAAAAGTGGGGATTTTTCCCGCCATCGGCCGCATCGGTCTTTAAGCGTCTGATTTGCTTGAATATTTTGCCGAACGCGGTCTTGTTGCGCACGATTTTCGTGCGTTTTTGTACAGGTTTGCGCCGTGTTTCAGGGGACTTCATTACTGTCGCTCGATGCCAAGGGCCGCATGACGATGCCGAGTCGTCATCGCGAGGCTCTGGCGTTGTCGTGCTCGCTCGAAGTAACAGTGACGCGTCACCCCGACGGCTGCCTTCTCATTTATCCCCGGAACCGCTGGGAAAAGAAGCGCGAAGCCATTGCGGCTTTGCCCTACAGCGCACGTTTTCTGCAACGCATCGTGCTGGGCAGCGCCGTGGATCTTACGATCGACAAAGCCGGACGCGTGCTGATTCCGGCTGACCTGCGCACCCTTGCGGGTTTGGAAAAGGAAGTGACTCTCGTCGGCATGGGCGAGCACTTTGAGCTTTGGGACGCCAAGCGTCTGGCAAAACTCGAGGAAGAAGCGGCGGCAGCGGGCTTTGAAGCGGCTGCCGGCGACTTTCAGTTTTAACGCTTGAGGATAAGGAAACATGGACGAAATGACCGATTCTCAAGCACTTCATCGCACGGTTCTTCTGACGGAAGCGGCCGACGAAGTCAGCCGCGCACGCAACGGTATTTTCATCGACGCCACTTTCGGCCGCGGCGGGCACAGCCGTGCCGTTCTTGCCCGCATCGCCCCGGATGCGCGCCTCATTGCGTTTGATCGTGACCCTGAAGCGATCAAATCGGCTGCCGCGATCACCGATCCCCGCTTTTCGATCGTGCACGCGCCCTTTTCCGAAATGAAGGAACAGTTGGCGGCATTGGGCATCTCGCAGGTCAACGGCATCTTGATGGACATTGGCGTTTCAAGTCCTCAGATTGACGAAGCCGACCGAGGGTTTTCTTTCCGTATGGACGGACCGCTTGACATGCGCATGGATACGACGTGCGGTTTGACGGCGGCACAGTGGCTTGCCCAAGCTTCTGAATCAGACATTGCCCGCGTGCTGCGCGATTACGGCGAAGAGCGTTTTGCCGGAAAAATTGCGCGAGCCATCTGTCGCGTGCGTGAAGAAACACCCATTGAGCGCACGGCTCAGTTGGCCGATCTGATTGCCCGTACGGTACCGAAAAACAAAAATGACTCGGCGCAGCATCCTGCCACGCGCAGTTTTCAGGCGATTCGCATTCAGGTCAACGGTGAGCTCGACGAACTAAAGCGCGCGCTCTCGGCCGCAGGCAGTCTGCTTGCTTGCGACGGCGTCCTTGCAGTCATTAGTTTTCATTCGCTTGAAGATCGGATCGTCAAGCGCTTTCTGGACGCGGGTGCCCATCCCGACAAAGCCGTTGACGCACGCATTGCGCTGCCGGCGGACGCTTTTGCGCCGCCGCTTTGGACCGATCTGCGACGCATCAAGCCTTCCGACCAAGAGTGCGAAGCCAATCCGCGTGCCCGCAGCGCCGTGTTGCGAACCGCGCTTCGTACCGAGGCCGACTGGCAGGAATGTTCCGAAACGGATCAACGCAAAGGAGGACGTCGATGAACCGTCCGCATACGCTTGCGTTTGTTTCCGAGCGGTTTCTTTTCATTGCCGCGCTCTTGTCCGCGATTGTGCTGATATTGAGTGCCGGCGCATTGGTGACCACGCAATACCGCGTTCGTCTGCTTTTTGTTGAAATTGAGCGCGCCAACGATGTTGCGCGCAAACTGGCCGACGATTCAAGCCAGTTGGCGCTCGATCTTTCCAAGGCGGCGCTGCCGGCGGCCGTTTCGCGCCGTGCGGGTGAGATGGGGTTTATCGCCGCCGACGTCAACAACACGGTTTTGTTTGAAGTCGAGCCGCAGGTGCTCTTAAAGGAACACATGGAGGTGCGCAAATGACGCCTTCAGGGTTCTTTGAGCGGATTCGATCGGCCGTTTGCGAGAAGGCGGTTGCTTTCTGGCGCGAAGATACGTCGCCGAAGAAGCGTCGAACGGACAGCGGCGAAGAAGCTTTGCTCAGTGCGGAAATTTCCGCCACGAGAAGCAAGGTGGTCTTTTGTCTCTTTTTTATCGGCCTGGTTGCGGTGCTCGGCAAAGCGTTCTGGCTGCAGTGCGGCATCTCGACGGCCTTTTTGCAAAAGCAAGGCGAAGCGCGTTACGCCCGCACGCTTCCGGTGCCTGCGCAGCGCGGTCAAATTTTCGATCGCAACGGCGTGGTCCTTGCTTCGACCATTCCGGCGCGCAGTGTGTGGGCCGAACCCGAGGAAGCTTTAAAACTCACGGCAGCGCAGTTCGATCAGCTGGGGGCTCTCTTGGGAGAGTCCGGAGCCGAGATTCGCGGGCGCATTGAAGCCCGCAAGAATAAGAGCTTCGTTTACATCGATCGTCAGATCGAAGTGGAAAAGGGAGAAGCGGTGCGCGCCCTGCAATTGCCCGGCATTCACGTCAACAACGAGGTGCGGCGCAACTATCCCGACGGTCCGATTTCGGCGCACGTGGTGGGCTTCACCGACTCGGACAACAACGGTCGAGAAGGGGTGGAGCTTGCCAACAACGAGATTCTTTCCGGCAAGCAGGGTTCCCGTCGTGTCATTCGCGACCGTTTGGGCCGTATTGTCGAAGACGTCTGGGTCAAAGAGGGTGAAGTCGGCACCGATGTGGTGCTCTCGATTGATTCGCGACTGCAGTTCATTGCCCACAAAGCGCTTCAAAACGCGGTTGAGCGCCATCAGGCCAAAGCCGGCGCCGTGGTTGTCGTGGATGTGCGAACCGGTGAAATTCTTGCGATGAGCAATTGGCCGACGTACGACCCCAATGCTCGGCGTTTTGTGCGCATGGAAAATATCCGCAACCGCGTACTGACCGACACGTTTGAGCCCGGCTCCACGATGAAACCCTTTGCGATTGCCAAGGCGCTTGACCTTGGGATCGTGCGCCCCGATACGCTGGTGCAAACGGCTCCCGGAAAACTCACGATCGGCGACAGAACGATCGGCGATACGCACGATTTCGGCATGATCACGGTAAGCCAAGTTGTCTCCAAGTCCTCCAACATCGGCACGTCGAAGATCGCGCTTGAAATGCAGCCGCAGACGCTCTGGCAGATGTACAACGATTTGGGTTTTGGTACGCCGCCGCAAACGGGCTTTCCCGGCGCCACAGGCGGTCGACTGCGTCCTGCCAAGAGCTGGCGCCCGATTGAGCAGGCCACCATCAGCTACGGCCACGGCATTTCGGTTTCGCTCATGCAGCTGGTTCGTGCTTACACGGCGCTTGCGCGCAACGGCGACGTGATTGATCTAACGTTCCGTCGCACCAGCAAGGAAGCGGTGGGCACACAGATTTTCCGACCGGAAGTCGCGCGGCAAATGCGCGCCATGATGGCCGAAACCGTTCAGGCCGGCACTGCCCGACGCGTCAATGTGCAGGGTTATACGGTAGCGGGCAAAACCGGTACGGCCAACAAAATTGAAAACGGTCAGTACGTTGACAAGTACGTCGCCAGTTTCGTGGGCATGGCGCCGGCCGGTCAGCCGCGGCTTATCGTGGCGGTGATGATTGACGAACCCACGCGCGGTAGCTACTACGGCGGCGCCGTGGCTGCTCCTGTCTTTAACGAAGTGACGGCAGGTGCCCTTCGTTTGATCGGCGTGCATCCGGATGCGGCAGGTTTTGGTGCCGCGCCGGGCATTTTGGTACGAGGCCAGAGAAATGACTGAGTGTGTATCGGCGCCGTCCTGTGCGCAGTGGCTTCACTACACGGCGGGTGACGAGGTGCGCCTTTGTCTGGACTCGAGAAAGCTTGAGCCGGGCGACGTGTTCGTGGCTCTCAAAGGTGCCAAGGCCGACGGTTTGAGTTTTGTTCCTGTGGCGGTCGCGCGGCGTGCGAGCTGCATCGTGTGCGAAAAAAGAGACGATGCGCAGAGTAAGTGTGCTGGACTTCCTTATGCCGAAGTGCCTGACTTGCACGGTCAGTTGGGCCCGATTGCTTCGCTTTACTACGGAGAGCCCTCAAAGGCCATGCACGGCATTGCCATCACGGGTACCAACGGTAAAACGAGTACCAGCCATTGGGTGGCGGCACTGCTTTCACGTTTGGGCATGAGTACGGCCGCCATCGGAACCGTCGGCACTTTTCTCGACGGCAAACAGATTGAAGAGGCGGGACTGACAACGCCCGATGCGGCGACGCTTCAGCTCACGTTTAAAAAACTCAAGCAACGGCACGCGCAAGCCTTTGCTTTGGAGGCAAGCTCCATCGGGCTTGTGCGGCATCGACTTGACGGCACGGCAATTGAAACGGCCGTGTTTACGAATCTGACGCGCGACCATTTGGATTATCACAAGACGACGCAGGCCTATGAAGAGGCCAAGGCGTTGCTTTTTGATTGGCCGCAGTTAAAGACCGCCGTTATTAACGCCGACGACGCGGCAGGGCGTCGCTTTATTGTCCGTACGCTGGAGCGTGGCGTGCGCACGATCGCAACGAGTTTGTACGAAGACTGCGTCGTCGAGGGTTGCGAAATGCTCACCGCCGGCGACATCCTGCACGACGAAAGCGGCATGCGCTTTACGCTGCGCTGGCAGAACGAGAACCATGAGGTTCGCACGCAGGTCTTCGGGCGGTTTAACGTGAGTAACCTTCTGGAGGCGGCGGGAGCCGCTTTGAGTCTCGGGTTTGAGGTAGAAGCTATCTGCCGCGCAATCGAAACGCTGCATGCGCCGGCGGGAAGACTGCAAAGCGTCACGCGGCCTCAATCGCCGCTTGCGGTGGTGGATTACGCGCATACGCCCGACGCTTTGGAAAAGGTGCTCGGTGCATTGCGAGAGACGGCTGAGAGCCGAGGCGGAAAGTTGATTTGCGTGTTCGGCGCCGGCGGCGATCGCGACACGGGCAAACGTCCCATCATGGGGGAGGTGGCCTCAAGGCTTGCCGACGCTTGTGTGATCACGAGCGACAATCCGCGAACGGAAGAACCGGCGAGCATTGCGCAAGCGATTGCTGCAGGGGTGCCTGCCGAACGCAAAGACACGGTGCGTGTGGAACTTGATCGCCGTACGGCCATTGTGGAGAGCATCTGCTCGGCGCAGGATCGCGACGTGATTTTGATTGCCGGCAAGGGGCACGAGGATTATCAGGAAATCGCCGGCGTACGGCATCCTTTCGACGATTTGGAAACGGCGCGCGAAGCCTTTAATGAACGGTACACGCGTCTGGCACAGAAAAACTGAAGACGAAGATGGTTGGAAAGAACACTTGGACAATGAGCACGCTCGAGCATGCGCTCGCAGGAGTCATTGTGCGCACGCTCGGCAACACCACAGGGGCTGATTTGGGTCCGGTGTGCACCGATTCGCGACAGGTGCGACAGGGGAGCGTTTTTGTTGCGCTCAAGGGCGAGCGCTTCGACGGACATGACTATGCGGCGCAGGCGGCGCGAGACGGCGCAAGCGTCGTGGTTGTCGAGCGCGACACGGGGGCAAGTTGCCCGCAGATCATTGTGCGTGATACTCAAGAGGCATTGGGTGCCTTGGCGCGAGCCTGGCGCAGCCAGTTTGCCGTGCCGGTGATTTGCGTTGCCGGCAGCAACGGAAAAACCACCACCACGCAGATGATCGCTTCGATTCTTCGCTCTTTTGTCGGTGAATCGCGCGTTGTGGCAACAGAAAAAAATTACAACAACCACATCGGCGTACCGATGATGCTGTTGCGGTTTGATCGCGAAACCAAGATTGCCGTGATCGAAGCGGGGATCAGTCACCCGGGAGAAATGGCCAAGCTCGTGAGTTGGATTCGACCGACGGTAACGGTGATTACCAATGCGCAGCGCGAGCATCAGGAATTTTTGGACGGCGTCGAGGCCTCGGCCCGCGAAAACGCTTTTGCGATCGTGGCATTGTCAGCCAAGGGGACGGTTGTGCTGCCGCAGAAAGATCCTTGTTTGCCGTTGTGGCTTGATTATGCCCGAGCCCGAGGCTGCAGGATCACGCGTTATTGCGAAGGTGCAAGCGCCACGGCCAATCTGACAACGCGCCGCGAAGGCGACAAGGTCGTGATCAGCGGCAAAAACATGCGAATTGAAACGACGCTTGCCATCGGTGGCAAGCATGCCGAGCACGATGCGGCAGCTGCCGCTGCCGCTGCACTTGCCGCCGGCGTAACACCCGAAGCGGTGGCGCGTGGTTTGGCTCGCTTTGAGGCGTTGCCCGGACGAGGTCGTCGCCATCAGCTCGTCGGCGGCGCACTGCTGATTGACGATTCTTATAACGCCAATCCCGACAGTATGCGTGCGGCCATCGACGTGTTGGCCGCTCAGCCCGCGCCGCGCGTGCTCGTTGCCGGCGACATGGCAGAGACCGGAGAGCAGCATGCGGCCTTTCATGCCGAAATCGGACGATACGCCAAGCAAAAGGGTATCGACAAACTCTTGGCCACGGGCCCGGATATGGTTTACGCCGTGCAGGCCTTCGGAGCGGCCGCCCGCCACTACGAAGCCACGGACATGTTGCTTCGGGCCGTACGAGAAGCGGTGCGCACGCCCGCAAGCGTCCTTGTAAAAGCAAGCCGTTCGCAGCGTTTGGATCGCGTGGTGGAAAGTCTTTTGAAAGATCCCGGCAAGGCCTAGCGTGTTGCGCTTGTCAAGGACGTGCGGCAGTACAATTCGAACTTTTTTGAGGCGAAGCGGGGCCTAGAGAGACTTTATTCCCGCACAGGTTGATCCCGATGCTTTTGTATATTTTTCAGTGGCTATCCGAAGACATTCGATTTTTTTCCGTCTTTAACTATTTGAGTTTAAGGGCGGTGCTGGCCGCGCTTACCGCCATGGCGATCGGGTTTGCCGCAGGACCGGCGGTGATTGCTCGCCTTAAGGCCATGAAAATCGGCCAAGCCGTGCGCGGGTACGGTCCCAAAAGCCATCTGGTCAAAGACGGCACGCCGACGATGGGCGGCGCCCTGATTTTGGTTTCGATCGGCATTTCCACCCTGCTTTGGATGGATCTGTCCAATCGTTTCGTGTGGGTGGTGTTGTTCGTGACGCTCGGTTACGGTGCAATCGGTTGGACCGACGACTATCGCAAGGTTGTGCACCACAATCCCGAAGGTATGAGCGCGCGTGAAAAATTCGCCTGGCAAAGCTTGATCGGTCTGATTGCGGCTGTGTATTTGGCCTTCACACTTTCGATGCCGGAAGAGGCCGGCGTCTGGTCGGCCATTTGGGCGTGGATCAAAAGCGGCTTTACGTTCAGCTCTCCGGGCAAACTGTGGCTCACGGTGCCGTTTTTCAAACAAATCGCGTTTCCCTTCGGCGTCTTCGGTTTCGTGATTTTCACCTACATTGTGATCGTGGGCACTTCCAATGCGGTCAATCTCACCGACGGTCTGGACGGTCTGGCGATTTTGCCTTGCGTGATGGTGGGGTCGGCACTGGGCATCTTTGCCTACGTGGTGGGGCGTCCCGACTACGCGCAGTATCTCTATTTCGAATACATTCGCGGTGCGGGTGAACTCGTCGTGGTTTGCGCGGCGCTCGCGGGAGCCGGACTCGCGTTTTTATGGTTTAACTGCTATCCCGCGCAGGTCTTCATGGGCGACGTGGGTGCTTTGGCCTTGGGCGGCGCCTTGGGGACCATCGCGGTGATCACGCGTCAGGAAATTGTTCTGGCCATCATGGGCGGCATCTTTGTGGTCGAAACGCTCTCGGTGATGATTCAGACGACCTACTTCCGTCTGACGCACGGCAAACGTGTCTTCCTGATGGCGCCGATTCACCATCACTTCGAGCTCAAAGGCTGGAAGGAGACGCAGGTGGTGGTGCGGTTTTGGATCATCACGTTTGTCCTCGTGCTCATCGGTCTGTCTACCCTTAAAATTCGCTGATCAATCAGACGGTTAAAGACAAGCGTACGCGCCGTCGGCCGACACGGGCAACGGCGCGTTTGTGTAAAAGAGAGGAAGCTGTGGCGCATATTCGCTTGGAAAACGGACGTAAGGCGTTGGTGCTTGGATGCGGCACGTCGGGGGCCGCGGCGGCTCGGTTTTTGCATTCCCGCGGCTGGCAGACCACGATTGTCGATACAGCCGCCAATCCGTCCGGTCTGAAGCTGTTTGAATCCGACGCATCCAAACCGCAGTTCGTTTGCTCGGACTTTAACGTTTCGCTCTTATCCGATGGCATAGATCTTCTGGTGCTCAGCCCCGGTCTGTCGCCCGAATTTTCCAAGGCGGCTGCGCTTGTGACGGCTGCACGGGAACAGGGCGCTGAGGTTGTGGGCGAAATCGAGCTTTTCGCGCGAGAACTCAAGCGTTTGGAAAAATACCGTGCCTACAAGCCCGTCGTGATCGGCATCACGGGCACCAACGGAAAAACGACGACGACCGTTTTGACGAGCAAAATGGCGGCAGCAAGCCGCTCTACCGTGGTGGCGGGCAATATCGGTCCGAGCGCTCTGATGGAGCTTGACCGTCATTTGCAGGACAATACGCTGCCTGAAGTGTGGGTGCTCGAACTTTCGAGTTTTCAGCTGCAGACCACAACGAGCCTGAATTGCACTGCCGCAGCCTTTTTGAACCTCACCGAAGATCATGTGGACTGGCACGGTTCGATGGCCGCTTACGAAGCCGCGAAAAACAGAATCTTTTCTGAAAAAACCGTTCGAGTGCTCAATCGCGACGACGCTGCCACCTTGCGCGCGTTTGAACCGGCCATGTCCGTCACCTTCGGTGATTCGGCTCCTGAAAAAGAAGGCGAGTACGGCATTGTGACCGAAGAGGGTGTCGAGTGGCTTGCCCGCCGACCTCGTCCTGCTGTTTCCTGGAAAACACAAAAACAAGCGGCCCTTTTTGGCGAGACGCTCACGCAAGAACTTTTGATGCCCGTTGAAGCGCTTCGCATCCGGGGGCGCCACAACGCCATGAATGCTTTGGCAGCTTTGGCATTGATTGACGCCGTGGGACTTCCCTTGGGACCGGCCCTGCAAGTTCTCAAAAATTATGAAGGCGAGGCGCACCGCGTTCAGCCCGTGCTGTCGGTCAACGACATCGAATTCATCGACGACAGCAAAGGCACCAACGTCGGCGCCGTCAAGGCTGCGCTCGAAGGCCTGGGTAAATCCGGTCGCCGCGTGAGCATCATTCTCGGCGGCGACGGCAAGGGACAGGACTTTTCTCCTTTGGCGCAGGCTTTGGCCGACTATGCCGACTATGCCGTGCTGATCGGGCGGGACGCCGACAAGATCGAAGCGGGCATTGCCTCAAGCGGAATCTGTCTTGAAAAGGCCGGCACCGATTTTGAAGCGGGCGTGCAGATGGCTTTCGACCACGCTGCCAAAGGCGGCGTTGTGTTGCTCTCGCCCGCCTGCGCGAGCTGGGATATGTTTGCCAACTATGCTGAGCGCAGCGCTCGCTTTGTTGCCAAAGCTCAAGAGATTGCGGCAAGCGTCTCCGGCAAGTCTGAGGAGGTTGACTGATGGGGCTTTTTTCTCGTAAAGAAACCCCGCAGGCGCCCGTCTATCGCGCTTGGGCCGATGAGCCGGTTCTCAGAGGCCGCACAACGAGCATGCGAGCCGACGGCTACGATCCCGCCGTGGTCTTTATCACGTTGGCGCTGTTGGCGACGGGCGCGCTGATGGTGTATTCGGCATCGATCTCACTTGCCGACAGTCCTCGCTACAGCACGACGCAGTACCACTTTTTGTTGCGCCATCTGAGTTCAATTGCATTGGGCATTGCCGCGGCCTACGTTGTTTGCCGCGTGCCGATGCGCGTGTGGTACAAGCTTGCGCCGTGGCTTATGGCTGCAGCCGTTCTTTTTCTCGTTTTGGTGCTTGTGCCCGGCGTCGGCAAGTCGGTAAACGGCTCGAGACGCTGGATCAATCTGGGGCTCATGAATCTGCAGGTCACCGAATTTGCCAAGTTCGCGATTCTGCTCGGTGCCGCCGCCTTTACCGTGCGCCGTCAGGACTACATGCATTCCTTCAGCCGAGGTCTTGGTCCCATGGCGCTTGTGATGTGTTTGGTGGCGGGTCTCATCAGTTTGCAGCCTGACCTGGGTGCCATCATGGTGACTGTGGCGATCGCCATGGGCGTGCTCTTTCTCGGCGGCCTTAATCTGCGCATCTTTGTGGTGGTTTCCATTGCTGTGGTGGTTGTGGTGGCGCTGATGATTTACGACTCGCCCTGGCGCGTGCAGCGTGTGATGGCGTATCTTGATCCGTGGAGCAGCGACTATGCCCTTAACAAGGCCTATCAGCTGAGCCATTCGCTGATTGCTTTCGGTCGCGGCGAACTCCTTGGGGTAGGGTTGGGAGCATCCGTTGAAAAACTTCATTATCTGCCGGAAGCGCACACCGACTTCATTTTGGCCGTATTAGGCGAGGAGTTGGGTTTTGTGGGTGTAACGGCCGTTCTCATCGGCTATTACGGCTTTGTGCGCCGCGCCTTTGCCATCGGGCGGCAGGCCATCAAGCTTGATCGCGTTTTTTCCGGTCTTGTGGCCGAAGGCGTGGGGATTTGGATCGGTATTCAGGTGGTGATCAATGCGGGCGTTGCAACGGGGCTGTTGCCGACCAAGGGACTGACGCTTCCCTTAATGAGCTACGGCGGCTCGTCGCTGCTCTTTACGCTTGCGGCTGTGGGTCTGCTTTTGCGAGTGGACCGAGAAAACCGTATCCTCATGCGCGGCGGCAAGGTCTAGTGAAAACGCTTTCAGAGACAGAAATTTTCAGTAGAAACGAGTGAAAGAAAAATGAGCGGGAAGAAATTAGTGATTGCGGCGGCCGGTACCGGCGGGCATGTGATGCCGGGACTGGCAGTGGCCCGTGAAATGCGCCGTCGCGGTTGGGACGTTCAGTGGATCGGTACGCAGACCGGCATGGAGAGCGGTTTGGTCGGGCGAGACGGCATCGAATTTACCGGTCTTGATTTCCGAGGGATGCGGGGCCGCGGCTTGAGCGGTTTGATTTCGGGGGCCGTCAAGCTCGTGAAGTCCACATTTGCCGCCAAGAAATTTTTTGCTCGGGTGCGGCCTGATGTGCTTTTTACCACCGGCGGTTACATTGCCGTGCCGGTTTGCAAGGGGGCCGACAGCGTCAAGACGCCGATCGTGCTGATGAACTGCGATGCCGACATTTTGATGAGCTCCAAGATCGTGCTCGATAAGGCAAAGCTCGTGGCCTGCGGCTTTGCCGGCAGTGCTCGCAGCGCCGCCAACGAGAAAGGGCGCATTACGGGCAACCCCGTGCGAGTCGAAATCGAGGCGTTGCCCGCGCCGGAAGAGCGCCTAAGCGAACGTACCGGACCGATGAAGCTCTTGGTATTCGGCGGCAGTCTCGGCGCCAAGGTTTTGAATGAAACGGTGCCCGAGGCGTTGGCAATGTTTGACGAAGACAAGCGCCCGATCGTGTTGCATCAGACCGGTAAGGGCAATGTCGAAGCTGTCAAGGCGCGCTACGAACAGCTGGGCATCCAAGCCGAGGTTGTGGAATTCATTCACGATATGGATAAGGCCTACCGTGAAAGCGACGTGGTGATCTGCCGCTCGGGCGCCATGACCGTGAGTGAAATCTGTGCCGCGGGCGTTGCTTCCATTTTGGTGCCCTTTGTCGTGAAGACTACGCAGCACCAGCTCGGCAACGCTCGCTACATGGCCGGTCACGACGCGGCCGTCTTGCTTGAGCAGTCGCAGCTTACCAAGGAACATCTCTTTGGCGTATTGATGGGCTTAAAGCGCGACCGTATCCTGCAGCTCGCGCACAACGCCAGAAGCCTGGCGCGCGCCAACGCCGTCAACGCTGTGTGCGACATGATCGAAGAAGCAGCCCGATAAAGCCTTCCGGAGAAAAGAAAAATGAAGTTTGTAGTCAAGCACATTCACTTCGTGGGCATCGGCGGCACGGGCATGTGCGGCATTGCCGAAGTGCTTTTGAATCTCGGTTATACGGTCAGCGGTTCGGATTTGTCGCAAAGTCCCGTGACGGAACGTCTGCAGCATTTGGGCGCCACGATTTATCAGGGGCATTGCAAGGAAAACATTGACGGGGCCGACTGCCTGGTGGTTTCTTCGGCCGTACACGAAGGCAATCCCGAAGTGCAGGCGGCGCGCCGGGCCAATATTCCCGTGGTGCCGCGAGCGGTGATGCTTGCCGAACTCATGCGGTTGCGCCGCGGCATCGCGATTGCGGGTACGCACGGAAAAACCACGACGACGTCGCTTACCACCGCAATGCTTGCCGCCGGAGGGCTCGATCCCACTTACGTGATCGGCGGACGCTTGAACAGTTCCGGCGCCAACGCCAAACTGGGCACGGGTGAGTACATTGTGGCCGAAGCCGACGAGTCGGACGCGAGTTTTCTGAATTTGTCGCCCGTGATTGCCGCGGTCACCAACATCGACCAGGATCACATGGATACCTACGGGCACGATTTCGTGCGGCTTAAAAAGGCCTTCATTGACTTTATCGGCCGTTTGCCGTTTTACGGTGTCGCCGTGCTTTGCACCGATGACAAGAACGTCGCATCGATCGTGCCGATGATCAGCCGCCGCGTGGTGGCCTACGGTCTGAATCCGGAAGCCGAAGTGCGCGCCATTGACGTGCGAAGCGAAGGCACTCGCATGCGCTATACGATTCTGCGACAGGGCCATGAACCCTTGCCTGTGGTTCTGAATTTGCCCGGCATGCACAATGTCGTCAATTCGTTGGCAGCTGTGGCCATTGCCACGCTCGTGGGCGTAAGTGACGAAGCCATTGTGCGTGCGCTTGCGGAATTCACGGGCGTGGGCCGTCGCTTTGCTCAGTACGGCGAAGTGCCGATTGATTCCGAACACCCGGAAAAGGGCACGTTTACGCTTGTCGACGACTACGGCCATCACCCGCACGAGATGGCCGCGACGATTGCCGCCGCACGCGGCGCTTGGCCCGGAAAGCGTTTGGTGTTGGCTTTCCAGCCGCATCGCTACACGCGCACCCGTGACTGTTTTGAAGACTTCATCAAGGTGCTCTCGCAGGTGGACCGTTTGGTGCTTGCCGACGTTTATCCCGCCGGTGAAGATCCCATTCCGGGCGCTGGCGGCCGCGACCTTGCACGCGTGTTGCGTTTGAACGGTTGTGACGGTTTGGTCTTTTGCGACAGCGCCTCGGAAATGCCGCAGGCCGTCCGATCAATCGTCGAGGACGGTGACGTGGTGCTCACGATGGGGGCGGGCAATGTGGCGCGCGTGCCGCAGGTGCTTTCGGGCAAAATCATCTAATGCAAAGGAAAGAAAAGAATGGATTTCGCAGCAACGATTGATCCCAAGTCCTTGGGGCGCATTGCGGTGTTGATGGGGGGCTTTAGCAGTGAACGCAAGGTGTCGCTTTCAAGTGGCTCGGGCGTGCTCAAGGCCCTGCAGGAGGCAGGATGCGACGCACATAAAGTTGATCCGGCTGAGACCGACCTCATGACGCTGCGCGGACAGTACGATCGAGCGGTGATTTCGCTGCACGGACGCTTCGGTGAAGACGGCTGCGTGCAGGGTGTTTTGGAATACCTGCAAATCCCGTACACGGGGGCAGGTGTGCGTGCCAGTGCGCTTACGATGGACAAGGACACGACGCGCCGCGTCTGGGCGCAGTCGGGCATCCCCGTTGCCAAAGGGTTTGTGGCTACGAGCGCCGATCAGGCTCAGGAGATTCTGGACACACTCGGGGGCGACATTGTTGTGAAACCCTCGGGCGAAGGCTCGTCGGTGGGGGTTTTTAAGCTCAAGGGTGCGACGGTTGACGAAGTCCGAGAGGCGCTGACCGAGGCGCTTCGATTCGATGCCAAGGTGCTCGTCGAAGAGCGTTGGTTCGGGCGGGAACTCACGATTGCCGTGCTGGGCGGCAGGGCTTTGCCGATCATCGAAATCAAGGCGCCCGAAGGCAATTACGACTATCAGAACAAGTATTTCGGCGACGTTGTTAAATACGAGTGCCCGGCACAACTTGACGCCGACGTGACAAACAAGGTGCTTTCTGCTTGCGAAGCGGCCTTTGCGGCAATCGGAGCGCGTGGCTGGGGGCGTATCGATGCGATGATGCGCGACGACGGCAGTTTTATTTTGCTGGAATTCAATTCAAGCCCCGGCATGACGCCGCACAGCCTCGTACCGATGGCCGCGCGTGCCGTCGGAATGGATTATCAGAAGCTTTGCCTGTGGCTGGCTGCGCATGCCGCGCTCGACGGCGCGGCTCGCCGTTAATCGGGAGGGCGGCGCGTGAAGCTGGCCCGATCGCTTGTTCGCGTTGGCGGCTTGGCTGCGGTTCTCGCCGTGGTGGGAGGCCTCGTCTGGGGTGTTCTGTATTCGCCGTTTCTGGAAATCAAGACCATTGAAGTGCGAGGTCCGGTGGAGGCGAGCGGCTTGCAGGAAGTGACCCGTACGGTTGAAGAGGCCTTGTCTGGAAATATTTTTACCGCCGATATCGGTGCGGTAAAGCGTGCCGTTGAGGGGATCACCTGGATTAAGTCGGCCTACGTGTCTCGTCTGTGGCCTGACTCACTTTATATTGAGGTCAAACGGCATCAGTCGGTGGCGATTTGGGAGGACGGTCGTCTGGTGAGCGAAGACGGTGTTTTGTACGTCAGTAACGACGAGCCCATCGAGCGTCTTTTGCAACTGCCGGCGTTCTCCGGCGATCCTCAGTATGCCGAACAGGCCGTACGCTATTTGCCGCGCTTTAATGAAGAGGCTCGGCGTATAGATGCGCGTGTCAAAGCCGTTAAGGTAACCTTCAGAGGCAGTTGGTCGGTGGTGCTGGAGTCGCCTCGGTTTGATTCGATGGAAATTGAACTCGGCCGCGCATTGACGCAAGGTGGACCGATCAACCGTCTGCGACAGGTGTTGGACAGCATGGATCGCGTTGTGGCGATGCTCAAGGCTTATCCGGAACGCATTGACGCGCGCTATAAAAACGCTTTTGCCGCACAGCTGCCGCCGCAAGCCTACGCTGCTGCACAAAGCGAACCTGCCGGCAAGTCGACCAAAAACCGTTCCCGTTCTTCGAAAGCTCGAGGCCAATAACGAAATGGAAACCGTACAGCAAAGTTCAACCGTCGCCGCGCTTGACATCGGGTCGGAAAAGATTGCCGTGGCCGTGGCCGACGCTTCCGAGGGGGGAGAGTTAACGCTATTGGGCTTCGGCAAGGTGCCTTCGCTCGGTATTCAGCACGGCAGTGTGCAGGACGTGGAGCTTGCCGTGGAATCGATCCGTGCGGCCATAGCCGAAGCCGAACAAACATCGCGGCGCAAGGTGACCACGGTTTCGGTGGCCTTGACGGGCAAACATCTGCACAGCATTAATAAGGTAGGGCAATTGGTGTTGCCCGACGCCGAAGTCGACAGCGCGGCCGTCAAGCGCGTCACGCGTTTGGCGATGGCCTTTGACCCCAAGGTAGAAGGGCAGAGTCAGGATGATCGCCTGGTTTCGCACGTCGTCAAGGGCTATACGCTAGACAACGACGACGTGATGATCGATGATCCGATCGGCATGGTGGGAAGCGTCATCAAGGCGCACGTGCATCTGGCGATCGGTTCGGACAGTGTTGTGCAAAATCTGGTGAAGTGCATCCGTCGTGCGGGACTGGATATCGAAGGTCTGGTACTGCAGCCCTGGGCAAGTGCCGCGGGTGTTCTCACGCCCACGGACAAAGAGCTCGGCGTCGTGGTGCTCGATATCGGCGCGGGCACCACGGACATCTCCTGCTGGGAAAAGGGGCAAGTGGAATTCACGGCCGTTGCGGCCATGGGCGGCAATACTATTCAGCGCGACATTGCGGCGGTGCTCGGCTGCAACATGAGCGACGCCGAAGACATCAAGCTCACATACGGGCACTGGCCGTTGCGTCAGGAAGACGCTTATGAAACGGTACGTTACATGAGAGAGTCGACCGGCGAGCCCGATTCCTGCTCGTGTGAAAAAATTGTGATGACCGTTGAGTCGCGGCTCACGGAAATGTTTAAAGTTATTGCCCGCACGTATCTCAGTCCCGACGGTTGGAACTTGAGGGCTTCGGCGGGCATCGTTCTGACGGGCGGCGTGGCGCGTATGCCGGGGATTGCCGAACTGGCGCACCACATCCTGGGATTGCCCGTACGGGTGGGAATGCCGCTGATGCAAAGCGATGCGAGCATCGGATTGGTGAGCCCGGAAGACGCCACTGTGGTGGGCGTACTCACCGAGACCGTGCGTCGACGCCGTTTGTCCGGTGCGGAAAAACGATCCGACGGAACGTTTTCGGGGTTGCTCGCGCAATTGAAACGCATTGTGTTCGGAGACTTCTCCGGCTAAGAGAACAAAACAGGGAGCCAAAAATGGCAAAAATTCTGATCGTTGACGGCGGTGTGCCGTTTCACGGTGTGGGCGGCACGCTCAATCACAGCTACGCGGAATTGGCGCAAAAAACGTTGACTGCCATGGGGCATGAAGCAACGATCACGCGCGTGGATGCCGAATGGAAAGCGGCGGAGGAAGCCGATAAGTTCAAGGCGGCCGATGCGGTGATTCTGACCTTTGCCGCTTGGTGGATGGGAACGCCTTGGCAAGTCAAGCAATATATCGATGAAGTGTTTTGCGCCGGTCTTTCCGTGGGCGGCGACGGACGCACCCGTACCGATCCAGCGCATAACTACGGTCGCGGCGGTGTGCTTACCGACAAGAAGTACATGCTTTCCATCACGTGGAATGCGCCGTTAAACGCTTTTGTCGATCCCAAGGAATTTTTCGGCGGCGTCGGCATTGATGCCGTGTTGCTCCCCGTGCACAAGGCTTTCCAGTTCATCGGCATGAAGAATATCGGTAAGACCTTCATGGCCAACGACGTGATCAAGAATCCGACGCACGCAGAAGACTTCGCCCGTTTTGAAGCCACGTTGAAGGAAAACTTCGCCGCACTCTGAAGGCGCACCCGATCGTTTTTTATTCTGAAAAGAGCTGCAGAATTTTTCAGTGTTCTGCAGCCTTTTCGCGTCTATTGAACAGCAATTTTTGTTAATTATGTCGACACCGGTCTTGCACAAAACGGGCTTTCGCGCCTGGCTTCCGATCATTGCGCTTGCCTTTGCCGCCTTTGTTTTCAACACGAGCGAATTCCTGCCCGTGGGGTTACTCCCCGACATTGCCAAGAGTCTCCATGAGACCGTGCCCTTTACCGGACTTATTTTGACGGGTTACGCGTTTGTGGTGGCCGTTATGTCGCTGCCGCTCACAATCGTTACGGCTCGATTTGAACGGCGCAAACTGCTGTTGGTTTTGCTCTTTGTCTTTTCGCTTTGTCACTTCGTGGTGCCCTGGGTCGAGAGCTTTGAAACGCTTTTTGCCGCCCGTGTCGGCGTGGCGCTCACTCACTCGATCTTCTGGTCGATCATGACGCCGCTTGCCGCCCGTGTGGCTCCGCACGGCAAGCGTGCCGTTGGGTTGGCCGCCGTGATGGGCGGCACGATTGTGGCGACAGTGTTGGGTGTTCCGATCGGTACCAACCTTGGACATCTCTTTGGATGGCATATGTCGTTTTTCATTATCGGTATCGGCTCGGCCTTGGTGTTCGTGGTGATTTTCTTCGTGCTGCCGGTTTGTGAAGCCACACACGCAGGGTCGTTGAAGAGTCTGCCTGTGATCTTGAAGCGCCCGGGTTTGCAGCAGCTCTATCTTCTGACGGTGGTGACGGTACTCGGGCAATTTACGGCTTATTCGTACCTCAACCCGATTTTGGCGACTGCGGGCGGTTTGGACGAAGGCATGATCGTCACGATGCTTTTTGTCTTCGGCATTGCGGGCATCATCGGAACCGTCGTTGCCTCCAAAACGGTGGACAAGCACTGTGAGACGACGCTTCTGGGCGCCATGGTCATTGTTTGCGCGTCGTTGGCTTTGCTTGTTGTGAGTGCCGCCAATACGGTGAGCCTGACGGTGTTGATCGTTTGCTGGGGCGCTGCGATGACGGCCGTTTGTTTGGCGTTTCAGACGGTGTTGCTCACGGTCGCTCCCGATGCGGCTGACGTGGCCGCATCTCTATATTCGGGTATTTTCAATGTCGGCATCGGCGGCGGAGCTTTCATCGGCAGTCGTGTTTCCGAAGCGGCGGGATTCATGCCGGTGGCCTATGTCGGAGCTGGTATCGTGGCATTGTCGTTGTTGAGTCTAGCGGTGGTTCGTCTGAAAACCGGAAAATGGCTACTGGGAGAGCAAACGGTTCGCAAGGTTGGCGAACCGGTGCATGAGTCGAAATAGGAATTTGTGTTCTAATCTTGGAGTGGTGAGCACAAAAAGCGGAGGCAGGAAAATGGACACCTTCCAGGGGGATTTGATTTTTAATCAGGTGTTTGACCTTGACATTCGAATGTTCCTGCTTCTGTACGAAACCAGAAGTTTTTCCAAAACGGCTCAAATTGTTGGTTGCAATCAACCGGCGGTCTCCAAGCGTATTTCGAAGTTGGAAGAGTCACTGGGAATAACGTTGTTTGACCGCAGTCAGCGTCCGATTCGTCCGACTTCTTCTGCCCGCATTTTGTACTCTGAAGTGAAGAATCATGCGGGGAAAATTTCAGACACCATCGCCCGACTTCGTGTGCAGTATTACGTCAAACCGGTACTCAAATTCGGAAGTATTGAAACAATGTCGGTTGATCTGGCACCCGAAATGATTACTCGGCTGGCACCGCATTTTTCACAAATCACGCACGTAACGCTCACGTCTAATGAACTGGTGAGGCAGTTATTGGAACATAAACTGGACATCATTATCTCAAGCGACCCATTTAACGAGTTCGGTGAACTGCATCGGCGATTTCTTTTTCAAGAACCCAGCATTCTGATGATGAGTCGGGAACTTGCACAAAGTCGATCAAGTTGGAGTTGGCAGGACTTGCAAACTTGCGGCAAACCATTTTTGCACTGGTATCTTGCCAGCGGCGGCGGACGGTTAAATGAGAGATACCTGTCGGCTAACTACCTCAATCTCCCGAACTACATAGAAGTTGATTCCAACACCGTCATGGCTTCACTCGTCAAAAACAATGTCGGTTGGACGATTTGTCGCGCTTCGACGTTCATGCAGCTCAAGGATCTTGTCAAGGGAATCATTGCTTTACCTATGCCGGAGCCGGTACTCGTTCGGCGGATTTATATGATTTGCCGACAGAGCGAAGATAAAAAAACGGTTGATCTCTGCCATGAAGCTGCCAGTGTCGTTATTCGCGACAACATTGCGCCACAGCTTAGGGCTATTGCCCCATGGTCGCTTGCATTTTTTTCTTTTTCCGATGAAAACACAGCTGCTAGTTAAGGGGGAGTACTAACTGATAGCGCTGTTTTATTCCATAAGGGAATAATTAGATTTCTCTCCGAAAGAAGTTGATAGAGAAAAATCTCTTTTAACTTCAAGATGAGTTGCGAGGGTTGTTCAGTGACTTTTAGTTGGTGAACTATTCTGCATACCGACTCAAAGGAGAGAAACTATGATTTGGTTGGAATCTCTGATAATTCTGGCCTGCATCATGATTGGCGCGCGCAAAAACGGCGTTGCCATGGGTTTTGCCGGTGGTGTGGGCTTGTGCTTGCTTGTTTTTATTTTCGGATTACGACCGAGTTCGCCTCCGGTCAATGTGCTGCTCATTATCACGGCTGTTTCCGCTATGGCGGCTACGTTGCAGTGTGCAGGCGGTCTTGATCTTTTAGTCGCTGTAGCCGAAAAAATTCTTCGCAGTCACCCGGATCGCATCACGATCATGGCGCCGATTGTGACTTTCGTTTTTACGATGTTTACGGGAACCAGCTATGTGGCAATGGCTGTGTATCCGGTGATTTCGGAAGTTGCTCTTGAAGCGAACATTCGTGTGGAACGACCGATGTCAATCGCAATGGTCGCAAGCCAGCACGGTATTTCAGCGTCTCCTGTTTCAGCTTCGACAGCTGCTTTGCTGGGGGTTCTGGCTGTCCATGGTGTCACACTCGGGCAGATTATGGCCGTTGCTATTCCCGCCATTTTTGTCGGGTGCATGTTGGGTGCCCTGAGTGTGTATCGTCGCGGTTGTGAATTGGCTGACGATCCGGAATTTCAGCGTCGTCTGGCCTGCGGAGAATTAACGCACGAGGCCAATCGTCCGGTTTACGTTCCCACTCGCGAAGCAAAACTTTCCGTGACGATTTTTGGCATTGCCGTATTTCTGATCGTATTGCTCGGTAGCTTTAAGAGCCTTATGCCGAGCTGGCAGGTCAATGGGAAATTGGTCACGCTATCAATTCCGCATGCCATCGAAATGATCGCTTTCGCGGCGTCGTTCATCATGGTTGTTACCTGCAATGTTGCTCCTGGCAAGATCGCCAAGTCTGGCGTCTTTACTGCTGGCATGACGGGCGTGATTGCAATTTTCGGCATTGCTTGGATGACCGATACGTTCTTCTTGGCTCACAAAGCAGAGTTCATTGCCATGCTCGGGTCGACCGTACAGGCGTATCCGTGGTTGTTCGGCATTGTTCTGTTTGGCATGAGTGCTTTGCTGCTTAGCCAAGGTGCAACCACTTCTTCATTAATGCCGATCGGTGCTTCACTTGGATTGCCTGTGAGTGCTCTTGTTGCGATGGCACCTGCGGTAAATGGTCTGTTCTTCTTCCCTGCCACGGGTTCTGCGATTAGCGCACTGACGTTTGATCGATCCGGTACGACTCGTATCGGCAAATGGGTACTCAATCACAGCTATCAGCGTCCCGGTTTTGTGACCTGTATCAGTTCTGTGGTTATCGGTTTCGTACTTGCTTCCGTCGTTTTCTAAATGAGGAGTAGTCCATCATGAGAATGGAAAAAGATTCCTTAGGCGAATTGCCAGTTCCCGACAATGCTTACTACGGTATTCAAACCGTACGGTGTGCGGCCAATTACGATGTGACCGATCACACTTTCAATGAATTGCCGCACGTGATTCGTGCCATGGCAGAAATCAAGAAAGCTTGTGCCGTTACCAACAAGGAAATCGGAGCCTTGGATTCGGATAAGGCTGATGCCATTGCACAGGCCTGTGACGAAGTCATTGCGGGGAAGTTCCCGGATCAGTTCCCCGTCAATGTTTGGCGCAGCCATGGTACGGGTGTCAATATGAACATCAATGAGGTGCTTGCCAATCGAGCCAATGAGATCCTGACGGGACACAAAGGCTACGATGCGGTTCACCCTAATACGCATGTCAATATGTGTCAATCTTCCAACGATACATATCCGACCTGTGAGGCGATTGTGCTCTATCGCATGATCGGTTCGACGCTCGAAGCAGTGAAATACATGGAGGAAGCGCTCGCAGCAAAAGCTCTTCAGTTCAAGGACGATGTTCGACTTGGTCGCACGTGTATGCAGGATGCCGTACCAATGACTTTTGGTCAGGTGTTTGGTGGATGGCACTGCATGATGCGGCGAAATCGCATGCGTCTGGAAAAGTTGCGTCCTGAATATCAAGAGGCAGTGCTAGGTGCAACGGTATTGGGAACAGGCATGGGTGAATTGCCGGGGTACAACGAACTTGTCTATAAGAATCTTTCCAAGATTGTGGGATTCGAAATGCACCAAGCCAAGATGGATGGTGAGGTGATCGAGGATAGCGCCCTTTTTGATGGCTCCGCCAACAACGACGGCCTGATGTTCCTTTTGAGTGTTCTCAAAGCAATTGCCTGCGCAGGCGGGCGAATTGGGAACGACTTGTATGTTTTCAGCTCGGGGCCGCGAACCGGTATCGGTGAATTTATCCTTCCGTCAATTGCTCCGGGCAGCTCCATCATGCCAGGCAAGCTCAACCCCTATATGCCAGAACTCCTGCTGCAAATCATGCAGCAAGTGATCAGTCATGAACATGTTGCGACGCTGACGATCAACGAATCAGATTTGGATTTGTGTTCGAGTACCTGTGCGAGTTTTATGGGGGCCATGGAATCACTTGAACTGATCGAAAAAGGATTCCGACTGTTTACCGATCTTTGCCTGAAGGGAATCGATATCAATCGCGACCGGGCACGACGAAATGCAGAGATGTCGACTTCGAATGCCACGATGGTGAGTGCTTTGTACGGTTATCCGGTAGGAACGCGTATCGCTCATCTGGCGTACAACGAAGGAATTTCGTGTAAGGAAGCAGCTTTGCGCGAAGGGTTGATTGATCCGGATGTTGCTGAAGAACTTTTTGATGTGAACAAGCTTGCCAACCGTAAAGCAACGATTGAAATGTTCCGCAAATTCGGCAATTTACGCAAAGTTCACTGATTCGGAGAGAGACAAATGAGTATGAGAATTGAGCATGACGGTTTGGGTGAACTTGAGCTCCCCGAAAATGCTTACTACGGCATTGTGAGTGAACGGAATCGACGAGCTTTTGACGTAGGACCGCTGACGCTGGATAACTATCCCAGTTATATCCGAGCCGTGGCGCTTTGCAAAATTGCATGTGCACGGGCCAACGTCGAAATCGGAGCGTTGGATTCTGAGAAGGCCAAGTACATTGAAATGGCTGCGCGAGAAGTTGCCGACGGCAAATTTAAAGGAGAGTTTGTCGTCAACATCTATCGCGGTTCAGGCACACCTACGAATATGATTGTCAACGAGGTGGTGGCACACCGAGCGAACGAACTAATGGTTGGTTCGAAAACTGGCCCCATTCATCCCAATACGCACGTAAACATGTGCCAGTCGACAAATGATCTGATTCCGACAGCTAAGGAAATGGTGGTGTATGACGAGCTCGGTAAGGTCATCGAAGCGGCCGGTTATTTTGCGGAAGCTTTCGAAAAAAAGGCCGAGGAGTTTGCTGATGTCATCAAGATGGGGCGCACGTGTCTGCAGGATGCGGTGCCTTTAACGCTCGGGCAGGAATTCGGTGCCTATGGGCATGCGGCTCGACGTCTGGAAAAACGGCTCAAAATCGAGCGTGAACACTGGAACAAGTCTTGTCTAGGTGGGACGGCTGTTGGCACAGGGATGAGTTGTCTGCCGGGGTTCCGTGCGGTGATTGCAGAGAAGCTGACGGAAGTTTGCGGACGTCCCATCGAAACGGAAGAGGACTTGTTCGATGGCATGATGGCGACCGACGGCCTTGTGATTGCGCATGCACATGTTCAGGCTCTGGCTACTCTTGTTTGGAAGGCGGCTAGGGATATTCGCTTGCTGGGATCCGGACCTCGTGCGGGGTTTGGTGAGATCAATCTGCCGGCTGTTGCTCCGGGTAGTTCGATTATGCCGGGCAAGGTGAATCCTGTTATCCCGGAAATGGTTTTCCTGACCACTGATCGCGTGAGTGCAAACCATACCGGCCTTGTAATGGGGGTTCTTTCCGGCTGGCTTGAACTTGGTACAAGTTCTGGCATCCCGGTAAAAAGCTTTATCGAATCTTGCGATTTGCTCTCGCGTTCCATGAAGGTGTTTGTTGACAAATGCGTATCCGGCATTACGGCCAACCGCGAACATTGTCTGGAAATGACAGAAATGTCGACATCATTGGCAACAATGGTAAGCACTCTCTTTGGCTATGAAGTGGGCACTAAGATCGCGCATGCCGCTATTGATGAAAACATTACCTGTAAAGAGGCGGCACGTCGAAGCGGTCTGTTGCCGGAAGAAGCCGTTGAAGAGCTTTTTGACGTAAAGAACCTTGTCGATCCGGATCGGATGGAAGAACTCTTTAAGAAATATCAGAACTTCCGCAAGGTCTAGTTTCTTCAAAGGGTGAAGAAGCTTCCGGCAGGCGTATGAAACGTTTGCCGGAAGCATGGCTTTTCGATGAAGCGAGTTGAAAATCATGCAGATTTCAATGGCAGGGATTCGAGGCCCATTGCTTGTCCTGACTGGTGCCTTGTGCTTTTCTACGAGCGGTTTTCTGCAAGCTTTAGCGCCGGAGGGAGCGACACCGTATGTCGTTGCTGGGTGCCGCATGCTTTTGGGGGCGTTCTCGCTCTATTTGTTTCTTAAATGGCGTCGAGTAGGAATCTCATTTAGGGGATGGTCTTGGCGCTATATCTTGATTTATGCCTTAGCTTTATGGCTTTATCAAATCAGTTTTTTTAACTCTGTTCTGCTCGTTGGCGTTGCTGTGGGGACTGTGGTTTCTATTGGAGTAACGCCATTTTTTTGCGGCATTATTTACGCGCTTCAAGAGAAAAAACTGCCTGGGAAAGCTTGGGTGGTTTCTACTGTTATAGCCGTCATCGGTTTGGTGCTGGTCAATTCGATGGAGAGTGCTAACTTTGAAGTTGAAGATGTTCTGCTACCGATATTGGCAGGAGCCTGTTATTCCGTTGAGATCTCCGTGTCCAAACATCTGACAGAGAAACACTCAGCAGAAGAAGCAATGATGATCATAACTGGCATAGTAGGGGTCGGGTTGTTGCCATTTTTTGCCTTCTTTCCCGTGCAATGGGTGTTTACGTTACACGGTCTTGCCATTGCTATAGCCCTCGGAGTTATGACTTGTGCGCTGGCTTTCACGTTTACGGTGGAGGGGTTAAAAACAACAAGTGCCCCAGTCGGGGCTACCCTCGCGTTGGCTGAACCGCTAGGCGCTGCTTTATTGGGAATTTTGGCGTTAAATGAGCCAGCGACCTGCAAGACAATTTTGGGGATCGGACTGATGCTTACGTCGGTATTTGTTTTGGTTATTGACCAGATGAAAAGCGACAGCAAAATCTAGGGGGCAAAAAGAAAATTGCAAGAGAGCCAATTTGCAGATCTTCTGAAATACCTGAATCAGGTATGTTTTCCATGGAAATTTCCAGTAGGACGACAATGATGCTGCGCACTCCGCCGGCCGTTTCAGTGTGGCTTAAAGCCAAACGGCGAGAAAGAGGCATGATGCAAAGCGAGCTTGCACAAAAAGCCGGTGTGACGCAGCGACTGGTGTCGGATTTTGAGCGCGGCAAGGTTGATATTCGGGTCGACACGCTTTGTCGGCTCTTTATTGCGATGGATCTGTGTCTGTCGGGTATTGACGAGCGTTTGGCGTGCGAAAACGAGGAACCGCCGGAATGGCAAAAATGCCGACGGAAACATATCTCCGCGACGCCGGTAGCGTAGCCTTTGATTACAAATAATGTCCTGTGCGACTCTCCGGACAAGCTTTAATTGACGCAACGGAACCGGCCGTCACGACGCGACCGCCAGCTTCGCCACCCTCAGGGCCCATGTCAATGATCCAGTCGGCGTTGCGAATGACGTCCAAGTCATGCTCGATCACCACCACCGTCGCTCCGTTTTCAATCAGGCGATTGATGACGCCAAGCAATGTTTCAACGTCAAGCGGGTGCAGTCCGATCGTGGGTTCGTCAAAGACGAAGACCGTATCGCTCTGAGCGCGCGTCATTTCGCCTGCAAGCTTTAGGCGCTGCGCTTCGCCGCCTGAAAGGTTCGGCGTGGCTTCTCCGAGTGTCAAATACCCGAGACCGAGAGAAGCCAGTGTCTCAAGGCGTCGGCAGACGGTGGTGAGTCCCGCGCAGGCGTGTAGCGCCGTATTGATGTCCATTGCCATCAGCTGTGGCAGCGTATGAAGTTCTCCGTTTTTGTTTTCGAACTCCACACGGTGTGCTAACAGGCTGTAGCGGCTGCCGCGGCAATCCGGACAATCGATGTTGACGTCGGGCAGAAATTGAACGTCCAGATTGACTTCCCCTGTGCCGTCGCAGGTCGAGCAGCGCAGTTTGCCGGTGTTGTAAGAAAAATCGCCCGCCTTAAATCCTTGGTCTTTGGCGTCCTGCGTTTTGGCAAAAACTTTGCGCAGCTCATCGTGTACGTTGGCATAGGTGGCGACGGTTGAGCGCACATTGATGCCGATCGGAGAGGCGTCGATGAGCTTGACCGCGGCAATGCCCGGAGCCTCAATGCTTTTAACGTGCTCGGGTAACGCACGATTGTTGACGAGCGACGAAAGTGCGGGCACCAGGCTTTCGAGAACCAGTGTGGTTTTGCCGGAACCGGAAACGCCGGTGACCACGGTAAGCCGCCCTTTGGGAATCCGTACGTGCAGAGGCTTGACCGTGTGAATCGTTTTGGTCTTGAGGTCAATGGTTCCAAGTGAAAAGGCATCGGATTCCGAGACTGGGGTACGAACGGAAACGGTTTTTCCCGCCAGGAACGGTCCGATGAAAGAAGCCGGATCATGCGCAAGTTTCTCTACGCTGCCTTGTGTGATGAGGCGGCCGCCTGCAGCACCCGCGCCCGGTCCCATTTCGATCAAATGATCGGCTGCGGAGAGTATTTGCACGTCATGATCGACAAAGACAACCGAGTTGCCGTCGGCGACCAGATCTTTCATCACGGCCAGAAGCCCCTCAATGTTGCTCGGGTGCAGACCGATGGAGGGTTCGTCCAGAACATAGAGGACACCGGTGGTGCGGTTGCGTACAGCGCGCGCCAATTGCATGCGCTGACGTTCGCCCGTTGAAAGGGTGGAGGCTGCGCGATCCAAAGACAAATAACTCAAACCCAGGTCACACAAGCGTTTGGCATTTTCCAAAAACGACTCACAGATACTCTGCGCCATCGGTTGCATTTCGTCGGGGACGGAAGCGGGAACGGTTTTTACCCATTCGATGAGTTCGGATAAGGGCTTACAGCAGGCCTGTGCAAGGTTGATGCCGTTGAGAATCGGCGCGCGGGCTTTTTCCGAGAGACGCGTACCGCCGCAGTCCGGACAGGCGTCTTCTTTGAGAAATTTCGCCACGCGTTTCATGCCGGACTCGTCCTTGACTTTGGCGAGCGCATTTTCAACGGTGTAGACCGCGTTGAAGTACGTGAAGTCAAGTTCGACCGGATTGGAGTTCTTGCCGCCTTTGTAGAGGATGTGCTTTTTCTCCGCGGGGCCCTCAAAGACGATTTTCTTTTCCTTGTCGGTCAGATCCTTGAAGGGTACATTCGTGCGCACGCCCATTTCGCGGCAAACGTCGACCATGAGCGACCACATGAGCGAACCCCAAACGACAACGGCGCCTTCTTCAATGGTGAGGTTCTCGTCCGGAACCAATGTGCTGCGATCCACCGTACGTACAATGCCGGTACCGCTGCAGGAAGGACAGGCGCCGGCTCCGTTAAACGACAGGTCTTCGGCCGAAGGTCCGTAAAAGCGTGCTCCGCAGGTCGGGCAGACGAGTTCTTTTTCAGCGGCCACCATAAGGGAGGGCGGCACATGGTGACCGTTGGGACAAACGTGGCTTGCCAAGCGTGAGAACATCAGGCGCAGGCTGTTGAGCAATTCCGTCGAGGTGCCGAACGTGCTGCGGATGCCGGCAATGCCGGGACGCTGACGCAAGGCCAAGGCGGCAGGCACATGCAACACTTCATCGACGGTCGCTTTGGACGCCATCGTCATGCGGCGCCGCGTGTAGGTTGAGAGCGAATCGAGATAACGACGCGAACCTTCGGCATAGAGGACACCCAGCGCCAACGACGACTTGCCGGAACCCGAGACGCCTGCGATGCCGACGATTTGGTGCAATGGCACCGACACGTTGATGTCTTTGAGATTGTGGACGCGTGCGCCGCGGATGTCGATCGTTTGAATGTCGGCCATGATGTTGCTTTGCTCGGAATGGGACTCTGTGAGAGTTGTGGCATCACTACTTTATCGCGCGCTGTGTTGAAATGGCGTTTTTGCGGAAAAATGTGTTTTCAGAGCGTAGATTTTCACGGAAAAATGTGTGAAAAGCGTATAAAAAACCTGGAAAAATGTGGAAAACAAATAAAAATTCCTTGAAAATCAAGGAGAAATGCGATGCGGCGTACGGCGTTTGAAGATTTGGCAGCCTGGAAGGAAAGTCCGAACCGAAAACCATTGGTGATCAGCGGAGCGAGTCAGGTGGCAAGACGTGGCTGAGGCGGCAGTTCGGTGCAGAGTGCTATAAGAGCGTCGCTTACTTCAAGGAAAAGGCGAACAATTATCACGTGATGGCAGCGGGCAGTCTTTTGGGAACGCTTCCGGCTCAACCTGTCAAGCGACAACCTGATGGACCCACAGAAGGTGCGGACATTATCCCGATCGAAGTCAAGGCAGGTGAAGACAAATCGGTCCTGTCGTTCAAAGAAATCCCGCAGGAATCCCCTGTATTAATGACATGGACCACCCTTAATACCCATTGAAGCACTCGGAGTGTGACAATGGGCTATGAAACATTAATTCGGAGGGCCCATGTCATGACGAGAAAGAATACTCTCAAATCCCTTCCTACCGAC